>Ga0160422_10000315_pt1 | contig 29076 bp, 28 predicted proteins | sample Fk160mmetaG_FD_108192 | JGI IMG/M metagenome (GOLD analysis project Ga0160422, IMG submission 108192) | Marine microbial communities from the Central Pacific Ocean - Fk160115 60m metaG | ecosystem: Environmental > Aquatic > Marine > Oceanic > Photic zone | place: The Central Pacific Ocean...
ATGCTACTGATGATGATAGCACGTGTATTTATATCATAGAAGGGTGTACAGATATTGAAGCGTATAATTGGAATCCAGATGCAAATACAGATGATGGCTCATGTATAATTTATGGATGTACTTATGATAATGCATATAATTATAATCCGAATGCTAATGACGATGATGGCTCATGTGAATTCGGCAATTCTAATTGTCCATCGGATTTAAATGAAGACGGAACTGTAGCTACTTCAGATTTACTAATATTCTTAGGAGATTTTGGTTCTACATGCAATTAGTTTTAGTAAAACATATAAATTATTATTTTTTTTAAATTATTTTATTCAATCGGAAAAGGCACACATCAAAGATGTGTGCCTTTTTAATTTTGGAAATACCAACTCCAGAAGATTTAAGTTCCTAGAAAATATCGACTACTAATTCAAATATTTTCTCTACCCTTTTATGTCTCAAACCAACTGAGCTAATTGCCCAATATTTGGACTTAAGAATTAGTGGGTATCACTCAATAATAAACTTCTTCTCTACTGAACCATCATCATAGATGTGGAAGAGGATTTGGTTAGTTGTTTGATTGACTTCTCTTCCTAAAACATCTAATAGTTTTACAACTTGCTTATTCATGTTATGGTTAGTGATTGAAGAGACCTCATTTAAAGCACCATTAATGTCATATTTTGAAAAAAACTTCCAAATTTCTAATGATGCATCAATATCATAATTTGTTACTCCATTTGGAAAGCTAGTTCCAGGCCAAGTATGCCCTCCATTCGTTATTTTAAATAGCTCTGTTGTGACACCATAATCTCCGTTGTCATAAACAATATGTTCAACCACACTATTATCTTCTGTATTAATATCTTGTATTGATGTTGTAATGGGGTTTAAGTCACAATTATTATAATTTCTCCAATATTCTATAGCATCTAAGGCAGAATTGTAAGGAACAATAAGATCAGAAGTCCCATGAATTGCAAGAACTGGAGTTGGATGTGAGGGATTGCAAGTTACTTGAATTAAGTGTGGCCACATCGATCCTGTGACAGATGCAATAGCAGCAAACTTATCACTCATGGAGCAAGCTAATAGATAACTAAAATTGCCTCCATTTGACATGCCTGTTGAATACACTTTCTCTATATCAATATTATAATTCGATAATACGTATTGATACAGTGCGTTTATAAAACCAATATCATCAACCGTAGATTGTCCTATATTCCAATGTGTTACTCCTGTATTGTCTAATAAACCTTGAGGGTGAACTAAAATAAAATTTGCTGTATCAGCTATGTTTCTAAAATCTCCATACCACATTTGTGCTTGAGCACTAGAAGTTCTGCCATGAAAATTAAAGACTAATGGAGTAGCCTGAGATTGCTGATATGTAGAGGGTATGTAAGTGATGAAATGTCTATAAATACCATCTACTAAAAGACTATCATTTAATGTTTGTTGCCCAAATGCACTAAACGTAGCTAATAAAGCTATGAGTAGAAATTGTGCTTTCATACCCGCAATTTAACCAGTTTTTAAGAGTATTTATAGTGTTTGGATAACATATCTCAAAAAACACTCAAATACGTGAAACAGAATTAATGCGTTTTAAGACTGTTCAAAACCACTAAGGTTGTGAACAGTTTTTCTCTTAGAAACTAATTCGACAGTCTCTAAAGAGTAGAAGTTGATTATTGATGTAAATTTTGATTTTATTTTAAGTTGAAGACTTTTTAACTACCCCTTTATTGATCATAACAAGTATTAAGCTAAGTGATAGTAATATTCCTGACGGAATAAATTTTATGATTTCATCAGCTACAGTGTAATGCATGTAAAATGCAGCTGTCATAAATAAAGTCATTACAATAGATGCGGGCAACTTCATCCATGAATATCTAAGTCCTGCTAGGAGCATTAGTGCTGTTGTAACTTTTACAAATCCTACTAAATAAAATGTCTCAGATGAAATTCCGTAGACAGCGAATTCGTCAAGTAAACTTTTTGCATCACCTCCACGAAAAGAAAAACCAAAAAACTCATGAACTTTAGGTCTAACAAGCCAAACATTTAAAACTATCATACTGATAACTAGTATTATAATCTTCTCCATCTGTTTCATGATTTCAAAATTTTAGATGTGATATATGTTAAATATGAATTTAAGAAAAAATAAAAAATTGCTGGTAAAGTCAAATAAAATGGATCATTTACAAAAATTCTTACCACAATTGCTCCCAACATTAATAATGCAAGAGATAATGAAGAAAAAAGATATATTTTTTGGTTTTTTGATACAAGAAAAAATCCAGAAATAATTTGAATTAAGCCCACTAAAACTCTGAAATCGGGTAGTTGATAACGGTTGAATTCATCAATATAAAATGGTAAAAAAATTGCCATCAGACCATAAATAATATGAGAAATTCCAGAGAATTTTATCAGAATTTTATCTATCAATACCATTCTTCAGTTCAGGACAAAATTATTTTGAAAAGTAGATTTAGTGTTTTTCTATAATCTTATCATTTGAATTTTGATAGGGGGAAGGGTGTTAAAAATCAATCTGTATGAGAAGTGAGAGCGAAGTGTTTGTGCCATCTAAAAACTAAAGTTAAATGAAGTATTAATACTGTCAATGTTAATCCTACAGTCAACATATGTAGGGCTTTCCATGTTGTCATGTCTCCACTATCCATAGCATTATTTATGGGTGTGACTAAAACGTAACACAATGTCATAAAAACCACAGTTATACCATTAACAAGTAAATTGTATTTGTGATTATAATCACTAAAAAGATTAGCTAAACTTAAAACACCAATAATGATAAAAAAAATAGGCCATATACAACGTAAAAATATAGATGCTCCTTCTGCTGTTAATTCCATATTTGCTATTGGAGCTACAACTAAAGATTGAAAAAGTATAATTGTTGCTATAACGCTTGAAAGAACTCTAATTGACATAATGTTTTATAGTTTAGATTTTTAGTTATATCAAATCTACAATCCTTTCATCTATTACTTGATAGGGGAGGGGTGTTAACAATCAAGGTTAATTAGACGTGAGAATGTCGTGTCATTTTTGCTTGACTCCGTCACGTAAGTAATTGGGTAGGGGAGTTGCTGAATTTATTAACAGCTTAAAGCTCTTTGATTAGATACAGAAAAAAGTGTCTGAATTCAACAAAATAGAGGAGAGGTATCATTCTGATGTTAGTATTTCAATAAATAAATACCATCATTTTGGGATTTTATTTCTACAATAAGAACTTATTTTAGACATTAATTTAAATTTCTTCAAATGAATAAATATCTTTCTTTTATTGCTGTATGTGTTTTCTTAATATCATGTACACAAGTTAATTCAGACACGAATCCATGTCCTGAACCAGATTATACCGTTTATGAAAAAAATAAGCAAACTTTACAAAAATTGTTTGCTGGATTTGAAAGTAAGGAAATCGATGAGTCAATTTTATCTGAAGACTTTAGAGAAGTTGGCACTGGTTTCGAAGAGCCTGACAGAAATAAAGATGAAACGATTGAAAATTGGAATATGATGATGCAAATTATGTCAATGGATTTAATTGATGCAACCTTTCTTCCTGGCGTTGATTCAACAAATTTTAAAATAGATGGTTCCGTACGTTATTATGGAAAATGGAATATGAAAATGGGAGAATCGAATGCAGATCTAATGGCTTATGGTTCTATGGATTTTAATGAAAATGGACAAATAACTACATTATATCATTACGCAGATTTCACAGCTACTCTTCAATCATTAATTAAAAAAAATCCTGAAGTGGCGCAAATGATGGGGCAATAATCTCGTTATATCTTTTGTTATTAACCGTCTGTAAATCCTGTATTTACTGTGTTTGTTTATCCCCCTACGGGTTATACTCCAATTTTATAAAACCTTGTTATCATTGAGATAGCGAGGTTTTGTCTTTTTAATATGCCTACCCTTGTGCTTACATTTTATGTTCAGTAATTAACAGTTTCTGATATTTGAGTTTATGACAATTAATAATGTTGGTGTAATCGTAAAAGTTCAATTACGGGTCGTTTTGTCTTTTATACTTACTATTTGTTTCTCATTCTTAGCAATATCGCAGAGTGATTTTGAATCTAGTAATTTTTTGAGGCGCTATTTTAAGAACGTATTTGGTAAAATTGATGACCCAACAAAGCCAAAATTAATCTATTATCCTACCATTGCATATGCTCCTGAGACTAGTTGGGAAATTGGGGCTTCTAGCTTGTATGTGTATTCTGCAAAACGGGATCTTAACAACCGATTGAGTGAGATTAAATCATTCGCTTTCTTCACCCTGGAGAACCAGTACGGCTTGTGGTTAGACCATTCTATTTACACCGATAATAACAAATGGTTTTTCTATGGTCGGGCGCGTTACCAAAATTTCCCTCTGTTTTACTATGGAATTGGAAGGGAGAATTCCTCAAATGTACAGAGTATAATTAACGGCAATTACATCTTATTCAGGGAACGTTTTCTTCGAGAAACTTCACCATCATTATACTTTGGTATAGAATTAGATTTTCAGGGTCTGAATAAGATTGAATACATTAATACAACTCCGAATTTTACTATGCCAGAAGTCGGTGAAATGGGTTCAAACAACCTAGGGTTAGGATTGGGTTTGCTGTATGACAACATTCACAACGCTATGAACCCAAGGGATGGAATATATAGTGAATGGGCCTTTATTAGTTATAGCACTTTAGTCGGAAGTGACTTCGACTTCACTTATTATATCATTGACAACCGGTTATACCTACCTGTAAAGAAAAATACAGTCTTAGCCACCCAGATTTATGGTCAGTTTACATCGGGAAATCCTCCATTCAATATGCTCTCACTGATGGGTGGTGAAAGTCTAATGCGAGGCTATTATCTCGGTCGATATAGAGACAAACATTTAGTTGCTGGACAAGTGGAATATCGGATTCTTCCGTTCTCTTTCTCTAAGCGTATAGGTGCCAGTGTTTTCCTAGCTGCAGGTCAAGTCTTTGGAGATGATTATACCTTTGCATGGAAGCAGTTCCTTCCATCAGGTGGTGCTGGTCTTAGATTCTTGATATTTCCTGATAAGGATATTTATACCCGTCTAGATTTAGCATTTACAAAAGAAGGTCGAGGTCTTTATTTTTTTATAGGTGAAGCTTTTTAACTGAATTTGATTTATTGAAAATTAAAGAAGTGATTTAGATAGGAGGAAGGGGTGTTAAAAATAAAGCTGAGTTAGACGTGAAAACGTAGTGTCATTCTTTATTCACTCTGTCAGTAATTGAAGAGGGAAGTTGCTGGATTTAACAATAGTATCATGCCCTTTGATAAGAAATAGAAAAAAGTGTCTGAATTGGCACAACAATGGCAATAACAAAAGTTAGTAATCATCTGTATGACCTGTATTTAGTAAAATTTGTGTAGCCTCCCTAAGGTCTACCAAACTCATTTCCTACATCCATACAGATGTAGTTTTTTTCATTCAAGACTTCCTGTAACCCACTACGCCTAATCATAAACGCTTTGATATTTTGTTTAAAGAAATGATTTTTTGTCTAGAACATTTAAATCTTTCAATTTTATCATTTCTTTTATTTCTATGTTTTTGACTTTTACCACTATTTACACGTTGACGCCAAAGTTTAAAACTCGAAGGTTTGAGAGTGTTTCTCATCAATTTAATAACCTGACTTTCAGTAAGATTAAACTGGAACAAAATTGCATCAAATGGAGTTCGATCTTCCCATGCCATCTCTATAATTCGATCATAATCTCTTTCTAATGGGATTAATTTTTTTTGTCTCATCAATCAAAATATTAAACTTCTTCTCTATTTGACTATTAAGTTAGAATCAAAACTTATTTATAGTTTAAATTTTAGACTCGCAATGTACACAAATTAAGTCATATTTACTGTGCCTACCCTAATGCTTGGATTTTGTTTTTGGTGGGGGGCTAACCACCAAGGAAGCATGCGACTTTTTAAAGGTCAGCCAACCCACTTTAAAACGCCTTAGATAAAGGGGGAGAGGTTGAGTACAATAGAATAGGTAAGAGTTTCCGATATTTGAGCATATGAAAAAAATATTATTTACTACTATCGTGATTTTCACATCATCCGTTTTTATTAATGCTCAATCCGACTGTGAAGGATTCGCTTGTGAAAAGCAAGTTCAGGATGTTCAAATATGGACGAATGCAACTTATACTGGATGTACAAATTTATTTGGTAAACCAAATGGTTTTGGAATTGCCGATTTTGGTGATCAACAAGAAGAGGGTTGTTGGGAAAATGGGAAAAAGAATGGACGTTTCAAAACAGTCTATTTAAATGATGGTTTCGAAAACTATTGCGTTTATGAAAATGATGTTGAACAAGACTGTAAATCAATTATAGACAATATTTATTCTGAAAATGATATAAATTCTGGTAAGAAATCGTTCGCAATTGATTTAATAAACCACAACAACCACGATTATATAAAAATCACACTTGGCAAAACAACTGATGTGTTTCTTTACGATACAGGAGCTAGCGTTTGTACTATGACAAGAGAGCTTTTCAACACTCTTCCAATAGAATTGAGAGGTGAGCGACTGTATAGGTCTTTTGGTGAGGGTTGTCAAATAACATTTACAATTGGGGATGGAACTTATGCAGATGTAGAATTTTATTTAATAAAAGAAATTAATGTTCAGGGAATAGTTATTGAAAATGTAATTTTTGGTGTAGATATAGCAGGCGGTTCAAATTTAATTGGGCAGGACTTCTGGAATAAATTTTCTAAAGTCAATCCGCCTAAAAAAGGGGTGATAAAAGTTTATAAATAAAAGTGCTAAACTGCAATAATCACTGAAAAACTTGTGTTCAACAATCAATTTTTATCCTTTAGTTAAAGATTAAAACCAATTGAATTTGAGGGGTCGTTTTTGTTGATTAATATTAGTAATCATTTATTTACTTTTTTCTCCTTACTCACACTTTCCTCACAGCCTAATCAAGACTTATTGAGTCTAAACCCAGTGTTTTCATGGGTTACAGGATGTCTTGAATAAAAAATTACAATAGAATTCTGGTGCCATAAACGAATTTACTTTCCCAATAACTAGAGCCTTTTATGCTATTTATTGACACTCCTTTGCTAGTAGAAGTGTGAATGAAATTGTTATTGCCTAAATAGATCCCTACGTGGGTAATGAATTTACTCGTGTTATAGGTCCCCGTAAAGAAGACTAAATCGCCTTTTTTCAGATTGTTGAGGCTGGAGATGATTGTACCCCATCTAGCCATTTCTTGGGCTACTCTAGGAAGGTCTTTTGAGCAGTGTGAGTTAAATGCTGTGTATACTAAACCTGAGCAGTCTATTCCTGATTTCGAAAGACCTCCTGAAGAATGGGGGGTTCCTAGAAATGACTTTGCCGTTGCAATTATTGCATCACATTTCGAGGCAGAAACATTAAATGGTTTTTCTAGTCCTCCTCTCTTAAAGGTTGAGAATTTAGAGTTGTTGCCATACTTAGAACTGATGTTTGAAAGTTGGCTAGAAACTGAAGAGATTGATGACGACCTGTTAAAAGAGGTGTTAGAGCTTGAGCCCTCTATGTCTACAAAATTTGCTTCAATATCTCTTAATTCTTCAGCTAAGTTGTTAACCTGGTTTTTAAGATCCTTAATCTCATCTTTTAACCGCTTATTTTCAGTTGACTGCTCGACAATTTCTTTATTTAAGTCATCAATTTTTTCGTCTTGATATGAGACTAAAGTAGAATTGTTTGAACACGAGGAATGGACTAAAATAACTGCAACAAACTGCATGAAAAACACAAAACGCATAATTAGAAAAGGTTTAGATTAATGTGAAGTTAAGGATTTTAAAGCCTCTGAAAAGATAGAAGGGATCTATTATTATATTTGACATTAAATCAATTAATTATATCAATATGGATCCTTTAGTTGTTGTTGCTGGTATTCCAACTTTATTGGCCTTATACGGTGTTATTCGAAGAAAGCGTATGTTTTTCCTTTTAGGTTATTTCTTGTATTCACTCATTGTAATTCCAAACGAAATAATGACTTATGCAGCAAATGGTGAAATAGCACATCTTTCCTATGCTTTTCTATGGTTTGTTCAAGCCGTTTTGGCTTTTCCCAATAAACTAAATTATGATGGAACTAAGGTGTTCAAATCTTTTGGCGTAAAAGTATTTTTATCACTCAGTGCAGTAAATTTATTTGGAATTCTCCTTATTCAGGCTATGCCGGTTAGTTTAGAATTAACAGAAACTTCAAAGAATATTGCAGAACTTTATCACGCGGTTTTGGCTCTACTTCCATTAGCTGGTCTTTTCTTGATGTCAACTAATCGTATACCTGTTAGTTCGAACGAATAGTTTTAAATCTCTAAATGCTACTATCGTTTCTTCTTTCATTTTTTTTGTTGAAAGAAGAATAATAGAGTATAGATCTGTAATTGGTGAATTATTGACATTTGATATTCAGAAATTTTGTCCGTAATGCACTACTCAACAATAAACTTCTTCTCAACTGAACCATCATCATAGATGTGGAAGAGGATTTGTTTATTTGTTTGATTGACGTCTCTTGCTAGATTGTCTATTATTCTTATGAGTTTCTTGGTCTCAAATATCTCATTATGAATTGAGCTAGTGTTTTGAAAAATACGAATTTCATTGATTGAGCCTTCACAAGAAGAAATAGCAAGTTCTGTCAATAAAACCTGCGAAGTATTTTCAAGGGTTAAGGTTTGAGGACCAGTTGGACCATTTTTAACACTATCTACATTCATCATAGTTTCATCTATAATAAACGCTCGTGTACAATCAGGGCCACAATAGTCGTTAATGTCAATTTCAATCATTTGAATATTTTGTAAGCTTGACAAGTCAATGGTAAGTCTGGAAGGCCATAGGGCAAGGGATTGCTCCCAAAATCCAAAAAAACAACTTCCTGTCGTACAATCATCCGAAGTTGTCTCAACGAGGCTTATATCTAAATCTTGTTCTGTCCAAGTTTCATTGCATGCAATGTCTTCAGGAACATCGTTCAGAGTTAATGTCACAGTTTGCCCAACAATACTCAAACTAACTAAACTAGCTAAAGCAGTAAAAAGAAGTCTCATAATTGTAAGTTTAGACTCGCAATTTATATCAAAATCTAACCTCAAAGCAGAGGTTCGAATCTTATTCGGGCTACATCAAAATTTGGGGTGTTTTGTGGGGCGTTTATGAAAGTTTGATATTCATCAAAATTTCTACAAACATTTATAAATCAATACTAACTTGTTGTAAATTATTAGTCTAAACTTACAATTATGAGACTTCTTTTTACTGCTTTAGCTAGTTTAGTTAGTTTGAGTGTGTTTGGGCAAGAGACTTATCACTCAATTGATCAGAATGAAATAATACTTCAAGGCTCTTCATCAGACTATGATTTCTATCAAAACACATACTACAATGCTTTTGAAGAACTGGAAATTACATGGGAGATAATTAATGCTGACATCCCTAATGAATGGGATTTTTCAATTTGCTTTCCTGAATGTTATCCTATTGGGACTACCACTGGTAGTAATGAATTTATTACTAATTCATCCAATTATCTTAATTGTCATGTCTATCCAAACAATATTGCGGGATCTGGTATAATACAAATGGCCATTATTACTGATGGGCTTTATGTGGATACTGTCTCATGGGTGGCGACAGCAAATGAAGCAATGATTATTGATGAAAATATTTACTCAAAAAAACTTGTAAAAATTACTGGTGGATTAGGTCAAGAAGTTAACCAAACTACTAGCCAAATTCTCTTCTATATCTATGATGATGGTTCAGTAGAGAAGAAATATATAGTTGAGTAAATATGGAAGAGGGATAAAATTAAATATTTTTTGAACACCAAAGTTCATTTCAATTTCAACCAATAAATAAGTCTTACTGCTTTAAAATCCAAGGTTTTGGTATTTATTTGATTACGTCTCTTACTGATTTAAAAAATGAACGTAATTCAAGTTGAGGTTTTGTATTGTTTTGTTTGGCACGCAATAAGATAGTTTTTGCTGCAAGTATATTTGACATTGATTCACCTTCTTCTTGAATATCATCTTTGTTTTCAATCAAGAGTAATAAAGCTTTTTCTTTTTCTTCAAGTTCCTGAATTGTATTTGTTTCAATCAAGGTTTTAATTTCACTTAGATTCATGAAGCTAAATCATTTGCGAGTTCGACAATTGTTTGTTTTTTAGAGGTCGAAAATTCATTTAGCACTTTTCCATTTTTTAGCCCAGTGAAATATGGTAGAGTGTTGATTTTAAATGCGTTTTTAATATCTGAGTTTGCTTCAATATCAACATCAATCCATTTGATTTTATTGTAATTAGGATCAGTTTTGAGTGACTCTATATAGGGTGTCAATAATTGGCAAACACCACACCATGGCGCATAGAACTTGATAAAAACACGTTCTTCACTTTTTATGATGGCAATTAATTCTTCCAGTTTCATTTTTATTTTCAAAATTCAAAACTTAATGCTTTACATGTAAAAATAGATTCACAAAAATTGCTATTTTGAGGGATAAATCAAGAAGCACTAATCTCCATTGTATAGTTTTATGTAGTTATCATTAGCTGAATGAAAGGCACTCTTTTTTGAGCTGTACTCAAGTAAGAAAAATACAAGAATAAACTAAGCAGAGAAAGTCAAATTATCATACAGCTAAAGAAGCTAAATAGCCTTTTTTTCATCTATTTTTGGCGTTTTTCATTATCCCTACAGAACTCAATTGCAAACATATTTGCTATTACTATGAAATGTTTTTTAGACTGGCGTATGAAAGGTTGAAAACCCTATAAGCTGATTGCTATGAGCAAAAAAAAACTAAGCTCCCATAGGAGCTTAGTCAAAGCGTTAAAGAACCTTCCTATACACATGGATCACGATATCGTTAACGCTTTGGAGGCTTAAATAAAGCTCTATTTCTTTTTCCTTCTTCCTTTTTTGCCTCTTCTTTTCTTTTCTGATTTAGGTTCAGAAGATTCTTCCTGAACTTCTTCAGTCTGCGTTTCCTGAACTCCTTCAGTCTGCGTTTCCTGTACTTCTTCAATCTGAGTTTCCTGAACTTCTTCAGTCTGCGTTTCCTCTACTTCTTCTTCTTTAACATCGTCTCTTATTACAAACTTTACAGGTATAGTATATTGAACGTTCACGTTCTTACCTCTTTGTTGTCCCGGATCAAACATAGGAAGAGACTTAACTACTCTTTCTGCCTCTTTATCAAGTCTAGGATCAACTCCTCTGAGGGTTCTAACATCCTTTACATTACCATCTTTGCCAACTACGAAGTAAACGAATACTGTACCTTGAATTCCTGCATCTTTTGCAATTGGTGGATACTTAGTGTTCTTGCTAACATATTTGATAATCTCCATTTGAGTACACTCATGACGCTCCTTACCCCTCATGCTCTTACATGGACCTAAAGCAGGCATGTTCTCTACAATCATGTACGGAGTTTCGTCTTCTAGATCTTCATCTTCCTCAATAATTTCAATCTCAGTATCCTTATCCAATTCGATGTCCTCAATTTCTAGTTGTTCCAGAATTTCCTCTTCATCATCAACGATTTCAATTGTTGGAGGAGCCGGTGGTAGTGGCGGTGGTGGAGGTGGGACCTTGACTATATCTTCATCAACAGGATTCATAGGTTCTTCAGCATTACTCACTAATTCATCTAGTGCAATCGTTTCAATTAGAGTTTCTACAACTTTCTCTTCACTCTCACCAGCAATTGAACTGTAAAAATTAGAGTATAAACTGAACAGTTTGACTCCTTCAATGTCTATTCGATTTAAATCAGGCGTTGCTCGATTTATTGAACCAGTGTCTAATTCGGGTTGCGTCCAATTTTGATATTCAAAAGAGACGTTTAAATATCCTAAGACACAAGTTGCGAATATTAGAATTATTACTTCTTTATTCATCTCAGATTATAAAAAGGGATGGCCCCTGAGAACCATCCCTAGTTAATTAAAAAATAAGAGCTAATACGTCTAATGTATTTAATATCTCAAGCCCAGACTGTAAGATGTAAAATGCAAGTAATAACGTAAACCCTAATAGAGGTTGGTTTTTGTTTTCAGCTTTAGCCTCATTTATTAAAGTAATGAAGTACCATTCATCATTTTCTCTAAGCGTGTAAGTATTGTAGTACAGCTTAGATAAATATGTGTACAATACGCCCAAAATAAGGCCTCCAAAAATTGCAACAAATATGATCGCAAATAATGCAGCTACATTCTTAAACACCTTTAACATGGTGATTTGCGAACTGTCATAATCAACAAGACCTTCATACATTCCAAGCAATTCTTTTTCATTAGAAATACGAGTCTCAATTGAAGCAATTTCATCTGACAACTCACTTATGCCTTGTTGTAACTCTGACTTAAATGAAATCTCAGTGTTCTTGTATGAAGGAACAGTGCCGTTAGCTGTTGATTTTTGGTTCTTTGGAGCTGAAGCTCTAGACCAAACAAAATCATACCACCAATCTAAAATTGTGCTAACCTTATTTGCATTTGATGCAAGCCTACTAGGTATTGGAATTGATGGCGTAGTAGTTGCAACGTTTGATGTGGTTGATTCGTCACCCATTCCAACGCAGTAAACTCTGTATGAATATGTGTGATTCGTTTTAATGTTATTATCAGTATACGTATTTTTATCTGAAGACACTTCATCTAAAATATCCCAGTCACTCCAATCGTTGTCGCTGTCTTTAGAACGTCTTTCAATTATGAATTTGCTTTCATTATATGAATTGTCATTCCAGTATAATTTGTTTCTGAAATTAAGTTCACTCTTTACAACTAGCCTACTTGGTGGTGATAGTCTATCGTCACCAATAGTTTTGGTAATTGTACGAGTCCACTTAGAAGATCCTTTTTTGTTCTTTGCTTTAATTCTGTATTGATAAGAACTCCCTTTGTCAACATCTTTATCAACCCACATAGCTCTGTCTGAGTTCTTGAGCTTTGTAGTCCAATCATCGTCGTCATCAGAATCAGCAGGCCTTCTTTGTACTACAAAAGACCAATTCTCAGATTCGTACTGTTCCAAGTACTGCTCTTTCTGAGCTTTTGCTTCATTTAATTCAGCTAATTTTTCTTGAAGAGATTTGATAGCTGCATTTTGAGTATCAATTCTGTTTGGAAGATCTGCTGTAAAGCTAGTAGAGTCTGAATTGAATACTAGTTTCGAATCTTCAATTACGTTGTTTGGAAAGCTTAAAGAAAATGAGCTTTGCTTAACATTTAATTCGGCATCAATACAATCTTCAAATGAATCTTTTAAGTCATTAATCCCAACAGAATCTGAAGGGAATGATTGGAATGTTGCAGAAAGACCGTCTACTGCTTCTTGCAATTCAACTTGATTACTAGCAAGTTCATTTGTGTAAAATTCTGTTTTAAATGAGTCTGAAACAGAAATAGATGCGTAGATGATTAAAGCAGGAACTAATATAGCTAATCCAGCCCAAAAATATCCAGGAATACTTGCAAAAAGTAATTGTATTCCTTTGTTTTTGATTACATCTAAATAAGCCATAACAGATCCTTGGAATGATTCTTCCTCACTATTATATAAAAGGTAATTTGGGAAAATTGGCGCAGCAGTTGCGAGAATTACTGCGCACAGAATTGCAATACCTGATAAGAATACATTTGTATTAACTGCAATACCTAAAATTGTTAGGCCGAAATCAGGCAATATGCTCGTCCATAATAATAGGTGAACAACTACAATAGCAGCAATAGATATAATTACATATTTTAAGGCAGACTTCATCACGAGGTTTCCGTGAGCTTTGTGATCCCCCTTTTCGTTATGATTCATAGAAGTGATTTCACCACATGCTTTTAATGCTGGTAATGAGCATAACACAGTACCAACCAGACCTATAATGTCAGACTCGAATAAGCCTGCTAGGTATATTGATAATCCCAGAATTAACAGAGAAGCACAAGATCCGTAGAATCCTGATTTCAGTTTAGGGAAATTGTATGTACCTTTAAGAGACTTGAAAGAAGTAGAGTACAAATCCCAACCCCAATTAATAGTGTAATGCCATATAGTCTTTACAATCAATACGATTGGAATCCAGAATATATTTTGAAATAACCACTTGGGGACTTTCCACCAGTTTTCAATTTGTAGTGTAGTATATAGCCATTTTAAAGCATCTATTACATGTGATATAATTAGTTTATATCCCTTGTCAATTAAACTCGCAACAAATTGAGCAATTACTATAAATGACCAAATAGCCCATGCAAATGCGTTGTAAATGAACACTAATGGTGCAGTTAAAACTAGGAGTAATGTCCAGGCATTCTTCATGCCTTTCATCCTTTCAATGCTAATTAAAAAGCTTGGTTCTTTTTCTAATGATTTAGAAAATAAAAAGCCAAGAGTAGCAAATGGCAGTAAAGAAAACAAACAGTAAAATACTATATCAAATTTAGTATTTGTAAAACTGATGAAATTTAAAATTTCTTCCATGATAAGTTTGATTGATAAATAAAATTGTTAGAAGGTTTTATAAAATTGTTAGAAGGTCTTATAAAATCGTTAGAAAGTCTTACTATTTCTGAAGAGTGATTAAGGCGTTAGTGGTAAATGTATATCATAAACTTTTGAATCCCAAATCATTCATTATTAGATTAACTCAAAGTTGATGCTGGTATGTGTTGTATGTTAAATAAATACGTCTCTTTGAGGGAAGGGGTTTTAAAATTAATCTGAATGAGAAGTGAGAACGTTGTATCCTTCTTGCTTTACTCGTTCAGTAATTGAGTAGGGGAGTTACTGAATTTATCAACTGCTTCAATTTGGTCAAGCACTTATTTCATCTGACACTAACTTGATGTAAATTGTGAGTCCAAAATCTCCAACCATGAGACTGATAGTTTCACAACTTTTGATATCTCTGTTCATGTCTCAAGAAATCATGTCTCAAGAAATTTTCAATTTTACTAAATCTTCAGATGTTTCTGGATGGATGGTTGTCGACGATATTGTTATGGGCGGACGTTCGTCAGGATTTTTTCAACTAGATAAAGATGGATATGGTATGTTTACAGGGGAGGTGTCTCTTGAAAACAATGGCGGCTTTTCATCTGTTAGATATGATTTTAATAGTATGCAAACCAATGGGTACAAAAAAATTACTATTCGATTACTTGGAGATGGAAAAGAGTATCAATTTAGAATAAAAAATAAAGCAAGCGATTATGTTTCCTTTGTCAAATCATTTGAAACAACAGGTGAATGGGAGGAAATTGAAATTGAACTAAATGAGATGTATCCTTCTTTTAGAGGACGTCTTCTTGATCAACCTAATTTTTCATTTGATTCTTTTGAATCTATTTCATTCTTAATTGGAAATAATAAGCAGGAGAATTTTCACCTTCTAATTGATAGTATTTACTTAAAATAAAATCACAAACAATGAGACTTCTAACCCTGATTTTTCATTTCGTTTTGCTTCCGCACTTGATGGGCCAAGGGGCAATCAATCTAGTGCCCCTAAATGCAGTCACGCACACCGCTGAGCAAGATGGCCCTTGGAGTGAAGCTTCTACTTGGGGTGGTAACCTTCCCAATGATGGGGCACGCGTGTTTATTCCATCTGGGGTTACTGTAGAGGTTGATGGGATTTTCAACACAGACCTCAAGACTGTCAGACCGGACGGTACACTGATATTTCGATCTGATGTAAACACTGAACTTCGAGTCGAGACACTGATTGGCCTCATGGGCAGTCACCTTATCCTCGGAAGCGAGGGTGACCCAATTGCACAAGGCGTCACAGCACGTTTGACATTCATCGATGATGGGCCTATTGATTTGGGTGACGATCCCGGTCAGATAGGCAAGGGGGCCATTCTCATGGGGCAGGTCACCGCACGAGGCACCCAAAAATCTTCCTTTCATGCCCTTGCTTCAGGAGCTTTTGCGGGCAGTTCGGATTTACACCTAGAAGAAATACCCACAGGATGGCAAGTCGGTGACGCAGTTGTGCTGACCGGAACAGACCGAGAGGACCCCACCTCCGAAGAGGTCAGAACCATTGCAGCACTGAATGGGTTCACCGTGTCCTTAGACGCACCACTCTCTGGAAACCACGTTGCCCCACGCACAGGGTTGGCGGTACACTTGGCCAACCTTTCTCGTAATGTCATTCTCTCTTCTGAGAATCCCGAAATTGACCTGCGTGGTCATGTGATGTTTATGAATACACACCAAGTGGACATGCGGTACGTCCGATTCTATCAGCTTGGCCGAACCAATAAACGCATCCAGCTGGACGATTGGATTTTCCCCAACCTCATTGCCGATGAATTCGAAGCAGGAGACCAGACCAACATTCGCGGGCGTTACTCTTGCCACTTCCACCGTGGTGGAGTTGACCCCTCTGCTGGCCCTCCAGCCCACATCGAGGCCTGTGTTGTTGAGGATGACCCTGGTTGGGCGTTTGTTAACCACAGTTCTCACGTTGATTTCTTGGACAACGTTAGCTACAATGTTGTCGGGGGTGCTTTCCAGACCGAGTCTGGCGATGAAATTGGAAGCTTTGTGGGCAACCTCGCCATCCGTACAGTTAACCCCGATTTCCCCATCCTCGATACTGAAACCGAACCCGTGGACATCCGTGAGATTACGCAGGACTTCGCATTTCAGGGTGACGGTTTCTGGTTTCATGGTGGTGGCGTTTCGGTGCGGGACAATATCGCAAGTGGATGCTCCGGACATGGCTTTATCTATTGGACTGAAGGGCTCCGCGAAGTGGGTACCGAATTTGATCTGCAGAACATGTTCAAGGTGGATAATATCCCCAACGGCAACCTTCTCCCTGGCCTTGAAAACGTGCAGAGTTGGTGGGTGCCTTTGGCTGAATTCAAAGGTAATACAGCTTATTCGGTGAGTAAGGGCTTGGCAGCCTATTACATCCACGCCACGCTGTTCGAGGACATCACCCAGCTCACCGACAGTTACCTCGCCACTGTCCATTCCATATTTGAGGATTTGACGCTGTGGAATGTAAGGAAATTAGGGATTGAATTGCAGAATTGCGAGCGTTTCACATTCCGCAACCTCGATCTCTGGAACGATGGAGGAGAGGATATAATTGGTATTCTTAACACTATTACTGTCGCGCGGGAAAGCCGATGGGAGCATTGCAATGTCGCCGGCTTCAACATTGGCATGGTGCCCCCAACCCAAGGCGATATCACGATCTGTGGTGGTACCTTCAGCAACCTTACCGACTTTGCCCTTATTCCTCCACAGCGCGATTCTCGGGCACCGGGTTGGGATCGGGATATTTATTTTGATGGCGTGGAATTCGCCGAATCACCGCTGTTTCCATCGGACGAAATCGTCCACTACGAACTCCTCGGCGGCGCGACATTGGCGGGAGAAGTCTACTTGGCTGAGGCCGAGTTCCAGTCGAAGCTGTTTCCCATTCCAGACCGAATCCGGGTGAACTCAAATGCATTGCCTGGTATGCGGTTGTATTACATTGAACAGGATGCCGATTTTGTACCGATCACCAATGACAATCTTGGCGATGCTTACGGTCCTTATGCTGCTGCTGTAGTAGACCAGAACAATGAAGACCTGATGTCCACCTTGGGCATCGCCTTCGCCGGAGCTTTGCTACCCGATAACGCATCAGAACACCCCCACGTGGCAGGCGGCTTGGTCAGTGCTTCGGATCCTACGATGGCTATCCCCTCTTGCCACTTCATTAGCGAACCACTTCTGGAGCCCAATGCATACGATGATTTTGATTTCTTCGAATGTTGGGATGATTCGAACCCCACATCTGGAACCACGATTCCAACTGAACATTTTTGTGCTGCGAATCCAGTTCCGATTCTAGATGAAGAAGTCATAGACCATGATGGAGTTGTGATTGAAATCTATCCAAACCCAACAGATGAACTTGCATCAGTCTTTGTGGACTACCAAGGAGATTGGAAAATGACTGTCTATGACATTAATGGTCAGATTGTTTTGGAAGCACAATCAGAAACGTCTGAGCAGTCTATTGACACCAATTCACTTAGTGCTGGAACTTACATTGTTTCAGTAAGGGCAAAGAGAAAGCTTATTGGAAGTTGTTCCTTGATTGTTCAGTAGAGCTGTACTATTTCTTTTGTGGAAAAAGTTCTTATTTCTTTGGGAGTTAGAAGTGAAGAATTAAATTGTAGTTGAGAACTGGCACTTAACGAAAAGATAAAAAATCCATCTAATTGTTTTTATTGTTTAAATATTTAAGTGCAGCAAGCGCAGCTCTTTCACCTGAAATCATAGCTGCATTCAAAGAGCCATTTAACAATGTGTCTCCGGCTAAAAAAACACCGGGTTCGTGACATGACGTATCATCTACATTTAAGTCATGTCTTATATCATGCAGATTCGGCAATGCCTTAGGAATCGAATACAACTTAATAAACTTGGGAAACATAATTCCACAATATTCCTCTAATTCAGCTTTCACTCTAGAGACCAACATTTCATCTGATAAACTATGATTTTTTATAACAGTTACCGAAAGCAATTCTGTTTTGTTATTTGCCATAGTCTTCACGCTGGTGTGGTAAAAAATATTATTAATGAGTGCACCCTGTGAAGGGATAAGCCCAATTAATTCATCTCGAATAACCCTACTATTTGTCTCGAAATACAATGTCTGGGAAGATTTCCAAGTCACAGACTTGTATTTTTCATTTAAAACTAAACCACTCGCATCTGTGGCCAAAATCGTAACATGACTCTCTAATTTTGTTCGATCATCTAAAGTGATTTCATTTTCCTTGATAGAAACTACCTCAGTATTGAAAGTGAAATCTGTATTTTGAAGGTTTTCATACAATTGCTTTGGAATCGCTTCCATTCCTGCTTTGGGTAAAGCTGCATGTCCTTCACCAAACATTTTATAAACAAATTCAAACATTCTACTTGAAGTTTCCAGTTTTGATTCTAGAAAGATTCCACCAAAAAAAGGCGTGAAAAAATCTCTTATAATATCATTTGAAAATCCAAATTGTTCTAAATAAAAAGATGTAGATACTTCAGAATCTGAGAAAATTTCTGACAGTTTTTTACTTTTTAAAATGTGATTAAGTTGTAAAATTTTTAGTTTGTCTTGAAAAAAGCCAATTCCTGAAAACAGTGTGGGAAATAAAAATGAAATTTCCTTCAATGGGTTTCCGATGATTTTTTGTTTCTTATTCAAAAAAATCGATGCTCCAGGTAAAATCTTTTGTAATTCTAAAGCCTCGTAATCAAGATGTTTCTGAGCTTCTGGATAAGAAGTTAGAAGAACTTGAAACCCATGGTCTAATTGAAACCCATCTAGGTAATCGGTTTTCACTCTCCCACCAACTCGGTCTGTACGTTCAATCACGACAGAACGACACCCATGAGATTCTAATACTTTGGCAGCGATAAGTCCACTTATACCTGCACCCACAATGTGTATTTTCCTCTCTGCCAAGTTCATCTTTATTTATTTGCACTCCTTGAAACATGGAGTGTTTGTAAATAACTTTCACCATTTTCAAGATGCTGCTTTTGCTTCTCCTCAGGCATTTTATCAAACATTCTCACCAGCATACCTAATCGAGGGTTAGACAAAAAGAAGCCACGATGAGTATGCATAAAGCGCCAAAAAAGACCATCCCATGTAGCTTGCCATTCACCTTTTTTATAGTTACTCATTTTCATGATATAGTTGCTTCCGCTGATGTAAGGCTTTGAAGCCATTAAGCCTCCATCAGAAAATTGACTCATGCCATAAATGTTCGTAACCATCACCCAATCGTAGGAATCAATAAAAAGCTCCATAAACCATCTGTAAACTTCATCTGGATCGAATTCACACAACAACATAAAATTCCCCAAGACCATTAGTCGTTCTATATGGTTACAATACCCTGTTTTTAGTACTTTTTTGATTGTTTGGTCAATGGGGGGAATACCTGTTGTCCCTTCGTAAAAAGAAGCGGGAATTTTCTTTTTAAATTTCCAAAAATTGGTAGTTCTTTCTTCACTCCCTCTACTCTCATATATACCTCTAATAAATTCTCTCCAACCTATAATTTGCCTTACAAATCCTTCCGTAGAATTTAAAGGAACAGAGTTGGTTCCTGCATAGTGTAAGCAAACATTTAAGACCTCTTTAGGGGTGATTAACCCTACGTTGAGCATGGGAGTTAAAACGCTGTGATTTAAAATAGAGTTTTCTGCTACAATAGCATCTTCATATACGCCAAACTCAGAAAAACGCTGCTCAAGAAATTGGTTGAGCCAATTTCTCGAATCGGAAAAACTGTTCGGATACAATGGAAAATCTGTGAGTTCACCTAAATTGTTTGAGAAATTCGCATTGACATAAGATATTGCTTCTTTAAAGTAAGAATCGGTTTCTGGGAACTGTATTGAGGGGGGTGTCTTCTTCGCAGGATATTTCTTTCTATTCTCAGTATCGAAAGTCCACTTGCCTCCCATGGGCTTTCCGTGAGAATCCATTAAGATATTGCGCTTTTTACGTTGTTCAGTGTAAAAAGTCGTTTGATGGTATTTCTTTTTGTCACTGCTGAAAAAAGAAGCAAGATCTTCTTTAGAATTTAAGAACATAGGTGAAGGATGCTGCTTACCTTGAATTCCTGTATCATGCAAAACTTGATTGAGTCTTTTTTGAAGCCAATTATCTACTGGATCGATATAGTTCAAGTTTGTAAAGCCTTGAAGTTTTAAATGAGGTATAAGCAATCTGACATCCGATATTCTTTCCTTAGATTCAATATATTGAACCTCTAATTCTTTTTCTTTTTGAAGATAGTCTGCATAACGTTTCATAGTAGCTCTATGAAATGCAATTTTTTGTTTATGAAAAGAATATTGATTGAAGAAAAGAAATTCTTCAACAAGAAAACATGGTGCAGAAGTTTCAAAAATTGGTGAATCTTGGAATAACTGATGAGGGAAAATAATGTTCACATGCTTCATTATGTATCAAATTTATTCACTAAACCTTTTTTGTATAGTTTTTTTTCTAACATTTCTATGCATTTTCTTTTTTTTTTGAAAATTACTGCCTTAGTATTGCATAGTTAAAATGTTAAATTTTTATACAAAATGTTAAATACAATATTATTAGACGTAGTTAAAATAGACCCTACTAACTACGTAAGCTTTACGTTCTTCATAGGATATATGGCTATGCTTGCAGCATCAGTTTTTTTCTTTTTTGAAAGATCTCGGGTAGCTGAAAAATGGAAAATGTCTCTTTTAGTATCCGGCTTAATCACTATGATAGCCTGTTTCCACTACTATTACATGAGAGACTATCATCTTGCTACTGGTAGTTCACCAACGTTTTTTAGATATGTGGACTGGATTTTAACAGTTCCATTAATGTGCGTTGAGTTCTATCTACTAACAAAATTAGCTGGTGCTAAGAAATCTCTTTTATGGAAATTGATTGCAGCATCAACTTGGATGTTAGTTGCGGGTTACATTGGTGAAGCCCTTACTGATGGATCAACTGCACATTCCGTACAATGGGGAGTAATCTCAACATTAGGTTACTTATACATACTACACAATGTTTGGCTTGGTGAAGTTGCTCAATTAGCTCAATCAAGTGGAGTAGAATCTGTTAAGAAAGGAGTTAGAGCTTTAGCATGGTTTGTGTTAGTAGGTTGGGCTATTTACCCAATTGGCTACATGTGTATGGAAGGTGGATGGTTAAGCGGAATTATGTCACCATCTGACGTTGATTTATGGTACAATATCGCAGATGCTATTAATAAAATTGGTTTTGGTTTAGTAGTATATAATATCGCCTATACAGAAACTCAAAAAGAGTTGGCATAGGTGTTTTATGTGGTTTGTTAGAAGGGGAAGGCCAGGTTAGATAAACCTGGCCTTCTTATTTAAAGTCAGTAATTATGAATAAATTTCTCTTTATGTACATGTGTTGCATGTATTTACTTATGAATATATTTAATGCTTATCCGGATATATCAATAAATCACCAACTGATATTTTCAGCATTTTTTATCTCTTTTTTTGGCATCCCACATGGCGCTATTGACAATATAATTGCTCGTCATAAAACTGGAATAAACAACATTGTTTTTTATATAATTTACCTCCTTATATTTCTTATTTTTTTGACAGTTTGGTATATAAGTCCAAATGTCGCTTTATGGACATTTCTTTTAATTTCAGCATATCATTTTGGTGAATCACAACTAGTACCCTTAATCAAAGCAAAAAAGTACAATCATATCATCTTTTTTCTTTGGGGAACTTGGCTAATTGTAAGCCTATTATTTTTTAATTCAATTGAATTAGAAGAAATAGCAAATCAATCAACAGCCTTTAGTATTAATAAAAGTACGCTATCCATACTTCCTCCACTATTTTATTTGTTAAGCATATCGCTTTTTGTAGTTCTAGTTAGTCTATCAGTGAACAAAATACTAAAAATCAACCATTTATTTCAAGAAATATTTACATTGATATTATTGGCTCTGACCTTCCATATCTTTCCATTTATAGTTGGATTTACAATGTATTTTGTTTTTCTTCATTCAATAAGAGTCTTGTATCAAGAATATGACTTTTTAAAATCAAGAATCAAGAAATTATCCTACACTTCATTTATAAAGTTATTATTACCAAATACAATTATGTTTTTGTTTGGTGTAGCCATTTTTCTGTTTCTCTATTCATATAATTATTTCACGCTCTCATTGAGTGAAATACTAATTGTATCAATATCATGTGTAACTGTTCCCCATGCTTTCGTCATGATGAGATTTTACAAAGGCCAAATACAATTATCTTAATATAGTAGTGTTTTATGATGTCATCAATAACTTTTTATGGTTGCGAAATAGAGATATATAAATCCTTTATTAGTAAAGAATATTCTATTTCACTTTTCAACTTATTAAAGAGTGAAACAGAATGGGTGCAAAATGATATTGTGATTTTTGGTAAAAAACACAAAATACCAAGACTTAATGAGTGGTATGGTTCCGTTAATATGAATTATTCCAATATCAATTTCGAATCAAAACCTTTGACAAAAACCTTAAATAAGGTTCGTAAAAAAATTGAACAAGAAACTAGCTCATGTTATAATTCTGTATTAATGAATTTGTATAGGAACGGAAATGACTCAATGGGTTGGCATTCTGACGATGAAAATATTTATAACCCACAAGCTCCAATTGCATCATTAAGTTTGGGAGGTTCACGATGGATGAAGTTTAAAAAAAAAACAAAAAAGGGATTAGGCAAGAAAACGTTAAAATTGAGACTTAAAACAGGCGACTTAATTCTCATGAAGCATCCAACTCAAGAGATGCTTAAACACTCAATTCCAAAATCAGCAACTGATATTGAAGAGAGAATAAATCTAACATTTAGATCGGTAATCGAAAAAAAAGATGCTTTTAAAATTAAATATTGAAAGAACTAAAAAAGAAAAACTATTACGAGAATTAGCCGGAGACAGCTTTAGTTTTTTTGAACGACTGCAAAACAAAATTTTTGGTTCACCTAAATACGATATTATATCTATAGAACCAGAAATTTTTAAGGAAAAGCCACCTGGAAGAATATGTGCTAATATAGAAATTAGAAAAAATGGGGTTGTAATTTATTTTAGATTTAATCACGACGAATATGCTATAGCTGCAAGGTTTCATCAATTAACAATAATGAAAGGCAAAAACTTAGTGATTCAAGTCAACACTCACAGACTCATACTAAAAATTTCCAATTCTAAACAACATTTGACTTTTGTAAGGAATTTGATAAATCAAAAGGCAAAATTTTGCGGATCCCAAAATGATATTTTAATGAATTCGAGTGAACTTAAAACTTAGTATAATTCGTCAATTTTACTTGCAAGTAAAAAATCATTTTCATGCAAACCATCTATCTTGTGTGTGAATACTATAATTCTTACAGTTTTAAAATTAATATGAATATATGGATGATGTCCCTGAATTTCAGCCAAATTAGCTACAGAGTTCGTAAAACTGATTGCCGAATTATAGTCTTCAAAGGTAAAGTCTCTAAAAATTTTTTTCTCTTCTAATACATCCCAATCTGGGTGTATTAATTTCATGAAATTCTGTATTTCGTTCAAGTTTAATGGGGGGATTCCTCCTTGGCAAGGAACACATGAAGATTGTGAAAACATATGATTTTTTTATTTCATTAACTCAAACAAAATTACATAAATGGAAAACAATTTATCTCGATGTCTTCACTGGTTCAGAAATGATTTACGTTTAGACGATAATTTAGCGTTAGTGAAATCTTTAGAATACGACCAAGTAATTCTTGTGTATATACTGGATGAACATTTTTGGAAAAAGGATAGATGGGGACAAATTAAGACTGGGGCATTTAGAACACGTTTTCTTTTCGAGAGTATTCATGATTTAAAAATTGAAATTGAAAAGCTTGGTGGCTCTCTAATTATTAAGCAAGGAAAACCTGAAGAAATATTACCCTTGCTAATGGAAGAATTTTCATGCAAGACTTTAATTGCTCAAGCTGAGCATACAACTGAAGAATTAGGGATTGAAAAGTTAGTTGAGGATGCAATTCATAAAATTGGAGGAAATTTTAATTGGATTGAAGGACATACACTTTATCATCCAGATGACGTAAAATTTATATTTGATAAAATCCCCGATGTTTTTACAACTTTTAGAAAAAAAGTTGAGAGAAATTGTGATGTTCGTGATTGTATTTCAGCACCTAAAAAAATCAATTGTCCCCCAAATTTAATTTCAGATGACATTCCTGATTTAGCAGAATTTTTAAAACAATATGACCTGAAACCAACTCCTATTGATTATCGAAGTTCATTCCCGTTTGAGGGTGGACTTAGCCAAGCAAGAAAACGACTTAAACATTATTTCTGGGATACCAATTGCCTCAGTATTTACAAAAAAACTAGAAATCAACTTATTGGACAAGACTATAGTAGCAAGTTTAGCCCTTGGTTAGCTAACGGATGTATAAGTCCAAGAAGAATAAGAAGTGAGGTAAAGAGGTATGAGGACACGTACAAACCTAACCAGAGCACTTATTGGATTGTATTCGAATTAATATGGCGAGATTATTTTAAGTTTATAGCCATACAACACGGCTCACGTATTTTTCATAAAAGTGGACTCAAAAGAAAATTAGTACCAAGCAATCAAAATAAAAAATTATTTGATGAATGGAAAAAAGGAGCGACTTCTGATGCATTTGTCAATGCAAACATGCGTGAACTTTTAAATACCGGGTATATGAGTAATCGAGGACGACAAAATGTTGCGTCATATTTAATTCATGATTTGGGGATTGATTGGCGACTCGGAGCATCATGGTTTGAACATCTATTACTTGATTATGATCCTTCAAGTAACGTGGGAAATTGGATATATATAGCAGGAGTTGGGAATGACCCAAGACCTGTAAGAAAATTCAATACACTCAAACAAGCTGAGACTTACGATAGAAAAAAACAATACCGTAATCTTTGGAATTCTGATATCGGTATTATGAATTTATAAATTTCATTCAGCAACTCACCACTCAATTTCTGACGGAGTGAATCAAGAATGACACGATATTCCAATGGATGTGCCGAATGTAGTCCCCTCACTTTTCTATACAGACATTTCTTTAACTGCGTTACTTACACTTTACTTCTTCTCTTGGTGGGTACAAGGAAGTCTTGAATGAAACAACCCTACATCTTTTAGGATGCAAGGAATGACTTTAGTAGCCCGTAGGAGACTACACACATTTCAGTAAATACAGGTATTCCAGACGTTTATTAACTTTTGTTCCCATTTTTTTACCGAATTCAAACTCTTTTTCTAATCTCGTATCAAAGGGCTTTGTCCTATTGAATACTCAGTAGGTGATTCAATATTTATAAACTTGAACTGTATTCAATCTATTAACCATTTTTACAATTATAAATGTCCAATTTGAACAAAAAACATTTTTAATTTATATCATGTATTTTTTGAAGAAGATTTTAATTATAGTAGTTGGATTTTTTGTTTTTAAATCTATTGACACGTATCTATTTAATGAGATAAATGCCGCATTAGAAATTAATAATCCCATAGAGAAAGAGACTGATGAAACAGCTTTTTCAAGATCAGTATTACCAACATTTGAATTTGCTGTTGATCAATCTATTGATGCAGTTGTACATATTAAATCAAAATATGTTACGGATGAATATTATCAATATCTTCATCCGTTTTTTGGAAGAGGATATTATACCATGCCAAAAGAAGAAATAGCAAGTGGTTCCGGTGTAGTAATTTCAGAAGATGGATATATAGTGACAAATAGCCATGTAATCAACAATGCTAAAGAAATTGAAGTTGTTCTCAATAATAAACAAAAATTTCAAGCAGAAATTTTAGGGGAGGATCCTTCAACCGATTTAGCTTTACTTAAAATCAAGAATGAGGGACTTGAGTTTATAGAATTTGCAAATTCAGATGATGCAAAAATTGGACAGTGGGTATTAGCCGTCGGAAATCCATTTAATCTTACTTCAACAGTGACAGCTGGTATTATCAGCGCTAAAGGTCGAGATATAGGTTTGATAACTCAAAGTGGAATTGAATCATTTATTCAAACCGATGCTGCGATAAATTCTGGGAATTCAGGTGGTGCACTAGTAAATATTGACGGAAAGCTAATCGGTATTAATACTGCAATACAATCGCCATCTGGGGTAAATACGGGTTATGGATTTGCAATCCCATCAAATATGGTTGAGAAAATAGTTGCTGATTTGCAAGAATTTGGTAAAGTGCAAAGAGCATTTCTGGGGATAAATATCCTTGAAATTAATTCAGAAATTGCCGAAGAATATGATTTAAATAGTTTAGAAGGAGTATATATCTACAATACAACAAATGATGGGTCAGCTCATAGATGTGGTATCAAACGGGGAGATGTGTTGACAAAAATCCAATCTAAAGAAGTTAACTCATTAAGTGATATTCAGGAACAATTAACTCAATATAGCCCGGGTGATGAAATCATTTGTACAATAAACAGAGGAGGTGAAATAAAAACATTTGCGGTTGTTCTTTAAAACCTATTTTTAAGATTGATGGAATGAGTTTGGTAGCCCTTAGGGAGCCATATGTCACTTATCCTATACTCCACAGTACTTGATGTTTACGCATTAAGACCAATAAACACTTGTGATAAAGAATCAATAACCCAAACAGTAATTTACATCTCATTGATATGATATTATAAATCAACAACTGTCCAAATCCAATGCTCTAAAGGTTAGTTTTTAATGTAAATTGTGAGTCTAATATCACAAAAATGAGACTTCTATTTACTGCTTTATCTTGTTTGATAAGTGTTAATTTATTCTCACAAATTTTAGATTACGATGGGAATAATGATGGATGTATTAATTCTACAGACATATTAAATATTTTGAGTTTTTATGGTGAATGTGAAAGCATTTACGAGTGCGGTACAATAGTAGAATATGATGGATATGAATACACTACAGTGCAAATTGGAAATCAATGCTGGTTTGCAGAAAACTTAAGAACAACAAGATTTAAAAATGGTGATGAAATCCCATTTTTTAATGATTGTGTGATTGGAGGTTGGCCCTGGGAATTAATATTTACTCCATTAAATGTGATTTATGGTGGTAGTGAATATCTTGGTCAGGAATGCTCAACATGCTATGATTATAGTCCAAATATCAATGCTTGTGAGGCAGATGAATCATTAGTTGAATACGGAAGGTTATATAACTGGTTTTCGGTAAATGATATAAGAGGATTATGTCCCTCAGGATGGCATGTTTCAACAACTGAAGAATGGAACGAGTTAAATGACTTTATATTAAGTGAAGGAAATCAAGTGGAGGTAGTATTAAAGTCAAACACAGGATGGGAGAATAACGAAAATGGAACCGACGCTTATGGATTTGACGCTCGTCCAGCTGGCGATATAAATTATCTAGGAACATTCAATCATGCTGGTACTAAAGCTCAATGGTGGACAACAAATTATGTTGGCTTACAGGGGATTAAGAGAACCTTAATTACCAATCAAATAGGGGTGCCATCAAGTTTAAGTGACCAGAGAGCAGGATTATCGATTCGATGCGTACAAGACTAGTCAAATTCTTTTCTACATCTATGATTATATTTAAAAAAAGAGCCAATATGAAATATTTATTTTACATCCTTTTTGTATTTATTTCAGTGAATACTTTTTCTCAATCAGATAATCCGTGTGAAGTTGATGGTGTCGAAGTGGTAGCATCAATGTTTTATTTTGATCCTCAAAATATATCGGTTAATCTGGGTCAAACGGTCTATTGGTTAAACATTCAAGGATTTCATGATGTGAATGCAGTAAATAATACTCTAACAAATGAACCTTTCAATAATCCTGAACCTTTTAGTTTAGATGCTATTCAGGGTAACTCATCAGGTGTTTGTATTGGCTATCATACTTTTAATGTTCCTGGTATTTATAATTATGATTGCTCGATTTACGGTCATGCTTTAAATGGAATGGTTGGTACAATAGAAGTAGGTATTGGTGGTTGTATGGATCAATCTGCTGACAATTATGACGAGAATGCGGAATATGACAATGGTACTTGTTGTTACATAGGAGAATTATCAACCGATATACTTCCGGCTCTTTGTAGTGATGATATTGCAAGTCTCAATATTTTATCATCAAATAGTTATAATTTAAACTACGAGGTACTAAATTTTGAATTATCTAATACGACTGGTCAGTTTAATCTTGATGAAGGAGAATATGACATACTTGTTAATATAACAGACTCTCAATGTTATGATACTATCACAATTTCTATACCGCCACCACCAGA
>Ga0160422_10000316_pt1 | contig 28911 bp, 42 predicted proteins | sample Fk160mmetaG_FD_108192 | JGI IMG/M metagenome (GOLD analysis project Ga0160422, IMG submission 108192) | Marine microbial communities from the Central Pacific Ocean - Fk160115 60m metaG | ecosystem: Environmental > Aquatic > Marine > Oceanic > Photic zone | place: The Central Pacific Ocean...
CTATCCTTGAACATGACCCTGAACCTGAACCTGACAACATTCTTTTTACCTCCTAACCCCACCCTAATACTACTTCAATTTTTTTTTTTTCGGGGAGACCCCGAACCCCCTTCTCATACATCTTTCTGAAAAACGGTTTCTGGTTTCGCATAAAAACATTTATTGCCTTCTAGAATAATTAAAGAACGATATTCGTCATCTATGTTTTTAAAAAATCCCTTAAATATTCCACACACACCATTCATATCATCATCTTCATCAACTATCATTACAGAACTATTTAACATAATATCTTTACCGGCATTTATAACTGGAAAAATTTGTACAGACTTGCGAGAAAACAACATATTTTTAAATACTTCCATATATATACCGCTTTATTTTTCAATTTTTTTTTCATGTAAAAGACTTCTTCCAATATTACTGTTCCACACATCTGATGTAAGAGAATGTTTGGTAATTTTAACATATGGATCTTGAGAAATTTTTTTCATTTAAATATAAAATATCATTTAAATCTATTTTATATTTAATATCTAAACCCATATCTATGACACGAATATGTATTTAAAAAATTAAAAAAATAATCATTACATTTTTTATCATGTTTACTACAATCATATAAAAGTCTTATATAATGATCGCATTTCAAATAACTGACATCATTCATCACTATTCTATACATAATATTATTTTTAATTACTTTTGGGATATATATACTAAATATTTTATATAAAATGGTTAGTATATAAGTATTTAAACAAAGATTATAAATTTTAAATAATGAATAAAAATAACGAAATTATTCCGTGGGTTGAAAAATATAGACCAGAGTGTTTTGAAGATATAGTGTTAGATAATTCAAACCGACATATATTAAAAAATATTATAGAACAAAATTATTTTCCGAATCTTTTATTTTATGGTCCTCCAGGAACTGGAAAAACGACTACTATAATAAACTTAATAAATTTATATCAAGAAAAATACAATCAAAAAAAAAAGGAATTAGTAATTCATTTAAATGCGTCAGACGATAGAGGAATTGATATTATTAGAAATCAAATAAATCAGTTTGTTAATTCAAAAGGTTTATTTACAACTGGGATAAAATTTATAATATTGGATGAAGTAGATTACATGACAAAAAATGCACAAAATGCCTTAAAGCAACTTTTACAGATTTATATGAAAAATGTTAGATTTTGTTTAATATGTAATTATATAAGTAAGATAGATTATTCACTTCAAAATGAATTTACCAGACTGCGGTTTGATAAACTTCCAAGTGATAAAATTACTAGTTTTATAAATAAAGTAAATGTAAATGAAAAACTAAATTTGGATACGAATGTTATTAATAATATTCAACAACACTTTAAATCAGATATTAGAGCCATGATAAATTATATGCAAACAAATCAAGATATAATAAATAATAACTATATTATTAGTAATATTAACTATAAAAAAATATATGAAAAGTTAAAAGAAAATGACTATGAAAGCTTAAATAAATTTATAAAAAACTTATCTAATGATTATAATCTAGACAAAAAAAATATAATTAAACTATTTTTAAATTATTATATAAAAAATTATAATAATGAAATAACTAAGGAAAAACTTTTAATTATTAAAAATTTATTACATAGCAATATAACAAATACTGAATTATTTGTTAATTATTTTATACATCATTTTTTATCTTTTTTTTCAAATGAACTACTATAATAGTTGTTTATTCTATATGATAATAAGTTTATAAATTTATCAGGTGGTGTAGATTTAGACGGATCAATCATCGATGGAGTTATAGAGTACTCTAAGTTTCGTTCATCGTGTTTAGTTGATGTTATGTCACTAGCATTAAAATTAATATCAGAATTTAGTTGTTGCCGAAGCATTTATATTTATTTAGAAAATAATAAATTGAATCGTATTTAAAGACATTTAAATATGATTAAATATGAATATAGAAGAAGAATGGGAAAATTTTTGCAACGATAATGAAATAATGAATACTAATAAAAAAAAAGAATATATTTCAGATAATACACCAGCTAATATTCCTAAATGTAGTCCTATATATATTTCTACAAAGACGAAGATTATATACTTGTCAAAAGTAATTGAACTAAAAGAAAATTTTTGGAAAATTCCTATGATAGATTATACTAATCCTATAGAAGGTGTAATTAAAAAACAAATGAAATATTGCTTTGATGATATAGAAGAAGTAAAAAAAGTAGATGAATTACTGGAAAAAGAAAGTGTGAAAAAGATTCAATCTTTAACAAAAAATAAGAATGTAAATAAATTTAAAGATATTCGTAAAATAAGTATTGGTGTATGCAAAAAAGATATTATATCACTTCGTGGAAAATTAAAAAGCGCGTTTTATAATTGTTTTGTATTAATTTTAAGGATTTTTATAAATAATACATTTAAAGAGGCTCATGTTAAAATTTTCAACACTGGTAAACTTGAAATCCCTGGAATTCAAACAGATGAATTTTTAAATAAAATATTAGAAAAAATATTAGATATACTAAATAATGTTTGTAATCTTAACATATCAATAAAAATGAATACATGTGAAACTGTACTAATTAATTCGAATTTTAATTGTGGATATTTCATAAACAGAGACAAACTTTTTGATAAATTAAAAATAAAATATAAACTTCATACTTCTTATGATCCTTGTTCATATCCAGGTATCATGAGCAAATTTTGGTATAATCCAGGAGAATATGTACAAACAGGTATAAAAGAATCTAAAAATGCTGTACAAATATCGTTTATGATATTTAGAACAGGTAGTGTATTAATAGTAGGAAAATGTGATGAATATATTCTTATGACTATATTTGAATTTTTAAAAGACATTTTTATATCAGAATATAGTGAAATTTCACAGGAAGGTGTACTTCCACCTACACAAAAAAAGAAATCTAGAAGAAAAAAATATATTAAAATAAGTGTTTCATAAATTTATTATCTTTAAAACTAGAATTATCTAACATATTAATATTATTAATTATAACATCGTTTACATTAGTATTTTTATTTAATTTTTTTAAAAAACTTTCCATTACTTCTATATAGTCATCAAAATCCAGTTCGATTATTGATAATTTATTCATAAATGTGTATATAATATTTATTTTTTTTTTGTTTATTTCATTTAATTTACTAGGTACATAATTACAAAGAGAAATAATTTTGTCTATTTTTTCATTTAATTCTATGTTTGATAAATCAGAAATTTTCATTAGTTTTTCAAAAAATAAATTTAAATAAATTGAAAACTGATCTACCATGTAAAAAATATCTTCTTCTTCTTTTAGTATTTGATAATTTTTTTTATATTCTGAATTTAAATCAAAAAGTGTTTTTTTATACACAAATAATACCGCATCTTTAGATGATAATTGTAGAAAACCTCCATTATCATTACCAATTTGTCCAATAAATTCAACGTAATAAAAAAATCCTTGTTGGCAATGTTTATAGGTAAGATCTAAATTTTTTATATATATAAATAGCATATTAAAAAGAGTGGCAATAGTTTGTAATCCTCTTAACAATAAATAATTATAATATTGATTGTGTTCATTTTTATAATTTTCATAAAAATGATTGATATATTCTTTTATTAACATGATATACTTTATATAAATTTTATCTATCGAATCTGATATATTGTCTTTATAAAGACTAGTATTTGATATAGATTCTTCCATAATAAATATATATATATAAATTTTTATATTAATAAATAAATAAGTATTTAAAGAAAAAAAGGGAAAATCATCTATATAATGGCTGATTCAGAAAGTTCAACTGAAACTAATTATAGATTGCCCGGTAATTTGACTATGCAGCATGCTTCAAAACTAGCTGTAGTGGAAGACAAACCAATTATGCTTGATTACTGGTCTCTATCCTTGGAAAAAAACGTTATCATAGGTGTAAAAGATGACAATGAAAAGTTATTGGTAAAAAGTGAAGATGAATATACTAGTCCTATTATTAAAATTTTTAAGGTTGAATCCGAGTACATTATAATGACAGAAAACTCTATTTACATTGTTGATACAGGCTGTCAAACAAAACGTATTTCTTAAATAAGTATTTAATATGTTTTAAATACTTATCTACTTCTTTTTTGGATATAAATATTCATAAAACATAACTAAAGCTTTAAATATTAGATACAATATTAATAATTCAAACATTACGCTCATAAACATAGTTATAAAAGTAGTAAGGTTTCCTGAATACCATAGTAAAAATAAAAATAAAAATATCCAGAAAAATATAATTAAATAACTTGGTTCTGGATTTGCGACTTGATTTAAGTAATAATAAATAGAAGTAGCTCCTATAAATCCAAATAACAAAGAATTAAATATAAAAAAAGTCATAAATACTGCATATGAAACTAATAAGATATCTATCATAAATATAGATAATATTTTTTTTATAATAAAAGTTCTAATTTATTTATTATATCTTCCGATAAAGTGTTAGGAAATTCTACCGTAAATTCGATAATTAATGAACCAGTTGTTTTATCTCTTACCATTCCTAGATTTGGAATTACTTTTTTTTGACCATTTCCAACTACACTACCTTTATTATTATTTATATTGTAAATTTTTCCATTTATATGTTGCAATTCAAAGGAGAATCCGCATAAGGATTCTTTTAAAGATAACGATTTTTTATAAATCAAATCCATTCCATCCCTAGAAAAAGTTGTATTATTTTTAATATCTACAACAACTTTAACATCACCTTTGATATCTCCTTGTAATATAATATTACCCTTATCTTTTATAATAAACATTTCATTAATATCTACACCTTTCGGTATTTCTAAGTAAACCGTTTCTTGCTCTTCAATTTTTTGTCTTTTACCGTGTCTAACCCATCTATTTACTGTAATAGGTATATTGCAACCATTATAGGCTTCTTCTATACTAATACATACTTTTTTTAACAACGGTTCTGGTTTTGATACAGTATTTGAAAACGAATAAGGATTTACGGAAGGGTGCATTGTTGTAAATATTCTAGCACTTCCACCTGGAAACACTATTTCTTCATCTAAATCACCTAAGTTTATATCTTTCATTCCATTCAATCCATTCAATCCAAACATCATGCTAAAAATATCATCTGGATTTACAGGTACTCTCATATTAGAATTATTAGCAAAATTAATAAATGGATTATTTTTAGTTAAATCATATCTCCTTCGAGATTCTCTATCTCCTAATATTTCATATGCTTGATTTATTTCCTTAAATTTTTCTTCTACTTGAGAATTACCAACATTTCTATCTGGATGATATTTCATAGATAATCCTCTATACGCCTTCTTAATCTCTGAATCACTTGATTCTGGATTTATGCCCAGTATTTTATAATAATCATTTTCTTGAGACATTCTAATACTTTATATTAACAAAAACTTAAATACTTATTTACAAATAATATATTATGGATGAACCTTTTATTTTTAAATATAAGCCCTCTACTATTAATGATTTAGAATTAGACGCATCTCTTAAAAATTTATTAAAATTAATTATAAATATAAATGAATTAAACTTATTAATAATAGGAAGTACTGGTTCAGGAAAATCTTCACTTATAAATATTGTTATTGATATGTATTTCAAAGATAATACGGATATCAAAAAAAAAAATATATTACACATTAATAATCTGAATGAGCAGGGAATACAATATTTTAGAACAGAAGTAAAAACTTTTTGTCAAACTACAAAGGATAAAATTAAAAAAATAGTGGTTATAGATGACATTGACCTTATTAATGAACAAAGTCAACAGGTATTTAGAAACTGTATTGATAAATATAAAAAAAACGTACAATTTCTTTGTTCATGTACAAATACTCAAAAGGTAATAGAAAGTATACAATCAAGACTTAATTCTATAAAATTAAATAAACCCAACGAAACTTCACTTAAAAATATATTAAACAAAATTTGCAAACAAGAAAAATTTGTCATAAACCCGCAAGCAAAAAAAGAACTTATTAAATTATCTAATAATTCTATAAGAATTCTAATTAACTATTTAGAAAAAATAAAATTAATAAATGAACCCATTACAGAAAGTAAAATATCTAGTATATGTACTAATATATGTAATTACGATTTTGATATATTTACGGAGTATTGCTACAACAACGAATTACAAAATGCTATTTTAACAATTATGAATCTTCAAAACAGAGGGTTTTCTGTTATGGATATTTTAGATAGCTACTTTATATATATTAAACATAATGAATCTATAAAAGAAAATATAAAATATGAAATTATAAAAATAATATGTAAATACATTACCACTTTTCATAATATACATGAAGACGAAATAGAACTAGCTCTATTTACAAATGATATTATTATTTTATTAAATAATATAAAAGAGAATGACCAATCAAATATTTAAAGCACCAATTCCTGATAATATTTTATATGATTTTATAGAAAAAATATATTTATTTAAAAATAAAAACTTTTATACTATATCTCCAGTATCCTTTAAAAAAGCTTCATTTTTAAATATTTTAAAAGATTTTTGTGATTCTATCAAAACATATTATTACAAATCAAAACAACATTATATAAACAGAGAACTTAATTATAGTAAATTAATCACTATAATTAGGCAAATTTGTAAACATAAAAAGATACCTATAACATCAAATATAAAATATGATAAATCTAAGTACAATATTTATTATTACATTTTCTTTGAATCATAAGATGCTAAAAAATATTTGCATAAAATATTATCACACGTTAACACTTCTTCTTCATTTAACTTACAAAACCAGTTATACGCTGTTCTTTTTAATAATTTAGAATGCGGTATTAAAATTCCATAATGTAAATCATCAAATATTATGTAATCTCTCGAAAATAAATCTTCTAACATAATTGGTTTACCATTTACATCTTTACTACCAAAATGTTTTGAATCTACTACATTTATTTTAGAATCAAGTATCATTTTACTTAATACTTCTTCGTTCGTTCCTATTATATCTGAGGTAGACGTATAATCTCTTGAAATAAGTAATTCATTTAACTGTATTAGTTCTTCTATTACGGGATCGTTCTTATTAGAACCAATTATATCTGTAGATGCAATATATGTTCCACCGTTCAAAGTATCATTCAATTTGTCTATAACAAAGGGTTGATTGTTTAATAATCCTTTAAACATAATATCTTTTAACGAATGTAAACACATAAAAGATTGAGGTACAAACATACCGCCATAATATTTTAATAACTTTAATTTAGCTAAAAATCTTATTTTTTCTTTTAACGGAGAACCTACTCTATCAAGTTCTGTATTCCAATCAGGAATTAACGTATGAAATGATTTATCATCAATTAAACATATTTTAAAATCTCTCCCGCAGTGTCTTATAATACTACTTATTGATAAATGTACATAAGATAAATTTAATTCCATACTACTTCTAGAATTAAATGATTCCCATGACCTACTATTTAATTCATAAGGAACATGTATCCATAATATAGGTAGGGCAGAAGTTGCTATGTCGGTATCATTTAATAAATAATGTCTTATCAGTTGAGATCTTTTTAATTCATTTTCTCTGTCATATTTATCTATGAATCTTTTATAAAATACACCTAATATTATTGCTATTATCAATAAAAAAAATCTATTTAAGATAAATTCAATCATATATAATATTAAAATATATTTAATTTAAAATTCTATTAAAATGTCTAGATATATTATTATTTATTTTACTAGCTTCCTGAGATTGTTGCGCTAATCTAAAAGCAGTATTTGAACCTATTTGCATGTTTTTTTCTTCTTGTTTTTTTAAAAATAACTGAACTTCATTGTTATTCATAGGTTTTACATTATCTTTTTCTCTACTTATTTTTAAATCCATCATACTTTCGTACTGAGGTCTATTTAATACATCTTCTTCGGATACCGGTATCACTGTTTCGCTATGTGCCTTTTTTAAATCTTCAAATTGTAGTTTACTAAATATATCAGAACTATAATTTTCTAATGCTTCTCGTGTTAAATCATAGCTTGAAGTACCTCCTAAAGGAGAATAATCATTATTTACTATTAATTCTCTCGCCTCCTTTTTCTTCATTTCTATTATTGTATTCATTTGTGTTATATTCGACGCCTTCGTATTGTTAAGACCTTCCTCGCTACGAAACCAATCGTTATACCCCTTATCATTTTCATCATCATTCATTTTATTTGATTCAAAAATCTCGTTAAATTTTTTATTAAAAACATTTGATTTTGTAAACTTTTTAATTTTATCTTCTTCTGATATATCCCTCTTTACATCTTCTATATATGATTGATAATCAGTTGATTTATTTCCTCCTTGCTTTCTAAATTGATATACATAATAAAGTATTTTATAAGCTTTTGAATAAAATAAAAAAACATCTGGAGATAATCTCGATTTATCAGGATGTGTCATTAAAACCATTTTTTTTGCTTTTTTCATATCATTTTCTTGAAGATTTATTGATAATTTAAATAATCTTAATATATCATTTAAATTATAATTATTTATATCTAAATCTAAACTTTCCATTATATTAATAATATTTTTTAATTACCTAATACTTGACTAAAAAATGTATCTATTTTTGTTTTATCTGTACCTACTACACTATAATCTGGTCCTATCATAGTATTTCCTTTTTTCCATGCTAACACTACAGGTATTGAAGATACCTGTTTCTTTGTCTTTAAATAAGCATATATTTCAAAATTATCATCCACGTCTAAATCATAACATGCAACACTACTTGGCATCTTTTCAAACCATTCATAAAGCAAATCATGCACTTTTTTACACGGCGCGCACCATTCTGCTCCAAATTTAATAACTACTACTCCTGTATTTCTTTTCAAAATGTCAAAAAAATCAGCTTTATCTTCAATTTCTTCTATGACTTCGCCTCCCATATATATCATTACCTATCCGTTATCTTTAACCTATTTAGATTTTAAATATCGAATAATATTATATAATGGATGATAATTATTATTTTAGAGTAATATCATTAGGAGCGGATTGTGTGGTTGCGGGAAGTTTAAGAAGATTTGGTTATAAAGAATGTTCATATTGTTTTGATTGGAATATAAATACACTTGATTTTATTATAGATTGCTTTAATACTAAATTTAGTATTTTTGAAAATTTATTTGAACATTGTAAAGTATCTGGTAATAGTAGATTAAAATATAACGATGGTATTTATTTTTATCATGATGTTAATGTAGTTTCCAATGAATTAAAAGAAAAGTATAAAAGAAGATCAAAAAGATTGCATTCTTTTTTAAATGAAACTAAAGAAAGAATATTATTCATACGTAAAGGAAAAGATGATACAATTAAAGATGTACAAAAATTAAAACAAGCAATTATTAATAATTATCCTGATTTAAAATTTAAAATATTATTATTAAATAACATTAAAGAAGATAATGAATCGGATAATCTTATAATACATAAATTCCATGAGTATAAAAACTTTTTGAAGTATGATAAAGATAAAGATATTTATGGTCATTATAACCACAAAAAATCATTTGCGATTGTTTGCGACGAATTAAAAAAAATAAATTCAGTAAAATTTAAACAACCCAAAAATCGCGAACAGGAAAACTAAATAGTTAATTCGATATTATCTAGATTTAACTTTTTTCTTATATTTACGATTATATTACTATAATTACCCTTTCCCTGTACAAATAACTTTGATTTTACAGCTACACACAAATCTAAATCTGCATCATCTGTGTTTAAATGTTCTGCCTGTAATTCTTCCATGACTTCATTTAAATATTTATTTGATGCATCAATGCACTGTTTAAAATTTTTAGAACTAGGTGAAGCAAAAAAACATTTTCCTATTATATATCTTTTATTTTTATCATTCTTTAAAAGCTCTTTTAAATGTTCTACCGACAGAGGTCTTTTTTGTTTTTCGTGCCAATTATGTCCTGCAACCACGTCTCCTAACCTTAAATGTATTACAGTACTATCTGCAATATCCTTAGGAAACTTATCTATATTTTTTTCACACTCCTGTAAAACAATGTCCTTTAAAATATCCATAGATTCTCTTTCAGAATCATTCTGTTTTTCATTGAAAAATTTAGCAGCAATTGAATTAGGGTGCTCACTCATTAATTTTCTTCTATCTTTTTTTACTAATAACCCGTTAACTAAATCTCCTAATCTATATGATGATATAGGACCCATTATATATATTTTATCTATATAAATATTAATATATATATACTAATAATGGAAAATGTATGTTTAAAATTAGGTTTATCTCCTAATGTATTATTAATTACCGTACCCATGTTATGGGGTATATACGAATTCAGAAAATTCTTAAATACTTTAAATCAACTAAATGAAAAGGCTACTTTTTTTAAAGAAAAAATTAATCTAGCTCAAATGCACCTTTCAAATATTTCAAATAAAAACTTTGAAGATGCTGAAGAGGACTATCCGTTTCTAATAGATTTAAATAAATTAATACAAAAGACAAACAAAATATTAAAATAATCTAGTCTTCTACTGTTTTTATTTTATTGTTTATATATTCTGTATCACTTTTAATCATATTTAATCTCCTGGAAGACCAATTGTAATCAATCTCTCCAGGACTATACCACTGTAAGTCAAACTCATCTTCTTGTCTCATTGCATCAAGTTTTTTTATATATATATCTAACCAATACAATTTTGCTTTTCTTATAGTTATTAACGGCTCAACCATTAAATATTCTGTAATGATATTCATAATTACGTCAGGTAGTTTACCTATACTAAAATCTTTACAAATACATTTATAATTAGGTAATAATACAGAACTCAAATATTTATGTATTTCTTTATCGTCTGGCATACGTGCAACATTTGTAACATATGTTGCAGCATTCGTTGGAACAACATTCGGTACAAAATAAGATAACAACTTTTTTTCCATAGATTTATTCATTTTGATATAATTATTTATTTAATAATTATATCAATTTTAAAATTAATATTCATTTTTTTTTATTTTTGTTTTTGTTTTTTCTATTGCGACGTCTAGTTTGTTTTTTTCTACCATATTTACAATATTGTTTTTGAGAAAAACCTTTAGGTCTCCTACAATTAATACTTTTCTTATATTTGTTTGACCATCTTCTTTTTTTACGCCTCCTGGTTCCGCCCCCTACACTCTTAAATGCACTACTATCTCTATTTATTGTATTTATTGTATTATCATATTCCCCACTAGGACTCACTATGTTCCCTCGTCTCTCGCTAGTTCTCCGCCTTTTTGGGGCTGGTTGAAGAGGTTTCTTTTTTATTAACTCAAAATCAAGTTCCTTCTCAACAGGACCTAGCGGATCTATTGTTCGTCTTGCGGTCTCTTGAGTTGAATCTAGTTCCTTCTCAACAGGAACTAGCTGACCTATTGTTCGTTTTGCGGTCTCTTGACTTGAATCTTTCGACGAATTTCCTCCCATATATAATATATAATTATTTATTATTTTTCAATAAATAGTATAGTTTTCTACGGACATAACCTCCTAACCATATGGACATTAAAGAAAAAAATATAAAATACTCACAAGGATTTTGCAATAAATATTTATCTCCATGCGTTTCACTAGATTCTATAACCATGGGTTCTTTTTCATCAAATTTTTTAAAATCAGAATGTTTTTTATTATTTCCATGTAAAATTAAACGTTGCCTTACAAAAACCCTTTTACCATTTATAAACATTACAATCTATATTATAATTGTTTTTATATGATTTACTTTTGATAATAAGTTTTTTGGAAAAGAATATACATCGTTATTTTTTTTTGTTAAATTAACAACGTGTAAAAACCCACATGAAAAATTATCTATTAAACAATTTGAAAAAGTATGATGGGGTAAATCTGTAAAATTAATTACTTCCCAATAATAGGGCTTTTCTGTAAAATCCATTATTGTTTTACATGTTATTCTTAATTTATGAAACATTTTAAAATTAAGATAAGGATAAATGAGTTCTAACAATAATTCATCCATATAATAATATATGGATATTTTGTTTATACTTTTACTAAATTAAGAGCTACTCTTATTTCGAATGACAATAACCAAAAAGTATGTATTAAAAACTTATATACTTTGTTGTCATCTTTACTATAACTACTCAAATACGTAGGTTCTCTAAAAATAATATGAGAAACATCTTGTAATGCATATCCTAACAAAAAAAGAATTGCACAATTTATATAAGTTATATTTTTTTTATATTTATAAACTAATAATGAATAAAAGGTCATTAGTACCGTAGTAATTCCAGAACAATCACTATCAGGAATAGAATATTTATTTACAATCCAAGACGCACCACATATCAAATAAGGTAAATAATATGGTTTATTTATAATCTTTTTTTGTATAAAACCTAAAAGCGATACATAACACATAGAAGAAGTAAATAAATGGAAAAATATATTGTACTTATTTTCATGATACCTTGAAAACTCATTTAAATGATAATAATAAACATCTGTGTTTTCTTTAAAATTATTTTGATATAGAGCGATTGTTATAGATAACAAAAATAAAGAAATATTTGATAAATTAAAACAAACTCCTACTAAAGAATAAATATACAAAATACTCAAAAACTTATACACTAATAAATCTCTCCAGAATGTTCCACTAGAAATAGTTCCTAACATTATTTGTATAACACACATATAAGTAGATATACTTTCTGTAAAAACAAAAAAAAGGTATTTATTTTTATATACACCCTTAAAAATAAAATAAAGTACCGCAATATTTACTAATCCAATAAAATACTCTGTATAACCACCAAGTATAGTAATTAAATTTATAAAAAACGATAAAGAAAACGCAAGTATATTTTTATAAGGATCTATAGAATATAAAAACTTATTTCTTGCAAAACTATTGTATTTTGTATTTAGATTTTTATAAAATACGTGAAATGATTTTAAGAATGCTGGATAATCATAAAAATGTAATTTTAATACTATTCTAGATTTATGATAATTTTCTATTATACCAGGTTTTATCCAATGTAAATCTCTATTGAAATCATGACATATAAAATTATTTGGCTTCAATGTAATTATGCTTTCTTGTAATTTATTTAGTGGAAAATAATTAGTTGTATTATTAGGGTTTGTAATACAATATATACATCTCCAACACCTCATAAATGGTATCCACCCTAAAAATCCATCTAAATGAGGAGTAATAAAAACATTATCAGAGCCAACGTTATTTTCTGGTTTAGAATAATATAATTCATCCATTTCATCTATCCCATGAATAACATGATTTGTTTTTCCCATTGAATACTTTTCTATAAGAGTTCGCTGTATATTTTTTTTTATTTTACTTATATAACTTCTAGAGGTGTTATCTAGATTTTTACACCATTCATGAACGGTTGTATTAGATACTAACGATTTAATTTCCATAATACAATTATATAATTCAATATATTTAAATTGTATAATTTAATATAATTACATCCCAAAAAACTTTTTAAAATGATGAAATTCCATAAAAATAATAGATAACAAAGCAAAAAGTATTCCTATCGATTTATATCCATCTATTTTTTCATTATCATGTAACCCTAAAGCAGTAACTAACAAAATAGTTGCTACATGATATATAGCATGGGTGTGTATTAATCCTCTTGTTGAAAACAGTAGCGCATGCATAACTCCTACAAAAATAAATGCGGGTAATCCAATGATATAGTTTTTTCTTTTAAGTACATAAAAAGCATATAATTCTACACATACAGTTATTAGTAGTAAAATATAAAACAAATAAATATTATTTAAATTAATATTCATATTAAATGAAGCCATTATATATATTACAATATTTTAATATTATAATATATATAATGAAAACAAAGCGTACTAAAAAAAAAATTAAAAAAAATAAAAAATCTAAAAAATACAGAGGAGGTTATAAATGCTGTCCCATTGAAGCATGGGTTGATAAATCAAGAGCATCTAGACAAAAGATAAGAGATAAGAAAAGAAAATATCTTTTAAAAAAATTTAAAGATGCAGCTAAGACGTTTAAATTATCATCTGCTGGAAAAGAAGCATTAATGCAAGAATTGTATAATAATTATCCAAAAATATTTCCCGACCTAGCAGAAGATAAAAAGAAAAGTTAAAAAAATATAATACGTATACTAATATATAGATGGATTCATTGAAATTTACGTATTATTTATCTGTAATCGTTCAAGTTGTAGCATTAGCTTTTCAAAATTATGGATTAAATTATACCGTAGCTCCTGAACATGAACCCTTGAAATATGCTTTAAAATTAGAGTACTACGTAAGTATTATTGAACTTTTAGTTTATATATGGATCGGTATGATATTATCAAGAATAAACGATATTACTCCTAGAAGATATTTGGACTGGGTTATAACCACTACTATCTTACTTGTAACTACCAGTATACTATTAATATATGAAAAACAAAAGCAACATGGATTTATTGAAAAGAAAACGGCTGAAGAAATGATAGTTGAAAATAAAGATACCTTAATTAAAATATCTATCTCTAATCTTTTAATGTTATTATTTGGATTTTTAGGAGAAACAAAACAAATTAACAAATATACAGGGTTAGTTCTAGGAATGGCTTTTTTCATTTATGGATTTTACACAATATATGATTCGTTTGCAAAACAAAGTACCTTCGGGGTTCAGTTTTTTACTATATTTACAATAGTGTGGATACTATATGCAGTTGCTTATTTAATGAACCCTGTAGTTAAAAATAGTATGTATAATATTTTAGATTTAATTTCTAAAAATGCGTTTGGGATTTATTTAATGTATAGAGTATATCAGGTATCAATATAATTTTTATTTTTAATGATACATATTATTAAAAATGATTAATTCAAGCATCTATGTATGTTTCTAGTTCATTAATGTCAATATGTGGAAGTTCAACATGTGATTCCCAGAAATATTTACAAAAAGCCCATTTAAAATTAAAATCATCAGAATACCATTTATTTTCTTTTTTTAAAAGAGTTTGTGTTTTATGTGGTAAATATTTATGACTTTCAATAGGCAAAACATAACATAATTGAACTAATGGAGATATTGGATTCTCTTCTTTATTTTTTACAAATTCTGTATCAAAACATGGTATATATTTATATAAGTCTTCTAAAAGAGGCGGGTAGTCATAATCATATTTCCATCTCCAATCACAACATCCCACCGTATAATATTTAAATGTCCATTCAAGAGCCTCTAAAAAATTTATGCATATTTTTCTTTTAAATGGCTCGGTTATTTCTATATCAAATAGCGCCTTATAATATCTTTCTTGCCAGTTTTCCTCATTTGGATTAATATACATTTCTACAGAACGGTCTATCGTAGGTAAATTTAAAAACTTATATTGTATATCTTCTAATTCTTTTAATGGGTAATGTCTCTTTTTGTTTTTTTTAATGGTATATTCGTGTTTTATGTAACTGTGTTCATTATTTTTTAAATATTCTATAAACAATCTAAAATTTTTCCAATTTATTTTTTCATTATTTTCTACGATTGTTTTATTTACAGAACCTAAAGTGTTTGCATAAGCATCCATAATATAATCTATGCCATTAGTCCTTATATTAATAGCTGGAAAATGAGGGATAAAATCATTTCCTAACAAAAATGTTATAAATATGTAATCATATAATTTTGAAATATTTGTATCATCCATATTTATATTCATAGAAATTGATATTGCATTCGATAATTCAAATATATCCAAAATATATAACTCGTTAGGTTTTAAACGTTTATCAATTGTTTTTATAAATTCTGGTGTTTCTCTAAATAAATACATATCTTTGCTATATCGAAGATGATTAATCGTTAACATGATTAAATCTGCATCTAAACCATATATAACTGTATAAAAATCTTTATAAGTAGAAGGATTATCTCTTATATGTTTATATAGCTTATGTTCACCTTCCCCGTTTTCATTACTAGTAGAAATGATTAATTCTTTTACACCAAACTTAGATGGATCTTGAAAATAAGATATTATTTTATTCGATAAATTTTTCATAAATTCTGTACCTGGTGTAATTTGTGTTGTATCCATTTTTGGAGGTTTTCCATAACTTTGCATTATACTTTCTTCAAAACTAGACTTATGACGCCGATTTCTTTGTTGTTCTAACTTTGCTACCGGCGCTACACCATCAAATGCAATATAGATTACATTTGTTGGTTTTACCAAATAAATATATTGTTCTACTTTTTTACAAATTAACTCGAATATCATTTGCTCTGTTAATTGCTTATTTTCTTTTTCTAATTCTCTAATCGCATCATAAATAATAGAATTACAATCAAATAACAAATTATGAACCTTTGACAAATATTCCAATTTTTTAATTATCTTACTGTGATTCTTTGCTATATACGCAAAATATGCAGGAATACCCATTACATTAATAATAACTATCTCTCTATAACATTTTTATTTATAATTTTAGTGTAAAAATATAAGAAAATGAACGAATTTGCTAAAAAAAAAATAATAATAAATACAAATTATAAGAAAATGAACGAAATCATTGAAAAAAAAAGAAAAAATAAAGAAAAACCTGAACTTTGTGACATGTTTAGCAACAATTATCAAGATAAAGTTAAATTTTATGAAAAACTTATCCAAGAAACTATGTTGTCTATACAAAAATATAAATTTTTAGATATTATTACGGCAAATGAATTAAGCATTACAATTAATAATCTAGAACAAGTTATAGAGAAATTATCAGAGGTTGATACATTAAAAGATAAAAATAGTATTGCTGAAAAACTTCAAAATGTTAATGATTCGTTATTTGACGTATTTAAACAATTTGGAACTTCAAGCGTAAACGATTTATTAACCGTTTCTTTTGGCAATAATTTTATAAACAAAATCAAAGACTATGATAAATATAAAATCATTGAAAAATATGTAAATGCCTTAAGTTTTAAAATACTTACTTCAGCCAATAATGCAAAGAAAACGCCTTTAGTTAAGAATAAAATTATAGAAGATTTTATGATAGCAGAAAATTCTAATAATTTTGAATGTTTCGACCTGGGTAGAACAACAAAAATATTTCAATTAAAAGTATACGGAATAAAAATAGCTATAAGAAATAAAGATGAGAAAAAAGTTTTAATTTTGAATGGATTAACTAAAGATTTAATTTTATCTTCAATATCAGATAAATTAATTAAAAATAAAATAGAGGATCTAAAATTAAATAAACCAGAAGAAAATGATTATAATAGTGAAACTTTTAATAATTTTATAGAGTCGTTATCTATAAAAGATTTACTAATTTATAACAATGAAGAAATATATTTTAGATTTGCTGGAACAATAAATCAATTAAATTTAATAAAACAAAAAAATATTTCTCAGGTTGTTAAAGATTTTTTAACTTCTGAATTATATAGTCAAAGAAGAACTATTATTAATTTATTAATAGCTGATAAAAATGCCGAATTTCAATACTTAGCATATTTACTTTATGATTTAATGTCAAACGATATAAATGGCAATATTGATACACATGAACAAACCTGCTTATTTGATAGTTTACCGTGGAATATAAAAAAAAAATTTAGATTAGCTATGAAACAAACCATACAATACACTAATAAATTAACAAATTTTGATAGTACTAAAATACCACTAGAACAACAAATATGTTTATTAAAGGCTAATGATACAGTCAAAGAAAAAGCTATGGTTAAATTAAAAGAAGTTAAAGCTAAAACAGATGACAGTGGTTCAAAGGCAAGACAATACTTAGAAGGATTACTTAAAATACCTTTTGGTGTATACGTAAAAGAACCTGTATTATCTAATATGAAAATAATTACTAGTGAAGTTGATGAGATGAAGCTTTTACTTAAAAATATAACAAATAGTGATTGTTATGATTCTATTAATTCTTATAATTTAAAAGACACTATTAATAAAAATTTATATGAAAATATTAATAAAGTCATTATTGAAAATATTTTTACAGACATTAAAAATAAAAAAAGAAACGACCTTATAAATATTATTAGCCATATTAATAAACATTTAAAAAACACAAATTGCCAAACTAAAAAAATAATATATTCTGGTATAAAACAATCTTTATTAAAAAAAAAAATTTGTGATTTTATACTTAAAAATAAAAATAATAATAATTTTATAGAAAACTTTATAAAAGATACAGACGTTCAAATATATGAAAAAGATAAAATAATAAATTTGTATCAAAACATAAAAACTTTATCAAACAGAAGACAAACTATATCTAACTATATGAGTTATACGAAAAATACTCTTGAAACTGCTGTACATGGTCATAGTTATGCAAAAAGACAAATAGAGCGAATTATTGGTCAATGGATTACGGGTGAAATGGACGGTTATTGTTTTGGTTTTGAAGGCCCTCCAGGGGTTGGTAAAACTTCATTGGCTCAAAAAGGAATATCAAAATGTTTATTAGACCAAAATAATGTACCCCGTCCTTTCTGTTTTATTGCAGTTGGCGGTTCTTCAAACGGAAGTACTTTTGAAGGACATAATTACACTTATGTTGGTTCTACGTGGGGTAAAATAGTAGATGTTCTTATTGAAAGCAAATGTATGAATCCTATTATATTTATTGATGAACTAGATAAAATTAGTAAAACAGAACATGGTAAAGAAATTGTTGGTATACTAACACATTTAATAGACCCTTCACAAAACAAAGGATTCCAAGATAAATATTTTTCTGGAATAGAACTTGACCTATCTAAAGCATTATTTATATTTTCTTATAATAATGCAGAAATTATAGATAAGATATTACTTGATAGAATACATAGAATAAAATTCAAACATTTAACTATAGAAGAAAAAATAACTATTACGAATGATTATCTTTTACCTGAATTATATACAAAAATGGGTATTAATAACTATATTAAATTAACCGATGATGTAATTTCATTTATTATAAATGAATATACATATGAAGCTGGTGTAAGAAATCTTAAACAACATTTATTTGATATCATCGGAGAGATTAATCTAAATCTTTTATTAGATAATTTCGATAAACCACTACCATATTTAATTTCTACGGACGACGTAAAAAATGTATACTTAAAAGAAAAAAATCCAATAAGACCTACTTTAATACATAACTCTAATTCTGTAGGTATCATAAATGGACTATGGGCTAATTCAAGTGGAAAAGGGGGTATTATACAAATAGAAACTAACTTTTTTGCCTCAAATACATTATTTGAACTTAAACTTACTGGCTCACAGGGAGATGTCATGAAAGAAAGTATGAACGTAGCTAAAACATTAGCATGGAACTCCATTGATAATGATACTAAAAAAACATTAATGAAACGTAAAGAAACCAGCAATCAAGGTATACATATTCATTGTCCAGAAGGTTCGGTACCAAAAGACGGTCCTTCTGCTGGAACCGCTATTACGGTTGCATTATTCAGTTTGTTTACTAACAAAAAAATAAAGCACGATTTTGCTATAACTGGTGAAATATCACTACAAGGAAATGTTACAGAAATAGGGGGATTAGATTTAAAAATAATTGGAGGCATTCAAGGAGGAGTAAAATCATTTATATATCCAGAAAAAAATAAAAAAGACTTCAAAGAATTCATGGAAAAATATAAAAACAAAGATATTATTAAAAATATAAAATTTTATCCAGTAAATACCTTTGACGAAGTTTTAAAGCTAATACTTGTATGAAAGCAAGAAATGGCTGATGAAAAAAAAAATTGAATCATTCTTCTGGGTAATACTTCAAGTACCAACCATTGAACAACCAACGTTATTTCAAATAATGGAATCTTACGAAGACGCATTTGTATCCTTGCATGGTATCGCTCACAATCTTCATAAAGTGTCTTTCGGCGAATATTTCACAAAGGTGCCCCGCGGACTCAATGTCTATACGTTTTGTCCTACCAACTACTGCGTATACTCTAACTCGGAAAGTGAGCGAATGATGAAGCATTTACTACAAAACCCAGGATGGATGTCTTCCCCAGAGTGTATGGAGGGAGGAATGTTTGAACACTGTCAATTATATCTTCCAGGCAATGACATTACAAACCTTATTCTCGATGGAGATGCTCCTCCTAACTATGGCTTATACTTAATGAACAACCCAGACAAAAAAATGCCCATTATTTTTGATGCTGCAAAAAAAGAAACTACTTATGACATCGAGAGAATTTTGAACGAGTTGAAACCAGCTGACCCAAGAAAAGTTAGAAATGTATATCTTTGCATTTGTTTTCCACATACCATTTCACCCGTTGCTAACTCCGTTTTAAAATGGAGCGGCAAAACTATTCCAGAACGCAAGGCAACGCAGAAATATGAATCTTTTGCAATTACTCCAGACGTTTTAAAGAAAGCGATAAAAATTCAAAAAAAACGATTGGAACTTGACCAAAAAGGTCGAAAAAGATTCATTAAGCGTGCAAAAAAAAACCAAAGACCCTTCACTAGAAGCATGAGTTTTCCAGAAAGTCTTAGAAATGGTTCAATTGACAATATACCCGCAAATATTGGAAAAGGGATGGGAGAAAAAACAAAAGACAGTGAGAGGGGCCTTTACTTTAAAGTAGACAAGCAAGATCTTGCAACAGATTCAGTGTTTTTGACATTTTTGTAAAATTAGTATTTTAGCCTATTTAAAATTTTTTTTTATAAAATTAAAAATTAAGGAAAGTTTAAAAGTTTATAATTTAAAAAGTTAAATTATAAACCATCTATTTATATAAATAAAATAACCTTATAATATAAAAATAATGGTAAAAACAAAAGGCAAATATAAAAAAAAGTTCGGAGGTGCTAGTACCGACCCTGATGCGGTAAGAAATATGAGATTTAATATATTGCCGCAAACCAGTATACAGAATGCATTTCATATGTTAGCTATGATAATGCCTTTATTATCAACTATGACTTTATTTATTATTTTTATGGTTAATGCAAAATGGATTGCACTTGTATTTTATTTTTTTGGATTACTTCTTCTAATAATTCCAGGTATATTTGGTATGTTTAGTGGACTGAACACTGGTGCATTTAGAGATAATCCATTAGGATTATCTGATGGATTGAATTTTAGCGCTAGCACATATAATGTTATGTTTTTAATAAATTCATTATTTCCGTTCGGTTTAAAAGCGCCTAGTATTGACTCACCTGAATTCTGGACAACATTTTTAATTATTACAGCGTTTATGATTATGGACATGGTTCATAAGATAGGTTTTCAAAGTGCAAAAGGATTGATTAAATTAAATATACATAATACTAACCGTCTATTTATAATATTATTTTTAATTCCTATTGGAGCCGCTATAAGTATGTTTACAAGTGGGGCATATACCGCTGAAAATTTTAATAGTAGAGAACTTTTTTATCTACAAGAATCTTATTCCGATAGAAAATGTAGTCCATGTGAACAAAAAAATGCTATTAATGATGCTCGAGATGCGATCTTGGCTAAATTATAAAAACTATTTATCATAATATTTTAAATTTAATTGAAAATACTTAATTATTTTTTTTTTAACAATATTAATTTGCATGTTATTGTACATTAATTTTGGAATATTTTTTGCAGGTTTATAAACATCTACCCACTTTTCTAACACATTCTTCATATTATAATTAGTATACATTTCTAATATACTTATATTTTGAACTTTTTTTTTTGTTTTTTTATTTACATCATTATGCATTAAAAATATAACTTTTCTTAAAGTTATTTTATTTACTATGTATTTTTTATATTTATTAAATAGGTTTAAAGAATGACTGCTACAATCTGGACAGGGCAATCCTATTAATATACTATTTATTATCATTATTACCTTATCTTTATTATTATTAAAATACGTTTCATCAATCTTTTCGGGTATGCAATGTAAAAGATTCCATGTAGGTGTACCCCATACTTTACTCATAATAATATAAAGACTTATTATTATTAATACATTATAACATGGAATTTATCTCATTTAATTCATTTAATTTTAAAGATGAACTAAATAAAGCACTTATGCAAGAAAGTGCTAAAGAGGATATTTGTTTAATAACTCATGAAAAACTAGTTCCTCTTGAAAAAATAACTTTACCTTGTAATCATTCTTTTAATTATACGGCATTAGTTACATCTTTATGCAATAACAAAAACTATTCTACAGTAAGATCTTTTAATAAAAACATATCGTATAAATGCCCCTACTGTAGGGAACCTGGTTCTAAATTACTACCTTACATACCAGAATTATTTCCCACAAAACTATATGGAATTAATTACACAATCAATGAAAATATAGAAAAATTTAGGCCTAACGCGTGTACGTATATAAATAGTAAAAAAAAAATGTGTAATAAAATTTGTTTAAATGAATTCTGTAAAAAACATTACTTAACTAGTTTAAAACAAAAATCTCCGACCGTTAAGGAACTAAGAGTAAAAGCAAAACAATTAAAGCTTAAAAATTATTCAAGATTGAAAAAAGCTGAATTATTGACACTTATTGAAAAAAATAAAAATATTTAAATAATATAACAAAATATTAATTAGATGTCAACAAACGAAGAATTGAGCAGTATTGTAAAAGAATTTATGAAAACAACCGATACAATTAATTCTTTACAAAATGAAATAAAAAAACAGCGAAAAACTAAAGCTATATTAACAGAAAAACTCGTATCCATTATGAAATCTAATAATATAGATGGATTTGATATATCTAATGGACAATTAATGTATTCAAAAAATAAAACTAAATCTAGTATTGGTAAAAAAATGCTTCAAGAAACACTTAGAAACTACTTAAATAATTCAGAAACGGCTGACCAAATATCTTCGCATATTTTAAATAGTAGACAAGAAAAAATAACAGAATCTATTAGAATAAAATTTGATAAATAAATATTATTATATTTATAATAATGAATCCATTTAATGAAAATAAACATAAGTTAGAAACATTGAAACTAAATACAAAAAAAAGAATTACAGTATCCAAGGATTTATTTGAGATTAAACCAACATATTTTAAATCACCTATATACAATAAAAATAAGAAAGAAAATAGTATTAATTATTTAGAAGAACATACTGAAAATGACCTTAAAACTATTTATAAAAAATTTAATAAAGCTAGTATTTGTTTGTATACTATTCATTTTATAAAAAATATGCCATTTTTGTCATATATATTTGAAAAAAAAAATGTAGATTCTGAAAATGTAATTACGTTTCCATTATTTAAAATAGATAACCTTTTAGATATTTATAATTTTATAGAATCATTAAAATCTTATTTCAAGATTGAAAACATTAACTTTAAAGGATATATTGAAAATAATGGTAATTTATTCTTATTTTTTGAATATAAAGAAATGTTAGAATCTATAGATAAAAACTTTATTCCCTTAACCATACATGAAATATGTCTTACTAAAAAACATTATAAATCAAATTTACATGCATCTGCCTATAATATTTTTTTTGAACATCCCTTTTTAATGCAATTACGTAATGAATATGATATACCTTACCCTACACCTATCGTATGTTATTATAAATCAGACTTTAATAAAGTAAGCGACTTTTTTGGACCTTTAAATATTAAAACTTCATATTATAACTTTTACTGTTATGACCCAGAATTTTCATATTTTGATAAAAACAATATCCCCGTGGAAAAGTATTTAAGCAAAGTTATTTTATTTTTATTAGATACTAAATATATTTTTACAAATAAAGATAAAATAGACATAGAAGAATTATTAAATTATTATAGTTGTTTATTTATTGGAAAAAATGTATACACAAGTAATACATTAAATAATCCTGAAACAAGAATAATTGTAAAAAGTACTTCTGATTTTATTATATTAAAATAATAATATAAATAATAATGCTAGTATTAGTATTTATATTATCCATAATGGTTGCATATGCTTTATCTTATTACATACATTATTTACCTCATAAAAATGATACCGATAAAAAATACACAAAGAAATTAATTTTAACATGGGATTCAAAACAGTATCATATACATCATTGGATTACGTTCTCATTAGTTATATTTATTTTATTACTAGGTAAATATTCTAATGATTACTTAATAGCTATTTATATTGGATTATGTTTAGGAACCATTTTTGAAGATTTTTTATTTGATAATATATTTAAAATTGAAGTATAAATAATAATATTTTTATTTATATAAATAAAATGAATCGGTGTGCGCATCCAACGTGCAATAAAAAATTAAATGTAATGAAATTTACATGCAAATGCCAACTAAACTTTTGTCTTAAACACATGTCCCCAGAAACACATAATTGTACCTACGATTATAAAACAGTCGAAAATTTAGATGAAAAAATAAGCCTAACTAAATGTATAGCTGAAAAAATAAAATCAATATAAATATATAAATATATGACTAATACAGAATCAACAAATACTATTGATAATACTAAAAATACAATAGCCAAACCTTTTGTAATACAAGCACTTTATGTAGCTAGTATGAGTATTATTACAGTTCTTGGATATATATTATATGATTTATATCCTGATTTCTTTATTAAATATTTAGTGTTTATACTCTTCTTGCTATCTATATGTATTTTTAGTTTTTTTTTACCTTCTCATAGTGGTTGGATATTTAGACTTAACTCTGTAGAAATGAAAAAAAATAAAAAAAGAGCATTATTTTTAGGAGATCAAATAGGAAAAAGATTTTTTAGTTTCATACCTGGTGCTGGGCTTGCTATATCTAATTTTATTTTAATATTTATAAAAAATCCTACTATAATTGTTCCTATAATAACGCCTTTTATATTAACTGTAGTGTACATGTTTAATTCAATAATTGAGGCTTTTATTTTATAGTAGCTGTAGTTTACATGTTTAATTCAGTAAATGACGCTTTTTCAATTGGCTTTAAATGATTTCTTAAAAAATAAAAAAATTGATTTAATAATTTGAACATTATACTTAATTATAACATGGTAGAACGAAGAATTAAATTAAAAGTAGACAAGGGATTTCAAGATTTTAAAGATTTTCTAAGAGAAAAAATCAATGAAGAACTACAATCTATTACTACTTATTTAAATGAAGAACAACTTACGATAGATGTATTGAATAATATTAAAAAAAACATTATACAAGATGTATATAATTATGAAAATTTAAATCTAAGTGAAGATGACTTTAAAAAAAGAAAACGTGTTAAAAACACTATTAATCTAGAATGTAGATGTAATGCACTTAGAGCAAACAAAATGCAGTGTAGTAGAAGAAAACTCGGTGAGAATGATTTCTGTGGCACACATCTTAAAGGACAGCCACACGGCATAATCTCAGAAAAAAAACAAACACCTAAAGCTAGTTCTCATATACAACTATGGGCAGAAGAAATTAAAGGAATATGGTATTATATTGATGATAAAGGTAATGTATATAACACAAATGAAATTTTAATAAATAATCCTAGTCCCTCAATTATAGCTAAATATGAAACTTCAATCGAAGAAACTAGTGGTGAGAAAATATATACTATACCAGAATTTAACATTTAAAAATATATAATAAATATAAGTATGAATCTTAATAAACATGTTGATATTGTATTAAATATTATTGATATTTCATATCAAACATTGGAAAACAATGAAATTATAATAGAACGAGACATTTTTTTAAGCAATAATAAATATGATAAAGTTAAAGAACAAATACCACATCTTAAAAAATTGTTTAGTTCTTCATTTTTAACTTCTTTACAACAAAACGCAGACCATAAACAAAAATGGCCTTTGTTAAATTTAATTAGACAAATTCTTAAAAAATATAATTATACCATGTCTCCTATTAGAAAATCAAATGGTTATTCTCAAGAAGGAAAAAAACTATTTAAAAGATTTTTTATTATTAAAAAATTAAAAGTTTAGTATTTTTTAACCTACTTAAAATACTAAATGGAATAGACATAATAGACCTATCTTTATTTGATAAATTGTATATAGTAATATATTGATTTTTAAAACAATCTCTTAATGAATCAACATCTCTTGTATATACATCTGTTAAATTTATTATATTCCAAAAATATTCATCATCATAAATATTGCAAAAACTCTTACTACAAATCCTTAACTTCATTATCGTTTTGAAAGAAATGTAGTTATAAAGTAGTTCAGGAATTATAGTAGATTCCATATTATTATTAATAATCGTTAAAAAATTATTATATTATACTATTATATAATGGCTACTTCCTACAGAAGATTATCCAACGGTAAAAGAGTAAATAGAAATCAAGGTGGCGGAACTAAAAAACAAGGTTTACCTAGAAGAGCTCCGCATTATATGATGACAAGAAAAGTTAGGCGTCGTGCTTCAAGTAATTCTAAAAAAATATATTACATGAATCAATTACAAGGAAGAGTTGGACGATATGTTCGTTCTAATACAAGAGGAGGTGTTAAATTTAGAATAACATTTATCTAATCTCTTTTTTCAAACTCTTTATACATTTCTAAATGCGCTATAACATCAAATTCGTCACTATGATATGCGGCATCATTATCTAAATTTGCTAAATCTATCTTTTTTAATGGTTTACACGTATCTTTATACATATCTGATTCTGGATGACACCATCTTCCTAAAGGATTTGGTCGAGACACAGGAAATAACATCTTTTTTAAATTATTTAAATATGTATCACCACAACCTCTGTAAAATCTGACATTTTTTTTTGATATCACTAAACGACTTAATGTCAAGGGAGAATACATTTTATAATTATAAATATTATCTTTATTTATAATTTCAATTTTATATTTATTAAAAGTATTTAAATCTTTAATATAAATACTTTTATGTCGAAAACCCCGGACTCTAAACCGCCTCCTAAAAAAAGAGGGAGAAAACCTAAAGGAGGAAAAATTATTAATAAAACAGAAAAAAATATACCCACGAATCAAATTATTACTAATGTTATATTACATTTAAAGTGTAAATTATCAGATATTGATGATAATTGCATCGGTGGAAAAATAAAATACAATCCAACTGTTCCGGCTATTGAAGGAACATACACAAATAATTATAAACCAAATGAATTATCCTATGAAATTATTAATAATACTAACGAAAATCTTGATATTTCTAATAATATTTATAATAACCCTACTGAAAATAAAAATAATAAAGAGCAAAAAAATTTATCAAAGACTATTTATACTAAATTAAAACAACTTCAACATTCCCTGCATAACAATAATTTATCTAATAAAAAATCAGCCTGCTTCTGGTGCACGTGTGCGTTTGATAATCATCCTATATATATTCCAAAATCTTTTTTGAAAAAAAAATATAACGTATATGGTAATTTTTGTAGCCCAGAATGCGCTGTTGCACATTTATTCAATGAACATCTAGATTCTTCAACAAAATTTGAAAGATATAATTTATTTAATCATATTTATTCAAAAATATATAATTATGCAAAAAATATTAAACCTGCGCCTAATCCATATTACGTATTAGATAAATTTTTAGGTAATCTTACTATTACTGAATACAGAAAATTATCATCTCAAGAACAATTGCTCTTCATTATGGATAAGCCTATTACTAGAATATTTCCAGAATTACACGATGATAGTGATGAATTTATTTTGGACAATCGTAAGAAAAAAACAAACACATCGTTTTTTTAATCTTTATTATCTAACAAATTTCTTATCAATCTATATCTTTCCTGATTTGAAGTATTACATTCTTTCTCTTTTTTTTCTATGTTGTTAATCTCCTTTAAGCATTTAAAAATATCATTATCATTTTTTTTTAACATTTCTATACAAACTGATGAAGACATAGTTGTTTGTCTCATTAAAATAGTTAAATTACCACTAATATCCATTAATTTTATATTAATATATTTTTATAAAATATATTAAACGAATAAAAGATATATAGTTATATGAAAATTTCACTAGAAGAAATAAATAATGTATTAAAGGTTATAGAACCAATTTATTTTAAATTTAAACAAGAATCTCATGCAAAAAAAAACTATGAAGAAATGGAAATTCTAAAACTAAAAACTAAAATTCTAAAACTAAAAACTAAAATTCTAAAACTTAAAAATAAAAATCTAAAACTAGTAAATGAAAAAAAAGTATTAAAGCGACGGGCAAATTTTTTTGGTAAAGAAATTAGGAAAAAAAATGGTATTGTACTAGAAATAAATGAAAAATATAGAGAACATAAAAACTGGAAATGTTCAAATAACTATTCTAATTTAAACAAGCAAATTAATCATCCTTGCGACAAATACCCTGATTCCATAAATGATGAAAGTTTACTATCAGAAGATGATGAATATGAAGAACCTCAGGAAGAGCCTCGACCTGATGAAGAACCTCATCCTGATGAAAATGTAATAACTGAAGATGATACGGATGACGCGGAGAGCCTGGCGTCATTGCTGGAAAAAGAAGAAGAAAATGAGCGTTTGAGGGTGATAGAGGATTCGCACGACGAACACGATGACGAAGACGAAGGCAAAGACGATGAAGACGACGAAGACTACGAAGACGACGGCGAAGACGACGGCGAAGACGA
>Ga0160422_10000318_pt1 | contig 28818 bp, 26 predicted proteins | sample Fk160mmetaG_FD_108192 | JGI IMG/M metagenome (GOLD analysis project Ga0160422, IMG submission 108192) | Marine microbial communities from the Central Pacific Ocean - Fk160115 60m metaG | ecosystem: Environmental > Aquatic > Marine > Oceanic > Photic zone | place: The Central Pacific Ocean...
ATATTCGGGCGCCAATTTCTGCACAAATCCAAAACATGACGGCTGTTTTTCCTTCAATCATCTCCAGATAATCCTCTTCAGAAACTTTGAGCCGGTCTTCAAATTCAATATCGAGTTGTTGACCTTCACTCACGCGTCGCACCATCCATGCTATGCGATTCACAAGCGGTGCTACGTCCGTGGGCGTGAGGTTTTCCGCCTGCACCAGCCGCTCGAAGGCGATGGCCAACATGGCGTCGCCTGCGTTAATCGCTGTCGGCATACCGTATTCGATATGAACGGCGTTTCGACCACGCCTCAACTCATCGTCGTCCATGATGTCGTCGTGGACCAGCGTGAAATTGTGCACGGTCTCAATGGCCGCACCGATGTCCAAGAGACCTGCATGTGTGTCCCCGACCGCTTTGCCCACCAGCCAAGGAAGTGTCGCCCGCATCCGTTTACCGCCACCCTCAACCAGGTGCATCATGGCATCACCAAGCCGTTCATGCCTGGAGGCCCTCAGGCTCGTCTCAATGCGTTCTTCGATGAGCGGCTTAACTTCCATGATCGACGTGAGCAGGTCAGCACCTTCCGCATTCGGGAGCAAGTCCGAGACGTCCCCCATATCATGAATCTCATTGTCAGCCAGTTCTTTCAACGACATTGGGTTGTTGAAGCCCTCCCACCATGCAGGGGTCATGATGCGGGATGCAATGCATCGAAACCACGGGGCAACAGCTTGTTCAGGTGGTCTGTCCTCGATCAGCATGGCTTCTAAGGCCTCTTGGTTCACCCACATCACGTCCGCTACTTCGTTTGGGTTTACATCAATTTCAACATCTGCGCACATAACGAGGATGTGGTCAACCTCTCGTTCAATCCATTCTTGATTCATGCGTGCGGCGTATCGCATTTTGGTCATGAAGGTCATGTCGTCGGTGGACACGGTTGAAGGGTCGATGCCCAGTTCTTGCTCGAGTTTCCTCAAAGCAGCCCGTTTTACACCCATGGCATCGGCCTCGTCCAATTCTTCGGGGCTGTAGAGGGGGTGTGAGCAACACGCATTCGCCCAAACATGGGGAAACGTGACCTTCTCTCCGGACCGTTGTTGAAGCAACATCTCTCCTTTGGTGTTGAACAGCAGAACGCTGAACGCTCTGTGGAACGTACCTGCTCCTTGATGAGCATCAATCTTTGATATCGACCCCAGCGGCTCGTCCTGTTCGGAGACTTTGATGATGGCTTCAGCCATGAGAGCTGCCTGTTCCTCGTTCTGCTGACGAAGCGTGTCCAGTGCTTCCTGACTCAAATCGTGGTGCGGGACATCCTCAATTGTGTACCCACCCATCGTTTCACCGGTCTGATGGAAGCGCGGAGGCTACATGAAGAGTTCTCTGTTGTTTCAAAGGGCAAGAACGGTGCCGCGCACCTCGTTGCCGAGGCATGCTTGCATCACTCGCTCGTCAATTTCTCCACTAACAAGATGGACGCTAATGCCGTGTTCAGCGGTTTGAAACCCGCGTTCGACTTTCAATGCAATCCCGCCAGTGACATCAATATGATCCATGTGTTGTTCCGAAAAAACATCTTCTTTGTGCAGAACTTCGATGAGCGATGCCTCATCGCAGTCGCCGGTCGGTGGCTCTCTCAACACGCCTTCCACACCACCCATGGCAAAGACCAGTCGTTTCACGTTTGGCAGTTCTGTGGCCATTCTGTAAACGATGTCATCGCCTGAAAGAATGCCAAACGTCTGTGGTTCGTCGCAATCAACAACATCACCGTGCGTAACGAGGACGATGCCTTCTGGTACGGATGCAAACATCTCGAGATCGGCCTCAAAGTCATGCCCGGTGTTTCTCGCCCATTTATGGGGTGGAATGGATACCGCCGAGACGTCGTATTTCGTCAAGGCGTCCATAACGTGCTGGTTGAGCTCCAGCATGTCCTCGCGCACGGCCTCAACGGCCTCTTCCTGCGTGGTGCCGTCAGGGCTCTTGAATTCCGGAAGCTTACCATCAGCGAGATTGTAGGCCTTGGCTTTCATGTGGCCATAAGAACCTGCACCATGAACAAGAACAACATCGATACCTTCACGAATGCAAGACTCGAGTTGCGCCGCTAGCGAGTCCAACACGTTCTTCCTCACGGTCTTCATGGTGTCCTTTTCCGTGATGAGACCTCCACCCCACTTGAGCACGACCCGTTCCCGCATGCCCCGCCCAGCGGGCTGCAAAACATGAGTTTACCGTCCTAAAGGCGTGGCAAGGATTCATGAAGAACGGTTCTCACAGCGTAACCATGGGAGATGAACCTACTGTGGAAGCGTTCATGCGCCACCTCCAAGTTTGCGTGGAGGATGCGCGCACCATCCCAGATAAACAGGAGCGGGAACACCGGCTGTTGCAACTCGAATCGGCTCTCCAAGAAGCCATTATTTACAAAAACAGGATTGAAGAACTTCAACGGCACGGCATTGACCCCATCCGGCTGGTCGAGGCTGAACCTACACTTGGTCAACCGCCAGCACCGAAGAAAGTTGAGGCTTTGATGTCGGGCCACAATCACTGCAAATTCTGCAAATCTGTATTGGAACCTGATTTGCCGTTTTGTCCGGCATGCGGCGCTGAACAGTGAGGCTCACTCTTCTTCTTGTTCCCATTCTGCGATGATTTCTTGAATCATTGGATCATCGTCGTCAACCTTGTAGAGGTACTCTCCTGGAACCTCATCGGTGAGGAACACCGTCGTACCCGCACGGTAGATGACAATGCCATCCGCATCAGCACGAACGGTGTCAATTTCAAGGATGGCTGGGCGGTCTATGCGAACGTGACCGGCTTCCATGGCGTTGTTGATGGTTCGAGAGAGGTGGACGTTCTTTCTGTCGCCTGCGGTTATGCCAAATTCAAGCAACGTTTCTACCTCGGTGGGCTCGCACGGGTAGTAAAGAACTTCGGGGATATCGTCGGTCGGTAAATCGAGATCGAGTTCTATCGAATGCCCGTAAGTTGCACGAATCATGCCGTTTTCAACTTGGTATCGTCCCTTTTCATCAGCATCCGCAATGGCTTCAAAGTGCCATCCGCGAAGCCAATGGTAATGGCGACGCTGGTTGCCGATAGCATCGGAAAGTTCCCGAGCGTTCACCCACCCGTTGATGTCCATATCTACACCGAACTTTTCGGGTGCGTGGCGCAAAACAAGGGCGAGGATGCGACCAAGAGAATTGGCTTCCCGGTCGCTCATGATGAATTTTCCTTCTTGGTTGCATTTTGGGCAATTGGTGCCCTTGAAGTTGATTCCTTTGCATTGGCGCAGCATGCACCGATGCGGGTGCGACCTGTTCATGAACCCTACGGGAGTTGGCGACCGAAACCTTCCATGTTTTGTAGCATGCGAAGCGTGGGTATGAAGTGCCTCTTCGACGTGGGTAGTTCATGGTAGATGTCGCTGTTGTAGGTGCCGGACAAACAAGGTACGGCAATCATCCTCTCGGTTTGAAAGGCATGTGGGCCGAGGCGGCTAGGGAGGCTTTCAATACCATCGACAACGATTTCGATCCGGTCATGATTGACGAAGCGTTCATTGGCAGCATCGCCTTTGGCGGGTCGCAACTCGGTAACACTGCAGCTTTGCTGACCGAGCATTCCGGCATGGATGGCGTGGCTGTGCGTCGTGTTGAAAACGCCTGTGCATCCTCCGGATTTGCGTTTAGGGATGCATGGATGGCCATCAAGAGCGGTCAAGCGGACATCGTTGTTGCCGGCGGCATTGAGAAGATGAACGACCTCACGCCGGAAAGAAAGCGGTATTGGCTTGGCGTCTCGGGAGATACCGAGTGGGAACGGCTTGCAGGACTTACGTTTCCTGGAACGTACGCTCTGATGGCCCGGCGTTATTTTCACGAATTTGACTCGTCCCACGACGACTTGGTCCATGTCAGTGTGAAAAACCACCACCACGGTTCGCTTAATCCAATGGCTCACATACAGAAAGAGGTCACTTTCGAGAAAGCCAGCAGCGGCTTTATGGTCGCCGATCCACTCACGTTGTACGATTGTTGCCCCACCTCGGATGGAGCCTCATGCATTGTATTGGCCGCCGATCATGTCGCTAAGAAATTGACCGATACCCCCGTGTGGGTGAAGGGTTCTGGTGCGGCTTCCGACCGGCTGGCTCTGCATGACAGACCGAGCATAACCCAACTGCAGGCCACACAAATGGCGGGCAAGCGCGCCTTCAGCATGGCTGGCATTGGCGCTGAAGACGTGGATTTAGCAGAGGTCCACGATTGTTTCACCATCGCCGAAGTTTTTGCAACCGAAGACCTTGGATTTGCCAAACGAGGGGACGGGGGCAAGTTTGCCCGGGAAGGATTGGGGCGCCTCAACCAAGGCTCGACGACCATCAACGCCAGTGGGGGTCTGAAATCGAAAGGTCACCCACTGGGTTCAACCGGTACCGGACAGGTGGTTGAGGTGTTCAAACAGTTGCGAGGCGAGGTCGCCTCCTCCCGCCAGGTTAGGGACGCTGAAGTTGGTTTGACACACAACGTGGGCGGGTCCGGTGCCACGTGCGCCGTGCATGTCTTTGGGAGGGACCAGCGATGAAAGCCGATGTCTGGATGGGTTATCTTGTCCAAATCCACGATGATTTTACGGTTGTACAATCGCCCTTTGTGTTGAACGGTGCCCGAGTTTTTGGCGCCGATAGCGATGCCACCACCCTAGCGGTTGCGGCCCTGTTGCACCGAGCGGTTGACGAATTGGTGACTTCGGTTTCAATTCCCGACGGTTTTGACGCTCAAAGCATCAGCCAAGCCACCGGCATCCAATCCCATAATTTGGACGATGGTTCGACGGCACCATGGGACCTCCTCTTGAGTGACGAAGCAACCGTGGTTCTCGCTCGTCATGGTGCGGAAGTCACACTGACCGAACTTGAAATTTCTGTGGAGGTGGATGAGGGCTTTTACAACGCCATCAACGAGGCTTGGGAGGCTGAATTGTCTACGGGTCATGTCAGCCAAGGGGCGTATGTTTCGCAAGCTCAATACGAGGAAGCGGCTCTTTCCAGGCTATCACTGGTTGGGCAAACCGCTGAAGGTGCGGTCTTGTGGCCTCCCCGTTTTTCCCATCTTGTGGCGGGTGTAGAAGCCTCAAATCAGCCGCTCAAAAGAGAAGGCACCATCCAAACATGGACGACATTATCCGCTGCGGGTGCACCATCAGAATTTTCGTTGAGGGCGCCGTTGCTTGGTGGCATTAGCACCGTCTTGTTGCACCTTGATGACGGCCCCAAGGGGGTTTTTCTTGTCGTTGATGACGAAGATGTTGATTTTGTGATGAATGGGAAAATGGAATTGGTCCTCCGCCGACTTTACGCACAGGAAGGTGTCGTGCGGTACGGGTTGAAAGCCCGTTCCATCGACAACTAACAAAGCATTGATAGAAAGCAAAGGGCACCATTCATTCATGGCGGGTTTTGGCGGATTGCGTAAAGGGAAGCAGGCTGCCAAAGACAACCTCAGTTACACCGAGGACGGAGATTGCCCTCGTTGTGGCGGCGAAGCCCAAAATTCCACCATGGCCGGATACCTTCGGTGTGTATCTTGCGGTCATGAGTGGGCAGATCCAAACGCCACAGAGGTCAGAAAACGGCCAGAACCACCAACGCACAGAAGAGATGCGGAGATGATTGAGCAATTCAAGCAAGAAATGGCATCGGGAGAACTGGCGAATGTTTTGGGCATCAACAAAAACCTATCAGGTGAACAAGAGCAATCACTCAAGCGCCTCGAAGACAAGTGGATGAGTGGCATGCAAGGCCACTACAACGCCGCTTCTGAAGAGCGCAAACCGTTGATGATCAGTTTTGACGACGACGACAACATCCTTTCAACGGAGGTGGCCGCCATCACCATCGTTTCAAACGGTTTTGATGGGGGTGAAGAAATTCGCCTTGAGTACCCCGGTCGTGGCACCGAATTTTATGCGTACAACGAACGCAGCCCCACAGGTTGGAAGAGGGGCCCCAACGCAGAAACCACCGCTCGTTCCATCGCTAACGTCATCAACCGCAGCTCAAAGTTGGTGTACGCCAATCTTGAAGGTGCCCGAATTTCGTTTGAACTCAAGGACAGTTCTCTCAACGCAGCGTCTTTTGTTATTTTTGTGGACGATCCCGGAGGGACAGATATCGTCGCAGAGAAAGGCGGCGTGGTGCTCGACCATCGGGATTTTTCAACCATACAAGACTACCGAACAGTGGTTGAAATGGTGTTGGAGGACGGCATCATTTCGCCCAGCGAAGACCAGTTGTTGTGGGCGATGCGTCAACAATTGAACATCGACGAGGCCTATCATATCCAGATGGTTTTGGACATTTGCGGAGAGCAGACGCTCAAGGAGTGCACCAATTGTGGCGGTATGGCTGAATTGTATCCGGAACACGCTGCTTGGTATTGCCACCATTGCGAAGCTTGGACTTGAGGCATAAATGCAGTCCACATCACTGCTCTATAGACATTAAAATCCTTGAAATGCCTGTCTATCGCTATTGATAAGGTGGGCACCATTCATAAACCAAAGCGTAGTCCGGAAACCAGTGAGCCTATGGCGAAAGAAGTGTTGTACATTGGAATAGACTTGGGAACGTTCCGCTCCGTGATGGTTTCCTCGGACAGTCATGAAGTGGAAGAATTAACCGTTATCGGAACACCAAAAGACCCCATCGCTCGTAATTTCTTGAAAAGGGATGTTTTGTTCGGTCATGAGGCCTTGAAGAACCGTTTGGCCCTGAACCTGTTCCGACCTCTGGAGCTCGGTGTCATCAAAGACACTCCTGAAGACCGGGAGTACATTGCTCACTTCATTACGCACCTCATTGGCCTCTCCGATCCTGAGGATTACGACCGTGTAGTTGCCGTCATTGGTGCACCCGCCGAAGCCAGCCACGTCGACAAAACCGCTATTTTTGATGCTGCAGCGGGTTCTGTCAACTCCGCTATGATCATCTCAGAACCGTTTGCTGTCGCTTACGCACTGGACATGATCAACCACACCCTTGTCATTGATATCGGCGCAGGAACCACTGACCTTTGCCGCGTCTACGGCACCATCCCCGGTCCTGGCGACCAAATGCACACGGGGTATGCCGGTGATTATGTCGACAACCAGCTCATTAAGGAAATTCAGTCAAAGTACAACGGTGCTCAAATCACCAAAGACATGGCTCGCCGCTGGAAAGAACAATTCTCCTTTGTGTCAACTTCAGCACCCGATGAGCCCGTTCTTGTTGACTTCTCCATCGAGGGCAAAGCGATGACCCTGGACATCACCGACTGCATGCAACGTGCTTGCGAATCCATTGTTGACCCGATTGTTGAAAACGTGAAGAAACTCATTGCGGGATCAAACCCAGAATACCACGATGAATTCCGAAAGAACATGGTTCTCGCTGGTGGCGGTTCCTCCATCAAAGGCTTGGGCGCTCTGATAGAGCGACGCCTTTCCGACATGGGTGATGTCAACGTCCATGTGGTCGACGACCCCGTTCGATTGGGCGCCATGGGCGGCCTTCGCTTGGCCATGGAAGTTCCAGAGGACATGTGGAAAAACTTGACACTGGCCTCTCGTTGATTGCATTGAGGTCTTGAAAGCGGTCGCGATACCGTCACGCACCGGTTGGCAAGGATAAAATGCCTCGGACACGAGTTTCAAGCATGGGCATGATAAACACCGGCGACAAAGCACCACCAATCGTTCTACCGGGCATTGATGGAAGCACCTTTGACATGGCCTCCATGAAAGGCAAAAAGGTCATTTTGACATTTTTCAGATTCTCATCGTGCCCGTTGTGTAACATGCGCATCCGGCGCATCGTCAAGCGTTGGGGGGAATTTTCCACGGACACCGTTATGGTCGGCGTCTTTGATGCCAAAGTGGGTGAATTGAAGAAACGCATGAAAAAACATGACGTACCGTTCGTCATTGTCGCCGATGAAACCTACGAACAGTTTGAGAACAACGGTGTCAAAAAATCATTTTTCAAATTCATGGTGGGCGCACTCAAATCCCCGCTTACCCTGCTTCAGGCAACCTTACGTGGATACGTTCCGCTGACGCTGTCGCTCTCAAAATTTTCGACCATCCCGGTGGACGTGCTCATTGATGAAACGGGCACGGTCGTCGAAGCCCATTACTGCAAGGACACCGCTGACCACATGTCGATTGACAAAATGATCGCTTTCTCCAACGGGACCCTCGTGTAGAACATCGTTTTACTCATCATCGTCTGTTCCTGTATCATTGATGACCAGCGTAATACGACCATCGTCATGAAATTCCAGTTCGGGTGTTTTGTCGTCCTCCGATTCAGGATATCGCATTAGCAGCAATGTGAGAATTGGATAGGCCGCGCCAACCACGATGAGTCCGTATCCCAGTGCAGACATGTAAGGATCTGAAAAATAAGACCCTAATTCCAGGATTTCTAATCCAACAAAAATCAGGATTGGTAGGCCAAGGAAGAGAATGAGCACATCGGATGGTCTATTGAGAGCACCAAACCGCGTCATGAAGGCGTTTTGACGGTTCTTCACCTGAATGTTTTGCCTGCATACATGGTTTTCAATCAGGCCTTTCCTGCTTTCTCAACCTCGGCCCAGTCTCGCATAAAGCCTTCCAGACCTCTGTCAGTCAGGGGGTGGCTCATGAGTTGGCGGAACGTCTTGGCCGGCATGGTCGCAGTGTGGGCGCCGAGTTGAATGCACTGCAGCACATGCGTTGGGTGGCGAATTGAAGCCGCAAGAACCTTGGTATCGAGATCGTAGTTTGCCCAAGTGTTCATGATTTCGGCGATGAGCTCCATGCCGTCGTGCCCTGTGTCGTCAATTCGTCCAATAAACGGTGACACATAGGTTGCTCCCGCTTTCGCTGCCATTAACGCCTGCGATGCCGAGAAGATGAGGGTAACGTTGGTGTCAATGCCTTCGTCTGTCAGGATTTTTGTTGCCGCCAATCCTTCCGGCGTACACGGAATTTTGATGATGACGTTGTCCGGTAGCGCTGCCTTCAGTTCACGACCTTGAGAAACCATCCCCTCCGTGTCCATGGCCGTCACTTCCGCCGAAATAGGGCCCGAGCAGATGCCAGCGATTTCTCGCACAACTTCTTTGAAATCCCTACCGGATTTTTTGATGAGCGATGGGTTTGTTGTCACGCCGTCTAAAATGCCCCATGCTGCAATCTCACGAATTTCATCTACGTCAGCCGTGTCAAGGAAGAACTCCATGAAGCCCATGCATGCAAGAGGTTCTATGAACTCTCCCCTAACGGCGCCCTGGTTCAAATCACGCTTTTCGTGCGATAGCGCGCATGGCGGCATCGGCGATGTACCTGGATGAAATCTTCATGACATCTAGCATTTCATGAGCTTGTCCTGATTCCCCAAACCTGTCTTGGACGCCGACACGCTCGAGTGGTGCAAACTTGTTGGCCGTCAAATGCTCGGCGACGGCACCGCCCAATCCTCCAATGACGTTGTGGTCTTCTGCCGTCACAATGGCACCGCATTTGTTCGCGAGTCGGTCAACCAGCGTGCCGTCCAGCGGCTTGAGCGTGTGCATGTCAACCACGGTGGCATTGACCCCTTCTTCAGCAAGAACTTTTGCCGCTTTGAGGGATTCTGAGACCATGACGCCGCAAGCGATGATAGCGACGTCTTCACCGTCAAGCAACACGATGCCTTTGCCGATCTGTATGTCGTTTTCTCGGCCTTCATACAACACAGGGGTTTTGTTCCTAGCCGTTCGTGTGTAGGAGGGTGAGCCTGCGTCCGCCAGCTGCATGGTGAGCAACTTGGTGGAGATGATGTCGCTGGGATGCATGACGATAACGTTCGGGAGCGTTCGGTAAATCGCAAGGTCTTCTATCGATTGAGCAGAGGAGCCGTCGGTTCCCGTGTGCGTTCCACCGTGGCTACCGCACACATGGACCGGCAAGTTTGGTCGAGCGATACCGTTCCGCATTTGCTCAAACGCCCGTTCGGTAAAGATGGCAAACGTGCTCGCAAAGGGGATGTATCCAGAGGCAGCGAGCCCTGCACCGACCAACATCATGTTTTGTTCACCTATGCCGCAGGAAACCGTGCGTTCGGGGTGAGCTTTACGGAAATGCAGGGATTTGGTGGACTTCCCGAGATCAGCCTCAAGCACAACCACTTTCTCGTTAGCGGCCAATTCAAGTAGCGCCTCGCCATAACCATCCCGGGTTGCGGCCATCTTTGTCATGCGACCACCTCACCGAGTTCTTTCATGGCTTGAGCGTACTGATCGTCGTTCGGTGCCGCACCGTGGAAGGCTGGATTGTCCGCCATGAAGGAAACGCCGTGCCCTTTCACGGTGTGGGCGATGAGAATGGAGGGGCCGTCGTTGGAATTGCTCAAAAATTGCATGCCTTGCACGACTTCGTTCATGTTATGGCCGTCAATCTCCTTGACGTTCCAACCGAACGCCTTCCACTTTGCTGGAATGTCGAACATCCGCATTTGAGCCTCACAAAAATCGTCGTTCTGTATTCGGTTGCGGTCCAAAATCACGTTGAGGTTTCCCAGTTCGTGGTGGGTTGCTGCCATGGCCGCCTCCCAGACACTCCCTTCCTGAATTTCACCGTCCCCCAACATGACGTAGACCTGGCGTTCGCTCTCATCGAGCCTTCCCGCAATGGCTGAACCCATGCCAAAAGAGAGACCCATGCCGAGCGATCCGGCTGAAAAATCAACGCCTGGGCACCACTTCATGTCAACGTGCCCTTGGCAGATGCCTCCAAGGACCCGGTAAGAGTCCAAATCTTCCACCGTGATGAATCCCATTTCAGCCAGAATGGCGTACATGCCGGGAGAAGCATGTCCTTTTGAGAGAATGAACCTGTCGCGGTCGCTCCAGTCAGGCTCGTGTGGGCGGGTTCGCAAGGTTGTTTTGTAAAGTCCAACCAAGAGGTCAATTTCGGACAAGGACCCTCCTGGGTGTCCTGCTTGGGCTTTGTGAACCATGTTTACGATGTGCACTCGGCACTTTCGTGCCAATTCCTCTAATTCCTCAATGTTCGCCACTGCCTCACCCACAAGCATGGACCTGTGAAGATGGCTTTTGATGGTTGTGCATCGCTTTCGTCAGCGTTCTCTATCGTGGTCCTTGTTTGGTTGGAAAGCGTCAACCATGTTCCTGAACGCTTCAGCGCTAACCATCACAGCGTCGCCGGCTAAACTGCCGCCTTTGGGAAGGGCTCGAGACGCCAGCCAAATGAAGACACCGACAAACCAGGCAAAGAATGCCAACGAAAAGAAATTGTTGAGAGTGTTGATTGAAAAAATTTCGTGCAGGTCCTTTTGAGCAACGATGAGGACAGCGATAAACACACCCATAATCGATTCACCGGCAATAAATCCAGCCCCAATGAGAACGCCCCGGCTTTCAACTTCTTTTGCAGCCTTTTCCGCCTTCTCCGAGGGTTGTTTCCGAAGCACGCCATCAACCCGTAGGTGCGCACTGCGCAACAGGACGTGGGATATGATTCCACCCAGCATGATGGGTGCGGACAAGCCAAGCGGCAGATAGATGCCGATGGCGACGCTCATGACGGGCATCTGCAGGCGGATGAGACCGATGGCGATAGCGGCACCTAATATCACCATTTGCAGGTTCAAATCACCGCCAAACGCACCTTGAACGATGGCCCCTATCAGCTCCGCTTGGGGTGCGAAGAGCGCATCGCTGCAGTCGTAAAGATTGGTTGAGTTGGGACCCTCTGAAGCGATAAGGCGGGCGTTTGTTTGGGAACATGCAGTTGATGATATTTGGAAGGCATCGTGAAGCAAGGAAAGAACAGGCCCGATGACGACAGCACCGGTTAAGACACCCACGATCTCAGCAACCTGCTGCCGTTTTGGTGTCGCCCCTAACATGTGTCCTGTCTTGAGGTCCTGCATCACGTCACCAGCGATGGCGGCGCTCGAGGCCACAATGGCGGCGATGAGCAACGTGGCGTACATCAGGTCTTCCTTTGCCATACCGAGAAACACGTCGCCCACGACATAAACAAGGCCGACAGTGAACAACAAGGTGGCGATGGTCATGCCTGATACAGGAGAATTTGATGAGCCAACGACACCGGCAATGTATCCAGCGACGGCCGCAAAGAAGAACGCTACAAAGGCAAGAAACAGGGCACCTGCTAAGGCCAAAACAAACGATTCTGTTGCCCACCAATAGAAGAAAAACGTCAGAACAACGAGAACGGCACAAACAGCAAACACGCGATTCATCGGTATGTCCTGTTCAGTTCTGGCCAACACCGCATCGTTGTCGTCGGTTTTAACGAAGGCCTTGGAGAGGCCTGTAATGATTGTTTTCCTCATCGACCAGAGCGTGTAAATGCCGCCGACAACCATGGCGCCGACGCCAACATACCTGACTTGACCTTCCCATATGGCGTAGAAACTCTCCACCATGGTACCCGAAGCTGGCCATCCATAGATGAGGCCGTACATTGGCACGAGGATGCCGAAGCCAAGAACACCACCAAAGAAAATGAACGAAGCAATTCGAATGCCAACGATATAGCCCACAGAAAGCAAAGCGACGGAAAGATCCATGCCCGCATACAGCCTTGTTGAGACGAAGGAAACGGCACCTTCTACGGTGTGATGGGTGATTTCAAAACCCTTGACCATCAATCCATAGAGGCCTCCAATAGCGAGAGCGTACAAAATAGCGAGAGCCCCATCCCCGCCTTCTTCACCTGCCACCAGCACCTCCCGGCAGGCAACGCCTTCTGGGTACGGTAAGGCTTCCTCAACAATGAACAAACGTCTGAGGGCAATGGTGAACATCGTGCCGAGAAGACCACCCAGTGTAGCGATGATGAGGGTCTCAAGCCATTGAATGTTGGTCCAAATGTTCATCACCAACAAGGCAGGAACGGTAAAGATGACACCAGCAGCCAACGATTCACCGGCAGACGCCATGGTTTGGACGGCGTTGTTTTCGAGAATGGAAACGTCCTTGAACAACGTCCTGAGGATGATCATGGACATGACGGCTGCTGGAATGCTGGCCGAGACCGTCATGCCTGCGTAGAGGCCGAGATAGGCGTTCGCCGCCGTCATCAAAACCCCCAAGACAATACCGACGATCAGTACCCGAGTTGTCAACTCTAGCGGTGATTCATGCGCAGGAATGTATGGCTCGTTTAGCCCACCAAGGTCCCCTACCTTGATGACCTTCGTTCCGAGGTCGGGGGGAGCCTTTCCAGCGGACTTTATGGAGTTCTTTGTTCCGCTCACAGGTTGTCCAATTGGTGCAAGTAAGTATAGACTGCGATGGCCTTTCGTTCAATTTTCGAACAAAGCTCGCTGGGATTTTACCCGCCATCCTAATATGCAACCTGTCTGCACGGGAGACTGTTTTCAACCAAATGGTTGGAATGGGGGGCATTTCAATGGAGGAGCAGTGGCACAATCTTTCCATTGAAGATTGTCTGGTTGCTCAGGAAAGCACGGAGTCCGGAATTTCTGTAGATGAGGTGCTTGCCCGCAGAGAGCGGTATGGACTCAATAAACTGCGGGAGCCTGAGAAAACATCGGCAATTTTGAGATTTCTTTCACAATACAACGACCCGCTCAATTACCTCCTTATCGGTGCCGCGCTCGTCGCCCTCGCCATCAATCCGGACCACCCCGGGGATGCGATTTTCATTTTCATTGTGCTAACGGCGAACGCTGTTTTTGGTTTTTGGCAAGAAAACCAAGCCGAGCAGGCCATGGATTCCTTGAAACAAATGTCAATATCAAATTGTGTTGTTATTCGCGGTGAGTTTGAAAGTGAAGTACCAACCTCTGAACTTGTCCCTGGAGACGTGGTGCGCCTCGAGCAGGGGCTTAACGTCCCAGCGGACGTGCGTCTGTTGTGGTCCCAACACTGCAAGATCGATGAATCTGCGTTGACGGGGGAATCACTTACCATTAGAAAATCAATCGACGAGTTGCCGGTAGAAACCGTTCTCGCCGATCGGAAAAACATGGCGTTCATGGGCACCACGGTGTCTTCCGGTCGCGGTCTTGGATTGGTCGTGTCCACAGGGATGTCAACAGAGCTTGGTAAAATAGCCAGCAACATTGCTCAGGCCAAGACACCAAAAACACCTTTGGAATTGAAACTCGAGAGTCTTGGTCGTTTTCTGGGTTTTGTGGCGCTCATCGTAGCCGTTCTGCTGCTCGCGCTCAACATGATTGTCTCGTACGGTAAACCGGATGTGGACCTCCGAGAGGTTGCCATTCAGCAATTTATCGTCGCCGTCGCCATCTTTGTCGCCATTGTTCCTGAAGGACTGCCCATTATCTTGGTCATCACGTTGTCCCTTGGTATGCGCAACATGGCAAGGCACAAAGCGATCATTCGCAGGATGAAGGCTGTTGAGACATTGGGGTCAACAACCGTCATTTGTTCAGACAAGACGGGTACGCTGACCAAAAACCAAATGACGGTTCGCAAAATACAGACTCTTCAACAGAATTTTGACGTAACTGGGGAGGGTTTCGAACCAAGTGGCCAACTCATACAAGCGGGTCAAGCATTGGAGGACGCTGATCTGAAAGAACAGCAATCCGACCTTGGCTTCCGTCTCCTCAGTGCATGCTTGTCGCTGTGCCACAATTCCAACATCGTCAGGACTGATGGCCTTTGGCAGGCAATCGGCGACCCAACGGATTCCGCTTGCGCTGTTGCCGGCTGGAAAATCAATGGCGATGTCAAGAAATTCTCACACCGCCATCCTCGAATCAATGAATTCTTTTTTGATTCTGTGCGAAAGCGCATGAGTGTTGTTCATGAGTACGAGGGCGAGCACTGGGTCTTCTCGAAAGGAAGCGCAGGGGGCTACAAGGACTTGGCAACATCAAAAATCCTCGACAATGCCACCGTTCCACTGAGCGATGAGGACAAAGTGCTGATATCGAACATGAACGATGAAATGGGGTCGCAGGCGATGCGGGTCATCGCTCTTTGCGCACGAAAAGTCGCAGAGGATGAGGACATTGAGGACATCCACGCCATGGAGTCCGATTTTATTTTCTTGGGGTTACTTGGCATTATGGACCCACCACGACCCGAGGTAAAGGCGGCGATAGAAACTTGCCAGCGCGCAGGTATCAAGGTGAAAATGATCACTGGCGATCACCAAATGACGGCGGCAGCCATTGGCCAAGAACTGGATATCGAATCTTCTGTCATCGGACCGCTTGATGGGAAAGATCTGGCGGCCATGAGCACCGAACGATTGAACGAAGTGTCTGGGGAAGTTTCGATATACTCGCGGGTCACACCGGACCAGAAAATGCGTATTGTCTCGTCGTTGCAAGAGCAAGGAGAAATCGTAGCGATGACGGGCGATGGTGTCAACGACGCTCCTGCACTGTCCGGCGCCAACATCGGTATTGCGATGGGCATCGCAGGTACGGACGTTGCCAAAGATGCCTCAGACATGGTTCTGCAAGATGACAACTTTGCCAACATCGTCCATGCTGTGGAGGAAGGAAGAAAAATCTACCAAAACATTCGGAATTTCGTTCGGTATCAGGTATCCACAAACGTGGCTGCTGTTTTGCTTCTGGTCCTCGCTACCGTTATGTTCGGTCCGGAGAGTTTGCCGTTAACCGCCACGCAAATATTGGTCATCAACATCCTCATGGACGGCCCTCCTGCCGTTGCTTTGGGCGTTGAAAAGAAGCATGGAAACGTGATGGACAGACCTCCACGACCGGTCGACGAAGGTCTGCCGAACGCAAGAGATATTTCGCTTATTTTCTACCTCGGAGCCGTCATGGTCATCGGTACACTGGCCGTTTTCTACTTGGCAGGTGGCGGTCTGGACCAATGCGAAATCCTGCCTAGCGAAACCGGAACAACCGCCTTTGATGTCAATGCGTGCCTGCAAGGCGATGAACAGGCTATCGAAGATTGGCAGCATTATGCAGACGGTCATTTTGCTCACGCCCAAACGATGACGTTTGCCGTTTTCATCGTGTACCAATTGTTTAACGTTCTCAATTGCCGCTCAAACGAACAAAGTGTCTTTGAATTGGGGTTATTTTCAAACCGGGCCATCAACTACGCCCTGCTCATATCGGCCGGGCTTCTCATGTTCTTCGTTCAACTTGCGGACGTCTCCATACCGCTACTCGGCATACAGATCGGTGAATTGCTCTCAACCAAGTCGCTTTCATCTGATGATTGGTACGTGGTTTTCTTGGTGGCCTCCAGTGTCTTTATCATCGAAGAATTCAGGAAATTTATCGTCAAATCCGGCTTCTTGGCCGTTCGCCGTGTATAATCTTTCTAAGCACATCTTCTTGAACACCGCAGACGCCGGATGAACATGCAGCCAGTGGTGCAGCCTGTTCCCCTTGCGGGTGAACACGCCTCGTGGTTGCTCCGATTGGAACAAAAACTCTCCGAAACGGTCTGGACAAAGGACATCCAACCCATCGCCGAGAAACTTGCGGCAAACGTGCCGCTTGACGTTGATGATGGTATGGTCCTCTACAACCACGCTGATTTGCACGAAGTGGGGGCGCTCGCTCATGCTGTCCGTGAAGCTCGATTCGGTCAACAAGCGTTCTTCAACTCCAATGTGCACATCAACCAGACCAACATGTGCGTGTTGGCCTGTAGATTTTGTGCGTTTCGCCGAAGCCCGAGAGCCGAAGACGCTTACGCTATGTCAATTGAAGAATACCTCGCCGATTTGGCCAATTACGCTCACGCCATTGATGAGGTGCACTCCGTTGGTGGTCTGCATCCTGAATGGGATGTGTCCCATTACGAGGAACTCTTCAAGCGTGTCTCGGAAACCTACCCGCACCTGTCCATCAAGGCTCTTACCGCCGTTGAAATCAAGCACCTTGCACAACGCTCGTCCATAACCACGCGAGAAGTGCTCTCTCGATTGCGCGATGCTGGCCTGACGTCCATACCAGGCGGTGGGGCGGAAATCCTCGATGACGGTGTGCGCAAAATCATCTGTAATGGCAAAGAAAGTTCGGACGAATACCTGCAAATCCATCGTGAGGCCCACGAGGTGGGATTGCCATCAAATTGCACCATGCTCTTCGGTACCATCGAACGCCTAGAACAACGGTTGAAGCACATGATATCGCTACGGGATCTCAACAACATCACTCGCGGTTTCCAATGCTTCGTCCCCTACCCCTTCCTCCCCGATGACACTCGACTGCCACAAGCTCAATTGGCATCGGGCACGGAAATCTTGCGGACCATTGCGATTTCCAGACTGATGCTCAACAACATCCCCCACATTAAGGCCTACCGGATGAATATTGGGGATCAACTTGCTGAGCTGGCCCTTCAGTTTGGTGCTGACGATATTGACGGAACGGTCCAGAAAGAATCCATCATGCACTTGGCCGGTTCAACGGCGCCTCTTGACCACGACCGCACCAAACTGGCTCGCCTCATCAAGGACGCCGGATGCCACCCTGTGCAACGCAACACAACTTACACGCAATTTACGAAGTACACACCACCCAAAATCAAGCCAAGGCGAGTCCTTCCTATGGCAACAGAATGAGGTCTCCTGATGGTTGGCACGTGGACCAAAACCCTGGGGCGTGTCGCCTTCATCAACTGCGATCCGCTCTACCATGAGCTTGATTCGACATGGAATGTCCTTGCTGCACCCCCCTCATGGTTGACAGGCCATGTATTGAGACGAGATTGCATTTTGGCGCCCATTCCTGCCGCTGATTATGCGAGGCACGCAGACGATCTTGTTTTGTTGCCTCAGATAGGTATAGGGAGCCAAGGTGAGGTTGGCAGCGTCTTGCTGTTTGGTGCTGTCCCACTCGAAGAAATGAACACCATCGCCTTGCCGACCGACTCAGCGACGTCTGTGGCTTTGCTCAAGCACCTCATTGACGTGCGCGGTCTACCGATGAATTACGTTTCGACCGGACCCGATTACGATTCGATGATGGCCATGGCCGACGGTGCCTTACTCATCGGTGACAGGGCGCTCGAAGCAGCGCGATCATTCCCTGATATGGTGCGTATGGATTTGGGAACCGCATGGATGGAACAAGAGGGCCTACCCATGATTTTTGGCGTGTTTGTCGCAAGAAGGGATACACCGAGTGACCTCCTTCGCCTTGCCCACGAAGTGTTGCTTGATAACCTTCAAGAATTTGAAAACAGCAAGGAGAAGCGTCGCAGCGTTATTGAGTGGTCAATGGAGCGTTCAGGGCAATCCTTTGAGCGGCTTGACCAGTACTATGGCGAAGTGTTCAATCGCCTGAACCAGCATCACCTGGATGGGCTCTATCGGTTTCTCGAGGGAGCATGCGGGATGAACCAAAAACCAGAGTTTGCGTGGACTTGACCGTGTGGTTGTATAGGATTCCATACGGATGGTTCTTGAAGGTCTTCTCGTTGGGAAATCCATGGTCGTTGAACTACCGCTGGATGAGGAGGGCAACAAAATTGTTCGCATCGGTCACAGTCCAGACCCAGACGATGCCTTCATGTTCCACGCCATGACCACGAACGCTTTTCCCACACCGGGCTACAATTTCGTTCACGAATTGCAGGACATTGAAACATTGAACCACCGAGCCATGAACCAAGATCTGGAAGTCTCAGCTGTTTCAATACACGCTTATCCTGACATTTCCGAACACTACGCCTTGATGAACTGCGGGGCCTCGATGGGCGAAGGTTACGGCCCAATGATCGTGTGCAAATCCGGCGTCACCGAGGATGAAGCGCGACAAAAACCCATCGCCGTTCCTGGTCTCAAGACAAGCGCGTACCTGGGTTTGCGTCTTGCATGGGGCGATTGCGAGGTCGCCGTTGTTCCATTTGACGAAATCATTCCACGTATCCTTGACGGCACCTACCTCAGCGGTCTGATCATTCATGAGGGTCAACTCACCTACGTCGACCACGACCTTGACGTCCTCATTGACCTCGGCAAGTGGTGGAACGCTAAAACACCAAATTGGCCCATGCCTCTCGGCGGAAACGTGGTGCGCAAAGACCTTGGGGAAGAGGTCATGCAGGACATCACCAACTACACGAAAATGAGCATAGAATACGCCCTGAAGTCTCCTGATGAGGCGCTTGAATTTGCCAAAGCCTGGGGGCGTGGCATCGACGACGACACCAACAGAAAATTCGTCGGGATGTACGTGAACGACCGGACGATAGATTATCGTCAGGAAGGGAGAGATTCCATCAGATTGTTCATTAAGGAAGGGCAGGACATCGGGTTGATAAGAACCGATTTTGATGCGGGTGCCATGCGATTTATCGGTGAGCCATGAGGGAACGTTGATGACGGAACAAGTACGAATTCCACAGGTCAGTCAATACGGCTCGGTAGATCCTGCACCGCCGTCAAAAACCACCGTCGTGTCCGAATTGCGGCAAAACCTTGTCGATGAAAATCTAGCTATGTTTCAGCGCATGCGAGCCGTGTTTGCCCTGCGTAATCAAGGCACAGAAGAAGCCTGCCTCGCCCTATGCGACGGATTCACAAGCACGAGCGCACTCCTGCGCCACGAAGTCGCTTACGTGCTTGGTCAAATGCAAAATACGGCGGCGATTCCTACCCTAATCTCAGTGCTTGAGGATGTAGAAGAACACGTTATGGTTCGTCATGAGGCGGCTGAGGCCATGGGCGCTATCGGTGACCGATCGGTGATTGCAACACTGAAGAAATTCGCAGCATCACCGTTGCCCGAGATATCGGAATCGTGCATCGTTGCCCTTGATTTGTTGGCATGGGTGGACGGATCAGAATTTGAGCAAACAGACTGGTGACCATCCCCAAGTTCAAAGACTAGAATACACAGGGGCAACGGAAGGATAGCAATGCCACACGACCACATTCAACTCGCTCAAGCACCCAACGGTGAATTGGGTCCACGATGCCATGCTTGTGGAAAGAGGCTCACGTTTGGCAATGCGATGGTTGTCAACAAGTACTACATGTGTTGGAAACACTACGTTCAAGCCACGGGTGCTGACACGGCAACGGAGATCACCGACGCGGATGAGCGATTCTGGATGAAACAGGATTAACACGGCTTCCTTCAATAACCCTCATCGCTTCGGTTATACGGGGCGAAGTATGGCAAGCGGTTGGGCGAGATTTGCGCATCGTTTTGGTCAATACTACCAAACCGCAAGATTGTGGTCACCGCCCAGAATAAAAACGAGAGAATGGATGTTTATCCCCTTTGGAGGAGCACCGCCATTAAGGCACAAATCGTTTTCAGCGATTAACCAAGTCCAATCGTTCCTTTCCCAACGCGCCATGCACTCCTGCTTTTACTCGACGGCCTACTGGCGGCGCCCGTTTGAATTGAAGATGGCGGACAAACTGTGGCAGGGTGCGGACTTGATATTTGACTTGGATGGCGATCACCTGCCGGGGGTCACCGATCGTGATTTTCCTGGGATGCTGTCTGTCATTCAAGAACAGGCTTGGTCGCTGTGGAACGATTATCTTGAACCCGAGTTTGGATTTTCGGAAGACCACCTGCAAGTCACGTTTTCGGGACACAGAGGATTCCACCTTCACTACCGAGATCCGAACCTGTTCCATTTGGATTCTGAAGCACGACGTGAATTGGTGTCCCACATTCGTGGGGAAGGTGTCGACGTTCAAGGTGGCTTGGCCCGCTACCATGATTTGGAGGCACGCGGTTGGACGCAACGCATTCGAGACGGTATGGACGCCATGATTGACACGCTACGCGGCATTCATCTTGGGAATGAAGGGAGTGCTGCGGAATTGCGTCGCCTTGAATCAGCACTCAAATCACTACAGGATAGGGAAGGCAACACTTCCCAACGTTCGGCCACAGCCATCAAACGCTTGGCTGAACTGATGGATCATGACCAACGCGTCAAGCGATTAAAGGACGGTAAGTTTGAATTGCTCGGGAACTACCAAGGGTTGTTTCTCAACTTACTCAAGGCTGATGCTTCGGTGGTTTTGGGTTCGGCGGGTGAAACCGACGAAGTCGTCACCATCGATGTCCGTCGGCAAATACGCTGGCCGACTTCGCTTCATGGAAAGTCAGGCATGCGCGTGAGTGAATTTCCGCTTGCCCGTCTCGACCCCGATGCGTCCAATGCTTACAACCCCCTTAACGAAGCGTTTGTCCTTGGCATGGACGAAGGTATTGAACTTGAGTGGACCGTGGACGATGCCGTTGCACAGTTTGGGGAACGGCGGATTGAAAGTACCGCTGGCGAGCGCTTTCAAACGCATGAATCAGGAGCAACGTTCCTCGTTTTGAAAGGATGGGCAAAACTTGTCTGAACACGACGAGGACCTCAAAAGAAGCGGATTGTTTGAGGTTCAACATGCGGTAAGGTTCAAGGGCAGTTTCCCATCCCTTAGGCCAAGGTGAGGTCATTGGGTCTGCGCAGAGGGAAGAAATCGAAGAAGACGGACACCGCTTCACCTTCCCCTGATTTGCCAATGCCAACCGGCCTCCCAGCCCCACCACTGCCTCCCCTTCCCGCCCCAGGTGCTCCAATGCCAGCACCCCTACCATCACCGATTCCACCACCTACCGCCCAACCTCTACCGACCCCCATTCCCTTGCCAACACAAGATGCGCCAGTACCGTTGCCCACCCCGGTCAACGATCCAAACACCACGCTTTCTGGGAAAGCCCAAGAGCAGGGATACAACGATCTCTGGGCCAAACGGTCCAGCAAACCTCTTCAGCAAATTTACGGGCACATTGACCGCATCAGCAACAAGGAAGCTGGTTCGCTACTTGATCGGTATGCAGACCGGTTCGGCCACGCTTTGGACCGAGAAATCATCGTCATGCGAAAGGCGGCGGTTGAAGAAAAAGTGGCTGAAATACGAGAGGCTCCAACCGTTGAACTGCTCAACGAAGAAGACGAAGAGCCTCTGGACGAACTCCAGCAAGTGGAAAACGAGCTGCGTGCGCTGAAACCTCTCTATCAAGAGGCAAAATCCCTCGGAGACAAGGAAACACTTGCAGAATTGACGCCTACATTGCAAGCGCTCATGACCCGCAGAAAAGCGCTGAAAGGGGGTTCATCTGTTCAGGAACCTGTCACGGCCGAGCCAACAACAGAGGACGATAACGATGCCCTTTACTCGCAGTTTGTAGGCATCGTTGATGACTTGCTAGGCAATCACCTTCCCGAGGCCATTGTTTCGGAATTCATGGCCAGCGAGAACTTTGACACGTACCGGCTTGTGGTTGGTTCCATGCAAAACGACGATGTGGCTAATTTGGACGAGGAAACAAGAGAATTCTTTTACAGAATGGTGGACGATCAACTTGGCAACATGTCTGACGAAGCCATCGCTGATTTCATGGGGACGCCTGATTTCGGTGTCTATGAAGCCATCGGAGAGCAATACAAAGCGGAGTGAAAAAAATGGGTCTATTGGACAAAGCAGCAGCGTCGGAAAACGATGCACAAAAACCCAAAGCCAAGGCTACCAAAAAGGCGACACCTGTTGCAAAAGCCAAAGCTGTTTCGAAAGCAAAGCCGGTGAAAGCGGCGAAGGTCAAGAAAGAAAAAAGAGCGCGAGCTCCTAGAGCGCGTCCCGTTGAACTTTCTGACGACTACGAATTGGCCACCAAAATGAACCGACGTATATCCTCGCTGGTTAACTTCCTCATCAACTTCGGTGTGCTGTTTGCAGCTTTGTTTATCGGTGCGGCAGACACCAACGTCGTGACAACGATTTTGTTCGCCGTCAGCGGTGGAATCATCATCCTGAACGCCATCTTCATACCCATGAAGTTCAGCAGAAACCTTGGCCAATTCGTTTCGAGAACCAAGTTTGTCCGTGGCGACGGGTCCAACCCCTTGTTCCTTCATGGCATCCTCGTAAACACCAGTGGTTTGCTGGCCCTCATCGGCCTGATTGCCGTAGCGACTCAATTCCAGAACCTCTCGGAAGCAGACAACACCGGGGCCATCATTTGGTTTGCAGTGGGTTTGATTTTCATCATCCTCTGGTTTATTGACCGCTATCTCCGGAACGGCAGCGCTATGGGTCAAGGCCTCTACGACTTGGGCTTTGGCGCTTACCTCGTGAAATACGTACCATCAGAGGACGAGAAAGCCTCTGGCATCTGGGCTCGATTGGAAAACATGGGCAACTTTGGCGATCAACTCGTGAAGCGCCAAGAAGAACGCAAGGCCAAAAAAGAGGAAAAGAAAGCCGAGGCAGAAAAAGCGGCGGCTGAATCTGGCGACGAAGACGATGCCTCGGGCACTGACAAAGAATGAATAGGGCACCTCCCTATCTGGACTCATGGTGCTTGATTGGGCTCGACAGCGCAATCATATCCTGCCCTTTTCAGTAGCACTGATTGGTCTTTTTGCGTCTGTTCTAACGTTTGTAAGGACGCCTGCACTTTCTGCACCTGTGATTCTGCTCTCGGTGTTCTTTGTCTATCTTGAAGTGATGACTGAGCTCTCGTTTCGCTCCCCTCCACGGAGGAAACCGGTTATTGAGGACAGCGATTGGGAAAAAATCGACGTTAACATCAACGGCATCAACATCCTTCACTACCTCTTTCGAGGAGACGCCAACAAACCCCTAGCATGGCTGTGTCATGGTTGGACGGCCGGTGCTGTACGCATGGTCGACAGGGCCTCTTCATTCCGCGAACGTGGCTGGAGCGTGATGCTCGTGGATCTTCCGAGCCACGGCGGTTCGGACAGCCTGAAAAAATGGAGTGCAGAGGAAACAACCACGCTCTTGATTGGCTCCATCAACCGATTCTCACAGACTCATGGAGACCTCGTGGGCCGAAAGATTTGCTTTTACGGTCACAGCATCGGCGCTTTTATTGGTTTGAGAATCAGCAAAAGGCGAAACGAATTGCTGCTCCCTCAATGCCTCTCTGGCTGGATATTTGAATCTCCGATGACAGGGTACAGCGAAATTCACAAGGAAACGTGTGACATGTTGCGTATACCGACCATCGTACGCCCTTGGGTTCTGAGAAAAACGATGCGCCATTTCAACGCTATCAATGGCCCAATCCGCAGAATCACTTCTTTGTCGGACGCTGACATACCTGCCTGGGGCATGGTGCATGAAAAAACACTCCTTGTACAGGCCGATCCTGACGAGCGGCTTGGTCCAGTGCATCACCAACGGCTGATTGAATGCATGGCCGTGCCTGACTATTCGGGCCTGTTAACACAGCGTTTTTTGCCTGAACTCAGGCACTCCGGGTCGCATGTTTGTGATTCCAGAAAGCAGGTTGTTGATCAATGGATTGATGATGTCTATGGTCACTCTTCAGCCGTTTGAGCCGCTTGTTGTCTCGCCAAGGCTCTCATGTCATCCACCTCATCCAGCTCATCAACAATTTCCTTTCCGAGGAGGGTTTCCATAACGTCTTCCATGGTCAGTATGCCCGAAGTGCCGCCAAACTCGTCCTTCACCAGGGCAAATTGCTGCCGGTTGCTGAGAAACACATCAAGTGCTTGTTCAATGTTCGATTCTTTTTCCAATTTTAATATCGGCTTCATGATGTCCTTGAGCTGGAGGGACCACTCGTCTCGACTGGCCGCCATGAGTATTTCAGAACGAATGACGAGTCCACGAATGTTGTCAATATGTTCTTCGTACACGGGTATTCTTGAAAACCTAAGAATAGCGTTTTCATCAAGTATTTCCTTGATTGTTTTGTTCATTTCAAACGCCGACACCACGGTTCTGGGTGTCATTTCGTCCTCAACCATGATGTCCCTTAGACCCAGGAGGTTGTGGATGATTGTCTCTTCCGCTTCTTGGAGGGCTCCTTCAATCTCGCCCAAATCGGCCATGGCAGCCACGTCATCGCGGGTGACCATGGCGTTTTTTGATGACGGTAGAATGGATTTGAGCACCTGAATGGGACCGATGAGGAGAAACAGCATTTTCGTAAACCACGTGAGAAGATAGGCGGTCGGTGTTGACAAGCGACGCCAGTACGCTGCACCCAACGTTTTGGGTATAATTTCTGAAAGAAACAACACGGCAAACGTGAGTATGGCGGATGCCAAGGTCAGCACTTCCACTCCCCAAATCTGTTGAACCTGCGATCCGACGCCAGCGGCACCCATGGTGTGCGCAATGGTGTTTAGGGTCAAAATGGCCGTTAGCGGACGGACGGAATCGTCGTCCTTGAGGTGGGCCCACATTTCTGCGGTCCTTTTGCCCTCATTCTTCAGGATGTTCACGTATGTCTGTGGCGTTGAGAGGACCACTGCCTCAAGAATGGAACAAAGAAACGAAACACCCAAAGCGAGGGTGATGTAGAAAATTAAGAGACCCATGTCCCCCTCGCCCGTGGCGTTGACAGCAACCGTTGCCGCCGCAATTACGTCGTTGGCCATGTTGTCTCGCAGACCCCTACCCTTTCGGGCGTAGTCTAAGCGACGCGAGGAGGGTTCTTCAAAATGACGCTGTTGCCAAAGAAGCCTCGTGCAATCCTCATACCATGCGAGAACCTCAAGAAGCCTTGGCCATTGGCACGGTTAAGGTGGGGTCATCGTGTCAGGTGAACATGTGCTCATTTGTGTTGCTTGGCCGTACGCAAACGGGCCACTCCATCTCGGCCATGTTGCCGGCTGTTACCTTCCACCCGACATCCAGTATCGCTTTGAGAGAGCCCTAGGAAATCATGTCCTCATGGTGTCAGGTTCTGACGAACACGGCACCCCCATTACGGTGACAGCTGAAACCCAAGGCATCTCGCCTCAAGATGTCGTTGACGAATATCACGCCATCAACTTGCAGGCCCTGACGGATTGGGGTTGCGCTTGGGCCAACAACATCGATGCCAGAGGGCCCGCCTATGGTGGTGCACTGTTCAACCGAACGAGCCATGCGGAACACAAACGAATGGTTCAGGAAAATTTCAGAAAACTGTTTGACGCTGGCTTTTTTGAACGTCAAACCATGGAACAATATTACGAGACAAACGAGGACGGTTCTGGTCGATTTTTGCCTGACAGGTATGTCGAGGGCACTTGCCCCACATGCGGCGATGATGACGCTCGAGGCGATCAGTGCGATTCCTGTGGGGCAACCTACGAGGCTGTGGAACTCAAAAACCCCGTTTCGAAGATGAACCCTGGCGCAAAAGTCGAGATTCGTGAAACGGAACACCTCTTCTACCGGCTTGATCTGTTTCAGGACGCTCTTCAAAAACACGCGGCTGACCGACAATCGGTATGGAAAACCAACGTCAAAGCCATGACGAAACAATGGCTAGACATGGGCCTACGGCCACGTGCCGTCACCCGAGACCTTGACTGGGGTATTGATGTGCCGCTGAAGGAGGATGTTTGGCATGGCAAATGCGTCTACGTGTGGTTTGAAGCCGTTCAAGGCTACCTGACCTGTGCAAAAATATGGGCTCAAAACAACGCTGACCGCCTCGATGGTGGAGAACATGCATGGAAACGATGGTGGATGGTGCATGAAGACGGTTCGGTTCCAAGGCATCTTTACTTCTTGGGGAAGGACAACATACCGTTTCACACCGTGATATGGCCAGCCCTCATTTTGGGCCTCAATCAAGTGGCAAAAGGCAAAACAGCGGACGAGTCGATTGTGTTGCCCGGCCCGGGTGAGTTGGCGTTGGAAGCCAACGTTCCAGCGATGGATTACCTGATGCTTGCTGGAGGACAGTTTTCGAAATCGCGCAAACACGCTGTCTGGCTTCCATCTTTTTTGGAGCGATACGATCCCGACATGCTCCGCTACTACCTCAGCATCAACATGCCAGAGCAAGGCGATACGGACTTCAACTGGCCTGACTTCGTCAGCAAAGTCAACAACGAGTTGAACGCAGCGTACGGTAATTTTGTTCACCGTGTGTTGACGCTTGGCCCCAGATTCCCTTTCGATCCGGGTGCATCACCGTTTGCAAGGCATGACAACCATTCTTCTGTTCAAGTCCACAAGGATGCCCTTGAAGCCGCGCTAAAGGACATCACAAACCTGCTTCAACGTCACCGGTACAAAGAGGCCCTCCGCCGGGTCATGAATGTGGCACAGTACGGCAACCAAATTCTGCAAAATGCTGCGCCATGGGTCCACATGAAGCAACCTCAAGACGGTGCTGAGGAAAGTCTCGCTACGCTTTCTTTCTGTTGGCGCATCGTTCGTTTCCTCGCTATTGTCACCCAACCATTCCTACCAACGAGTGCTCAACGCCTCTGGTCATCGTTGGGATACGATACCGAAGTTATGGATGTGCCCTGGCACGACGCTGTTGACTGGACCGCACCATTGGTGTGGCTTGACGCCGCTCCTTCACCCCTGTTTGAGCGGCTTGATTTAGAAGAAATTCTGGCGGTGGAGCATACATTGGTTGAGGATGAACCTCAACATGCCCAAGTGCATGGTGTAAAAGGCGGAAAAAAAAGCGGAGGAAAGAACATGAAGCAAGAAACAGAAGGCGTGGCATACGTTGATTTTGAGACATTTATGTCGGTTAACCTTAGGGTTGGAAAAATTGTTGAAGCCCAAGACCATCCAGACGCAGATAAGTTGTACGTGGTGAAACTTGACGATGGTAGTGGAACCTTGCGGACCATTTGCGCCGGCCTCAAGGAACACTATTCACGTTCAGCGATGGAAGGCATGATGGTGGTGTTCGTTGAAAATCTCAAACCAAGGCCTTTGCGTGGCGTGGTATCCGAAGGTATGATGCTCGCTGCTGATGATGGGGAAGGCGTGGTGAAATTGATCACGGTCGATGGTGAGATTAAACCTGGGAGCCAGGTGCGGTGATCAAGAATCCATACGATCACGAACGGCGTCCATGACCTGGCGGGAATACAAGCGACTGGCTTCTTTCAATACAGGAAGTTCTTGCCGGATGTCTTCGCCTTCACCAGGAGGTAGGCTGTTCAAGTTGATCTCGACATTGAACAAGGCGCCCTTTGCAGCGGCACTTGCCAGAAGGCCCGCAACACCAACGTCGGTGACGGCATTGGCGTTACCGTTGCGGGCTAAATCCGGCAACAATTCCAGTAAACGAACGGCGCTCTTTGCAGTCTCATAGGGCACTTCAGCGGCGAAAAGCGTAGCGTCATCAATGGCGGCCTTTCTGCTAAGTTTATCTTCATCAGTTGCCTTTGGCATTCTAAAACACGCCATCACCTTGTCAAACGCCTCGCTGTCCTCCTGAGCCAAGTTTGAGCTGTGGACGAGCAACGGCCCAGCCATTCTCTCCACCTTGTTGGCGATTTCCCATCCATCCGCCCATCGTTCCTTGCCTTTGGTGAGTCGACACACCATTAACGCAAGCGAGGCAGCGTGACCAAGAGAGATGGCTGAAGCGGTGCCTCCGCCAGGCGTAGGGGAAGAGGCAGCCAACGCCTCTTGAAATTCACTCACCGTCATGTCGGTGTACTTCATGCGCCGACCTCCCTATCCAAGGCCCACTCGATGATGTGGCGTTGTGGGTCAAATTCATGATGAGTATTCAGTCCCAAACCTTCCACGGCCGCCATTACCAAATCCTCATCAGATTGGCCATCCGGTTGGAAAAATCGCCCGGCCTCCAGCATGGCCGGCAAAGGAACAAGACCAACAATTTCGCTGCCGCAAAGGTCAGTGTTGTGGTCTCGAGCCAAACTTTCGCAGGCTTTGTAGGCCAAGTGTAAGGGCGTTAATTCAACATCCAACAGGTTCATTGACACCTGCGATATACCCAATTCCTCAAGCACAACAC
>Ga0160422_10000319_pt1 | contig 28792 bp, 22 predicted proteins | sample Fk160mmetaG_FD_108192 | JGI IMG/M metagenome (GOLD analysis project Ga0160422, IMG submission 108192) | Marine microbial communities from the Central Pacific Ocean - Fk160115 60m metaG | ecosystem: Environmental > Aquatic > Marine > Oceanic > Photic zone | place: The Central Pacific Ocean...
CCGGGCACCGGCTTGCTGCGGTCATGATCCTTTGGAAAGTGAATCTCTATTTCATGAGCAACACCACCTTGTTTTTTATAGGTGTAGACCTCTCCTTCTGGTGCACCCTCACTGAGGTCACCTGTCGCACCCAGGCAAGAGAAGGCCATTCCGACAAAAACAAATATCAATTTTCTCATTTTTACTCCTGTCAGCGTTCCGAACATATATTTTCCAATTCCTCTATCACGTAAAAATCTGAAAGTTCCAAAGGGAAGGATAGATCAGTCCTGTTGGCCGACTTCACTATTCTTCATACACAAGCTCGTCATCTGCATAAGTGAAAACAGATGCGTTCTTGTGAGTAATCTTGAGTGTGGAATTTTCAGGTACTGCAATCTTATGCCCATTGTAGGTCACATTGCCTTCGCGAACTTGAAATTGCTTATCATTGATTGAGATGCTGGTAGTGCTACCACTAGGAATTTCTATCGTGGAATTTGGCTCTGAAGAGCACCCTGACAGGAAAGCAAGAACTGTAAAAGCAAGGAGTGATATTTTGGATAGCCTATGTGGTTGTTTCATGATTGAGCTGATTACTGTATCATCTCTTCCTCAAGAATCGACCTAAGATTTTCAGTGTTGCTTCCGCCGAGTGGACCCGTTGCGCCAAACGCTACAGGAATCAACGGGCCAGCAGTTTGCGAGGGATGGGGCTCCTATCACCTTTGGACGGCTACAGCCGTCCGTACTTGGTGTCGACCTGGGCCGGCGGTAGTTTCTTGGCCCAGCGTTCGTAGAGCGATTTGAGTTCGGCCAGCTTCTTCGGGTTCTTGCCGGCGAGGTCTGTACTTTCGCCGATATCCTGCGAGAGGTCGAAGAGGGCCGGCCGCTTCAAGGCGCGGTCGTGGATCATCTTCCAATTGCCGTGGCGAATCGCCTGGCGCTCGCCGATGCGCCAGTAGAGGGCCTCGTGCGGGTGCCCCTTGTCGGTGCCGTTGAGGAAGGGTATGAGGTTGACGCCGTCGAGCTTCCAGGCGGGATCGATGGTGCCACCTGCGGCCACGACGGAGGTGGGTAGGATATCCAAGGCACTGACCGGCTTCTCGTAGACCTTGCCGGCAGGAATGCGTCCGGTCCATTGCATCGCGAAGGGGACGCGATTGCCGCCCTCGAAGAGGTTCCACTTGGCACCGCGCAGCGGCGTATTACTGGACGCGATGGCACGGAAGCCGCCGTTGTCACTGATGAAGATGATCAGGGTGTTCCTCTCGAGGTAGTGGACGCGCAGGCTGGCAAGTACCTTGCCGACCGCGTCGTCCATGGAGACAGTCATGGCGGCGTGGGTCTTGCGCTTACCGGGCTTCATTTCGGGGAACCGTTTCAAGTCGACCTCGGTGGCCTCGAGTGGTTTGTGAACCGCCGTGAACGACAGGCAAAGGAAGAAGGGTGTGCGATGGTGGCGATCCACAAAAGTGACAGCTTCCCGCCCGAGTGCGGTGGTGAGATATGTTTCCTCGGTGATCTCCTGGTCTCCGCGCATGAGGCGACCCTTGGTGCGCTGCTTGGAAGTCGGCAGGAACGAGTGGCCGCCGTGGTGGATACCGTAAAACTCATCGAATCCGCGGCGCAGCGGTGTGAGTTCGTGGGTGGGACCGAGGTGCCACTTGCCGATAAGACCGGTGGCGTAGCCGAGCTTCTTGAGGCGCTCCGCGAGCATGGGTTCGGTCGTCGGGACGCCGTAGTTGCGTTCCTTGATAGGTGGGTTGCCCTCGATCCCGAAACGTACCTGGTGCCGTCCGGTCATCATTCCTGCGCGCGACGGGTAACACATCGAGCAGGTCACATAGCCATCCGTGAATCGTGTACCGTTCTTGGCGATGGAGTCGATGTGCGGGGTCGGGATCTCAGTGCACCCCTAAAAGCCAAGTTCGCCGTAGCCAAGATCATCCGCGATGATAAGCACGATGTTCGGCTTCTCGGCACCAACCGTGAACACGGTGGTCGAGAAGCCCGCCACCAAAGCGAACAACTGAATCATGAAAGCAGTTATGCTCTTTTCCATTTTATTTTAGCAAAACGATCAAAGTAACTCAGCGGATTTATCCGCTTGAGTTCACTGCCTTGTTCGGCAGTGGTTTAAGAGCGGAATGTATGCTGGTCTTTCGGTTCAATTATTCTGATCCTGTTTTGTATCCCGTCTCGATCTGTTCTCCTTTTTCTTTTCTTCCTTTTCTTCGGAACTCCTGGGATTGCTTTTGGGTTTTGGCGGGTCGGTTTTTTCCCATGCTCGTAATTCTTCTATGGTTTTACGAAGCATCTCTCTGTATTTGGGTTCCGCTCCTATATTCTTAGTCTCGTGCGGATCAGTTTTGTGGTCGTATAGTTCAGGGGGATAGTCTGTGCCGTTATCCACCACCTTGAAACGACCGTCAAACTGCATTAGAGCCCGAGCCTTTTTTCCATCATAACTTGCACCGGGATATTCGCTGCGTACTACATCTCTGTGCTTATCATCAATTCCGGATATTACAGGGACCAAAGACATCCCCTGGGCTGATGCCGGAGTCTTATATCCTGTGATATCCAGAATGGTAGGATATATATCAATAGCTTCCACCAATGCCTGACTTTGTTTGTCCTCAGGGATCACTCCTGGCAATCGCATTATCAAAGGTACCCTTACGGACGCATCAAAAAAAACCTGCTTTCCCCATAGGCCGTGCTGTCCCAGCATTTCGCCATGATCTGATACGTAGATAACTAAGGTTTTATCTCGTAATCCCAGCTCATCCACTGCATTCAGCACTTCAAGAAAAGTAGCATCGCACTGTGCCAGATTGCCATAGTAGCCCTGCATGCCCAAACGCTTTTTTTCATCAGTAAACGTATTATATCCCCCTCCAGCGATGGTCTCCATATATCGCGGGTTTGAATCCTTGAGACTGTTGCCCGGGAGGTTGATCTTAAAGTTGGCAGGATTGACCATATCCCAATACTTCTTGGGAGGTTGAAAAGGTGGATGAGGTCCGTGAAGAGAACATTGAATCAACCAGGGTTGATCTCGATGTTCCTTCATGAAGGCTATCGTGCGTTCTTTTACGCTCCACTCCATATGACCTTCTTCCGGAATATAGTGCGGGGCACCAATTGCCCCTAATGCCGCATCCTGCAAATTATGAACTTTTACTGCGTTCTCAGGTTTGGGGTATGATCTCCTTTTCTTTTCTTCGTACCCAGTGTAATATACATCCCAATCCAGACCATCCCGATCGGGGGTATGGAGCTTTCCGAAGCATGCTGTTCTATACCCGTTTGACCGCAGCAACTGTGCGAATGAGGTCCAAACGGAAAAATCACCCCTATCAAAATATTTCCCAATGGAATGCTCATAGCGGCCCGTGAGGATACTCAGTCGCGATGACATGCATTTGGGCGACTGGCAGTAAGTCTGCCGAAAACTCATTCCTGAGGCAGCCAGGTCATCGAGTGCCGGTGTTATGGCATGCGCATCGCCATATCGGCCTATAGCATCGGGGCGATGCTGGTCTGTCATAAGGAACAGGACATTATACTTGGGTTTCGGCGCCTCGGCGTACAATGGCTCCTGCAGCGCCCCAATAATAAGCAAACTGATGACTGCCCAATTCTTAACAATGGAGTTTATAAAATCTCTTTTTTTCATAACTTAATGATTCCGCCGAACATATAATATTCGTTACTTTTATCATGCATAAAACCACAAGTTTTAAAAGGAGGTGTAGCAATAACTATCAGGTTGAAAGGCATGAAAAGATAAATACTGATGTCAGATATTTACCCAGTAAAACCAATCACTGAATCATGTTCTAGGTATTCGAATTCAAAGAGGTAATTCTTCTATTTATCGATTCGGATACGGATGTCTTTGAATTCGACATTGGTTCCCTTGCCATGGTCCTGAAATGCGATCCATCCCTTGGAAGTGGAATACTTTTCATCATGATCCGTAAGCTGGGAAAAGACCACTCCGTTAATCTTTTGAATAACCGTCGGTCCCTTGGCGATGACCACCAAGTCATTCCAGCCGTCTTCCCGGTAGGCGGACTTCACCTTGTCGGGATCCGCCACTTGCCTGATGCTCTTGGTTCCATCCCTGGCATAGACCGTTTCTTCTCCGGCAAGGGCCAATTTGCTCCGATACTTTTCAGGGGCCTTGGAATGATGCCATAAACCCATCTTGGCCTGGGGGGCCACTTCCACCTGATACCCGCGTGACTGAAAGGGTTCGAACTCGATGGTTCTTACCTGCACGCCCGAATTGCCACTGTGGTAACGGAAGGACAGGCGAAGTTCAAAATCGGCCGGCTGCCCTCCCCGCCAAAAGACCCAGTTGTTGATCGTAGACTGCTTGGGAGTGATGGCTCCGTCTTTCACCATCCACATCCCCGGCATGCCTTCCCAGCCGGTGAGGTCTTTTCCATTGAAGATCGAGGTGAAGCCTTTTTCCGAGGAGGTGGCCGATAAAGGGGCGCTAATGGTTGAAAGCCATAGCAGAAGTATGAATGAAGGGAGGCTGTTCATGAGAAAAAGGAGAGGTTGGCGTTACTTGGTGGAAAAAGCTTTGCTTTGTACCAGAGAATGAACGAAGGCAACAACCGAATGATCCTGCTTCTTTGCCGCGGAAAGGATTTCATTGGCCAGGTCCTCATCCGTAAAACCAAAGGGACGACCCAGTCCGTATCCGATCAGGTGCTCGGTAAATCCTCGGGCAAAATCATCTTCGCGTTGAGCAATCAAATCACGCATTTCAAAGTAGTCGGCAAACGCAGGGCCGTTGTGAAATTTACCGGAAGGATCAATGTCATAAGTTTTCTTGCCGTGTTTGTCTTCGGTCCGCCACTTGCCGGCGGCGGTAAAGTTTTCCAAACCGAAACCGATCGGATCAATCTTACGGTGACAGCTTGCGCACTGCGGTTCTTCCTGGTGAGCGAGAACCCTTTCTCTGGCGGTAAGGGGCTTGTCGGCCAAACGGGAAAGCTGTGGAACGTTTGGAGGAGCCGGGGGGGGTGGATCATTCAAAAGGTAACGTAATACCCAGGCGCCCCGTTCGACCGGACTGCTCTCGATTCCGTCACTGCCCATGGCAAGAACGGCGGCGGTTCCGAGCAATCCACCACGGGGAGAGTCAGCGGGAAGCGAAACCTTACGAAAGTGATCCCCGCTTACGCCTTCGATTCCGTAATAGGTTCCCAGCAGACCATTAATCATAACGTAATCGCTCTTCAGTAATTTGCTCAGTCGACCGCCCTCAGAATCCCTCATGAGCAGGGCAAAGGATTCATAGATTTCCTGACGGGCGGAGGCCCGTACACTCTCGTCGAATTCACGGTGCAACTTGGTGTCGAACTGGAAAAAATCCAGCCGCTCCATGTGCAGCCACTGATGGACGAAGCCGGAGACAAAGTCATCGGAGCGTGGATCGGCAATCATCCGGGTCACCTGTTGCCTGAGAATTTCGGGCTTTCTTAATTCATTCTTTTGCGCCAATGAGATCAGTTCCAAGTCAGGCGGACGGCTCCAGAGGAAATAAGACAACCGTACGGCAAGTTCACGGTCCGTAAGGGGTCGTTTGGATTCTCCGGCGTTAGGCTCATCCAGGTACAGGAAACCAGGAGAAGCAAGGATCACGCTTAGGGGTGTGCGAATCGCCAAGTCGAAGGGTTCTCCCGCTGCTTTCCTGGTTTTGTAAAGACCAACCAATTTATCGATGAATTGGGGAGCCGGCTCGACCTGACGGAAGGCTTCGACACAGAAATCATCAAACATCTGGCGGGCCCGCTGTTCTTCCGTATCTTCCGACCCGTAGCGTTTTTCAGTAAGAATGGAGACCAGACCTGCGGAAGCTGTATCTGTTGGCAAAGGACCTTCCCATTCCACCCAGTCAATCCATATTGCCGGAGGTGCGGCCATACCGTCTTTGTATATCTCCCACTTACTCCGCAGTGTGTCTGCCTTGAGATTACTTTTCTCACGAAGGGAAAATTTTCTTGGTCCATCCAGGGTTAATTCAACTGTGGTTTCAAAGACCTGCGGATCTTTTGTGGTCCCGGTGACTTGAAAAGTTTCCAATAAGTTAAACCCATCACCACCCACATTCCTGGACCCTGCCTGGCTTACCGATCCAAGAACGGCAAAATGACGATCGGGCGATGTGCCTTCGATAGAACCCATGCGAGCGCGAATACGGTATTTGCCCAGAGGCAAGGGTTTGGATTTTTTGGGCGCTCCCAAGGGATCCATACTAATTTCAATAATTTCCTCACTGTTCAGGTTTCCATTCCGGTCAAACACGCCTAGCAAGGATCCGTTTTTGGTCAGCGGATCATTGAGGTAGCGAAGTTGGGAGGGCGCTTCCATCTCGTATCTGCGGATTCTAAACTTGGCCTCATCCAAATCTTTCACACCCACTGCAGGTCGGGGAATGCCGTCTTTTTTAAAAGCAAGAGCTGCCTCGTACCCCGCCTTGAAGTAATTCTCATATTTCCTCTTCACTTTGGCAGTGGCGTACTGCTCAACTTCTCGGCGCTGCTTCCATATTTTTGGATTTTTTGGGTTGGGCCCTTCGATCTCGGCCCAGTCTATCCAGATTGCGGGGGGATGCCCGTATCCATTCTTCGCTCTTAGTTGATTGTGCTCATCCCAGAGGGTTTTCAAATTTGCGTTGTTTGGCTGCTTTTCCTGCACCGCAAATTCACGGGTCGTATCCGAACGCACCTCAATGGGAATTTCCATAATCTGGGGAGCCTCGATCGTACCGGTAACCTGATGGACACTGATTGGTTTTCCTTTCAATCCCCAGTCCCTGGATTCAATATCTCTCTGAGGGTGACCGATCTCGATAAATTTGCGTGCGGCAGGCGTTCCCTTCACAGCGCCCAAGCGGACACGAAAGATATAATTACCCACGGGCATCTTCTTCGGAGCAACAATAACCCGTCCGGTCCCGTGGGTCAGTTTAAGATATGTACCGGTATCCCGATGAGGCAGACTGGCGTAATGCTTAAGCAGCGCCAAATTCTTGGATCTCGAAGGGTCGGCCGCAGCCGCTTTTTGAAAATCTAAGAACCCGAAATCTTTGGGGTTGGGCACATTCTTGAAATGCTCAGCAAAAATGTAAAAGCGATTTGGGTGATCAATCAGGCGGTTCTTCTTTCGTATCTCAGCAATGATTGCCTGATTCTCCGGAGATTTGGCGGCCTCATCCACACCTTTTTTCCATTGTTTAAATCGGTCCTGGCCGCTTCCGCATTTTTGATGATTTTCTCATTGGCCGGATTAATTGTTTTTTCGGGCTCAACCCGGGTAATCGATGAATCAATTGTCCGTTTATCTCTGATCGGGCCTTCCAGCTCAGCCCAGTCTATCCAGACGGCCGGGGGATACCCATAGCCAGTTTCCTTCTTGATGCGGTAGAATTGTTTCCTGTATAAATCTCGGTCTTCGGGCTGGCGTTCCTGAATGGCAAACTCATTGGGATTGCCCGAGCCGATTTTCACAATCGTTTCAATAATTTCCGGATTATCAGTGGTTCCATTTACCTGGTGTCCGCTGATCGGCTTGCCGGCAAAGCCAGCCGGAACGTCATTGTTTCTCTGAGGGTATCCGATCTGAATGTAATGACGATTGGGATCAGAACCTTTCACTGACCCGGCCCGTATCCTGAGTTTGTACTCTCCGGGGGCTAGCTTGTCCGCAGGCGGAGAGATAACAATCCTTTGAATTCCCCAACCAAGCTTTAGGTAGGTACCACGGTCGCTGAGGGGAAGTTCGGCATAGTGTTTCTGGTAGGCATACGTGCGGTCGTAACCACCCCGGAAAGAAAACTCTGCATCATTCGAATCCTTAAACCCAAATTTTTTTGCATCGGGCGTTCCTTTCAGAAGATCAGCATTTTGATAGAGCCTTATACTGTTGGTCAAATCAGTGACGTTGTACTTCTTGCGAATCTGTTCGAGCACTTGCTGATTCTCAGGAGCCAAGGCAGCCTTATCGACGCCGGCCTTCCAACCAAGGAAACGCTGGTGGGCTTCCTCAAGCCGCTTCATCCACTTCGCACTCTCCACGTTAACCGTTTTTTCCGGCTCCACCCGAAAAGTCAGGACCTTTCGATCCATGCTCGCGTGCCGGGCAAAAGCCTCATCAACCGCAGTACGGCCAAGTTCCAAATACTGTTCAAACTGGTCACTGGAGATAAACTGCGAAGCGCCGACCGTATCAAAACTACCGGCCCCACCGTCAGCGGGAAGAGAATCAACGGTAAGGCTCACACCCGTAAGTGACTCGATGGTTTTATGATATTCACGCCGATTGAGACGGCGCATCGTAATCCGACCACCGGAATCGGAAAGTTTTTTGCGGGCCAACACCATGGTCTTGGCAAGATCTTCCAGAAAATCCGCCTTGGCCTCCTTTTCAGGCTGCCGTTTGTTTTCCGGTGGCATCTCGCCGGAATTCATCACATCCAAAACTTTTTGCCAAAGTTCGGCATGTTGCAGAGTGTTTACCTCAAGAGGAAGATCTTCCAGGTTTACCTTTCCTTTCCGGGTATCCGCATTGTGGCAATCCATACAATGATCATACATCAGATCGAGATGCTTTTCGGGCACGATGGCCTGGGGTTCATCTGCATAGACAGAGGTGCCGGCCAATCCAAAACCGGCCAAAAGAAAGGCTACTTTACCGTTCACGCCCGAAGTTCTTTGACAATGCCCGTGCTGTCCCCGTGCCGCTCGGCATCGATACCCATACCCTGAAGGATGGTCAACCAAACGTTACAAAGCGGAGTATCCTTGGGAAGAACGAGATGCTCGCCCAATGTCAGGTTAGCCCCGCCGCCCGCAAGCAAAGTCGGGCAGTTATCCAGATAGTGGATACTGCTGATGTTCGACCCGAATGCCAGTGAGGTGTGATCAAAAAGACTGCTGCCGTCCGCCTCCTTGGTGGACTTCAGTTTGTCCATGAATCCAGCGAGCAAAGTACTGTGCATTTTGTCGCGTGCCTTGGATGCTTCCATCCGCTCACCGGGAGAGTAGTGACTGACGTTGTGAGCGCTGTGCTTAAAATCCATGCTTTGCAGAAGCGCCTGTCCGGGCATTCGATAAGTCAAAGCCCGGGCGCTGTCGGTTTGTAGAGCGGCAATGATGAGATTGTACATCATTTCTATCTCCGCTATTCCCTTCAGACCCGGAGGAGGTTCTTCCAAAGGAGCCTTGGGTTTTGGCTTGTCCAACCAATCCTCATCCTTGGCCAGACGGGTCTCAATGTCACGAATTCCCTGAAAATATTCTTCCAGTTTTTCGTTGTCGTTTTTGCAGAGTCCTCTTTTCACTCTTTGGGCTTCGGTCAAAACCGCGTCCAATACGCTTCGCTTCTCAACAATCGCCGCCTGTCTTTCCTCGAGAGGAAGGTCTTCGGCAGAGAAAAGCTTATGAAAAGTCTTCACCGGATCATTGTATCCGGAGATTGGTTTGCCGCGCTTGTCCCAAGCAAGGGAAAGGCCCGGTCCATGCCCCGAAGCGCTTCCGTCGGTGCTGTCGAGTTGGATCGAAGAAAAACGGGTTTCCTGTCCCAATTGTTCAGCCACCACTTGATCGGCGGATATACTGTTCGCCATATTTTGGCCGGGTACCGAATAACGGTTCGCGCCCGTAAGCCAGAAGGTACTTCCCCAGTGAGCTTCGTTGCTGAACTTGTTGGAACATCCCTGAACAATCGTAAAATCCTTTTTGTGTCTGGCCAGTGGACTCAATCCTTCGGACAAGGTATAATCAGCGCCCTTCTCTTCCGTATTCGGATACCAAGTTTGCTTGGTAACGCCAAAGCCCATTCCCATGAAAACCGCCCTTTTAGGTATCGCACCAGCGGTTTTGGTTGCCGCTGAGGCAAACCGGCGGAAACCAATGGACTCAAGAGCAGGGAGGGCGATCAATGCTCCTGCCCCACGAAGGAAAGATCGGCGGTTAAATTCAGATTTCATCAAAACATTAAAATAAAAGGATAATTTTATATATCAAACGTCTTCGCTCTTAAAATCCTTACAAACTTTTGGAGGTTAACTCAAGGTTAGTGCTTTGTTTGATTGAAAGCTGAGCCCCACCAGTTCGCTCAAGGAAGATAACAAGAACCAGTTTTAATAAAATTGATTATTTTCATAGGCAAAGGCTATGTATCGGCAACCGAGTATCTCTTACAGAATTATTTTGCTTCGCTTGATTGCAGCATTGCCTTGAGGCGTTTAACTTTTTGCGGGTACTTGGCCGACAGGTTACGGGACTCACCAATATCCTCCTTTAGATTGTAGAGCTCCCAATCCCCGGATCCGGCATCTTCAAGGAACATGCCCACTTTCAACGGCGAAATCAGTTTCCAGTCTCCTTCCCGAATCGCATTCCCTTTCAGAATCCGGCTTTGGACGGATGCCGAACCCGGGTTGTAGAGGTAGGAGGTTCGAGCTGTATTGGAGTTGCCCAAAATAAAATCCAGTTGATTAACCCCGTCGATGATCCGGTCATCGGGAACCATGGCGCCGCTCAGGGCTGCAAAGGTCGGCAACAGATCGATGGTGGCCATAAGACCGTCGTTTGTTTTCCCAGCCGCTATTTTATTGGGCCAGCGCATGATGCAGGGAACACGGATTCCACCTTCGTAAATGGATGCCTTTCCATCGCGCAATGGTCCGGCATCTCCCCAAAAAATTGAATTCTTGGGATGCCCCTTTTTATTTTCATAATATTTGGGCTGATTCCAGGGGCCGTTATCGGTCGTGAAGATAACCAAAGTGTTTTCTTTCAAACCAAGTTTTTCCAGGGTTGCGAGCAGGCGGCCTGTTTCAAAATCAAATTCTTCAACCACGGCGCGATAGAGGTTGTCCCCCGTTTTCTCCTTAAACTCCGGAGATGCATCGATAATGGTGTGCATCATCGTATGAGCAAGGTAGAGTAGGAATGGCTTTTCGGAGTCCCGCTGATTGACCAGAAAATCGACCGCCTTGTCGGTGAAGAGTCGGGTAAGTCCGGCCATATCATCGGTTGTTCCAACCAATTCATTGTTACTGTGCAAAACCGATTTCCCGCTGTCGTTCGCGCCAAGCGCCCCGAAATAATAATCAAATCCCTGTGCATTGGGCATCCGTTCGACAATCGCCTTTCGATTCGAAACGTCCCATTTTCCAACGCATGCCGTCTGGTAGCCAACCACCTTGAGCATCTCCGCAAAGGTGATTTCCGAAGCGGGCATCGACCAGCCTTTGCTCCGTACGGGATAGCGACCGGTCAGCAGAGCGGAGCGCGAAGGCCCACAAACCGGCTGGGCATAAAAGGAGGTGAATTTCGTTCCTTCCTCGGCAAGCTGATCAAGAACCGGTGTCTGGTTTTCCTCACTCCCGAAACAACCTAGATCGGCATAGCCTTGATCATCGGTGAAAACGATAAGGATGTTGGGTTGACCAAGTTTTTCCGCTTTGACCCTTACCACTTCCAGCGTGAACAGAGCTATCACAAGCGTCCACAGTATCTTTCTCCTCATCATGATTTTTTGATTCTTTCTCATTCCGCTGCAGCTCTCCCGATCGGAGCCGGATAGGGCGCAGGCTTTGGATCGCCGTAAGGCACGAGATAGCGTGGATCCGGCTTGGTGCCTTGAGGGGCACCCGCGAGAGGCCAGGCAAACACCTCATTCGCGTCCCGGTCAGGTTTGTTAAGACGCGGCAGGGAAACAGACCATTGATCCAACTTCTTTCGCAACCGATCCGCGACCTTTGCGTCGGATTGAATACGATTGGTCATTTCATATGGGTCCTTGGCTAAGTTGAACAACATTTCCCGCTCCGTGGAACGCCATAGTTTCCAATCACCAATACGCACCGCCTGAGTATGCCAGAAATCCCAGAACATCGGTTCCGTTCTTTCAATTTCAGCCACTCTCCCGGTTAATCGAGGAAGCAAATCCACCCCGTCAAACTCGTCGGGAATCGTTCCGCCTCCGGCTTTCAGAGAGGTAGCGGTGAGATCGAGCGTGGTCACCATCTCTTCTATTACCGTACCTGGAATAATTTTGCCTTTCCAGTACGCAAACATGGGCACCCGTATCCCCCCCTCGAAGAGACTGCCTTTCTCACCACGCATGGGCACGTTGTTGGATCCGTTCCAGACTCCCTTGCTGCCCGGAGGTCCACCGGGCAGACCCGGTCCACTCCTACCCATTTTACTTGGAGCCCCGTTATCGCTGGCAAAGAGAATCATAGTGTTTTCCTCCAGACCGAGCTCTCGGAGCTTGGCCATCACTCCTCCCACCGCGTCGTCGATGGATTTGATCAATGCCAGCCCCATCCGTCTGCGGTCATCTCTCCACTCATCATAATGCGGATAGTCCAGCTTGGGAAATTTTTTGTAATACGGGTCCGACTTCTTGATCAGAGGGACGTGCGGACCATAGAGCGGGAGATAGAGAAAGAAAGGCTTCTCTGCAGTCTGGCTGAAGTCTATGAAAGATTCGGCGTACTTGCCCTGTAGGATCACGCGATTGGCTATGCCTGTGGGCAAGCCTTTCCTGTTCTGATGCTTCGTGGGCTTGCCATCGAGCGTGAGGTTGGTTGAACCGCTCTCCATCGCACCACTCCAGTAGAAGTCAAAACCACGAGCCCGTGGCTCGTGCTTCGGGTTGAGGCTGTTCGAGGGACACAGATGCCATTTGCCCGACAAGCCCGTAACGTAGCCAAGCTTCTTCATCCGATCTGCGATGGTCAAAACGGGCTGGCCAGCCTTATCCGAGCCTTTCGGGTAGGTCCGGGGCATAAGGCCACTGCCCTCACCTGCATCGCTCTGGTTGTGAGGAAAAGCAAACTCATTTTGTACCCGACCCACCATCAACCCGGCGCGTGAGGGAACACACTGCGGGGCCGAACTGTAGCCTGCGGTCATGAAAGCTCCTCCCCGGGCAAGCTGGTCCATAATTGGAGTATCAACATGCTTGTCGATGCCATGGACTCCGAGATCGGTGTATCCGTAATCATCCGTGTAGATGAGAATGACGTTAGGTTTCTTATCCCCAGCGGATGCGATAAAGCGAAACGCCAGCAACAACGACAATGTCATGATTGAGTAATTTTTCATTCCAAGGAGTTCCCTTCGGCAGATAGGTTTTCGAATATCTCGGGCCGTTTGAGAAAATCAATCTTCACCCCTGGCAATCCCAAAGCCTAACCGAATCGAAAATAATTACGCATTCGGGACCACCTTTGAAGGTGAATCTAGGCCCATATTTATCCTTGGGATTTATAATCCTCACCTTTTCGTGCTCATAGGTTTTTCCATGGCCATTCGCCACGACGCGGATCTTCCCCAATTCGTATTCGATCACCAAATCGATCCATTTGTTCAAGGCGATGTCGGATGCAGGCTCAAAGAAAGTGGGTCCGTCGGGAAGTTTCAAACGGTGACCTCCCTCTTTTACAATCCCAAGATTAATCATGTGATGACCAATCTGAAAGGATGGACGTCCCGGCGTAAGCTCAGGCTTGGCAAACTGATAGCGTAAATTCATAACGAATTTCCGAGGTATGCGATTAATGTGGGCCACGGGTTCCAGACCCAAATGGTGATCCCGCTTGAGGATCTTCATCGCCTCCTCCTTGGATTGGAAAAGAGGACCGACAAATAGTTTCCCGTCCTTGATCGTCTTTCCCTTGGGTTGTCCCCAAAACTCCCGATTCAAAGGACCATCGAATTCATCGCAGTAAATCAGCTTTCCCGTCTTGAAAAGTTCGGATTTGAACTCGGGTAACTCCGAACCCAAAAGGGAACACGGAACAATAAGGTAGATGGAGATTTGAATAAGGGTTTTCATTACAGGAGTTATGTCTTCAGTAAGGAGTATCTTACCCAGCGGTGGCTCTCGGCATTCGAATCCTTACACGATGGATCATTCCTAAGAACTTTTTGCTAGTCAAATTACTTTGAAATTTTATTAAATAACCCGAATACTAGATTTTGAACTCTTTTACAAAAATCCACCTATGATAACCTACGACTACCATTGCGATGCAAACGGAGAGACAATAACCGTAAGCCACAGCATCAAAGATACGTTAACGACCTGGGGGCAATTGTGCTCATTGGCCAATCATCACATGGGACAGACTCCCCCGCACACCCCGATTCGCCGGCTCATTTCTTGCCAGGAATCGGAACCGGACGAATCCACTCTTTCCATGTTCTCAAAACCCAAAACCAGCGGTGGCAATTGCGGTTGCTGCTGAATCAACGAAACTTTCAATGAAAAAAAACTCCAATATCAAACGGGTCTTGCTTGCTTCCTTTGCAATGGCTTCCCTACCCGCCAAGGCTGACGATCATAAGGAAAAATGGATCCAGCTCTTCAACGGAAAGGATTTATCCGGTTGGACGGTTAAGATTCGGGGACATGAGGCTGGAATTAACCACAATGACACCTTTGCCGTTAAGGATGGCGTCATCCGGGTCGCCTATGACAAGTACGATCAGTTCAATGAGACCTTCGGACATATGTTTTACAATACGCCCTTTTCTCACTACCTGCTCCGTGTCGAGTATCGCTTCTTGGGTGAGCAAGCTCCCGGCGGTCCGGCATGGGCCTTTCGAAACAGTGGGGTCATGATACACGGGCAAACCCCGGAGAGCATGACCAAGGATCAGGACTTCCCCAATTCCATCGAGGTTCAGGTTTTGGGGGGCAAAGGGGAAGGCAAGCGAACCACCGGCAACTTATGCACTCCCGGCACCGACGTAATCATGGATGGTAAGTTATTGAAGAGACATTGCATCAGTAGCAAGAGCAAGACCTATCACGGTGATCAATGGGTGACCTTGGAAGTCGAGGTTCGTGGCAGCAAGTCCATCAAGCACGTCATCAACGGAGAAACCGTCATGACCTACTCCATGCCCCAATTGGATGACGGTACCCTCCTTGAAGGCGGCACCATTTCGCTCCAATCGGAAAGCCACCCCGTGGAGTTTCGTAAGGTCGAACTGAAAAAACTTTCCTCTGGAAAGGCTCACTGAGCAATCCGTATCCCCAAACCGCAGCCTATCCAAAATATCGGAAAACCCTCCTTTCCATCCATTTTCGGCACAAATGGATGGAAAGGAGGTGTTCCGTGGGTTTGGCTCTTCTCCGTTACGACCATTTTGGCGGAACCTTTCCCCAACGCCGATTACGAATTTTCCAAATTCGATGCCTGGACCGTTGGAGGTCGAAAGGATGCCAAGGCCGAGCTCATTCCATTGAGTCCGGTATTGGAACGACTTCGCAATTCCCGGCTGTTTCGCAATGACCGTGACTGGGAACGACATCCATTTGCAACCCTTCTTGAGCGTTCGAACAACAAGAGCATTCTGCAGGTCAGCAGCGATGGCTATCTTAAGGCAACCTCGGAAACCAAGATCCGCATAGAAGCGGGGAAACGCTATGAGCTTTCCCTCATCACACTCAGTCGCAATGGCGGGGAGGCCATCTACTACCTTGACGTGTTTGCGATTGGGAAAGATCTGCGATTTCCTCTTGGAACCGCGCAATGCAAAGCGCTAAGCGACGAATTGTTCCGGCAAACCTTTGCCTTTTCGGTTGAGCAGGATCATCCTCATATTGGAAAACAAATCGGTTTGACCGCACGCTATCGAGGAAGAAACCTCTTGGACAAACCCGCCATCCGAATCAAATCAATCAATCGAAGCGGAGCGGATGAGATTGCTCGGCATTTACCGATTGTAGAGACTTTGAATACGGAAGGTATGCATACTTTCATAACCCGGGGTTATGAGGATTTTCGCTACCTCAAACCCAGCCTGGAGGCAGGTTCGCTGGAAAACAGAGGGGTATCAACTTCCGCTTTGGCTCAATTCATCCCGCAAAACAACGCCGACTACACTCTTTACGATATCGAAGGCCTGACCTTGACCGATGGGGAAGCGGCAGCCCTGACCGTACGGATCATCGACCCAAGGGCGTATGCGGGTTTTGCTCTGGATGGCCAATTGTTCATTTTGGGGCGTCATGGCAATCGCAACAAAAAGCGGGACGACGGAAGCGGGATGAATCCCTTTCGAACACCCGACTACATGATGTACATAGCCCGGGTATCCAAGGAACTCGGACCCGAAACCATAATCATAGCCCGAACCGGCGAACAGATCGAATGGTTTGCCTGCGGTCGCAAGGGAAGTTACCGAATCAAGGGTTTGGGGAAGGCTCCCAAGCTTAGCCTCTTTGCTCGTGGGCAATCGGTTATGAGCCAGTTTCGAAAAGGGTCGCTCAAACCTGAAAACCTCACCATTTTACGCAAATTCATCCCAGCTCCCCGACATCCTCATGGTCGACCCAACACTCCGGGATTTCCCGGCACGCGAACCAAGGATCCAATGGCTCTTGCCGAAACCTTGTCAACCGATCTGTCGGAACCTCTTTCCCCGAACGAATGCGAAGCTATGGCAGCCTACGTCGCTGGCTACAACGCCCATGGCTTCGGAACTGGGGCGGATCCCATTTTCTCTCTTCCGAATTGGGCCATTCCGGCAAGGATCTTCCTCATCACCCGACGCAAGGAGGTCCTCGACCATCTCTTTCGCATTGCGGATCCGGCCATCCTTCAGCGCAACGGCTTTGAGGTAAACGGCGCCAAATATGGCGTTCGCTTCGGCGGACCGTACCAGCGCTTCCTCAACCTGCATGATTTCTGCGTTTTCCCCGAGGGTGGATTCCGTTCCGAAGGGGACTCCGATGGTCAGTACTTCAATTCCCGTCATGAGTATATCAGGGATAAAATCTCTCATACCTCGGATGCGGCCAATGCCCGAATGATTACCCCTTCCCTCGCGGCCTATTGCGTTTCACTTCATCCCGAGATATGGGATGAGATCATCCCTGACGGTGATCCCTGCAAACTCGGGGCAAGCTATCGCCAAAGGGCCGAGCGTTACCTTCGGGAACTCGCCCTGAACTACACTGACTACAAAGACCATAAGCTGTTCAATTTTCAGACCGAATTCATCTGGGACACTTACACTGCATTTCATAAGGATAACGACCGTTACTTGGCGGAACGGGAAAACTGGGAACAGGCTCGCAGGTCGGTCATAGGTGATGAAGCCATGACGACCTTCCTTAAAACCAACCCCAAGCCTATGCCCAGAGAAAGAAGAGCGGGAATCAATCGTTTCGTCGCCGCGACTTCCTGCGCGGGATTCGCCGCCCGAGCGGCCGAGGCCTTTGGAGACTATGGTTCCGCGCGGGCGATCGACGCATGCGCTGAAAAGATTCTCAAGAGTTGGTTCAACACCTTCCAGTTCTATGCGCCGGGCCATGACGGAGAATACCTGAATGAAAGGGACAAGTGGTACCGCGTCTGGGGATACCAACCCAACTGCGTGAACCCGATGGCCAAGGATTATGACACCAATACACCTCGTGGGAAAGGACAGGTGCGCGGGGAGGACCGGGCTCACATGAATTTTACGATGAAGTCGTTCTACATGCATTACCAGTCAAGACGCTATGAGGACATCATGACTACCGAGAGAATGAGAGAACTAGCTCGTACCTTCAATGAGATGGTTCTTCCGAAATACGACCAATGGCGACCACTTCCTCGGGCGGCCAAACACTCGAACGTTGATCCGGTCCAGGGAATCGGAGGGGTTCGCATTCATCCCTTACTGATGTTCGCTGATTTCAACTCGGAACTGAAAACGAAAGTTCTACGGGCAATGATTGAAGGACAGGACGAACGGGATCGTTTGATAAACCGACTCATCCTTGCTGAAATGCGGGCTCGCAAACATCGCCAAATACCCCGTCTTATCGTCAGGTGAAAGACGGCCAACCGAATCTTCCGTTGGCATAATCTTTCCTTTGCGAATGGCAAAGGGGGGCGCGAAGGACTCAGTTCAGCGACTTGATCTCCGCAATATCTCGATAGGCGGCGCGATCCGCGGGGAGATCCTCTGCGGTAACGGGAGCAAAGCTAACCTTACCGGTCGCTGCCCATTCGGTTCCCCGAATAAGGGTTTCCTGAAAGGCAACGCCACCCATGGAAGTGTGGCTGTGTCCCATCACCGTGTGAAAGACCCGACCCTTACCGTACTTAATCGTCATTAGAACGGGTTCGTGCCTTTCGGACCCTCCCTCGGCATAGGCGGTGGCAAGCACCGTCATATTCTTGGCAGGGCCACGAAGGCGATCGTACAGCTCCTCCTTCACCATCAGAAACTCGCTTGGCAGACCACGGGTAATAGGATGTTCCCTGTCACGCACAACCACCTTGTATTCCCAAGGTCTGCCATGAGAACCACCTCGCCCCTTGGAGTTGTCGCGAACGATTTTGCCATCCTTCCAATAGACGTAGGGACCATCCTTTTCGTTCCGGCCTTTCCAGCCTCCCAGTCCGATCATTTCATTGAACTCCTTCCATTCGGGAAATGAATTGTCCGCAGCATGAACCACGACCAAATTTCCCCCGCCCTTCATGTATTGAACGAAAGAACGCTGAGTCTCTTCCAACCAAGGCTCTCCGTTGTAATTCGATAGAATTACCTGGTATTTTGCAAAATCGGGATTGAAATCAGCGATGTCCTCCTTCGTTACGATGGCCCGTTCGATTTCGAAGCGACCCGTTGCCTGAAGAGTGTCGATCATCACGGGGGAACATCTCTTCCAGTCATGGTTATTCTGCCCGTCCACCAAAAGCACCTTAATCTTGGCTAAACTCTTATGGTCGTCGGCGAAGACCGAGGTGTCGAAAAATGAGACTTGAAGGGCAACGAAGGCAAAAATGGCAAAGAAGGTTTTGAAGATCATTTTACTTGGCTTGGTTGTAAGGAAACGAACCCGTATTCATCAGAAACGGACGATGGATTAAGAGAGATCTTACTTGATCAATTGGGCAATGGATGGAACTCCGTTCTTGGGGACTTCCACGCCGGCAGTCCAGGCGATCGCATTAAGGATAACGGTTCGCCAATCGTCTCTCGCCCATGTGTTGTGGTAATGTCCGCCCGTAGTGCCAAAGCCACGACCTTTTCCATTCGGGCGTTCATAGGCCCATCCGATGTGTTGGATCTCTCCTGCCGCCATGGACTTGCGAACATGCGGATTGTTGGAATGAGGACCATCCTTTCGATCCATGGTCTCTTTCGGAGGGTGAGCGGAGAGAATGGGGGTCACTCCTTCCATGTCAGGCTGAAAGCGCATGTGGAAATACCACTCGTCCTTTTGCGTGAAGGGCTTCACTCCTCGAGTGATGGGATGTTTGGGAAGAGACTTGAAATCAGCGGTCCAATGTGGATTGACTGACCAATGGGTCTCGAAATAACCGCCCATCGCTTCACGCATGAGAACACCGGCGCGCCCAACGGGAACCTCCACGGCATAGTGCATGAAAACGAACCCCACACCGGAATCAATCAGTTTTTCGAACTGATCGAGATGCTTCATCACAAGATGACCCTTGCCTCCGTTGCAAAAGATAACCACCGAGTCCGCTCCATCAAAAGCCTTGGGATCTGCGGGCCAACCTTTGAACTGGGCCGTATCGAACCCCAACCCACTCTCCTCAAGGGCATTGGCGAGGATGGCGTTCCCGCTTTCATGAGCGTGGATGGCAGTGTTCTTTCCCTTGTCGGCGAGAAAGACGACTTTCTTATTCTCGGCAAGAGAAAGAGAGGTAAAGGCCCATATGGACAGCGTGGCAAGGGAGAGGATACGAGATAATGATTTCATAGGATTGAGGTTTAATGGGAAATTTTGGTTTTAAAGGAATTACAATTGGATTGGGAAGCATTAAGTGGATTATCCATCGACAAATTTTGGTTGAGCAAAGTGGTTTTCCCCGAGCCTAAAAATCCGGATAGGACGGTTACGGGCAGCTTGGAGGAAGCTTTCATGCGCTAGTCTTGGGGAGCGCAGAAGGTTTGCTCCATGAGATCAAGGCATTCGATCCAAAACTCGGCGTTCATAGCATCGTAGCGCATGGTATCGGGACCGGTCTTCGTGGTGAAAAGGATGTTACTCGGCTCTTCGACAAGTTCCTCAAAGAGGCGATTGAGGCAGTAACCGTGAATCTCACCGCGGGAACCGGACACGGGCGTCCCTACCCCTCCCTTGGCATGTTGCCGAAGGGCTTCGAGAACGAAGGAAAGGTCCTGGGGGCCAAGTTTAATCTTAAGAGAAACCGCTGCATCACGATGGTCTTCGAAAATCGCATAGATCCGTTTGATCACCCGTTTTGCTTCCGCCTTGCGGTCATCTATTTCCTGTTCGACCTCTGGTAGCGGAGGCTCCTCCGAACCCATTTCGAAGAGAGATCTCACAGTACGGGTCGGGTCTTCATTTTTCATGATCAAAGACTCCAATCAAGGTAGATTGAGTGGGCTTTCCACTCCATTAAATTTCGCTTAGTCAGAAAAATTCCAGGTAGTGAGCAATCAGACATTTGGATTTAGGTTGAGGTCACTGGATGACCTTCGGAAGGTGAGAACCGGCGACCCACTCGTAGGAACAGGCGGGACAGAACGGTGAGGTGGGGAAACTCCACGAGCATACCAATAATAAGCACCGCATAAACGAGGGGTTGCCCAGGTAGGGCGATGGTGGCAAGTCCTAACATCAAGGGTGAATTACGAGCCGTTGTCGTCATGGCAAGCAAAACTCGTTTGGGACGAGAGAGACGAAAGCTCCTCGCTAAAAAATCACCCAGCAGCCAAGTCAGAACGAAAAACAGAAAAACCGCGAGCAGGATGAGGGGAAAAGTCTGGGAGTGAATGACTAATTGCGGAGAATGAAAGGAGAAAATGCAAAACACCAAAACGGAAAGCGCCCAGAGGACTAAAGAACCAACGAGGCGTGGAATGGGTTCGAAACGATCAGGCCTCAAAAGCTTCGAGAGAAGGAAGCGTACCGACATTGCCAGCAGCAAGGGTATCAGGAACCATTGTCCGAACGTTTTTCCTATTCCAATGAGGTCCAAGCTCGAATCTGAACCGATGAAAAGGGCGAGATAGATGGGGAAAAGCAGGAGTTGGGAGATCAGATTAATGGGGATCAGAACCGAACCAAGGGCAACGTCTCCCCCAGCGATCCGGGTAAAGGCAAGAAACCAATCGGTGCAGGGAAAAAGCAAATAAAGTAACAATCCGGCATAGAGAGCTGGTTGAGAACCGAAAAAAAGCACAGCGAGCACCCATGCAAGAGCCGGAATAACGATGAAATTGGAAACCCATGCCAGAGAAAGAAAACCAAGGTGATCCGAAACTTTGCGAAGCGGAGAGAACCGCATCTCGAAAAACACCAGAAAAAGCAGAGTGAGAACGAGGGGATCGATGACAGCCCCTAAGTTGCTTCCAATTTGGGGAAGAAAATGACCGGTTCCGAGTCCAAGAAGGATTGCAATGGGAAGCAGAACGGAGAGTCCACTGCCGATTCTCATCTTCAGCTGAAAGCTTTCGGTTCGGGCGCTGCGTCGGAAGGCTCGATGGCGCATTCGCAATTCGTACAGCAATCGAGATCGGTATTGATGAAGCCAGCCTTATCATAAGAGCTGAGTTTCTCGTCAATTTCAGATTTGCCCAGACGGCTGGCGATCTCTCGGGCGACTACCCCAAAACGGGCACGGAATTTGTAGATGAAGCAAAACAGGGAATTGCGATGAACCAAAGCGGGGCCGGAATAGAAAAGGCCTGGAGTGAGAGTGGATTCATCGGCTTCCTCACTGAAAACGGGCAGATTGTTCTCGTCATGGGCAAAGAGTGATTGGACCGGTTCGAGACCCGAATGAAATCCGTTAGCAAGAATCGGCCGGGTATGCGAAACCGAGGGGACTTCATCTTGGTCGAAAAGTGTCCACCAACCTTGGCTCTCTTCGATACGGCAGATGTCGGAGTTTTTGAAAAGCTCAAGTTTTTTGGATTTTTCGGAGGATTGCAGGATTTCCCGAAGTCGATCGAAAGTGCGAGGACTGATCGAACGCGAGGGGTCGGGATCATCGGAACTCCAAGGTTCTCCTCTCGAATGCAAAGAGACTGACTTCCCTAAATCCACGAGATTCAAAGCGGCATCCAGCCCACTTTCATACCCACCTATAACCGTGAATTCATCGCCTTCGAGTTCGTTCCAATCGTTGACTTTCGAAGAGTGGAGCGCTAATTCTGCGCCCGGAAAAGCCTGATCGCGGGGCGAGAAAAACTGACCGGTCGCCCACACTACGATATCCGCCTTAAGATCACCCTTGTCGGTGGAAGCGATGAAGTGGTCGCCCTCTTTTGCCAAGCCATGTACCCGAACACCCGTTCGGATAGGCAATTCGTGGTAAACGGCAACTGCCCTCAAGTATTTTGCGTATTGATCACCTTTGGGATGTTGAGTTCGCAAATAATCAGCGGGCGAAGTCTCCGGATCGATCGCATTGAGATCCGTAAGCCCGAATGAATTGGAGTGAAAGGAAGGAGTAAGCAAAGACATTTGCCGGGGCCAGTTGAGAAAGGATGCGCCTATTTCGCGAGCGTCAACGATCTGCACATCCGTCACTCTGGCCTGTTTCAGCGCGGTGGCCACACCAATACCCGAAGGACCAGCTCCGACGATGAGAACGCTCGAACGGTCTCTTCCCTTTGGTTTGAAGTTTCTTGCAAAGTACATCGTACAAAAGTCTATTACGATTGACGATTAATCATAGAAGCGCAATTGCTTAATGCAAATGACTTGCAATAAACTCAGCCTCGCACTGGTACAAAAGCCTTTAACTTTTCTTTGTATATTCCTCACCGTGTTTGGAATGTCATCCTGCGAACGCGCATCCACGGAAAACGAAGATGAAAACAAGGTTTCTTGGCCAGAAATCACCCATTTCGATGACTTGGCTTTCCGGGCCGACGGTTTGGTTCGAGTGAAGGATTTGTCCGCCGCTCGAGCCCTTCTCTCCGAACTCGTCCAATCCGGTTTGGCCCTCAAAGCATCCACCATCCCTCACAACGTTTCCGCTCCTCAGGAAGTCGAATTGATTTTGGGAGATCTCACAAACCTGGTCGACGCTCTCCATCAGGATGATCTGGATGACGCAACTTTTGAAAACTTGGTCCTTGGACTTCACCCTGTGATTGCGAAATTGATTGAAGCCGCAGGGATGCCTCACGTCCATGCCAACGAAGGGCCCAACAGTGGATTCCTCTTTCCCGTGTTTGATAGCGCTGGCAAACAGGTGGGCGCCATCGAGATCAAACTTCATGACGATGCAGGTGATTTGGAAGTCTGGCTCACTCGCGGAGGCTTCGGAGGCGATCCATGGCGCTTGTCCATCGACTCGGCTCTGACTCTTGATTTTACGGACCTCGATAAAAAGGTAACCCTTGCAGTCCGAGATCGCGAAAGAAATGAGGATGAATCCGGCGCATCCACCATTCTGGAGGGGAAGACGGACTATTTCGTTTTTCCAGGCCCTCGTGAAGTGGACGCATCCTGGCTGATGGGAGCGGACTTTGCCGCCAAGGTGGAACTGAGTTTTGACGAAGCCACAACCGGTTCCTTTGTTCTCCGTCCTCACGTTCATCGTAAAGACGAAGACGAGTAGCCCTAGAAATGATCCGACTCAAAGAGGTTTCCCTGCGCCTTGGAAACGCGGGTCGTTCCTCCTCCGTCCTCTTTCATCTTCCCTCCTTCGAAGTCGAAGCAGGTGAGGCGGTTGCCCTGACCGGACCCAGCGGTTGCGGAAAGAGCACGCTTCTTAACCTGATCGCGGGACTCCGAAGAGCGGATCAAGGTCAGGTCGAGGTAGCGGGTTCGGATCTGGAGAAACTAAACTCCGCCCAACTCGACCGTCATCGGGGCATGCATTGTGGAATGGTCTTTCAAACCTTCCATCTTCTCGCGCCTTTCACCGCTTTGGAAAACGTTGTCATTGGACTGCGCTTTGGCGCCCGCACACGTTCAAAACTAAAAGAAAAGGCAACCGAGGTTCTTGACCGCGTTGGTCTTGGCGACCGGATTCATGCCCGACCGCATCGTCTTTCAGTAGGCGAAAGGCAACGAGTCGCAATTGCCCGAGCCCTCGTCGGAGACGCATCCATCCTCCTCGCTGACGAACCGACCGGATCGCTTGACCCCGAGACCGGACAAGAGGTTTTCCACCTCCTTCGCGAAGTTGCCGAGGAAGATCGGCGTACTCTGATTCTAGTTACCCATGATCCCGCTCTCGCCACCAAGATGCCACGCCATTTCGACTGTTCCGGGCTCGTACGGTCCGCCAGCACCGCCGCTCGTAAGGAAAACTCACCAAGATGAGCTTCCTTTCCATGGCCTGGCGATACCTGCGCTTTCGTTGGCTGGTGAGCCTGCTCACCATATCCGGGGTGGCCGTCGGAGTGGCTTTGGTTTGCGCGGTGCTTGCCCTGCGGCATGAATCCGAACGGGCCCTCTCGAGAGATGCCGGGCTCTACGATTTGGTGGCGGGAGGAAAAGGCAGCCCTCTTCAACTCGTGCTCTCCAGCGTCTACCATATCGATTCACCCACGGGTAACTTGCCTTACGCTGACTTTGAGCGCTTCCAACGCGACCCCCGCATACTTTGGTCTGCGCCAGTCGGGCTCGGGGACAATTACGCGGGCTATCGAATCGTGGGTACCGAAACTCAATTTTTCGATCTACCCGACCGCCAGGGCAAACCCTTCTTCCAATTTGCTCAAGGAAGAAGGTTCGAAGAGCGCTTTGAAGTTGTGCTCGGAAGTCAGGTGGCCCAATCCACCCGTCTCGAAATCGGAGATACTTTCTTCGGAACTCACGGACTCGTCGAAGTACCGGGAGCCGAGGTTCATCGGGACTTTCCTTACCGGGTGTGCGGTATCCTCGCTCCCACCGGCACGGCTCAGGACCGGGCCATTTTCGGAACCCTTGCCTCGGTCTGGGAAATTCATGAAACCGAGGACCGGCTCCATTCCGCCATTCAGGGATCGGCGCTTCTCGAAGGTCGCCAAGAGCGTGAAACCACCGCCATTCTCATTCGTCTCAAAACCCCGGGACTTCGGCTTTGGATGGCGGATGAAATACGAAAAGGCACGGATGGTATTGCCACAGTCCCCATCAATGAGATCCTTCGATTTCAAAGAGGTATCATCGGACCTGCCCAAAAGGCCCTTCTTGCGGTTGCCTCCGCCGTGGTGGGAGTCGCTTGTCTCACAGTGCTCATCACTCTCCACCAAGCCGCGGAACGCCGACGACGCGATATCGCCATTCTGCGAAGCCTCGGAGCCAACCGAAGGGAAGTCGCTGTTTTGGTCTTTACCGAAGGACTGCTACTCACTGGAGCGGGAATCCTGCTCGGTCTGCTCCTCGGGCATGGCGGGCTGGCCCTCGGCGCCGGAACCTTTCGAGAAGCCACCGGCCTGTTGCTGTATCCCTGGAGAATGCCAACCTTGGAGCTTGCGGCTCTGGGAGCGATCGGCATTTGCGGAGCCATCGCCTCCCTCTTCCCCGCAATTTCCTGCTACCGACGCACGCCCATAGACGACCTTCATTTAACCGAGTGAGCATCATCCTCCAATGAAATCAAAAAACATCTTCCTTCTGCTCATCGCCCTAATGGCATTCGTTCTCTTTTTGCTCCGTGATCGCTTCGCCCATACTCCTGCAAAAAGCGCTTACGAAGAACAAATCGACAAGATCAAGATCGACCCAAAGACTACTTCGAAATCAGCCGTTGAGATTACTTTCCCCCTCCTTGCCGAAGCCCGACCGACCGACCTCATTGACATGAATCTCGCGTTCCCGGAGTCTCTTGAAAAATTGAATGGACGAAAGGTCAGGATGATCGGTTTCATGGCGCCCTTCGACAGCCTCGAGGACATGCGTCGTTGTATGATCGTACCCAGTTACGTCGGATGTACCTTCTGCAGTCCGCCCAACCTCAGGCAAGTCGTCTACGTAACGCAGGGGGGAGATGATTCCTCCGAAAAAACCTATTCGTTCATCGAAGAACCTTCTCACGTCGTTGGCACCTTGCGAATTTCATTGCCAGAAAGCTCCCACGAAGGAAAGAAGCACGGATTCGTTTACTCAATCGAAGATGCCGAAGTCACCGTTCATACCGGAGAGGCTCCCCAACGGGCGCCCAGTCACGCAAGCCCCGGAGCTCATAACAAGGATGGGAGCGCAGAATCGCTTTCTGCCATTGCCCCAGTTGACCTAATCCCTCAGGTCGCAAAGCTGCTTGGCCAAAAACCGCTCCACCCCATCATCATCCAACGAGTATCCGCTCAGGAATTCGGCCAGCTCGTTTGGAACGATCTCAAAGCCACTTTCCCCAAGGGGTCGCGAGATGCCCGAACCCAAGCTTTCAACCTGCTTCGCTTACTTCCGGAAGGCATCGACTGGCTTCAGATTCTTGCTGGATTAGAGCTTGGACGACGAGCCGCAATCTCTGATGAAAACGGTACGCGTGTCCTTGTCCTCGACTCTGTTCCAATCGATCATCCCTTTGTCAGGCTCGAGCTGGTCGGAGCGATTGCCGATGGACTCCTCCGTCAAAGATTCGCAAAGGATGGCTTGAACGACTGGGCGGAGATGGAGAAAAACGAAGACACGCGCCGAGCTCGAAAATCTCTGAGACTTGGAATCAAAAAAACCGTCATTCGAAGGTATGCCATATCCAAGGGGATTTCCCCTAAAATTCCACCCCCCGCCGAATTCGAGCCCTCGGTGAGAGCGATCGGGAGGGACTCGATGTTCGATCGTTGGTATTCGTTACCTGCATTCCTCGGGCCTTTTTTCGTCGATTTCCTGGTGGGACCAACGGGGCCGCTCGAACAAATGGAAAGGGCATTCAAGGGTCCTCCAAGGACGATGATGGAATTCCTTCGTCCCCTCTGGTACGAAAATGCATCTCTTTGGAAACAGGATCCCGTGCCCAGTGACTTTGCCGAGCGCATAATGCAATCTCCGCCCGCTCTCACCGACGTACTCGGTGTCGGTGGACTCATTCCCTGGCTGGCCCAACCCAATTCCAGCTACGTGGCAAGAACCATTGCCGGCAAATGGGCGGGGGATCGATGGGCAGTGTGGCAATTCCCTGATGGTTCCGCCGCCCTTTTGCTCGAGACTCGCTGGCAAGATGAGGAATCGGCGGTCCGCTTTCGGAATGCCATTCCCAACCATCCGTATCAATGGAACTTTCCCCACGAAAGCGGAAGCTCAACCGTGCGAGTGCTCCGCGGAAGTTCCTCCGAGGCTCTCAATCGATTGGATCCCTTTGCTCCGTGACTTCCATGATCTTGGAAAGTCATTAACAAAGGACGAAAGATCTCTTTTCACTTCCTGCCTTTCCCCTTTGGCTTGGGATAGACATTATCCCGCAAAGCCCAGGCATGCCACGCTTTGCTCATCGATTTAATTCTATCCTTTTTCGTCAATGCCAAATCATTGAGCTCGGTTCGGTCTTGCTTAAGGTCATAAAGCTCCCATTTTTCGATCTCGGGTCCTTTGTGCGAAGAGACTCCCTTCCCTACCAACTTCCATCTCCCCTCAATCATGAAGGCATTGTTTTCATGCTCCGAGAACATGGGTTTGCTGCGCTCCAAGGGCTTTCCCGAAAAAGAGGGAGTAAGGGAGATCCCCCGTAAGGAGGGAAGCGAATTGCCGTGAAAGCTTTTGGGGTAATCGACCCCGCATACCTCCAGAAGCGTAGGGAAGAGGTCAATGATTTGAGCAGGGGATCGATACCAATCCTTTTGCGACTTGATGCCGCTCGGCCAGTGCATGAAGAAAGGAGTGGCGGAACCGCCCTCATGGGTAAAGTGCTTGTAGAGCCGAAAGGGAGTGCTGGAAAGATTCGCCCAGGCTGCTCCGTAATTATTGTTGGTCTCGAGGTTTCGCTTATCAATATCATGAATTTCGCCACGACCGAGGGCCGGACCCTCCGCGCAGGCGCCATTGTCAGTGAGAAAGAGAATCATCGTATTTTCGAACTGTTCACGCTGTTTTAAAACATGCAAAAGTTTACCCACGTTCTGATCGATACAATCAATCATTGCGGCATACACTGCCATTCGTAAGTCCATCTCCTTTTGCTTTTCCAAATCAAGAGTCGACCAGGCAGGCACCTTTTCATCCCTCGGCGAAAGGGTTTGTTCCTTCCCAAAAAGGCCAAGTTGCATTTGCCGCTGATGCCTCACTTTTCTGAGTTCATCCCAACCCTTTAGGTACTTTCCACGATACTTGTCGACGTCCTCCTCATGCGCCTGATGGGGCCAGTGCGGGGCGGTGTAGGAAAGATAGAGAAAGAAGGGCTTCTTTTCGTCGCCCGATTTGATAAACCGGATGGCATGGTCAGTGAACGCATCCGTGGTGTAGTAGGCCCGGTCGGTCGTACTGGTAACTTCGTGAACCGCTTGATTACCGGAGTAAATCCCCCTACCTTCGCGTTGATCAGTATCTGGAGAAAAGAATCTCGTCGACCCGGCAACACATCCGTAGAAACGGTCAAAACCTCGTTGCAATGGCCAGAGTGATTTGTATGCGCCGCCAAGATGCCACTTTCCGGCCAGATAGGATGAATATCCCGCAGAACCGAGCAACTCGGCTAAAGTGACGCATCTTCGATTGAGAAATCCACGATAGTTGGGGAATTCTTCTCCGTAATCATGTTTTCGGGTTCCGGGTGGGTTGGTCATGTGACCGATCCCCGTAAGGTGCGGGTGCAATCCGGTCATGAGAGATGCCCGGGTGGGGCAACACCGGGAGGCATTGTAGAAATCGGAGTAACGAA
>Ga0160422_10000320_pt1 | contig 28742 bp, 28 predicted proteins | sample Fk160mmetaG_FD_108192 | JGI IMG/M metagenome (GOLD analysis project Ga0160422, IMG submission 108192) | Marine microbial communities from the Central Pacific Ocean - Fk160115 60m metaG | ecosystem: Environmental > Aquatic > Marine > Oceanic > Photic zone | place: The Central Pacific Ocean...
AGATCGCCATCAAACTGAAGGATGACGGCACGCTTGGCGTCGTGGTGAATGTACACCCCGAAGTTGCCGCCTTCCAGCTTGACACCACGAGAGAAGCTCATGTTCTCGCCGGTCACAATTCGCATGTCATCGATCGTCTTCGTCATCTCTTCGGTGGCGGTGATGCAACCGGCAGGACAACCCATCGCATGATCAGCAACTTTGTCGACCATGGCGACAAAGTCATCGTTTCGGGCGGTGAAGTCGGTTTCAGTGATGACTTCGATCATGGCGGCCCAGTTGTCACCGGTGCGGACGACAATGCGTCCTTCACCAGCGGCACGCTCGGTCCGCTCGTCCATCTTGCCTTTGCGTTGCTCGCGCAGCCATTCTTCGGCGGCAGCAGCGTCACCGTTGTGTTCGGTGAGGGCTTTTTTGCAGTCCATCATGCCCAATCCGGTTTTTTCTCGGAGGGCTTTCACGTCAGCGGCAGTGAAACTCACAGTTGGATTCCTTGGTGTGGGTACGTGGGGTGTTCGGGGAACGATTGGGAGGTGTGATTCAGCCTTCGGTGGCCGGGGCTTCGGCGGAAGGAGCGGCGCCGTCGTCGGAACGGAAGCTGGCTCGGCTGGAGCGGCGTCGTCGGGTTGGTGCGGCATCATCTTCGCCGGAGGCAGCGCTCGAGGCGGCGTCATCACCCTCGGCTTGGGCGGTGCGTTGCCCCTTGCCGCGACTGATGGAAGCACAAAGTTCACGAAGGATGGCTTCGACCGCGCGGATCGAATCATCGTTGCCGGGAATGGCAATGTCGACCAAGTCAGGATCGCCGTCGGTATCGACCAAGCCAATGGTTGGAATGCCCAGCGATTTTGCTTCACGCAAGGCGTTGGTTTCGCGGTTGACGTCAACCACCATCAAGACGCCCGGCATTTTTTCCATGTGTCGGATGCCATCGAGGTTGCGAGTGATCTTGCGACGCTCCCGCATCAATTGGCTGGCCATCTTTTTGGAGTAGGTGTCGATTTCTCCAGATTCGACCAAGCGGTCGAGTTCTTCCAGTCGACCCAAGCGATCACGAATGGTGCGGAAATTGGTGAGGATGCCACCGAGCCATCGTTCGTTGACAAAAGGCATGCCGACTTCGGTGGCATATTTGGCGATGGAGTCCTTGGCTTGACGCTTGGTGCCGACAAAGCAAACGTCTTTGCCCGAAGCCACAACTTGCTCGATGAATCGTTGGGCCAAAAGCAAGCCTTTCAGCGTCTCACGAATATCGATGATGTGAATTTTGTTGCGCTCGCCAAAGATGAAGCGAGCCATTTTCGGATTCCAGTTGGTGCGGCGTTGGCCGAAGTGGATACCGGAATCAACGAGGGTTTGAACAGTTGACATTGGCGCGAAGCCTTTCTCGTGCAGCGTCACCGGCGGGTCAAGGTGGTGAATCCTCTTTTGGAGGCATGTCCGCCCAAGGGCGCTTCAGGGGTGCCCCGAAGGGCATTTTGAAAGTGGCACCCCCAAAAGTCACCACGACCGATGGGGAATCCGAAATTGTAGCGAAATCAGGTGTTGTATGAAAGCCCAAAATGAAGACGGCCGCCCAAGGCGGGCGGCCGTGCATTCAGCATGGGAAGGCTGGTCTTAGTCCTTCTTGGAGAAGGGGCATCCGCCAGCTTCGGCGGCGGCAGGAGCAGCCATTTTCATTTTGTCGCAAGAGGACGAGCACTCGGAAGCGCAGGAGGATGGCTCAGCAGCAGCTGGGGCGGCCATCTTGTCGCATGCAGACTTGCAGGAGTCGGAGCAGCTGCTGGAGCAGGCTTCGACTGCACCTGGAGCGGCGTCGCCGCCACAGGATCCGCAGCAAGAAGCTTCGGCGGCTCCGGGGGCAGAATCGCCACAGGATCCACAGCAGCTAGAAGAGGTTTGGCAGCCGGCGATGAGGCCCATGGCCGCGAGAGCGATGATGGAGAAGAACTTCATGGTTTTATCCTTTCCGATATCGGAAGAGCGAATCATGGACCCACTGCGGGCCAAGTCGGAGAAGTGTATGCGAAAACGAGCCCATTGGGGTGCAGAAACCCCAGCTTTTCGCCGCTAGAGTCGAGGGATGTCCTCCGCCGAAATCTCCAAGGAGCCTTTTGAAGACCGACGGAGTCGACTTTCGGCGTCCGCCAAGGCTCTACCAGAGTCGCCGGGGGTCTATTTGATGAAGGATGTTGACGGTCATGTCCTTTACGTCGGCAAGGCCGGGAGTCTTAAAAATCGCGTTTCGTCGTATTTCGTGCCGTCGGCGGAGCTGGGGCCCAAGAAGCAGCCCATGCTGGCCAGAATTGATTCCATTGACACCATTGAATGCGATGGGGAGTGGGAGGCTCTCCTGATGGAATCGCGTTTGATCAAGGACACCCGCCCTCCTTTCAACACCCGATTGGTGGATGACAAGACCTTCCCTTACCTGGTGATCACGATGCGGGATGACTTCCCTGGCGTATTCATTACCAGAGAACCAACGAATGAGGATTATCGCGGTGCAAAAGTCTTTGGGCCTTTTGCATCGGCCGGTGCCTTAAGAGAAGCAGTGCAGTTGTTGCAGCGGGTTTTTCGCTACCGGACCTGCAGCTTGGACATTTTGGATGGTGAACCAAAAAATCGCCGGTTCCGCCCATGCCTGTTGCATTCCATTGGACAGTGCAGCGCGCCGTGTGCGGATCGAATTTCCAAATCGTCGTACCGGCGCGATATTGATGCTTTCGTTCGTTTTTTGGGCTCCAAGCGATCAACGATGTTGCGTGAACTGCGCGAAGACATGGCGAAAGCCTCGGTGGATCTTCGATTCGAAGAGGCGGCCAAGCTTCGAGACCGCATCAATGCCATTGAAAAGTTGGACGACCGGGAAAAACGGGCCAAGGAAGGCATGCAATGGCAGCCGGAAGTGACGGTGTTCAGTGGAGATCCTGAACCGGCCCTCAAGTCATTGCAGCGCACACTGGGTTTGACTTTACCCATCCGTTCCATGGAAGCCATCGACATTGCCCACCTGCAAGGCGGAGAAACCGTGGGTTCCAAAGTTTGTTTTGTAGATGGTCGACCGTTCAAAGATCTCTACCGCCGGTTCAAAATTCGTACCGTGGACAACGACGATTACGCGGCCATTCGTGAGGTGGTTTCACGTCGCTACCGGGATGCTGGCGTTGGAGAAGAGCTGTATCCCGATTTGATTTTGATTGACGGGGGGCTTGGACAACTGCACGCCGCCATGGAGGCTTTTGCAGATCTCTCGGTCAAGCCGCCGATGGTGATCAGCCTGGCCAAGAAAGATGAACGCATCTATGTTCAAGAGAAGACCGAGCCGATTCGATTGGGCCGGGAAAACCTAGGGCTGAAGTTGTGCCAAGCGATCCGTGACGAAGCCCACCGATTCGCCCAGCATTACCATCACATTCTGCGGCGAAAGAAAATGACTGGGGAATAAGGCTTAGGCCGGGCTGGGCAACGCACCGTCATCCGGAAGATCGTCTTTTTCTTCCCCAACTGGTTGGTTGGGGCTTTCTTGAGTCTTCGGTGCTTCCATTTCGGAGCGCAACATGTCCGCCACGGTGGGACGGTCGATTTGGCCGCCCTTCATCAGGGTCTCGATGTCGTCGGAGTTCAACGTCTCGTGCCGAAGAAGCGCTTGCGCTACTGCTTCCACCTTGTCCCAGTTCTCGTCAAGGATGCGCTGGGCTTCGGCGTAAGCGTGGTCGACCAAACGCTTGATTTCTTCATCGATGATGCGGGCGGTGTCGTCGGAATATTCTTGTCCGGCGAGCAACGATTCACGTTGTTCGTCGGGGGAATACTTCACAAAGCCCAGCCGATCCGACATGCCCCACTCGAGCACCATGGCCCGAGAGAAATCAGTGGCCATGCGAATGTCCATCGAAGCCCCACTGGAGATGTCGCTGGTGTGTCGCTGCTCAGCGATTCGGCCGCCGCAAAGCACCCGCAGGGTGGCCTCGATGTATTTCCGGCCGTAGCCGTAGCGGTCTTTTTCTGGAAGCGAGAATGTCGCACCCATCGCTTGGCCTCGGGGGATGATGGTGACCTTGTGGACTGGGTCGGCATCTTCCAGAAGCCACTGGATGACGGTGTGTCCAGCTTCGTGGTAGGCGGTGGCTTCACGCTCTTGCTCTTCAATTCGTCGACTTCTGCGTGCGCGTCCGTACCGGATTTTGTCTCGGGCCTCTTCCAGATCTTGCAGCTCTACGAATTCTTTCCCTGACAAGGTCGCGATGATGGCGGCTTCGTTGATCAACGCGGCCAATTCGGCACCCGAGAACATCGGTGTGCCGCGGGCGACGCGTTCCATGTCGACATCGGGGGACATGCGAACTTTGCCAGCGTGGACCCCCAAAATCTGACGACGTCCTTCAATGTCGGGCAACATCACCTGCACGGTGCGGTCAAAGCGACCAGGACGGGTCAGGGCCGGGTCGAGTACGTCGGCTCGGTTGGTGGCCGCGATCACAATGACCTGATCCTGCATTTCGAAGCCGTCCATCTCGACGAGGATGGCGTTCAACGTCTGTTCGCGTTCGTCGTGGCCGCCACTTGAGAAGCCGCTTCCACGTTTGCGACCCACGGCATCGATTTCATCCAGAAAGATGATGCACGGGCTGCTCTCTTTGGCTTGCTTAAAGAGGTCACGCACCCGGCTGGCCCCCACCCCCACGAACATTTCCACGAAGTCGGAACCGCTGATCGAGAAGAAAGGCACGTCGGCTTCCCCGGCAATGGCCTTGGCCAAAAGGGTCTTGCCGCAGCCGGGAGGCCCAGCAAGCAACACGCCGCGGGGGATTCGTCCGCCGAGACGGGCAAATTTTTCGGGGCTCTTCAAGAACTCCACGATCTCGTGCACTTCGTCTTTGGCTTCGTCGATGCCGGCCACATCGGCGAAGGTCACGCTGACGGTCTCTTTGGTTGACATTCGGTGTTTGGATTTGCCAAAGCTGCCCAACATGCCACCGGGGCCACCGCCCGCTCCACGCATGCCGCGGATGAAGAGGAACCAAATGGCTGCAATCAAGATGATCAGGGGCAACACGCCGGCGAGCAGGCTCATCCAGACGCTGGTGCCTGCTTCGTCGGTGTAGTCGATGTTTCGTTCGTTCAGCTGCTCGACGTAAATGCCGGGTTGACTGATCTCAAAGAAAATTCGGTGGGGTCGTCCGTTTGGGGTTTCGCCCAGCCCGCCAGTGCCCGAGCGAATGTTGGCAATCAGCCGATTGTTTTCCACCGAGATCGGGCCTTCCAAGCCACCCGATTGGATGGGAGCCGTGGCCAAGAAATTTGGCACGATGGCTTGGCCCAAAGGATTTCGTTGCACGAGTCCACCGTCGTCGAGCACTTGACCCAGTTCGTTGACCTTGACGCTCTTGGTGGCGAGGACGGGGGTCATCTCGGTTGGCTTGCCTTCCAGAGGTTGGCCGTTGCGACCAAGAATGGCATTTTCATCATCACGCAGCCAACCCGCTTCGTCTCGGTACGCCACTTGTCCGTCTGAAGTGACGAACGCGCCTTCAGCCTCCGAAGAGGGGACGGTCACTTGTTGGTTGTTGCCTTCGACATAGGCCAGGAACGTCTCCCAACTTTTGATCTCGACGCCGCCACTGGGTTGATTGGCGATGGAGAACACGATGGCCACGATCGAAAAGGCCAAAAGCCACCCCAAAAATCCGCCTCGCCGTGCGGGTGGTTGGGTTTGTTCGTTGTTGTTTTGGTCGGAGGACGGTGGTTGTTGGGTCATTCGGGAACTTTTGGTCGCAGGATGAAAATGGAATACTCCACCTTAGGAGAGAACTTTGCTCTGCATCGGACGATCACCAGTCCGACTGCAGCGTATCGACGACAGTTCGGGCCGTACGCCGGAACAATTGTTGCCGTGCGACGGCTTCTCGTTCCCCCCCCGGGGCAACGCCCGCCCCACCAGGGGCGTAATCCGCCGCAATTCGGACGTTCCGCAATGATTTTAACACCGTTCCGCTGGCCAAATCCACCCATTCCACATCGAGGGTGATCTCCAATCGAAGGGCTGAGGGAAGTCCAGACTCCGTGGAGCGTCCCAGCAGGCGGCGGGACGCCGACCGGATCTCACCCCGTAGCAGGGTGTCGGCGGTGGGTCGGTTGGTCACGGTGTGGTTGGTCCGTCGAAGGAGCTCGGCCGCCACGGCTTCGCGGAGCGGCAGGGCCAACCCTTCGATTTCTCCACCGCCCACAAAAGGTTCGATCGCAATGCGGCGGGCGGGACCTTCATTCATAAAGGCCAATCCCATTCGGGGGTCATTGGCACATCCGAGCACCGCCAAACACAACATCAAATTCACCCATCGGATCATGGCAAATCATCCACCAACGATCGCAACGGGATGGGAATCAGCGGCCGAACTTCTTCGTTGGCCCAGACTTTGATTTTTGGCCAAAGGGTGGTTTTGGCGTACCGGTCGGCCAGGCGGCTCACTTCATACGCCGCACTGACAGGATCTCCAGAGCGAAGGTACCACTGAGCGGTTGACCATTCGGACTGCACCAGATCCTCTTGAACCTCGCGGAATTGCCGTCCACTGTCGATGCGTTGCGCCGCGACCGGATCCTCGGCAATGAAGTACCTCAAAATGGATGAGGCTTCTTCAAGTCCCGAGAGATCATTTTCTGGTCCGTTCCACAAGCGGCGGTTGGCATCAACGATGCGTCGTCGGGCCAGATCCGCTTGTGGCGTGGTGGGATGGTTTTCCAAAACAATGGCCGCCATGTCGGCCGTGAGCCGGTAGTTTTCTTCGCGGAAGTAAAACTCCATTAAGGCAAACCCTGCCCGTTCCGCCAAGATGCTTCCAGGAACCCGTTCTTGCACTCGGATAAGAAGTTCTTCAACCTCTTCGGTCCAGTCCGAGACGGGGAAAATACCCAGCAGAAATTCGGGTTCTTGTTTGGTCCAGATGACGGCGATTTCGTAACACCGTTCGACGGCATCGAGCCAAGCCGGAGAGTCCGGATACGAGCGGGCCACCGTTTCGTATTGGACGGCGGCGGGGTACAGCTCTCCTCGTGCCCGCAACGCATCGCCAAGCAGCAGGCGAATCTCACCCACCAGTGGAGATTGAGCTTGCTCCACTTGGACTACGGGCACGTCCTGATCTCCAAGAAGGGGTCGTATGCGGGCGGTGGAGGTGAACCGGGTCAGCCAATCGCGACAAATGGTCTCTGCTTGATTCCAGGCTTCTCTCGCAATGGCCCTTCTTGCATTTCGCAGCCCTTCTTCAGCCGACCCTGCAGCGGGTTCGGGAAGCGGGGACCAATCATCTTCCTCGTTGAGGCGGTAAGCCTGTCCCAATGCCGTCTGGCTCGTGACTGCAAGAATCAAGATGAACAATCCGGTCCGCATTGCCAGTACTGTAATTGACTTCAGGAGTGAACAAATGATTCTCACGCACCGGTTCTTGATGTTCTTGACCATCCTTTTGCTCTCGGCCGCCAGCAGTGGTGAAACCGTGCGGATTCGGATGATTGAGAGTTCCCCCGCTCTTCAGGCGGCCGATGGAACCTTTTTAAATTGTCGGGAAGGTGGTGTGGTTCCGGTGGGCAGCGTTCTGCAAACCAAAGCCAAAGGTCGGGCTTGCTTGGAATGGCGTTGGGATGGGGTTCAGCCTGGTCAGACCGATGTGATGTTGCTCGGGTTCAACACCACCATCAAACGGTTGGAAGATCAAGAAGGTCAGTGTGTCTTCGAGCTTCAGGAAGGATTGGTGCGGCTGACCCAACGGCACCCGGAACGAAATTCCAAAGATGTCTTGGTGTTCCAAGGATCTCCCTTGGCCTGCCGAGCTGCGGACGTGATTGTGGAATCACTTCCTCGCAAAGGCGACTCGGCCTTGTCCGGCGGGACCATCATGAGCAATGGCAACCAAGGCAAGGTGGTTTGGTTGTACGGCAAGCGGCGCGTGGGCTTCAGTGGTCCCGGAATGCGGGTGATTCGCCCGGAGGGTCGAGTGGGCGGGGTTGTTCCTTTGACCAACATGGCATGGACCGATGCCGTGGGGCGTACCAACGTTATTGGATTCAACATGTCTGAAGCAGACGAGACGGTGACTTTCCGAGGCAAGGACGGCGAGCGCATTGCTCCGGCGGCTCCGAAGGTTGATGAACCAGAAAAGGCAACGCCAACTTCAGTTGCGGTGCGGTTTGAAACCAATCTTGGTGCGTTTGTGGTTCAGGTTGATCTGGAAAATTATCCCATCACCTGCCGAAACTTTCTGGCTTATGTCGACGCAGGATTTTACGAAAACACCCTGTTCCACCGCGTGATTTCCGGGTTCATGGTCCAAGGCGGCGGATTTGATACGGAGATGCGGCGTAAGGAAACCCGTGGCCCTATTAAGAATGAATCAGGACTTGGCCCCATCCGCAACACCCGCGGAACCATCGCCATGGCGAGAACTTCTGCTCCGGACTCGGCCACCAGTCAGTTTTACATCAACCACAAAGACAACGCCTTCTTGGACGATGGTCCGTACTGTGCCTTTGGTCGGGTGGTTGAAGGTATGAGCACCATCGATGCCATCGCAAAGGAACCCACGACGGTTCGTCGCGGGATGCGCGATGTACCCGAGGAGCAAGTCATCATTCGTTCGGCCAAACGTGTTGAGGATTCCCCCTGAGTTTGCGTCGAATTGGCATTCTGCTGAACCCTCGGGCGGGCCGCGGCTTGGCTCCGGCGTATGCCGAGGCCATCGGGGCCGCTCTTCGAGATCGGGGCTACGAGCCGGTGGTTCGGGAGACGGAAAAAGATGCGATCCGGCTGCCCGATGATATTGAAAGGGCCATTGTGGTTGGTGGCGACGGTACTCTTCGTCGTGCAGCATCCGCCCTCGGGGAAGTAGGTGTTCCTTTTCTTCATGCCCCGTTGGGCACGGAAAACTTATTTGCCCGCATGTTGCGTTTGCCGCGAGAACCCGAGGACATTGCTGATTTGGCGGTGCGGGGAGGGACTCGAAAAATTGATGCGGGGCGAACGCCGTACGGACCATTCACCCTCATGGTCTCGGTTGGCTTTGACGCGGAAGTCATTCATGATCTGCACGCTCGACGCCACGGTCCCATCCGGCATGCTTCGTACATCGCCCCCATTTTGCGAACCGCTCTGAGACGCAAGTGGCCCAAGGTCAGTATCGAGGTGGACGGGCAACAGGTGGTCGACCAGCGTCGAGGCTTGGCCATCGTGGCCAATTTTTCTGGATACGCGTTTGGCATGGATCCAGCTCGGGATGCACAGCCAGATGATGGGCTGTTGGATGTTGTTTTTTTCCCAACCTCATCCGTCACCCGGACGTTGTTGTGGGCGTGGCGTTCTCGGAAGGGCATTGCCGTGGATCATTCGGCGGCAGTGGTTGCCCGTGGTGCCCGTGTCACGTTGTCGGGGCCCGAAAAGATGGCCCTGCAATTGGATGGTGATGCTGCCGGATTGCAGGACAAGGTGGACATCACGTTGCTTCCCTTGGGCTACGAGGTGATTGTGCCTTCCTCCTCCATGCCGTCCAGTCAAGCGTAAACCTCACCGGCTGTACAACCCTCACAACCGGACCCCTTGGGGTCCTTGAACCTCGCCGAAATCTTTCAACCGGGTTGAAGTTGGGGGGCTCACTTCCCGATGGGCAACAAGAGTCTTTCTTTTGTATCCCACGTGGAGTGTCACATGGATCTTTCAACTGTTCTTGGTGTTGCCCTGGCTTGGCTGTTCGTCGGAACCGCAATTTATTTGGGTGCGGATGGCAAAGCGGCCGCGTTGATCGATCCGACCTCCTTTTTGGTTGTGTTGGGGGGATGTACCGCGGCCACAATGGCGGCATTCCCCTTCTCCGATCTCAAACGGCTGCCCAAGGTTCTGATGAAGACCGTTTTTTGGAAAGCGGTTGATGTGCAACAAGTCATCGATCAAGCCATCGAGCTCAACACCATCTCGCGTAAGGGTGGTGTGAAGGATGTGGAAGAAGCATGCAAACGGCCCGAGATGTATCCCTTTCTCTCGGAGTGTGTGGTGTTCGCGGCCAACGAAACCGAATCTTCGACGGTGGAAGCTCAGCTCAATCGTCGATTGGACGCCATCACCATCCGGCATGAAACAGGAAAATCAATGGTGGAATCCATGGCCAAAAGTGCGCCAGCCTTTGGCATGATCGGAACCCTCATTGGTCTGGTGTTCATGATGATTTCCATGAATCCCCAAGACCCCAACTCTTTCTCCAGTGTGGGGGCAGGTATGGCCGTCGCGCTGTTGACAACGTTGTATGGCGCGATGTTCGCCAACATGGTCTGCAACCCATTGGCGGACAAGCTGGGACGTCGCAGCTCGGAAGAACAGTTTTGCAACTCGATCGCCATGCAGGCTGCCTTGATGATTCTGGAAGGCGTTCGTCCTTCTGAGTTTTCCGATCGTCTTTTGGCTTGGACGCCAAATCAAGACCAAGAGAAAAAGGCGGCGTGAACCATGCGAGTCCGCAAGGTTCGTTCCGCCCCTGAAGGCGCTCCAGACTGGGTGGTCACCTTTGGTGACATGATGAGTCTGTTGTTGTGCTTTTTTGTCCTGCTTTGGATGATTAGCGCCGCCACCACCGAAGAGGAAAAGGCCCGGATGATTGAAGGGTTCCAGCAAGGCTTGCTGCCATCTTCAAGCGAGGCGACCAACTTTGACCCCGATCGAACCGGTGGCGAAGCACGATTCCTGCCGGGCCGTGAGAACATCCCCGGCAGCGGTGCGGTCTTGATTGATGGGAATTCCGTTCAGCGGGTCCAGGAACAAGGTGTTCAGATTGCATTGGCCGGACCGGAAGCGTTTGATGTGGGCTCATGGACATTGTTGCCCGCCGCAGAGATTTCGCTTCAGACCTTTGCCGACCAGCACTTGCACAACCGTTTGGGTGTGCGTCTGACGGGATTTGCCGAACCAGGTGAAGCCGAAGGTGCCCAGTTGTCTGATGACGATGAGCTGGGATATCGGCGGGCCAAATCTGTTGAAGCTTTTTTGCGGGCGTACACCGGCAGCGATGGCCGGTGGGCCCTTGAAGCAGAACGAATTCATATTGCCACCCGAGGATCTCGAGTGGTTCAAAGGGCCATCGGTCCTGAAATGCGTCGGGTCGAACTTCGGTTGATTGAAACCACATCCAACTTGCCTTGAGGTACTTGTTATGTCGAATCTTAAAAATGAAACCGCCGTTGCCGAGAAATCATCACGAAGCAGCCGCACCCTGTTGCTGATCTTGGGACTTATGGCCTTTGAAGCGGCAGGCATTTTTGGCGTGATCGAATGGATGCGTCCAAGCAATGTTCAGGCTGATGGATTTGCCCAAGACGTCACCTTTGCTCCGAATGAACTGGTCGAGGTCGTGGTGTACGAAGAAGTCAATCAACGCAAAGAGGACACGACTTGGTCGGTCAAAGTGGTGGCCTTGGTGCCCGCACCATTCGTTGCGGAATTCACGGCCGTGGTTGAGCCTTTTCAACACCGGATCGAGAGCAGCTTTGTGCGATGTTGGCGGTCCGCATCGAGGAAGGAAATCGAGGCTCTGGAGCCGGTGGTTTTCACAGAAGCTGTCGGGACATCATTTGAGAAGCTTTTCAGCTTTATCCATGGCCCCGAGCAACCCCGGGTGGTGTACGCCTGGCAGGTCACCGTCGACCAAAGCAACCGCTAAGAAATTCAAGCCGGCCGTGAAAGTCTGCCGATACTTCGAAATGCGCACGTGTGTGCCCACTGGAGGATCCAGTGTTTGCCCAGTCGGAGAATCAAGGGAGCCAGGAAGGCGTGACCGACCCACAAGAACAATCAAACCTTCCCAGCGACTCGCTTACGCCAGAAGTGCCTGCAGCACATGGACTAACGTCGCCTCTTTCGGATGCAGCCTCGGGGTCAAGCCCAACGGCGCCAGTCGATCCCGTGGCGGCCATGGATGGGGTGGCGGAGGCCGCTGAAGCGCTCAAGTCAGAGTTTTTTGGGGGTGATTCTGCTTTGGATCGGCTCAACGATGTCCAGCTTGACGTGAGGGTTGAGCTGGGTCGCAGCCGCATGTTGGTGGATGACGTTTTGCGTCTAGGTTCTGGATCGGTTGTTGAATTGGACCGGCCCTCGGGCGATCCCGTCGACATCTTCGTCAACAACGGCTTGGTGGCTCGCGGTGAAGTGGTGGTATTGGACGAGCGATTTTGTGTTCGGATCACGGAAATTTTGGGACGGACGGCGGAGGGAATCTGAGAGAAGTTTTGGACAGCGCGGAGAGAATTTGAGAGAAGTTTGGGCAGCGCGGAGGGAATGAAGAGCAGTTTGATTGGCGCGGAGGCGCCACGTTGAGATTGAAGGATGGCCAGGATGGCATGGATCAAACAAGCAAGCGTATTCGTGGCCATTGTCCTGATGGCAAATGCAGCCCAGGCTGAAGAGGCAAGGGCCAACCGTCCCGTTGCTTTTGTCTTGCCAGAGCCAGTGGTATCGGTGGAGCCAGCCCTTACGGGAGGGTCTACGCCGTCGGCCGAGGCAACCGTCCCTCAGGAGTCGGAGGTTGCTTTAGAGACGACCCCAGAAGCTTCTTTCTCTTCTGATGTCCCCGAAGTTCTTTATCTCCCTGAGGTCCCACCCGTTCCGCCGGCGTTCAGTGTTCCGACGTTGCCGGCCCGCAATGGTCCCGCTGTGGAAAGCGAGACCATGTCCTTGGGCAATGCTGCGCTGTTCCGACTTGCTGCGGCAACGGCAGGCGTGCTCCTTTTGGCGGTTTTGGTGCTGTCAAAGTTGCCTCGGAAAGTTCGGCAGCGTGCTTCTGCGGGTCCGTCTGGGGTGGTGGAAATTGTCGCCCGCTGGCCGGTTGCCAAAGGAGAGCGATTGATCCTGGTGAAATTTGACCGCCGCATGCTCCTGTGCCACGACGCGGGTCAGGGATGGAACCGACTGTGCGAAGTCGACGATTTGACCACCCTGGCCCGAATCACGGAAGCCATTGAGGGCAAGCCAGACCGTGATGCGTTCCGTCAAACCCTCGAAGCGGTGGCCACCCAAGGCGATTCTGGAAGAGCCCGTCGTTCTCGTCCTGCCGCACTGGTGGAGACCACTTCGCGGTCGGCGGAGCGATCGGATCGCCCCAAGCGTGGCGTGGTGGTTGATCTGACCAAGGGGCGAAGAGTACGGATTACCGCGTGAAACTTGGTCTGTTCATCCTGTGTTGCTTGATCCCAGCGACCGGGACGTTTGGCCAGTCGGTCTTGGACAATCCTTTGGGCGATCCAAGCAATCCTTTGGTGGCCTTGGATGAGGCATCTGCGGCCTTGATGGGGGAGGGGGCTGAAGGTCGAAGCCGACTGCTCAATATCTTGTTGATGCTCACCGTCCTCACGCTCGTTCCGAGCGTGCTGCTGATGTGCACCTGCTTCACTCGGGTGGTGATCATCTTGGGTTTGTTGCGACAAGCCATTGGCACTCAAGGCTTGCCTCCTGGTCAAGTTCTCACGGGACTCGCATTGTTCCTGTCGCTGTATGCCATGGCGCCGACCTTGGAGCGGGTCTGGTCCGATGGTGTTCAGCCCTTTGTGAGCGATGAACAGCCGGATTACCGTGTTGCATGGACAAATTGCGAGCGGCCGATGCGGGACTTTATGTTTGCTCAGATCGATGCCACGGGCGGCTGGAGCGCGTTGTATGCCTTGCTGGAGCACCGTGGTATGGATCTCACCGATCCCACCATTATTGCCTACGACGATGTCTCAACTTTGACCTTGGTGCCGGCGTTCATGCTGAGTGAACTGCGGGCGGCCTTCATCGTGGGATTCAAGATCGCACTGCCCTTCTTGGTGATTGATCTTGTTGTTTCCAGCATTTTGATTTCGATGGGGATGATGATGCTGCCGCCCGTCTTGGTTTCGCTCCCCTTCAAACTCTTGCTGTTTGTGTTGGTGGACGGCTGGACGTTGCTTTCGGTAGGCATCCTTGGGCAGGTGGCGGATCCTCTTTCATCCATGATGGGTGGCTTTGGATGACGGGGCTATTGCTGGATCCCGCGCGCGGTGCGTTGATGGAAACGCTTTTGTTGTTGGCACCAATCCTTGGGATTGGGCTGGTGGTCGGTTTGATTGTCAGCATTGGTCAAGCCGTGACCAGCGTGCAAGAACAGTCACTGTCCTTTCTTCCCAAGCTGGTCGCCATGATTGTGGTCGCGGTGTTGCTGTTGGGCTGGATGGTCGCTCGTCTTGGTGACTTCACCCGTTCCATGTTCGCACCGGACATCTTTGGATGAGTGCTTTCGCCGAGTACGCCGGAGCGGTACCGGGGCTGATGTTGGCGGGCTGTCGCGGCGCCGGTTTGCTGTTCGTCGCGCCTGGTGTCTCCAGTCCATTGGTCCCGGGTGTGGTGCGGGTGCTGCTCGGGGTGATGTTGGGTGTGGTGGCGTTTGGTTCGGTGGAGACGCTGGGGCCGCGCCCCAACACGTTGCTGGAATTGGGTGTGCTCTCGGGGTTTGAACTCGTCTTTGGGGCGGCACTGGGTCTTTTGGCTTTGATTCCTATTGCCGCGCTGCAGGGCGTGGGTTTGGTTTCGGGGCAGCAGATTGGCTTGGGGTTTGCGACGTTGTACGACCCCAACGTGGGCGAAGAGGTGGACACCACCGGCAGATTCATGGCCGCTCTCGCCCTTGGCCTTTTTGTGGTTCTCGGTGTGCCTGAAGCCCTCTTCATGGCCGTGCGTGAAGGCATGACTCGTTTTCCTCCCGGAGTGATGCTGGATATCGGATTGATGACCGAAGCCATCCCAGCTCTGCTCGATGGGGCTTTTGAAGTGTTGCTTCGTTGTTCCCTGCCAGTGCTCACCATTGTGCTGGCCCAAACGATCTTGATGGGGTTTCTGGGCCGTTCGGTGCCTCAAATCAATATTTTGAGTGTGGGTTTTTTGGTTCGGATCCCTATTGGCCTGTTGGTTTTTGTCTTGGTTCTCCCGGCGATTGCTGGCCCCTGGCAATCGTTTGCGGGTGACATGATCGACAACGTTCGCATGTTGTCGGGAGCGGACTGATGGCGGAAGAATTAGGAGAAAAAACCGAGGAGCCGACACCACACCGAATGAACAAGGCGCGTGATGAAGGCCAAGTCGCGTGGAGCAAAGATTTTGCTTCCTTTGTCGTATTGTTCTCGGGCACGATGGCATTGATGTTGTTGGCGATCTTTGGGACGGGTCTCCTGAAAGATTGGTTGGCTTTCGGTTTGAATCGTGCCACGGGGGGGGTCGACGATGGTTTGCGCAGCTTTCGGGATGCAGGCCTTGGGTTTGCGTTGGTGGTTTTCCCGGTGGCCGGGTTGGTCACGCTTTTGGCGGCTGCGGGAGGTTTTGTACAGGTCGGCTTCCGACCGACCACCAAAACCATTGGGTTCAAGCCTGAGAAATTGAATCCCGTCAAAGGATTTCAGAGGATCTTGGGGGCGGAGGGTCTGGTACGTGGTGCCCTAGATTCCGGAAAAGTGATCTTGTTGCTGTTGGTGGCAGGAGCGCACTTGGCTTGGCGGCAGGATGCGATTCGCTCGGTTTTGCAGTTGGAAATCAAGCCGGGCATGGTCTTGGCCTTCCAACTTTTGATGGAAACCGCGGCGGCCATGCTGCTCATGTTGGTGTTGTTGGCCGGCGTTGATTTTGTTTGGCAACGCAAACAGCACCGCAAAAAGTTGCGCATGACCAAAAAAGAAGTTCGTGATGAATCCAAGGAACTGCAGGGTGATGCGCAGATGAAATCACGCCGCCAACAGTTTCACCGCCAACTGGCCCGACAACGGATTGAATCGGAAGTGCCACTGGCCGACGTCGTGGTGACCAACCCCACCCACTTTTCGGTGGCCTTGCGCTACGAGCCCGGGCGAACCGATGTTCCGGTGGTGTGCGCCAAGGGGGCTGATGATTTGGCTTTCCGCATTCGCCGTTTGGCCTTGGAACACGATGTACCGGTGTTGGAGCGACCGCCTCTGGCTCGAGCCCTCTGGCGTGAGGTGGCGGTTGGCGATCCGGTGCCGGTGACCCACTTCGAAGCGGTGGCGGAGGTGCTGGCGTATGTTTGGAAGCTGCAGGGTCGCGACTTGACTGGCGTTCAGGGCGCGGAGGCGCGATGATGTTCTTGATGGCAAGGAGGCCATAAAACATGCCAACGGATTGGCTCAGTCAGACCGCCCGCAAGATCGGCGACGCCTTTGGGTCGCGGCGCGACTTGCTGTTGCCCGCCGCAGTGCTTGGTCTGCTGGTCGTTCTGGTCGTACCTTTGCCGGCGGCCATTCTTGATTTGATGCTGGTGGCCAATATTGCCATTGCGTCGTTGATGCTGATCAATGCCATTACCCAACGGAAGGCTTTGGAGTTCTCTTCCTTTCCCGCGCTGTTGTTGGGCACCACCCTTCTGCGCTTGGTGCTCAACATTGCGTCAACCCGCTTGATTCTGGGTGCCGACGCCAGTTCTCCTGCGGCCGTGGGAGAAGTGGCCGGAGCGGTGATTTCTGGCTTTGGTGGGTTTGTGGCCGGTGGTTCGTTGATCGTTGGTTTCATTATTTTTGCAATTTTGGTCATTGTGCAGTTTGTTGTGATCACCAAAGGGGCAACCCGAATGAGTGAAGTCACAGCGCGGTTTACGCTTGACGCCATGCCCGGCAAGCAAATGGCCATCGATGCTGATTTGTCGGCAGGCCTGATTGACGAGCAGGAAGCCACACGACGCCGTGGAGAAATCACCGCCGAGGCTGACTTTTATGGTGCGATGGACGGTGCTTCGAAATTTGTACGGGGAGATGCCGTCGCGGGCTTGATCATCACTGGGATCAACTTGGTGGGTGGTATTTTGGTCGGCGTTTGGCTGAAGGGCTGGACCTTTGGCGAGACCGCTTCGGCATTTACGCGTCTTACCATCGGTGATGGTCTGGCAGCACAAGTACCGGCATTCTTGATCGCGACCGCCGCCGGCATGCTCATTGCGCGCGGGGGGGACGAAGGCACCATCAGTGATCGAATCCCTGAACAATTGGCCGCCCGACCAAAGGCCCTGTTGTTCATTTCGATCTTCCTTGGTTTGCTGGCCATCACCCCTCTGCCCACGGTTCCTTTGTTGGCCGGTGCTTTGGGCCTTGGTTTTGTGGCATGGGCGGGGCGCGACGCACAAGCAGAAGCACAGCGATCTTCCGAGCAGGCGGCTCCCCGAGAAGCCCCAACCAATGACACCGTGACCCCCGAGCGGCTGGCCCAAATTTCCGAGTTGCAGATTGATTTGGGGACGGCTTTGCTTGGTTTGGCTGGCGCGGACGGCCCCATCGTGATGGGCATCGGACAGCAGCGCAATCGAATTGCGGCCGAATTTGGACTGATCTTGCCTGGAGTAAGCGTTCGAGACGATCAAGCGTTGCGACCGCGCGAATACCGAATTCGCTTGCGTGGTGAATCTGTGGGGCGTGGCGAAATTCATCCACGCAAATTGATGGCCATCCCCGCCGGTCCCCATTCGGCACCACTGGATGGTGTGCCTGGACGCGACCCTTGTTACGGATTGGACGCGATGTGGATCGACCCAGAACGTCGCACCGAGGCCGAGGCGGGGGACTGGACGGTCGTCGAGGCAGCAAGCGTATTGACGGTGCACCTGCACGGATTGGCGTTGCAGCATGCCGATGAAATTCTGACCCGACAAGCGGTGGCCGACATGGTCGAGGACCTGAAGACCCGGCGATCCAAGTTGGTGGAAGAAACCATCCCCGCGGTGGTCAAGCTGGGCGAGCTGCAGGCGGTACTGCAGCGACTGTTGGCCGAGCGGGTTCCTATTTTGGATCTGGAACGCATTGTGGAAACCTTGGGCGACTGGGCCCCGCACACCAAAGATCCTGACGTGCTTTTGGAATACGTCCGGAATGCCCTTGGTCGGACCATCTCCGCTCGGTTGGCCACCGACGAAGCCGACGGCACCCGCCGAATTCGAGCTTTGGCGATCGCCCCAGAGCTCGAGACAGAGTTGACCGCAGGCATCGAGCGGACGGGGGCAGGCATCCAGATTGGGCTCGCGCCAGATCGCATTGAGACCATTGCTCGAGGCACCCGAGATGCGTTGCCGAAGTTGCTCGATTTGGGGTATCTGCCTGTGGTCGTGGCATCTCCCGCGGTTCGACTGGGCTTGGTTCGTATTTTGGAATCTCACCGGATAGAAGCCTCTGTTGTGGGCTTCAACGAGATTGATCGCAGCATCGATCTTGAGTCGGTGGGCTTGATATCTTGTGACCAACCAACCGCCGCGGAGCGGCGGGCTTAAGCCTGTGATGTCTGGTCAGGAGGACCAAGTTGACGACTGAGAGCAACGGCGAATTTGAGACGCGGACCTACCAAGCATGGTCGATGCCAGAGGCCCTCGCAGCGGCTCGAGAGGAACTGGGAGAAGACGTCATTGTTTTGGAAGCACATCAATTCCGGCGTGGTGGCTTTTTTGGTCTTGGTCGGCGTACCGGATGGGAATTGACGGCAGCGCGTCGCACGGTGGAAGAAGCTCCCGCCCCCGAATTGGACCCATCGGATCAAACCACCCGCGACGTGGCGGAAGCATTGTCTCCCTTAAAGGATGCGGCCGAAGCCATCCGTCAGGGGTTGGGTCGACTGGATCACGCTTCTGAAGAATCCAATTTGAATGAGGATCAAGATCCAGAGGCTCAGCCGGAACTCGAACCGATTCGTCGTGCCGCTCCAACTTCTGACCCGTCCGATGCCGAATCGCCGGCCACCCCAGAACACACCGAGTTGGCCCCTTCGCCAACACTTTTGGACCCTGAAGTGCCCGAGCGTCCTCGTCGATATCGGTTGGGACCTGACGGCGAGGTGGTTGAATCATCATCTGCAAGCGTGGTGGAGGTGAAGCCGGAGGTTTCCAAGCCGGTGTCTCAAGATGTCGTGGCATCGGTCGGGCCAATCGAAGGGTCAGCGGCCTCTACCGGTTTGGATCAGGCGGCTTTGCAAGAGGCGGTTCGTCAATCGGTCGGCGCGGCGGTGGAAGGCTTGGCGGCTGAAATGAGCCGCATTCGTCTGTTGGCCGAGCAAGCCTCGGTGTCTCCTGCAACTTCATCATCCTCAGAGGTACCCCAATCCTCCAATGCTGCCCCTGAAGTGCCAACGGTGCCGCCGGCGTTTGCAGATGCGTTGGCACGATTGGCCGAACAGGATGTGCCAGAGCCACTGCGTCGTGAGATTCTCGACCTGGCGATTGTCCGGGCCGGAGGTGAACATCCATCCGAGGAAGACGCACGAGAGGCCATGTTGCAAGTTCTGCGTTCCATGTTGCCTTGTGTGGTTGAAGGTGCCGAACCGTGCCCTGGGACCAAACGCCGAATTGCTCTGGTGGGTCCAACCGGCGTGGGGAAAACCACCACTCTGGCCAAGTTGGCGGCCTCACTTCGACTGGAGCGAGGATGCACCGTGGGCCTTCTGGCCGCGGACACCTATCGCATTGGGGCTGTGGAGCAGTTGCGCAATTACGCCCGCATCCTGAATGTTCCTTTGCGGGTGATTCGAACTCCAGATGATGTGGCTCCCGCCCTTGAGGCGCTTGACCACTGCGATGTGATCCTGATCGATACCCCCGGACGAAGTCAGCGTGACAAGCAGAACATCAGTGAATTGCAAGAGCTCCTTGCGGCCTTCGCCCCCGATGAGACCCATCTTGCCCTCTCGGCGGCGGCCGCACCCAAAGTGCTGCGAGAAGGACTGTCGGCATTCGGAGGAATCGGGGCAGACACGTTGTTGTTCACCAAGCTGGATGAAGCCGCGTCTTTTGGTCCTCTTCTGGCCATCGGTCGGGATGCAGGCCGTCCCATTGGTTGGGTGACGACCGGACAAGGGGTTCCTGATGACTTGGGCTCGGCTCGTGATGCAGGCTTGCCCGAGAAGTTGTTGGGTTCATGACCGATCAAGCAGCCCGACTTCGTGCTCTGGTAGAAGCGCGGCTTCATGGTGGGGAGGCCGCGAAAGGCGGTCCACGACTCGTCGCGGTGGCTTCGGGCAAGGGTGGGGTTGGCAAAACCAACCTCAGTTTGAATCTTGGCTTGGCGATGGCCCGGCGGACCGGTCGATCGGACGTTTGTCTTGTGGATATCGATTTCGGTTTGGCCAACGCTGACGTTCTGTGTTCGGTGCAGCCAGAACGAACCCTTGCTGATGTTCTGGATGGCCAATGCCAAATGGAAGATGCCATGGTTCTCGGCCCCGGGGGTTTGCGATTGCTTCCTGGCATTGGTGGCGGCCGAGGTCGCCCAAGCTTGGATGAGCAAGATCGAAGTCGTTTGGTTGAATTGGCGGAGAGTTTGGGAGAAGCCGCGTCCATCGTCTTGTTCGATTGTGCGGCGGGCATCGGGCGCAATGTCTGCGCGTTTACGCGTTCGGTTGATGATCTGATCATCGTGACGACACCTGAACCCACAGCTTTGGTGGATGCATACGCTCTGGTGGTTGCGGTCGCGGACGCTCCAGTGGTCCCCCGGCTGCACCTGGTCGTCAATATGGCCCAAGACAAGGCGGAATTGGCCGAGGTTCAGGAACGATTCCTTCGCACTTGTGACCTCTTCCAGGGGGTGACCTTGGAGGTTCATCCGGGCATCCCGCTCGATCCTGTGGTGCGCAACGCCGTCCGCCAGCGGCTTCCTTTTATGCTGCTTGACCCTCATTCAGCGCCTTCCAAGGCGGTGGACCGAATCGCCGGACGGCTTTTGGGGCTCGACAAGCCCACAAAACGTCGCTGGTGGTCAAGACTGTGGTCGTAACCAAAAAAAGTTCTGATTTTTCCGTCTGTTCGCTTTATTCGCGTTGCTTTTGCTCCGATGGGACTGGGTGCCCCAAAAGGCATTTGTGAAGTTTGAGTCGAAATTCGAAGGTGGATGTGATGCGAACGGATGAACGACGTTGGGCGCGAGGCATGGTGTTGGCGGGAGCCATCGTTGGTGTGGTTGCTTGGCCCATCTGGGGTCTGGCCGCCGGTGCGGTCGGGGCCTTCGTGCTGGCGCGCCTTGCGTTGCCACTGTTCCGGACCATCGAACGTCACGGAATTCGAATCCGCGCTTGATTCTTGAACGCGCGTCGGGGTACTCTCCCGGCGTCGCCACGGATTCGGCGTCAACGGCTTTCGCCAAGGAGATGGCAACTATGCCCAAAACCAAATCTACAGTTGCAGAGAAGAGCGTTGCGCGCGCGTCGCGCGCAGCGGACGCACGAGATGCGTCAGAGGACCTGAGTTCAATTGACTCCCTTGAACTCTGGGCCCGCTATGCAGAACAACCCGACCCCAAACAACGGGACAAGGATGTCCGCAACGAACTTGTTTCACGTTACGTGCACATCGTTCGGTATCTGGCGGAGCGTATTCATGCCCGTCTTCCCAACGAAGTTGATGTCGAGGACCTCGTCACCGCCGGGTGTTTCGGACTGATGGAAGCAGCGGACAACTTTGACCTTGCTCGCGGCGTGAAGTTTGAAACCTTTTGCACCCAGCGCATTCGCGGTTCCATCTTTGATGAGCTTCGTGCCATGGACTGGGTGCCTCGTTTGGTCCGCTCCCGGACCAACAAAGTGGAGGCGGCCAAAAAGTCATTTGAGTCGCGAACCGGCCGGGCCCCCACCGACGACGAAATTGCTGGTGAACTCGGAGTCGATGACTCGGAGTACCAAAAAATCCTTCGAGATTCGCGGCCGATCTCGATGGTTTCTCTCGATCGCAAAGCATTTGACGGAGATTCCAACAAAGATGTCCGTGAAATTGATGTCATTCGTGACAACCGACAGGCTGATCCCAGAGATGCCGTGCAGGGTGCTGAACTCAATACTTTGTTGAAGAAGGGTCTCTCGGTTACTGAGAAATTGATTTTGACGCTGTACTACTTCGAAGATCTCACCATGAAGGACATTGGACGAACACTTGATCTGTCTGAGTCCCGAGTGAGCCAGTTGCACTCTTCGATCTTGGCCCGTTTGAAGTCACAACTTCAGCATCGTCAAGAGCGTGACGAAGAAGAGTAAGCCTTAGAACCCAAAGGTGGCCGCGCAGCGGTGTTGCCTTCGTTCTTCACTTGTCGGCCTCACAAGGCCGGGAAACTGTCGCTTGCTCAGATTCATTTGAACAACCACCTTTGTCCCTTGCATTTCCAGCCGTGGTTCTGCAAGTAAGCATGAGATTGCCCGTATGGAATTTTTGATTGGATTTCTTTTTGGAGTTGTTTTGCTCAAGACACTTGGCGTGGGAACGGTGCCTGTTGCCGAGGAGCCTCCAAGTGATTTCAAAACATCAACAACCGAAGTGGTATCAATCGGCACTGAGGCCGATGGCCTCAATTTTAAAAAATGCCTCGAGATGCGGAACGAAATCGGGAAAGCTCTTTCGGACAATCAAAAGTTGGTATTGACGCTCCACTTCGTAGAAGGACTCACCACGAGTGAAATCGGGAGGTGCTGTGGCTGGTCCGAGTCTCGGGTGAATAAATTGCTTCGTTCCAGTTTGACCCTTTTGCGGCCGTACATCGATATTCGGAATGAGAGTATTCAAACCTCTCTGGCGTGTGAGTTTCTTGCCGAGGAATCCACAAAATCGAAGGCGAGAGAATTCCTCTACTACGTCAGAGAGTTCGAAATGGAGGACGTTGCATGGCTTGTCGGTCTGTCTGAGTCTCAAGTCATCGAGTTGTACTGCAGGATTTCAAGCTTCTTAGAGAAGGGGGACTCGTTCGGCTGAGAGTGGTTTCCAGACCTGATAAGTTGCTTGCATGATGCTGCTTTCGACTCTTCTTCTCGCCTCCGACTGTGCGACGCAGGCCATGTATTTTGGTCGCTACGTTGAAGTTGGAGTGGAGGATCCACCGGTGTGGCGAGTTGCTTCTTCATGCATCGATGGCAGTCTTCCTCAAACCTTGCACGCCATCCACGGTGATCAGTTGATTCCAATCGGTGATCCCGGTGAGCGGGGCCTGCGTTCTTTTGGCGACCGCATGAAGATTGCATTTCAAGGCGAATGGCGAGAGCGCGTTACTGGGTTCATCTTGACGTCATCAGAGCAAGCCCCGCGAGAATTCGTTCGCCTTGATCCAGTCACCCAGTCCGAGTCAACGGAGATCGAGTCGCTGGCTGCAGCGGTGGCCGCCCGGGGGGGAGCCCAAGTGTGGCAGACCAAGCAAAACGTTTTGGTTCAAGGCACCATCCGTCTCCAGGATCCGTTGCCAGATGACGAGCCGGCCTCCTTCCGAATCTTGGCGGCGGGATTCGACCGATTTTATCTTGGGTTCCAAAGCGAATCCGGTGTGGACCAAATGCGGACTGCGGGCGCGGGCCTCAAGTGGTATCAAGATGATTTGTTTCAGGGTGAGCGGCAGCCGGTTGCTCCGAACTTGCGTCAAACGTTCCGCTTGCTTCATCCAACTTTCTGGCTGGGCGATTGGAGCGCTCTGATTCATCATGTTGGCCCATTCCACTCCGAAGAAAATTCTGAAGGACCTTCCACTTCGAGGTTCACTGGGATGGTTCAACATCTCGGTCCAGTGGAGTTCACATTTGATCGCTCACAATCGAGCTTTCAAAGTGCTCGATGGAAGGCCTCTGAGGGCTTGGAGTTCACCCAAATTCTTTGGCAGGGCTTGCAGACTGTTGAAGGGGTTCGGTTTCCCAAAACTGTTGTTTTGAAAGACACCGAGAATGAGAGTGATGCCATCTGCATCGACTTCCAGTCGGTGACCTTTGACGTGGAGATCAAGGGAGAGCCCTTTGCCCTCCTTCGGGAGGGGGAATCGCCGCCTCCCGAACCTGATCCTTTCGGCGAAGAGGGGGAATGAGTAGAATTATCGATCTATGCACGACATCCTCAAGCGTCTCGGAATTGATCAAGATCCTCGTGTCGTGGCCGCCACGGCCGCCGATGGGGTGGTGCTGACCCACAGCCCCGCGACTGGGGAAGCCATCGCTGGTGTGAAGCTCGAATCCACCGCCGACTATGAAGCGCTCATCAAGCGTTGCCAAGCGGTGCAGCGGGAGTGGCAAATGCTTCCCGCCCCCAAGCGAGGGGAAATTGTTCGTCGCATCGGCAACGCATTCCGTGAGCACGAACAAGACCTCGGGGCACTGGTCAGTCTCGAGATGGGGAAGATCCTTCCGGAAGGGGTCGGTGAGGTGGTCGAGTGCATCGACATTGCTGACTTTGCCGTGGGGCTTTCTCGCCAGTTGCATGGTCTGACCATGCACTCCGAACGACCGCAGCATCGTATGTATGAGCAGTGGCATCCCATGGGCACCATTGGCATCATTACGGCGTTCAACTTCCCCGTCGCGGTTTGGGCGTGGAACGCGATGCTTGCCGCCGCTTGTGGCAACACCATGATCTGGAAGCCGTCGTTGGTCACGCCCCTTTGTGCGATCGCGATGACCAAGGTCGCCCACCAAGTGATGGATGAGCAGGACATCTTCCAGCCCACCCAAGGAGATGCAAAGGATGTGTTTGGGCTGATCATTGGTACCGATTCTGAAGTCGGAGAATCCATGATCCATGACCGACGTTTGCCACTGATCAGTGCCACAGGTTCTTGTCGCATGGGCCGAGTAGTTGGCGCGGCCGTGGCCCAGCGACTGGGCCGGTCGTTGCTTGAGTTGGGCGGCAACAACGCCATCATCGTGATGCCGGACGCCGACTTGGATTTGGCGGTTCGGGGCACCGTCTTTGGCGCTGTCGGAACCGCTGGTCAACGCTGCACCTCCACGCGTCGACTGATCGTGCATTCCTCCGTGGTGAATGATGTTTGTGATCGACTGGTGGCCGCCTACAAGCAGGTTCCAATCGGCGATCCCTTGGTAGACGGCACTTTGATGGGTCCGTTGATCCACCAAGAAGCGGTGGATGCCTATCGAGCCGCAATTGAGACGGCTTCTTCCCAAGGCTGTGAAATCTTGGTGGGAGGAACCTCCGGAGTTGATGAATTTGCATCGACGCCTGGTCACTTCGTCCGCCCGACGATTGCTCGAGTTCCGAAAGGCGGAGATCCAGACATGGCCCGTGAAGAGACGTTTGCTCCGTTGCTCTACGTCTACGAATTTGAAGAACTCGATGAGGCCATCGCGTTGCAGAATTCCGTGGACCAAGGCCTTTCGAGCGCGATCTTCACCGACTCGTTCCGCAGCGCTGAGAATTTCTTGTCTCACAATGGTTCGGACTGCGGCATCGCAAATGTCAACATTGGCACCAGTGGCGCCGAAATCGGTGGTGCCTTTGGCGGCGAGAAAGATACGGGGGGCGGTCGTGAGTCCGGTTCCGATGCTTGGAAGGCGTACATGCGTCGTCAAACTTGCACCATGAACTGGGGACGGGACTTGCCATTGGCCCAAGGCATTCAGTTCGGTTGATTGAGCACCCGCGAACGATCGCACTACGACGACCTCCGGTGTTGTTGCGGGGTTCGCCCTTGGTCCCCGATCAATTTGGAACCAAAATTGATGAAGCGGAATCTCGTTGGGATCTTCTGCGTGCCAAACGTCCCGAATATTTTGACGGAGGCCTTTTGGCAGTGGGGGGGGTCACGCGGAATGGTCATGGTGGGGTAACGTTGACAGTTTCTCCTTGCCCATACCGCTGGTATGCCGTGCAAGGGGATGATCTTGATCTTGGTATCCGGCCACTAGGCGTCAAGGCCTTGGTCCGAAACCAAGCGGGAGCGTTCTTGTGTGGCCTACGGACGAGCCGAGTGCATTCGTATCCCAATCGATGGGAATTCCTTCCCGGGGGATCGGTTGAACCTGAGGAGGAACCCCTGCAGACTGTGATTCGCGAACTCGATGAGGAAGCTGGATGCCAACCTCACGCTCCTCCAGTCGCCAAAGCCCTTTTTTTTGATTCTTGTTCCAGAACTTGGGAAATTGTTTACGAATTGGATGTTTCATCCGGTCACGGAGCGGCAACGCAGCCTGGAGAACATCTCAGCTCAGGCTGGTTTCCTCAAGAACAACTTCCGTGTCCAATGACACCCATCGCAGAACGGATGGTTGATGTCCTGCTCAATGTGAGTTCTTAGCTCTGCACTCGGTGGTGCAGAAGTGCGGCCAGAGATGCGCCGACGACAGGACCAATCCCGTAAATCCAATCCGCTGCTTCGGCGCCACCAACCAAGATGGGTCCAATAGAACGGGCGGGATTCAGTGACATTCCTGTCAGAGGTCCAAATGCCAAGATCAATCCTGCCACCGTGCCTCCTACTGCGAATCCAATGGTGCCCGAGGAAACTGGTTGAGACCGTGGGTGAACGGCGACTCGGCAAATGACCCACATCAGGGTGAAGGTGCCGATCATTTCCAAGATCAGCATGCTGCTTACGCCCAAACCGGCCGATCCGCGGGTCGCAGCCCATCCAGATGCTTCCCCTGCTTGCTGCAATGACTCGCTTTGCATGATGTTTTGGAGCAGGAGAGTGGCCAAGACACAGCCCAGGCACTGCACGGTGACATAGCTGGCAGTGCGTGCCCAAGATTGCTTGCCAATCACGCTCAGAGCAATACTGACCGCCGGATTAAATTGTGCCCCTGAGATCGGCGCTGCTGAAATAACTGCGATCCCCAAAACCAAGCCAGTGGTTATTGCGATCATGAGAAGACCGCCCTCGGCTAATCCAGCACCAAGCATGATGCCAACGCCGCCACTGACGAACATCAAAGAAAACACGCCGAGGGCCTCGGCAAGATTTCTCTCAAAAGTGTTTGGTTCGGCTGGAGTGGGGGTGCTCACGATTATGCTACTTCGAGGTATTGTTCGACGCTGCGCAGGTCGGGGAGAATGTTGTGGGAGACGTGAATGGTGAACGTCTGGCCAATCTCAACGTGGACCAACTTGGTGACGGTCTTTCGAACCACCCAGTCGCGTCCACCACGACCGTGCACGACATTTTCGCGGCCGCGACGTTCGGCCAATTTCGTCCGTCCTCGCTGGACGTCCTTTTGCATCGTCATGAGACGCTCTAGCGTCTTGCGTTCTGAATCTTTCAGCGGTCGACGGACGATGGTGAAGGTATTGTCAGCGTTCGGTGTAACCGGCATGGTCTTGGTCTCCGGGGAATTCGACATCCTACGACAACCCCGATTTGCCTGCAAGTCTCAATTCGGATCCAACGTCTGAAGATTGCCCTGAAATTCCCACACCAATGCACATTGCAACGTGAATTATCGGCCCTCCGTTCTCTGCGTGGTCAAGCCGGCGTTGGGTGGATTTCGGGGGAGCGCTTGCTTTGCATCTTGCGTCTCTAAGGGTAGTCCCCACTTGGTCGACAGAGATCTACCTTGGCGTCAGAGGCATCCATGTATCCCATGACCCACTCCACGGTGCGTCCGTGTTCGACGTAGGGCGGCGTTCCCGTAGGCTGAAAGCCGAATTGGTTCAGCATCTCAAGGACCGGAGCATCGGTGACGTCGCAGTCCACCACAAGTTCCTGGTCTCCGTATTCCAGTAGAACACGATGGAGCAGGGGTTTGAGGACAGCCACGCGTTCTGCACGGGGACATTCCGGGACGTAGGCCAGCCGCAACGCCATCCGTTCCGGATCGGTAGGCCGCCCATTGGGGTCCAGCATGATGGCGGCAAGGGCGTGTTGCCAGCCCGTGGCCGATGTGCTCCACCAAGAGGCAAGGACCGGGAACCTTTCGGTTGGCGCTGCGGTAATCTTTTCTATCTCGGATGCGGCATTCTCGTGTTCGAAATTCACGACATGGACTTTAGGATGGTTTTCAAGGTGCGGGGTAATTACGACGTCATTGTGATCGGTGGTGGACATGCGGGGCTCGAAGCAGCCCGTGCATCCGCTCGCGCTTTGAATGGTCGTGGCACCGTGGCTCTGCTCACCATGGATGAGGCTGGGATTGGACGCATGAGTTGCAATCCCGCTATTGGTGGCTTGGCCAAAGGTCAGATCGTTCGTGAAATTGATGCCCTCGGCGGATTGATGGGCCGGGCGGCCGATGCGTCAGGAATCATGTTCAAGATGTTGAACACCTCGAAAGGCCACGCCGTTCGTGGTCCCCGAGCCCAATGTGACAAAGATGCCTATGCCCTAGAGACCCAACGCTTGATTGGCGAGGTCTCAGGTGTCGATGTGTTGGTTGCGCGTGTGGATGATCTCTTGGTTGAAGACGGACGCGTGGTGGGGGTGCAACTGGACGCACCACCCATTCGTTGTGAACGAGATCAATCTGCAGTGGACGGGTACTTGGATGGTGGCCGACCGGATTCGTTGTTTCAGCGGATGGAGATCGGTGAAGGAAAAATCCTGCGGAGTCGTCAAGTGGTTTTGACGACGGGTACGTTCTTGCGTGGGGTGATGCATACCGGTTCAGCAAAGACCGAAGGTGGCCGGGTCGGTGAAGGCTCAGCTTCGGCACTTTCCGCGGTGCTGCACCGGTTGGGCTTCGAGCTTGGCCGCCTCAAGACTGGGACACCACCACGACTGGATCGTCGAACAATTGATTGGTCTGCTTTGGACGCTCAACATGGAGATACCCCTCCCATACCCTTCAGCGATCGCAGCCCGGACATCATGCCATCTGGTCGATTTCCGCACCTCCCCCAAGTGGAATGCCGAACGACGGCCACCACGCCCGCCATTCACGAACTCATCCGGGCGAACCTGGATCGGGCCCCAATGTTTACCGGGGAAATTGAAGGTCGAGGCCCGCGGTATTGCCCATCAATTGAAGACAAGGTGGTTCG
>Ga0160422_10000323_pt1 | contig 28559 bp, 14 predicted proteins | sample Fk160mmetaG_FD_108192 | JGI IMG/M metagenome (GOLD analysis project Ga0160422, IMG submission 108192) | Marine microbial communities from the Central Pacific Ocean - Fk160115 60m metaG | ecosystem: Environmental > Aquatic > Marine > Oceanic > Photic zone | place: The Central Pacific Ocean...
CAACATCAAATGCCTTAGACAAAGGCGGAAGTAATTTTAAACAATTATTTTACGATTCAGACACATCTAACAGAAACGCAAACGGTCAAACCAAAAGCGGTCTTTATAATTTATTTATTCCTATGGAATGGAACATGGAAGGTTTTATTGATAAATATGGTAATCCTGTATTACAAAATCCCGAACAGGAAGTAAAAGGTATTGATGGAGAACCGATATATCAAGGTGCAATTAATTATTGGGAAAATGAGGTAGAATCGTTAGCATTAGATCCTGATGCTTTGAATGAATATTACAGACAATTTCCTCGTTCAGAATCTCATGCGTTTAGAGATGAAAGCAAACAATCTTTATTTAATTTAACAAAAATATATCAGCAAATAGATTATAATGATAGTTTAATTTTAAAAAGACATGTGGTTCAGGGTAAATTTTATTGGAAAAATGGAGTAAAAGATACTGAAGTTTTATGGAGCCCAGATACAAGAGGTAGATTTTTTGTATCTTACTTGCCTAAAAAAGAACAACAAAATAAAGTTGAAAAAAGAAATGGCAGGTTTTATCCAGGCAATGAGCATTTAGGCTCGTTTGGATGTGACTCATATGATATTTCTGGTGTAGTAGTTGGTAAAGGGTCAAACGGTTCTTTACATGGAATGACCAAATTCAATATGGATGAATGGCCATCTAACCAGTTTTTTTTAGAATACATTGCAAGACCTCAAACTGCTGAGATATTTTTTGAAGAAGTGTTGATGGCTTGTGTATTTTATGGTATGCCAATATTGGTTGAAAACAACAAACCCAGATTATTGTATCATTTCAAAAATAGAGGATATAGAAATTTTTGTATGAATAGACCTGATAAAGTATTTAACAAACTTTCAAAAACTGAAAGAGAGTTGGGTGGTATACCGAATACTTCTGAAGATGTAAAACAAGCACATGCTTCCGCAATCGAATCTTATATTGAGAAATACATTGGTTATGATATGGAGGGTTTATTTAGAGAAAAAGGTGATGTTGGTAATATGTTTTTTCAAAGAACATTAGAAGATTGGGCAAGGTTTGATATAAACAACAGAACTAAATTTGATGCCGCTATAAGTAGTGGTTTGGCAATAATGGCTAATCAAAAACACCTATATACACCGACTAAAGAAAAGTCGAAAATTAGCATTAACTTTGCAAGATACAGTAATAAGAGTACAGTAAGTCAACTACTTAATAGATGAAGCAGGTAAATATAGACATAAAGGCGGCAGCTTTTCCAGATCAATTTGTTTCAGATTCAGAAAAAAACACTTCGGAGTATGGGTTACAAATAGGTCAAGCCATACAATACGAGTGGTTTAGAAGAGACAATGGTTCATGCCGATTTTATAATCAGTGGGCTGAGTTCAATAAACTCAGATTATATGCTCGTGGAGAACAGTCTGTAGCTAAATATAAAAATGAATTAGCTGTAGATGGAGATTTATCTTATCTTAATTTAGATTGGACACCAGTTCCAATCATTCCAAAATTTATTGACATAGTTGTAAACGGAATGTCTGACAGGCTTTTCAAGGTAAAAGCATATGCACAAGATGCACTATCTGCAGAAAAAAGAACACAGTTTCAGGAAATGGTAGAAGCCGATATGGTAGCAAAACCAGTTCTAAGTCAAATGACTCAGGACTTCGGTATTGATGTATTTAATGTACCCGAAGAAGAATTACCTGAAACATCAGAAGAGCTGGAATTATTTATGAACTTAAAATATAAACCAGCGATAGAAATAGCTTGTGAAGAAGCAATTAATACTTTATTAGATGAAAATCATTATGAAGAAACAAGAAAGCGTGTTGACTATGATATCGCCACATTAGGTATTGGTATTTGTAAACACAATTTTTTATTAGGTCAAGGGGTAACGGTTGAATATGTTGACCCAGTTAATGTGGTTTATAGTTATACCGAAGACCCTTATTTCAAAGATTGTTTTTATTGGGGTGAAATAAAAACTGTACCAATGACTGAGTTGGTAAAAATAGACCCCGAGCTTACTAACGCTGATTTATCTGAAATATCTAAATATAGTCAATCCTGGTACAATTATTACAACACTGCACAAATATATGAGAACTCTATGTTCTATAGAGATACAGCAACCTTATTATATTTTAATTATAAAACCACAAACTCTTTTGTTTACAAAAAAAAGAGAATGGCAGATGGCACATATAAAACAGTTGCAAAAGATCCATCTTTTGACCCACCTGAAGAAATGCAGCAAGAAGGGGATTTTGAAAGAGTAGAAAAGAAAATTGATGTTTGGTATGAGGGTGTAATGGTTATGGGTACAAACATACTATTGCAATGGAGGTTAATGGAAAATATGGTAAGACCAAAATCAGCCAATCAGTTTGCGTGGCCAAACTATGTTGCATGTGCACCAAGAAGTTATAAAGGTATTATGGAATCATTATGTAAAAGGATGATTCCTTTTGCAGATTTAATTCAAGTAACACATTTAAAAATACAACAAGTTGTAGCACGAGTAGTGCCAGATGGTGTTTTTATAGATGCTGATGGGTTAAACGAAGTTGATTTAGGTACAGGTGCTGCATATAATCCAGAAGATGCATTAAGGTTATATTTTCAAACTGGTAGTGTAGTTGGTAGAAGTTACACAGGTGATGGTGAATTTAATAACGCAAGAGTTCCAATTCAACAGTTAACTACAAACAGTGGTGCAAGTAAATTACAAATGTTGATTGGAAATTACAATCATTATTTAGATATGATTCGTACCGTTACTGGTTTAAATGAAGCTCGAGATGGCTCAACTCCTGACCCTAATTCTTTAGTTGGAGTTCAAAAACTTGCAGCACTTAATTCAAATGTTGCAACAAGACATATATTAAATGGTAGTTTATATATAACAAGAACTTTAGCTGAGTGTTTAGCAGTCAGAACTGCAGATGTTTTAAAATATGCAGATTTTGCGGATGAGTTTGCAATGCAAATTGGAAAATTTAATACAGCTATTTTAAATGACATCAAAGAGTTGTATATATACGATTTCGGTATTTTTATAGAATTAGCTCCTGATGAAGAACAGAAAGCTATGTTGGAGCAAAATATACAAATGGCTTTATCTAAACAAGACATCAACCTTGAAGATGCTATTGATATTCGTGAAATTCACAATATTAAAATGGCAAATCAATTATTAAAACTCAAACGAAAAAGAAAACAAGAACAAGAGCAACAACAACAAATGCAAATGCAACAGATGCAGGCACAACAGCAAATGGAGATTACACAAATGAAATCTCAAGCAGAACAGCAAAAGGTTGCTATGGAAACCGAAAGTAAAATGGCTTTAGAGAAAGCCAAGGCAGAATACGAAGTTCAAAAACTTACTGCAGAAAAAGAATTAAAATTAGCATTAATGGCTGAAGAGTTTGCATATAATATGCAGCTCAAAGGAATGGAACAGTCACAAATAGATGCAAGAGAAAGGGAAAAAGAAAAGGGCAAATCCAAAAGAATTAGCCAACAGTCTACACAAACATCAAAAATGATTGAACAGAAAAAGAACGATTTACCTGCAATTGATTTTGAATCCAACGAAGATAGCTTAGATGGTTTCGATATGGCAGAATTTGATCCAAGATAATGTTTGATAAATTTTCTATTGATAAATACAAATATTTAAAATATCCAAAAAGCGGTTCTATGAAAGAGCTACAAGAGCTCATGGCTTTGAATGATATACCTTTGAATAGTTTCTATGCTAACAAGTTTGATAAAATCAGTCCTGTATTTGAAAGGATATTTAAAAAAAGAAGATTAAGTTATCCAAGACAATTAGTGGGAGAACTTATTGTAAAATCAAAACCAGTGATTCTGAAAATAAAAAACTATCACAATAGAACAAGACCATATAAAGCTGCAGAAAAATTTGGAATAAAGGTTGAGCAATTTTATATGAGTAGTGCTCAAACACCAGCGTTTCCTTCTGGACATTCTGCACAAGCAAAATTGATAGCAAATGTATTGTCTGACTTGCACCCAGTTCACACAGCTGAGTTTCAACAAGCGGCTAAAAACATTTCAAATAGCAGGCTTGCAGGTCATGTTCATTATAAGACAGATACGGATGCGGGAGAAAAGTTAGGCGAAGATTTGTACGAACACTACAAAAAAAACGCTTAAAAATTAAATAAATAAATGTATAACTTTGTAAAAAACAAAAATTAAATCTAATGGAAATAAAAGTAAGAGCTGTCGAAGGCAGCGAAAATAAGTCAAAAGCAGAAGTAGAAGAGCAACTTTTACAGAAGCATGAAGAAGAGCAGGCTCAATTAGAGCAAAATGCTAAAGAAACTGAAACTGAAAAAGTTGAAGTTGAAGTAGAAGAGACCTCTCAAGAGGTGGAAGAAAAAACAACTCCCTCATCAGAGTTAAGTGATGAAGATGTTCTTTTATATTTGAAGAACAGATATGATAAAGACATAAATTCGGTTGATGACCTTTTCGCAGAAAAAGAAGCAAATGAGCCATTACCCGAAGATGTCTCTGCATATCTAAAGTACAAACAGGAAACTGGTCGTGGTATTAATGATTTTTATGAATTACAAAAAGATTATGATAGCATGGAAGATGATGTTGTACTCGCTAACTATGTAGCCAATCAAGAAGAAGGATTGGATGCAATTGATATTCAAGATATCTTGGAGGATAAGTTTTCATATGATGAAGAGCTTGATGACCCCAAAGATATTAAGAAAAAAAAGTTAGCAAAAAAACGAGAACTTGCGAAAGCGAAAAAGTTTTTTAATGAACAAAAGGATAAGTATAAAATCCCTCTTGAGTCAAGTGGGGGTGGATTATCAGAAGATCAAGAAAAACAATTAAATGCTTATAGGAAGTATATCGAGGAATCTGAAACTGCTAATGAGGCAAACAAGAAGCGGTATGATTATTTTCAAGAAAAGACTAAAGAAGTTTTTTCAGATGAATTTAAAGGTTTTGAGTTCAGTGTGGGAGATAATAATATTACTTATAAGCCTGGAGCTAAAGATGAACTTTATAATGTGCAAAAGGATTTTGGCAACTTCCGTAAGAAGTTTTTAGATGACCAAGGTCTTCTTAAAAATCCAACAGCATACCATAAAGCTTTATCTGTAGCGTTAAACCCAGACAAGTTTGCTAAACATTTTTATGACTTAGGTGTTTCACAGGCTGTTGAAAATGTTAGTAAAAAATCTAAAAATATCAACATGGATGTGAGAAAAGCACCAAGTTTTGTTACAAAGGATGGCCTAAAAATTAGGTCAGTTCAAAGTGACACATCAAACAGTGGAAGAGGACTCAAGATTAGAAGTATTAAAAAAGTGTAAAACAATTTAAAATTAAAAAAAATGGCAGTAAATGTAACTCCAGGTTTTGATTTGCAACCAAGTAGCCAACAAGTACCGTTGTCTACAAATTATATTACAGACTTTAATTTCTTGAATCAGTATCTACCTGATACTTATGAAAAAGAGTTTGAAAGATATGGCAATCGATCTATAAGTTCCTTCCTAAGAATGGTTGGAGCTGAAATGCCTTCTAACTCTGACCTTATCAAATGGGCAGAGCAAGGCAGACTACATGTTAAATATCAGTCTTGTACTTCAGGTGGTGCAGCAGCAGCACTTTCAGCACAATGGACTATACCTAACAACATTAGCAACTTTAACCCTGCATTAGCTGGAACACCAAATTCTGCAGCTCTTAGAGTTGGACAAACAGTTGTTATCTCTGATAGTACCCCAGGTTCTAACTTAGTTAACAAAGGTATTGTAACTGAAGGCCCAGGCTCAGGTGGTAACGCAGTAAACCAAGTAACAATTGCGTACTACGAAGCAGCAGGTCAAGCAGTAGCAGCAGGTGTAGCGTGTGATATTTTCATTTATGGTTCTGAATTTAACAAAGGAACTAACGGAATGGTAGGCTCTTTAGAAGCTGATGATTTCATTTTTGACAATAAGCCAATTATAATCAAAGACAAATATTCTGTTTCTGGTTCTGATATGGCTCAAATTGGTTGGATTGAAGTCACAACTGAAAACGGAGCAAGCGGATACCTATGGTATCTAAAATCTGAGCATGAAACAAGATTAAGATTTGAAGACTATTTAGAAACTGCAATGATTGAAGCAGTTCCTGCAGAAGCAGCATCAGGTGCTGGTGACTTCTTACAAGGAGTTGGAGCAGGAGCTTCAGTTGCAAACCTAAACGGTTCTGATGGTATCTTCTTCTCTGTTTCTAATAGAGGTAATGTATATGGTGGAGGTAATCCTTCAACATTATCTGAGTTTGATTCTATTATTTCAAGATTAGATAAGCAAGGTGCAATTGAAGAAAATGTTATTTTCTTAAATAGAAACTTCTCATTTGATATTGATGATATGTTAGCGGCACAAAACTCTTATGGAGTTGGTGGTACTTCATATGGTCTATTTGACAATGATGAAGAAATGGCACTAAATCTTGGATTCAGTGGATTCAGAAGAGGTTATGACTTCTATAAGTCAGACTGGAAATATCTAAATGACCCAACAATGAGAGGTGGATTAGTAGGTGGTAAAATCAACGGACTATTAGTTCCAGCTGGTTCTACTACAGTTTATGACCAAATCCTTGGTAAAAACGCTAAGAGACCATTCTTGCATGTTAGATATAGAGCTTCTGAAACTGAAGACAGAAGATATAAAACTTGGATCACTGGTTCAGCTGGTGGAGCAAGAACTTCTGACTTAGATGCGATGGAAGTCAACTTCTTGAGTGAGAGAGCTGTATGTACTTTAGGTGCAAACAACTTCTTCTTATTCCAAGATGCATAATAAGCAATAGTAATTAGGGGTGGGAAACCACCCCTGATTATTTTTAAATTAAATTAAATTAAAATTAAATAAAATGAAAAATAAAAAAGTATTAGTAGAAAAATTCTACAAATTAAAAAGAGATACAGCTCCTCTTACTTACATGCTGGCATCTCGAAATTCAGCAAGATATCCTTTACTTTGGTTTGATGAAGAAAAGGGAATCAATAGACCTTTAAGATATGCAAGAAACCAAAAGTCTCCTTTCGAGGATGAGCAAGATGGTAATGCTATATTAGAACCAATTGTGTTTGAAGATGGAGTATTGCATGTTCCTAAATCTAATCAAGTGCTTCAAAAGTTTTTATATTATCACCCTCAAAGAGATATGGTCTTTGAAGAAATTAATAAAGAAAGAGATGCGGCAGAAGAATTAGAATATGTTGAGTCTGGATTAGAAGCACAAATTTTAGCTAAAAACTTAGAGTTTGATAAACTGGTATCAGTATGCAGAGTATTGATGGGTGCTAATGTTGACAAAATGTCTTCTATAGAATTAAGAAGAGATATACTTATATATGCAAAAAATAATCCAGAAGACTTTATAAATACTCTTAACGATCCTATGTTGGAAATGCAAGACACTGTTTACAGGTTTTTTGATAAAGCTTATTTAGTATTTAAAAACTCTTCAAAAGATGTATATTTTAATTTACCTAAAAACAAAAAGAAACTATTGACAGTTCCTTTTGGAGAAGACCCATATTTTATTGTGGCTTCTCATTTTCAAAGTGATGATGGTATAGAACTATATAAGCTCTTGAAAAAACGCTTAGATAGTGATAAAAAATAATGGTATCTTTGTATTGAGAATATTCTCACATAACCCTTAAATTTTTTAACTATGCAAAAGTTTTTAAGTATCCCAGTTCTAAACGAGGATAATCAGTTGTTAGCGTTAGATGGATTAGTGTTAGTTGAGCAAGCCTCAACATCTACTGTTGTATTTCATTATCAGTCTGGAGCAATTGCAACTGTTACTCACGAAGTAATGGCAGTAAACAATGAGGAGGTAAGAAATAAGTTTCAAGACGCAATCTTAACCGTTCTTAAGCAGAGTTGGCAACACCCTTCTATTCAAGTAAGCCTTAGCGGCTTAACAGATGCGGGAGGTGGTGCAGTAACTATATCAGGAATTGAATTCTCGATTGTAGTTCCTAACTCATAGTCAGCTCGTATTAGAGATTAAGAAGAGGTTACAAAAAAAAGTGACCTCTTTTTTTTTGTTATCTTTGTAGAAACACATTTCACATGATAAATGAAGTTAGAAACACCGTATTGGCTATAGCCAATAAAAACAATTATGGATACATATCTCCACAAGATTTTAATTTATATTGTGAACAAGCTCAATTAGATATATTTGAAAATTATTTTTATCAATATAATAGTTGGCTTATTAAAGAAAATCAAAGAGTTTCTGGTACAGGATATGCAGACATAGTAAAAGGATTAGAGGAAGTAATAGACAGTTTTTCAGCACAAGTATTTTTAGACCAAACCGTTGCAAATTTAAACAACGCAAGTTTATATGAATTACCAGCTGACTATTATTTAATAAATAAAGTATTGTATTATCCTACAGCTTTATTCAGTGGTACCACTACTGCTCAACAAGGATATAAATTAATTGATAGCACAGGCGGTTTTGCTTCGTATCCAGTAACATCTACTTTTTTACAAAACCCTCCGATTGGTAGTATAGTTGTAAACACATCATCTAATCCAATATCACAGGCTTTTGTAACTGCAGTTGATAGCGACACTACTCTTAGTTTGAGTGAAGATATTATGGCTAATGGTCAGAATTATGTTATTTATAGTGGAAAGAATATAACAGATGTTGAAAGAGTACATCAGCAAAAATTAAACTATTTATTAAGTTCTAACCTTACAACACCAACTACACAGTTTCCTGCGTATATTTTAAGCGGTGCTTCTTCTAACCAACAGCCTGGGCCTACATCTAATATAGGAAACACTATAACAGTTTATCCAATAACGATTAGACAAAAAGGTGCTATACAAGTACAGTATGTAAGATATCCTGTAACGCCTAATTGGACATTTACCACACTGGTAAGTGGTGAACCACTGTTTAACCAAGCAGCTGCAGACTATCAGGATTTTGAATTACCTATATCAGACCAAACAGGTTTGATTGCAAAAATATGTCAATATATAGGTATTGAAATAAGAGAGGCAGATGTATATAAATTTGGACAAGAAGAAATAAAAGAAGATAACCAAATACAATCATAGATTATGACTTATATAACACAATATACATATTACGAAAACAACGGTACAGTACCGACAGATTCTTTGCAAGGTTCATATCAATATGTTTCCCTGCAAGATATCGTAAATAATTTTATGTTAATGTATCAAGGTAATCATGAATTATTAAATAACCTTGAAAGATATCAAGTATTGTTTCATGCAAAGCGTGGTATACAAGAATTAAATTACGATGCGATGAAGGAAATAAAAATCCTTCAACTCCAGTTAGATTACCAATTTAGTTTCACATTACCATCCGATTATGTTAATTGGGTTAGAATATCACAATATAAAAATGGTGTATTATATCCGCTTTCGGAAAACATACAAACCAATTGGGCATCTGCATATTTGCAGGATAATAATAGTAATATACTATTTGACCAAGATGGTAATGCACTAAGGCCACAAGACTCAGAAGTAGATTTGAGTAGGTCACAAAGATCCATATACTTAAATCCAAATAGTATTTTCCATGGTTGCGAGGGATATTGTGTTGATGGGTGTTGGTATTTTGACTATCAGGTTGGTTCCAGGTTTGGACTCAATACTGAAACTGCTAATCAAAACCCTACATTTAAAATAGACAAACAAGCTGGTAAAATATATTTTAGCACTGCTGGAGGTCAGGATTCTATTGTTTTAGAATATGTATCTGATGGTATGGAAAATGGTGATGATTCCCAGGTGAGTGTAAATAAATTATTTGAAGAATTTATTTATGCATATATTAAATATGCAATACTTAACAGTAGGGTTGGTGTTCAAGAATACATAGTAAATAGAGCTCGTAAAGACAAATCCTCACTACTTAGAAATGCTAAATTAAGATTAAGTAATATACATCCTGGTAGACTCTTGATGAATTTAAGAGGCCAGAACAAATGGATTAAGTAATTATGGCTCACAATAAAACTGATTTTGTATCATTTGTTAAAGGCAGAATGAATAAGTCTGTAGATGAAAGACTTATACCGCCTGGCGAATATGTTGATGGACAAAATATAAGATTAGGTTCTACTGAAACCACAGAGATAGGTGCAGTAGAAAACAGTAGAGGTAATACACAGCTTACTACATTGGCTTTTGATGGGTCAAATTTATCATCATCAGCCAAATGTATTGGTGCGTTAGAAGATGGAGCTAATGAAACTATTTATTGGTTTGTGCATGACCCAGTATTTCCACCAACAGGAAAGCCTTTAGATCTAATAGTTTCGTATAATACACAAAACACACAATTAAGATACCATGTGGTATCTATTTCAGTTTTAAAGTTTGACCCTGAATTTTTAATTACAGGCGTTAACAAAATAGAAAATCTGTTATTTTTTACTGATGATAAAAATCCACCAAGAAGAATTAATGTAAACGAAAACTATCCCTTCCCCCTTGCAGGTAATGATAACTTACAAGAAGAGGATATATCAGTGGTTTTAAAACCACCAGGATTTGAAGATGGTTCAGCAACAGGCGATACTCCTTTACCTGCACCAACTATAAGCATGATAAATGTTGCGGGTGGTGAAAACTATATTGAAGATAGATTTATAAGTTTTGCATATAGATATAGATATAAAAACGGTGAATATAGTGCAACATCATTATTTACATTACCAGCTTTTCAGCCTGGTAATTTTCAATTTGATACCAGAAACTATGACAATAGTGGTATGCAAAACAGATTTAATGGTGTAAGAGTTCAATTTAGTACAGGTAGTAAAAGAGTAACTGAAGTTGATCTATTATTTAAAGACTCAAACACCAATAGTATTTATGTAATAGAAAGATTTAACAAATTAGATTTTGGGTGGGGAAATAATCAACATCAAGAATATGTTTTTACCAACAGTAAAATATATTCAGTTTTAGGTTCGGATGAGCTATTAAGACTATATGATAATGTACCACATAAAGCACAGGCTCAAACTATAATGGCCAACCGACTTATGTATGGTAACTATACAGATGGTTTTGATATTACAAATGAGGCTGGTCAAAAAATTGCAGTAAATTTTAATGCAAGTTTGTTAACAGAAAATATTGATTTAACAGTATTACCTGCAGGAGTTCTTTCTACAGGTATTGATTACACTATTAATTCTTCAGCAACCACAACAGTTGCTAATTCACTGGCTACATACGATTTATCTAATATAGCAGATAAATTAAAAAAAGGAGCTATCCTTACATTATCACTAAGATTTGAACACGCAACAAAAAACGGTACAACAGCAACACAGTGTTACATAGATAATGCAGGGTTTGAGCAGAATGACATTACAATTGAAACAAGCATATTATTAACAAATGATTACTCAAGTGTTTTTGACTTTGCTACAAGCGGTGATTTTGAAAATGCAATAGGAACTATAGAGGGAACTAATTTTGAACCTATAGCTACTGCGGGTAGCGGTAATTCTTTGACTGATTTTTTTAACGCAGCTTTAGTTCCCCCAGCAATAAACTGCGGTTTTGTTACTGCCCTAACATCTATCAATAGTAATACTGCACAACAAGGTATAAGAATTGTAACAAGCAGCGGGTCAGATGAGATAGGCTTACAATTGTTAGCTGCAAAATATACCACTAATGACAATGGGCAAAATACTGAAATGTATGAATACTTTCAAATAATTAGAGCTGGAGCTGAGTTTTCTTTAGATGCAAACAAATCATCATTACATAGTAACAGAGATTTTGAAGTTGGTATTGTATACATGGATGAATACGCAAGAGCTTCTACTGTATTGGTATCTGAATATAATACAGTATTTGTACCAGTAGAGAATAGTGTAACAAGAAATAAAATACAAGTATCAATACAAAACTTTGCCCCATCATGGGCTAAAAAATATAAGTTTGTATTAAAACCAAGCAAAGCAGGTTACGAAACAATATACACAAACTTTTTCTATACTGACCCATTTGACAATGTAACTCATTTTAAATTAGATGGAGACAATCAACAAAAGGTGGCTGCAGGTGATAGGCTTATTGTAAAAAAAGACACACGAGGAGCACTTGCGAGTTTGGTTGAGGCTACAGTTTTAGATGTAAAAGCACAGCCTACCAACTTTTTAGATAATGAGCAATCACTTGGTTCAGGCTCAGAACAATTAGCAGGATTATATATGCAGATGAAAGTATCTAATTTTACTGCAGTTATAGAAGATGATTCTATAGTAGATTATGGCAAAATGAGTTCTGACTCAAGAAGCGAGGCTCATTGCACCAATAGGCTTACCAACTCATATCCTTTATACACTTTTGACTCTGCAACTAATACCACTGAAAACTATACTATACCAGGTGGATCTATAATTAAATTAAGATTTGGTTTTAAAAGAGGTGGTAATAATTTTTATAACTTACCTCATAGAGAAATAGATTTTGACAAAACCTTTGTAGCAGGACAAGATTATACTGATTTTAGAGATTGGTTTAATAATACAAATATAGATTTAAATGACTTTGTTACACAGATAGGTGTTGGTGGTGAGCCTGTTATATACTATCCTACAGTTGTTACAAGAAGTGGCCCAGGTGGTCTTGACCCAACAATTGCAAATACGGGAACAGGAGGCAATGCTGTGTCTAATAATGGACACAACATAACCTGTAGAAATGAATTATTTACATTAGACTTACAATTTATTCAGGATGTTCCTGGCGATGTAAACAGTCCATTATTTTTTGGTGCAAGATGTACTGGTAAAGGATCAGAAAGTTGGCCAAAAAAGGACATGCAAGTTTTTATAGAAATTGTTGTTCAAAGAGCTGACTCTACTTTAGTGTTTGAAACCATACCTGCAGATGCCAGTGATGACTTATTCTTTGATGCATCAGAGGCTTTTGATATTGTAAAAGATGGCGGCTCAATAAATTATTTACATCAGTCTGGTGGCGATGTAGATGCGGGTGAACAAAATCAAACCACTTCGCAAGATGCTGTAGTCAATTTAGATTTTATGGATTGTTATGTTTTTGGAAATGGAGTAGAAAGTTTTAAGATATTAGATAGATTAGCCACAAGATCTGTAGTTATAGGTCAAAGAGCTTTAGCTGTTTCAAATCAAGATTTCAAAGAAGCAGATAGATTTGCTTCTATAACATACAGCGGCATTTTTGGTTTTGAAGCGGGTATCAACAATTTAAATGAATTTAATTTAGGCCTTGTAAACTTTACTGATGTAGAAACTTCTTATGGGCCAATTCAAAAATTACATTCAAGAGAAACAGATGTGCTTTGTTTACAAGAAGACAGAATAACTTATGTTTATGCAGGTAAAGACCTTTTAAGCGATGCAGTAGGTGGTGGAGCAGTTGTTTCTACACCTCAGGTATTAGGTAAACAAGTTGCAAGAATAGAAGAATATGGTATTAGTTTTAACCCAGAAAGCTTTGTGCAGTGGGGTAGGTATATGTACTTTACCGATACCAAAAGGTTAGCTGTTTTACGATTAGGCTCTTCAGGCGGTATAGCCTCTGAGCTTACAGTAATATCAGATACTGGCATGAGGTCTTGGTTTAGAGATGATTTTATTGAAAAACTTAATACTCAAAAATTAGGAGCATTTGACCCATATATGGATGAATATGTATTAAGTACAAACACAATACCAGTTCCTATTCCTCAACCAGAAATAGCTTGTGGTGCAGAAATAAATTTAAATGCTTTATCATCAGCAATATCATATACAGTGAATTTTGGAACTACCGTAGGGGTAGGTACGATAGATTATAATATAACAGGAACAGCTACAATAGTAATAACTTGGAATGGCATAAATACAAGTTCAGGAGCAGTAAGTGGCTCTGGTTCATTTACATGGAATAAAACTGCAGGTTCACCAAATACTGCTGTTATAACAATTACTCCAGCTGCAGGAACAACACCAGCTGTTACATTTGTTCCAGAGTGTATACCAGAAGTAGAAATAACTGTAATAAAAGCTACCATAAACTCTCCTAATAACAATGGAGAAGATATACATGTTGAATATTCTTGGAATGATGGAGTAACATTTAGTCCTGTGGACAGTGATTTAGCCACATTAGGCAATAGTCCTTTAATTTTTAGCGAATACCAATCTCAAACTGGTATTAGATCGCAAGGTACATTCCCGTATGATGGAGTTGATTTAACCATAAGATTAAATAAAATTAATTTTGACACTTATGATTTTGTGTTTCCTTCTGATAACTTTAAATATTTATCATCAAATACTCTGTATGCAAATAACGCTACAGATGTGGCGGCACTATTAGCTGCAGCTACGACAATACCAAATAGTGATGTAACAAACCCATCACCAGGCCTTAACCAAGCAACTGTTAGTAATTTAAGCTTGCCTATCGGTAATCAATATTTATATATAATATATGATTTAAGAACTATATCTTTGCAACAACTATGTTATGATGCAAGTTCAGCTTCGGATGCATGTTGTTTATGTACTTGGTCTTGTACTGCTTTTGATGGTAGCTCTAAGATTGAGACACCAACACAAGCTTGTGCATTAGTGGTTAGCTCTACTTATTATCATAATGGTTCAGCGGCTCAACCTGCAATAGGAGATTTAGTTTACACAAGCTCTAATTGTCAAGATGCTATAGGTGGTACAGTCGATTATGCAGAGGCTGGTTATTATAAAATAACAGGTAATCAATATATACAGATAGGTATAGATGGATTAGTAATAGATAAACAAAATTGTTAATATGGCAGCGATAGGAAATTATTATTTTAATGGTACCAGTTTTGCACAGGCAACTGCAATATACACAGATGCAGCTCTTACAACTCTTGCACCTGATGGTTTTTATTCAAATGCAGGAATAGTAAGACAGCAACTCAACGGTGTATTATTAAATGCTCAAACCTGTAGTTCTTGTGCAGCTCCATGCGGTAGTGGTGTCGATGCTTCGAGCTCATCCAACGGAATGTTCTCTGCTTCTGTAGACTTAGCAAATGATACAGGTGCAATTGTGTTCTATGGATTTTTTGGTAGTTCTATACCTGATGGTGTAAGATTAACATGGAATGTAGAGGCGATGAATAGATTTACTTGCGATAACAATCACAACGGATTAACTCTGCAAGATGGCTCAGGCACACAAGTAGATTACGCTGGTATTAATAATGCAGTTGGTGAATATACTTATATGGGTAAAAACAATAGTAATCTGATAGGTGATAGCCCATATAATAATACACCGAGTGGGGGTGCTTGTCAGGCTGGAGACCAACCAGAGGAATTTGTTTTAACAGGCGGAACTTATGTTGCTCAAGGAACTTTTCAAAATGTTACTGTAAGCAACAATATGGTTGGAACCACTGGGGGCACAAGTCCAGTTTACACTGGAGTAGTTTCTAAAACAGCACTCACACCTACAACATTATTAGTAGAGGTTTCAGCTCCAATGTGTGGTACATTTTTTCAATGGGAAATAGCTTGTCCAGCAAATTTACCAAGCTTCCTTGGCTCTGCACTACAAGCAACTACTGCGTGTGCTAATGCAGATGAAACATACTATTTTGTTCCAAACGCTACAAGAGTAGGAAGCACTATAACTCCTGATACCAATACCACTCCAGAAGTAGGTAATTTTGTTTTTACACAATCTGATGGAAGTATATATCTAAATGATACAGGCGTTTTACAATATGTAATAATAGGAGGAACTACAGCTCTTGGAATTAGAAATGGAGTAGTAGTAAGTAGTGGATCTTGTTCAGGGTCTCCAAGTGTAACCTCATTCCTTGCAAGTCCTTCTCAAACATTTAACCAAATATGCGGCCCAGGTGCTATACCAGCTACACCAGATGTAACTTATTACCATTCAGGTAGTGCATCTTATCCTATTGCTGGTGACACCGTATATACTACCAGTGCAGGAACAACAGTTCTTGCGGCAGGATTGTATTTCACATTTGGTGGTGGTAATTCAAACACTTATTTTGAAATCCAAGGCAACCAAGGAATAGTAACAACAGTAACCTCATGTATACCAGAATAATATGTCAGTAAATTATACATTAACATACAGCGATAAATCAGAAGGATGGCCTTCATTTTACTCTTTCATACCAGATTATATGATTGGTATGAATAGTTATTTTTATACTTTTAAAAACGGTAACCTATATAGGCACAATACAAATGATACCCGTAATCAATACTACGGAGTAAATTACTCATCAAGTATTACAAGTGTATTATCTCCAAGACCTATAGTTGATGTAAAATTATTTAAAACTCTTACCTATGAAAGTAATGCGGCTTGGGGAGCAACCAACTTAATTACAGATATAAATGATGGTAATCCAGCCTCTATACAAGCAAGTTATTTTGTGCAAAAAGAGGGAGAATGGTTTGCATTTATAAGAACGGATGCAGGAACGGTAAACTTTTTAGAAAGATCTGCGAATGGAGTAGCTAATAGTACAGCTGTAGATAGCACTGTACCTGCAGCAACAATAGTATCATTTGCAAATCCCACAGGAAGTATTATTAGTATAGGAGATAATTTATTTTCTTATCCTGCTGTTCCAGCACCAGGCGATGTGCCTGTTTTGGCAGGTGAAATAGTTGCTATAGACAACACCTCTCCTGATTTTAGCATTACAATAGACACCACAATTGCAGGTGCTGTAGTGCCAACTGTAGGGGATTTTATAATAAATGTTAAAAATGCTGTAGCCGAGTCACATGGAGCAAGGGGATACTATTTAGAATTTACCCTAACCAATAGTAATACAGACCCAGTGGAGCTCTTTTCAGTAGGTTCACACATCATGAAAAGTTATCCATAGATTTTCTTATCTTTGTGGTAAATGCAATTTAATATACTACCACTTAAGGGTACTGATTATGAAGAGGTTCTTTGTAATTGGTGGAAAGACTGGAGATGGACACCTCCTCCAAAAAATTTTTTACCTGAAAACGGTACTGGAGGATTGATGATTTATATAGATAATGCCCCTGTTGTAGCGGGTTTTTTATATAATACCAACTCAGATGTGGCTTGGGTAGATTTTATCATTTCAGATTTTCATTACAAGAATAAGGAAAACAGAATGATAGCAATAGATATGTTGTTGAAATCTTTAGAAGAAAGAGCAATTGCATTGGATAAAAAATTTTTATATGCACTTACAAAACATGAATCGTTGATTGCTACATACAAAGTAAATGACTATGTGGCAGCTGGTGTGTATAATATAGAACTAATAAAAAATTTATAATATGGCAGCATTTACAACAATAGCAGCTGGTGTGGGAGTTGCATCCAGTCTTGGCGGAGGTCTTATGTCTTTTGGTCAAGCAAAAGCAGCAGAAAGAGCTGCAGCAGATGCCAAAAGAAAATCAGATAAACTTATGAAAGAAGCTCGTGATAGGGCTGAAACTAATTTCTATGAAGGATTAAATGTAAGATTAGATGCTTTTGGCGAACAGTACAGACAAAATTTAGCAAACCAAACTCAACAAATTGAAGCATTACAAGGTGCTGACCCAAGGCTACTTGCAGCTGGTATAGGCAAAGTAGCTGCAGCTGGAACACAAGCAACAGAAAAAACAAGAATAGGTATGCAACAAGACTTAATGGAGCTGGATAAAACTAAAGCTGATGCTGCTGAGGATATAAAACAACAAACCATTGCTATGGATGTAGGTGCAGCTGCAGACCAACAAAAGATAGCCGCAGAGAAAGAAGCAGAAGCCGCTAAAGCAAAAACAGCTGGTATTAATCAAACTATAAGTGGTGTGATTGGTGGAGCTACAATGGCTGCTCCATTATTTAGTAAAGATGCTAAAGCGATTGGCGATTTTAGTGATGAAGAGTTAAAGCAACTTATGGGTATTATAGGCGGCAGTGGTTTAGGAGATGCTTTTACCCCCTCTGGTAGTTAAAAAATAAATTATGGCTAAAACAGTAGACCCAAAACAGTACCAAATATATGTAGACAGGCAAGGCTCTAATTATATAGATTATCAAAAAATTACCGAAAGAGCAAATAAGCTTCTTACTGATGAAGTAGATAGAAGACAAGGTATAAAAGATGATTTAGATGCGAGAGCAAACGATCTGTACGACCAGTTAGGTACAGTCGAAATGAACTCTGATTCTAAGTTTAGCGACCAGGTATTAGATGCCGCAGCTCAACTTAGAAAAAGTTTGATGGCCGACCAAAAACTTTTAAAAACTGGTGCTATTTCAGTTAACGAATACAAGCAACAATTAGAAAGAGCAAAACAACAAATGTCAGAGTGGGGTGCAATTACTAAAAGTTTTGGCGATTACAAAAATAATTACAATACAAGAATAAAATTAGATGATGAAACAGGAGAAATGATTATGGCTCCAGATGAAGCTGTTATCAAAGAATCCTCCTTAGGTTTTTCATATACATATGATAAACAAATTTATGTAGACCCTGTTACAAAAAACACATACTATTATCAGCCCAACGAGGATGGAAGTATACCAGACTTCAATGAAGAGCCAGATAAATTTATGGCAATGTCAAATGCCCGTAATAGATTTCAATATGAAAATGACAGGAAACAATACGATATTGGTTTCCAAGTCAATAAAGAAAAAGATATGCTTGGAACTATTGTCGATTCCTATGTAGCGAAATTTAAGGGTATGGATAGAGTGGGCACTTATGTTATGACTGAAACAGACTATACTGTCTTAGAAACAGAAGGTTTATTGGATGAGTTTGTGGATACAATATATGCAAAAACCTCTGGCACAGACAGAGGTCTTGCAAACTCTGCAGATGTTATGGGTGAATTTACTATAGCCCTAAGCTTAGAACAATTCAAAAAAACATGTAAAGGTGGTGAGTTTTGTGATGAAAAATACTTTATAAAAGTAAATCCAAACGACCCAAGTGGTATGACATTCGAGTTTAGTGATAAGGATTTTGTTCAAGAAAGAGTTAAGGCAGACATTAAGTCTAAAGCAAATATGCAGCTGGGTAGAAAAGAAGAAATATCAAGCAAAGCATACGATCCAAACAAAGATGTGGCTGCAGGTAAAGAAGCAGACCAAGATTTAGAATTTGGTTCTTACTTCAATGATTTGAAAAATTTAAATGGTGGAAACCAAACTACATTTAATGCTGCTGAAAGAGATTTAAGAGAAAGAGCTAATAGAAGACTTGCGGCAGAAGACCCTGACAATAATAATGGTAGACTCGAAACTATAACCAGAGATGAAAATCAATTTACATTTACTTTCAAAGATAAGAATGGTGTAGAAAGAACAGAAACAGTAGATAGGTATGAGAAGAAAGCGGATGGTTCATACGATAGAGAAAAACCAATAGACTTGAAGCTTATATTCCAAGAGTTAAATACCAAACTAAGACCAGAAGGTTTTGATGATTCATTTGATACACTGGAAGAAAGAGCCTTAAGGTCTGAGAAATTTAAATATGAATATGATGATGGAACTGATTTTAGTGATGAAAGTGTAGAAACACAAAAGGCATTTAAAACTATTCAACACACTTCTTTTAGTGATGACAATAAAAGAGCTACTCTTGACCCAGATGATACTGATAAAATTATTACATATAGAAATAAATTATCGACAGAGTCAGAAGCTGCGGCAAGCAATGGAGGATTTAGTAATCAAACAGCGTATTTCAAATCCGCAATACCAAGAGAATTAAATATGGCTTTCCAAGATTATGGTATAACACCTCCAAAATTTACAATTAAAGGCTTTAATGAGGATGGTGCTGAAAATTCTTATTTTATTGAATATATTAATCCATATACAAAGCCACCAACGAAAGAAACTATACAGTTTAAATTTGACCAAGGGTCAGATAAAACCAGTATGAACAATTGGCTAAATGCAATGGATGAAGCGGTCAATAAAGTATTGGGTGCGTACAACAGTGCGGAAGGTAAATCAGCTGCACCATAAAAATTAATAGATGGATTACTTAGAGCAATTATATACATGGATAAGTTCAGAAGATAATACCTTTACCCAAAGGTATACTCTTGAGGATTTTAAAAACAATATGCAAAAAGAAGATTATGTATCTTCTATGTATACTTGGATTAGCAGCCGAGATGAAACTTTTCCTGACAGATACACTTTAGACTTTTTCACTGAAAAAGTAAAAAAAAAAGATACATCTATCCAAGAAGAAATGGAGCCTCCAGTGGATGTTCCATCTATTACTACAGAGATGGAAGAGGCTGGGTTATCGGAAGATACAGAAGAGGAGTCTATACAAGATACAGAATTGCCTGTTGGTTCAGAAGAGAAAGAGTCCGATGAAATTATAGAAGAAACTCAAGAGGTAGTAATACCTGAAACTGATACACAATTTTCTATTGAAGGCGGAGAAGTTGACCAAGAAACTTTTGAGCAATACAGTAAAATGCGAGAAGAGCAAGAAGCTGATGAGGCAAATCCTTTTCAAGATGCACTTAACAATTTAAGAATAGATACTGATGAAGATATAATCAGTGCTGAGTTTAATTACAATTTAAATGAATTTGGATTTAGTGTTGAGGAGGCAATACCAGGTGTAGATGCTTTACGAATAGTATCTTCTGATATAGATCCAAAAACTCAAAAACCATATGAATTAACTGTTAGTATAGACACCAAAAGTGATAAGCTAAATGAATCAAAGCTTACAGAAATAAAAGACTTTCTTACTAAACATAAAAAAGAAAACGAAACAATAAACAAATTAGAAGAGAGGATTGCAGTTAGAAATACCAAATTTAGAAATCAAGAAGATATAGATAACGCTATAGGTTTATTGAATACAGAGGCTGGTGCTTTCAATAATAGGATAAAAGCATACGCAGAAAAAATGATTGTGTTTAATAGAAAGCAAGAGCTTATCAAAGGTATGAGTCAATCTGAAAAAAATTCTGATTTAGGAAGAAGGCTTTTAGAAGATAGAGACAGAATGGCTCTCGAACTCAAACAAGAGAAAAAAGATTTATTAACTCAAGATAACATACTTAAAAATAGGGGTACCGAAATAGATAGATTGGCTGGTCAATATACTGCATTAAAAGCAGAGATGGGGAGTGGATATGGTATTACACAAAGAGGTTTACTCAAAGGACAGGGCAGAATCACTTCTTTCTACACTGACCTTATGGCAGACATTCTTGTTTCTGATTTTAGCCCGTTAGATGCTGTATCAGGTGGTAGAGTAAAATATGGGGCTGGTAGACAACAGTATGAAAATATGTTTGTTGCAAAGGCAATGAAGGATGGTCTTATTCAAGATTCAGAAGGTAACCTCATTAAAAACTGGGATGAAGCAAAGGCGGCACAGGAAAAAGGAACTTTGAAACCATTTGATAATTTTGAAAGCTTGTATAAGTCTTTGGGTAACAAGCAGTCTTCCATGATAGATTCATATGTAAAAGATATTCTTAGAAAAGATGTTAAATATGATAATGTTGAAATTAGTGAATTAGGTGAGGTAACTTTTAAAAGACCAGAGGCTGTAGCAAGATACTCCGATGCTGCGTTAAAAAAGGAGCTTGAAAAAATTACCGAAGATGGTATGGTTCCTATGGCAAGAAAAGGATTAGACTTAGTATTGGGCGACAAAGACACCACAGATGAATATTATGACTTAACAAAACAAGGATTTTGGGGTGGAGCCTGGATAGGATTAACAGAATCTATTCCTGCTATGATTGGCGGTGGAGGTAAGGCAGGTTGGGCTATGAGGACTTCAAATATGTTTGCTCAGGTTAGCGATCATTTGAATGAAGAGATGATGAATGACCCTGACTTTGCAGAAATATCAGAGAACGAAAAAAGAATGGTGTCACTACCCATAGGTATAGTTGTAGGTACATTAGAAGCTGTAGGTTTGAGAAATGTTTTAAACGCAAGAGGCTTAGTAAACAATATACTTTTAAAAAGCATACAAAAATACGGGCCTACATCAATTGCCCGAACAAGAGGATTAACATTTCAACAAGTGGTTAGAAATGAGGTAGACAATATGATTGCTAAAGGAACACTTATTATTGGAGCTGGTGGACTTGCGGAATTTGAAACTGGATTGGCTCAAGAGATTGCAGATATTGGTGGTAAAATGATATATAATGAGATTAAAAAAGCAGAAATGTTTCAAACTCCAGAAAGTTTTGCAGAAGGAGTTACTCAAGTTATAAGAGCTGGTGGTCAAGAAATGGTTGGTGGTTGGGTTATGAGCACAATACCAGCAACAGGTACAGCGTTTGCTGGTAAAGATTATGAAGCATTATCAGACCCAATATTCAAAACCTTTGAAGCAATAAGTCAAGACAATACATTTTTTAAATTAAATGTTCAAAAAATAAAAGACCAAATAAACGAAGGAACAAAAACAAAAGAAGAAGGTGAGGCTGAAATAAGTTTGATAAATGATATTAGAGGATTGATTCCTAAAGTTCCTACTGACTTAGAAACAGCAGACAAAAAAAGAGCTATAGCATTATTGTTAAATAAAAAAGAACTAATAAAACAAAGAGATAAATTAGCTCCAGAACTTAGAGGCAATATAGATAAAGAAATTGGAAAAGTAGATAAACTATTGTCTGATTTATTAGATGGTGCACAAAAAGTAGACCCAACAAAAGCAAGGGTTGAAGAAGATGAAATAACTGATGAACAAGCTGAACAAGTTATAAAAAATGCAAATGCTGGAAGAGCAGCTTTCGGTTTACCACCGATTGAGATTACTCCAGAAAGCATTGCGGAAATGAAAGTTAAACTTAAAAAACAACAAGATGCCCGTAAGAAGCAAAGCCCAGTTCAGGAAACTGGCGAAGTCAAACCCAAAGCTACTGAAAAAGTGGATGAGGGAATATCCAACGAATTACAAGACACTACCAGAGAGGGTGACCAAGACCAAAGCCAGGCTACCCCGAAGAAAAAAGCGAAAATAAAAGAAGAGGTAGATGAAATAGCAGCCTTTGAAGGTGACACTCAACAAGAAGGTGAAGTGGTGGTAGATGAAAAGGTTGATTATAAAACTGAAAATATTACAAAGGATGGTAAAGTCACGACCACTAAATCAGAAACAGAAGTTGACACCAAGACTTTTGAGCCTGTAGTAAGGTTTGCAAAAAGAGCATCCAGAGCAATTAGTAAAATTTTACCTAATGTAAATATTGTGTTGCATGAAAGTTCAACAAACTTTCAAAGTGCCACAGGAAAAACTGGTAGAGGTTTTTATAACCCCACAACAGAGACTATTCATGTAGATCTGTCGAAAGGCAATAACAAAACTGTTGCACATGAAGTTTTTCATGCATTACTTTTAAACTCTGTCAAAACCAACGCACAAGCAAGGGCATTAACAAAGAGAATGGTTTCAGCTGTAGCTAAAGCTAAAGGTTTGACCGCACAACAAAAGAAAAAAATTGATGAGTTTGTTTCAAACTATGATCAGGATATACAAAATGAAGAGAAACTGGCAGAGGTATTAGGAGTATTGGCCGATGGTTATACTAAGTTAGATGCTCCTACCAAAAGCAGAGTAAGAAGATGGATAGAAGGTATAGCTAAAAGATTAGGTATAGACATAGAACAGTTTACTAAAACCGACCAAGATGTTATTGATTTATTAAACACTGTTGCATCCAAAATAAGAGAGGGTAAAGTTATTACACAAAAAGATGTAAAGGCAATTAAAACTCCAAAGAAAACACAAAAAGAACAAGTTAAAGATGTTTTAGGTGAAGTTCAGGTTGCTTCCATAAAAGAAATAACAGAAGCCACTGGTTTACCCGAGCCTACTGTAAGAAGAATATTGGGTCAAGGGGCTAAGACTGGTGAGCTTACAAGAGTTGCAGCTGGCGTTTACACATTAAAAACAAAAGATGGTAAAACCACAGCTATTGTTCAAGGAGCTGATGCATTAGTAGAAATAAAAAAATTAGTTCAAGAGGGGGCTAAATTTGATATGATATTTTTAGATCCTCCATACAAAGCACCTGGTATTAAAGGTGGTAACAGAAACCTGGCTAAATACAAAAAAATTACACCTGAGCAGTTTAATGAGTTTGTAGGAGATGTGGTAAAGCTTTTAAGAAACGAGAACTCACCAGTTATATTTATGTTTAGTGCCTCAAAAACTAATAAAAGAATGTTAAATAAATATTCTAAAGCCTTTGAAAATAACGGTTTATTACCATCTGGTGTTGCTATACAAACTGGCAAATTAGATAAACAAGGAAAGCTTAAGCAAATGTTTGGTATTCCTTTAAGAGAGTGGGTATTTACATTTAGTCAAAGTGGTAATCAAAGAACAGATATGGACTTTAGTTTTGAAAAAGAATATTTCTTTCCACAAGACTCTAACTATCAAACATCAAAACCAGTTGCATTATTAGAGGCTATAATAAAAGCATCCACAAAAGCTGGAGAAATTATACTTGACCCATTTGCTGGCAGTGGTTCAACCGCAAAAGCTGCGGTTAGAAAAGGCAGGTCTGTTGTTACTATAGAAGAAAATGTAGAACAAGCTCAAAAAATAAAAAAAGAAGTTAAACAAGAACAACAAAAGAAAAAACAAGAAGGAGACCAGTTAGATATTTTTGAAGGAAGAGAGCAGAAAGATATTGCTCAAAGGTCAAGAAAATTAGCCGAAAACTACATGATGAGCCCTCGTGGATTTATAAATCCAAGAGCTTTATTTGACCCTGGAAGATTAAGAAGGGAGTTAGAAGCGATGGGTATGAGGCTGGGCACTGGTCGTAATGAATTTACTGGCGAAATTACTGGATATTATTTCCAAAGAGTTTCAAGAAATGGTAAGCCTTATTTTTACAACCCGTTTGGAAGACAACAAAAAGATCCAGACTCAGCAGTTGGAGCAGTATCTGATATAGTAAGTATCGTAACAAGATTAAGAGACAATAACTTTAGTCCAGAAGCAATACAAGCATATCTGGTTGAAAAAAAGAACTTTGACAAAAAGACTGTAGATGCAATATTGAGTGTAGATAACTTTGTATTAAGCAGAGTGCCTGAATCTTTTTCAAAAATACAAGGTGGTATTTTGGCGGGTATAAAATTATTTAGTAAAATAAATAATTATAGAAAAAGATTAATTGATAATAATCTTACACCTTACGGTAAAAAAATAACCAAACTAAATCAAGAGTTAGAAATATTAAAAAGTCAAAAAAATAAAAAGAGGGCAATACAGAGAGTAGAAAAACAAATAGCAGATCTAAGCAAACGAAACAGAGATGCTAAAATATTTAAAAACACACAAACTGAAATTACAGACAAAGTAATTAAGTTTATGGAAAGCCAACCTGCTTACATAGCGGCTAAAGGTGCAAAAGGTCTTTCTACATTACAGGCACAAATGCAAATGCAGATAGCCAAATCATTTGATGCTACGCCATCTGTTAATATGGCCAACAAAATAAGATTGGCAACAGCACTTGTAAATATGAGTGCACGAGAAAAAGATTCTTCAAAACTAAAATTAGCTTTACGAAAGTTTGTTAGAGTTGTTTTGCCTCCAGAGGATTATAGTAAACCAGAAACTATTTCTCTGATTAAAGAAATACAGGATGCTACGCCAGAAAATTTACAGAAGGTTAAAGAAAAAATATTAGGCATAGCTACGACAAAAATAGTCAAAGGTTTAGAAGGTAAGATAAAAAATATATTAAATAAAAACTTTGCAAAAATAGAAGGTGGAAGAGCAAAGGCAAATATTGTTAGTGCTTCAGCTATCAAAATCTTAGACCAAATAAAATCTGAATTTGCAACTATACAGAAATCTAAAAATGGAGAAGCACTTGCGGCTTTTGAGCAGAAGATGAGGTTAAGATTAGAAAAACTTTCAGAAAAAACTATACAAGATAACGATACATTTGCTGAACAAGCAGCACTTGAATTGATACTTAAATATGCTGGTGCACAAGAAATGAACAATACTGATATAGGTAAGGTGGCCGCTTTAAATGAAATACTTACCAATTTAGATAGTATAATATCAGAAGGTCGAAGTGAGTTAGAACAACAGAAAAGAGAAGCATACCACACTTATCTCAAAGATTTTGAAATAGCCTGGTATAGTATTACGGGAAATAAGATAGAGATGTTAATACAGAATCCAGATTTTGACCCACAACTTCCTGTTTCTAAATCTAACGAGCAAATGATATTAAACCCAGATGCAAACAAATTAATCGATAATTTTTCTCGACTTACTGATGCGAAGAAAAATAAAGCAAGAAGTTGGCCTGTGAGAAACTTAATAAACTTGAGAACTGGATTAAGAAGATTTTTAATTACAAAAAGATTAGATCTACCAGCATTAATAGAGTATATGACTACAATACCTGGTAAAATGTTTGAAGGTCAATTTTCTGAAATTACAAGTGATTTGGTTGACCAAGCCTCAAATGATTACAAGTTTTTCCAAATGGAAGATAAAGAATCTTTAGAAACTATTTTAAGAGAAATATATGGTAAAGATTATCAAAAGGCAGTCAAAGAAGAAAGTCTAATAAGAAATACAGATATAGCACAAGATTTAGAAGCTTACGAGAAAGCTAAAAAAGAATATGAAGCAAACAAAACTGAAGAGAATAAAGCTAAATTAGATGTTACTACTTTAAGATTTTCTCCTATGGAAATGGCTTATCTTGTTTATCAGTATAAAGACCCAGCCAATAAAGCTGGTTTTGAAACTAAATTTGGTGAACAGTATGAAAGAATCATGTATCAAATGGAGCAGCTTATGGAAGAGAAACATTCCAAAACAATGGCACTGGGTGAGTGGATGAGAAGTGAAGCATATCCTTCTTTATATAACAGGTACAATAATACATACAAAAAGGTATATAGAGTTGATATGCCATGGAATCAATATTATATTGGGCCAATTAGAAGAGAAAACCAAGAAGTTCAAGACATTGATTTGTTAGCAACAGGTGCTAACTCATGGCAAAACACAGCAGCTCCTGCATCTACAAAGGTTAGAATACAAAACAAAAAGGCGTTGGCTACGGAGAATCTTTTAGAAAGTTTTGTTTCTTACCAAGAAAAAATGAATTGGTTTGCCGCATATGCACCAACAGTAAATAGGGTAAATAAATTAATTAAAAATCCTCGCCTTAAAAAGATAATAGAAATTAATTACCCAGAGGGAACATACGGGGCAGTTAATGGTATTATAGAAAAAATAGCTTCTAAAGGTTTAAATAAACTTAGTCAGGGAGATATATTTTTTAATAAAGCCACATCATTATTTGTTGTGGGTAGGCTGGGTGTCAATCCAACTATATTTTTAAAGCAGCTGGTATCTTTCCCGACATACATGAACGAAATTGGTTTTGGTAATTGGGCAGCAAATGCAGCAATGAGTGTGCCACAGATGCTTTCATTAGCCAAAGAAGTATCTAAAAACTCTATTTATATACAAGATAGATATGGAAGAAATATTATAAGAAGTTTAGAAAATTACAAAAGCACAAAAGCTTCTGACTTTGATATAGGAAAATCAAACCTATTTAGAAGTCCGTACCAAAGACTGTTAAATGCTCAAATGTTTTTGGTGAAAGCTGGTGATAAAGGTGCAATTTTAATTGGTGGTCTACCTGTTTATCTTTATCATAAAAATCAATACAAGAAATCAAACCCTGGTGCTACCGAACAACAAGCTATTGACTATGCAATAAAAAGATTTGAAAAAGCTACAAGATCTACGCAGCAATCTACTGACTTACAAAACAGAGATTACTATCAAGATGGGGGTGTCTTAGCGAGAACATTTAATATGTTTAAAACTTCTATCATACAATATTTAAGAAAAGAAATATTATATTTTAGAAACGCTAACCGAATATTTGCGAGTGGTTTAAAACAATTTGGTGGTTTGCGTGGAAAAGTTGATGCTGGTAGAGGAGGTGGTTCAGCGTTAGGTAACTTTGGAAGAAGTCTTAGAGGTTTATTGGTATACCACAGTGTATTACCCGTAATGTTTCAATACTTAGCTAATGGGTTGCCAGGAGTGTTAGCTCCATGGGATGAAGAAGATGGAGAAGATTTAACAAGAGCTGCTATATTAGGTAACATAAACGCATTATTCTTTGTGGGAGATTTGATACAAATTTTAGGAGATATTTATACTAAAAAACCCTGGGCAAAAGAGATTACTAACTTACCATTATTGGAGCAAATAAATGCTTTGTTAGATAAATTCAGTAGATTTACATCCACTACCAACCCTGAAAAAGCATCACAACTAATATTTGAAATAATGTATGAAGATGCCCCTGGTATTTTTGGTTTGAACACTAAGTCTATGATTAGATGGTTTAA
>Ga0160422_10000324_pt1 | contig 28556 bp, 28 predicted proteins | sample Fk160mmetaG_FD_108192 | JGI IMG/M metagenome (GOLD analysis project Ga0160422, IMG submission 108192) | Marine microbial communities from the Central Pacific Ocean - Fk160115 60m metaG | ecosystem: Environmental > Aquatic > Marine > Oceanic > Photic zone | place: The Central Pacific Ocean...
ACCCATTCCCGCCTTAATGAAGGTCAGCGTCGGTGTGGTCTGGTCGAGGGTCGCGAGATCGGCGGGCTCAATGCGCAGTACGGCTGGACCCATCAGGATGGTCTCATCGCAATACATGATCAGGGTCCAGCTTTCCCCAACGGTTGGATTGGGCATCTCGGATACGGGGACGGCATCGACCCGTACCGAGACCTCGCAGGCCTCCGGTTGGCCCGAGTCGGTTTGGTCCAGATTGAGGTCGCCATCTGCGGTATCTGTGGCTGCATCTGTGGAACAGGCCAACAACAGGGCACTCATCAAAGCAATCATCATGGAAGCACCAAGCTGACGCTCAGTCCGTCGCCGCATGGCAGGATGCTCGTCAGCAACCGAGGGTCAGAGAAAATGAGTTTGTTGAACTCTTGAAGTGTTTGGGTAGCCGTATCATCCTTGGCGGCATCCTGTGCCGTCAGACCGCCCCAGAGCACATTGTCTGCCATGATGAGGCCCCCGGGTCGAACCCGCGTGATCGAGGCGTGTAGCGCTTCGATGTAGTCTTCTTTGTCGATATCGATCAAGATCGCGTCAAACATCCCTGGAGTGGAATTGAACACGTCGATGGCTGACCCTTGAAGAATGCGGATTCGCTCACCGATGGAGTCGTCTGCAAACAGTCGTTTAAAGTCTTCGATCTCATCCGCATCAAACTCGGATCCGATCACCTCGCCCTCGGGACCCACTGCTCGAGCAAAGTAGTAGGCCGAAAAACCAAATCCCGACCCAAATTCGAAGACCCGCTTTCCGCCAATTCCGCGCGTCAGAATCTCGAGCCATCGGCCCGACGACTCTCCGATAAGCGGAAATCCGTGTTCGCGAGCGTGAGCACCGAGCCGTTCGGCTAATGGGGACGAAGGCCCCGTGAGTTGGTTGATGTACTCCCCAATTTGGGGTGTCAGGATGGGGAAGCGGGCATCGTCGGGACTGGACATGCGCTCCCACTATTGGCCCGAAACGGATCGTGCAGCCACAACCCCGAACAAGACGATCGTGAACGGTTCGTATCACCGTAATGAGTCGCCCGATTGTGCTCGTTGATGCTGCACAAAACAGGAACAGGGTGGACCGGAACCCGGGCCACCCTGTTTAGTTTGGAAAGAACTAGTCGTCGCGTCGACGGCCCATGGCAACCAGTCCGAGCGCGAGAGCGAGTCCCATTGGCGCAGTCTGGCTTCCGGTCGTGGAGCACCCGGTTTGTGCTTGGGGCATCTCCACGTTTACGTTTGTGGTGCTGGACGGAGCATTGTCGCTCCCATCGTCTTCAGCGATGTCGTCGCCAACCTCGGGGGCACCCGCCTCAAGTTCCGCATCTTCCTCACCGCCGATGTCCGTCTCAGGACCCGTCTCAAGATCTTCGTACGCGATATCGGGACGAGAGATTCGGATGTCGTTGACCGCGATGCTGACGGTGCTTTGAGCATCCCACCAGTACCAGCGGGGGTCAGTGGTGTTGCCAGAGAGTTCGAGGCGCTCGAGTTCGAATCCCTTGCCCTCATCGGCTTGCATGACGACCATGAACTCGTGGTAGGCGTTCTGCTCTTGGCGATCCCAGCTGTCCAAATACAGGTCCCAGTCCATGTCCGATGGTGTGCCTTGGACCATCATCTCCCAGCGCCAGAGCGTGATCTGGTACTTGGTTTGAATCTGGAACGAGTCGTTCATGTAGCCCTTGGACTGCACCGTGGAGGCGACCTCCTCCATCAGCTCGCCGCCGGCAGCCTCATCTTTGTTCTTGTACTCGAAGGCCACCATCGAGGCGCCCTCCGCATGAGTGTTGAGGCCGTAGGCGCTCTCCATCGTCACGGAGCCATAGGCATCCCAGCCATAGGACTCGAAGGGAATCGACCAGTCCCACCGGAATCCAGAGTTGCCCATGTCGTTGAAGGTTTCCGCGTGCAGGCTCAGCACGGGCTCGTCTTCAACAAGCAGTTTCCACCCCTCTTCGAGGTTTGGCGTTGTGCGGGCCTTCACGACGGCTACCCAGAAGTCAGACCCGCGCTCGATGGACGATTCGAACCAGAAGAACTCGGCGATCATGTCGGTGGTGTTGCCGTGGACATCTTCGACACCCGCGTAGAGGGTGTTCCCGGAGAAGAAGGCGTAGCGATAATTGTCGTCGTCTTCGAGGATGCCGCTTGTGACCTCACCGAAGGTGACGTCGATGCCGGCTTGCAGCATGACTGCGCCCTTGAACGAGGTCTCTGCGTCCGAGACGTCGGTGTAGGTTGAGCCAGAAGCGCTGTCTCCGTAGGAGCCCCAGTCGTACAGCCCGGTGTCGGCCTGTGCAGTGCTGAGGGTCATGGCGGCGGTGAGGCCGAGGACGCCGAGGGTGTGAGCAGTGTGAGTCATGTTGTTCTCCACGGGTTGGGTTGGGAGGTTTGGGATGACTGTTTCTACAGCAACCCAAGCTTGCCTGTGTGACGGCCGTGTGAAACGGAACCGTCTTCGGTGACGCGCAGGTGACATCCGGGAGATCGGCACAAGTCCGTCACATTCAACGTGGGTTTTGGACCCACTGGGAGTCAAAACGGATCGCCGAGAACGCGATGTCGTCGTTGTGCTTGGTCAATCCCTGATGTGAGCGCCAGAACGCCAGAGCCGTTGGGTGCGGCTCGACCGAATGGGCGCATTTGGATGCCCTCGATGTCGACCGGTCATCGGTGAGCGCGGTCGATCAGGTTCCGCGCCAGCGAAGCATTGGAACAACCCATGCCGCTTCAATCGCGATGCCCCATGACATCTTCGACGTGCCCGACAGACGGTCGGCAAACACGATCGGGACCTCCGTCACCTGCGCATTGCGTCGATGGGCGCGGAAGGTCGTCTCGACCTGAAAGGCGTACCCCTCCGAGCGAATGCTATGCAGATCGATGTCCGCGAGTGTCTGCGCTCGCCACGCCTTGAACCCACCGGTCAAATCCGAGTATGGGAGCCCCAAGAGCGTGCGTGCGTAACCGGATCCGAACTTGCTGAGCATTTCTCGACTGGTTTCCCAGTTCTCGATTCCTCCGCCGTCAATCCACCGGGAGCCCAAGACAAGATCGGCCCGTTCTGCGGCTGCCACCATCGCTGGAACGTCGCAGGGTCTGTGGCTCAAGTCGGCGTCCATCTGAATTATTGGGTCGAAGCCTCGCTCAATCGCAATACCCATCCCGTAGACATAGGCGCTCGCCAGTCCAAGCTTCGCGCCGCGCTGGAGGACAGTCGCACCCGCCTCTCGGGCGATGGCCTCGGTTCCGTCTGAGCTTCCGTCGTCGACCACGATGATCTCGGCATCAAGCTCTCGGAGGCCTTCGATCAGAGTGGGTAGGTTACCCGCCTCGTTGTAGGTGGGGAGGACGATTCCGATCATGTCCCGACCGCCTTGGCGCAACAGAAGTCACGCACATGAAGCATCGATCCCTGTCGGAAATGCCGCCATTCGAATGCCTCGGTTCCCTTCCAACGCATGCGGGAATGGCGCACTATGCCCGATGAGGGTGTGGGGCGAGCCTCGGACTGGGGACGGTGGTTGTGGGGTAGAAACGGCATTGCTTTGTTCTTTATCCCCCGAAGGCTCCTCTTGCTCATCGTGTTCTGCAGATCAACAGGCTCGCCGTCAGTCGTCAGGATCGGCGAATCGATGTTCCCCTGACGCATCAATGGCGACCCAGTACATGATGTCGGTGGTGGTTCGTGCGATCCATGACCCGTCTTGGTCGAGCGCAATCAGGCCTGCAGACCACCTACGTTGGTGCATTCGGCGAATGAGATCGTCGGCAGCCTCCGCCAGATTGCGGCCCGACTCTACATGCGCGACGAGTCGAGTCGCGAGCGCACCGTCAATGATGTCCTCTCCGATTCCGGTGCAGCTCACCCCCGCGTTTCGTGAAGCAAAATTGCCGGCGACCGTAGCGGAGTCACTGACGCGGCCGACGCGCTCAAAGCCGCGCCCTCCGGTGCTTGTTGCAGCGGCGATCCGCTGTTCATGATCGCAGACAACCGCCCCGACGGTTCCGGTTGAGCCGTCGCGCCGCTCCCGCCAAGCTCGAATGGACCGTTCGGTGCGCACATCTCCCATTGCAAGACCAAGTTCGATCGCACGATCGCGAGCACCGGTCCCGGCCAACACTCGGTCTCGTTCCCCTTGCAGCTGGGCTGCAAGAAGGATGGGGTTTACCACACCCTCCACGTTGATCACGCCGCTGAACCGCTCCATGGCACCATCCATGAGCGCTGCCGACAGACGGGCGTTCCCATCGCACTGCAATTTGGACCCGAGGCCAGCATTGAACAGCGGGTCGTCCTCGAGTTGGACGGTGGCGTAGATGGCTGCATCCAGTGCCGACGTTCCCGCGTGAATGCGTTGCCAAGTGTTGCGCGCGATGGTCAATAGATTTTGCGCGATGCGGTCTCGCTCGGCACGCGGGCGAACTCCACCTGCACCGCCATGGATGATCAACGTGGCCATGACGCGTGTTCGCCACTGTGGGTTCGGGTGAAAGGGGTCTTGGAAGGGCGGTCGGCGGAGCGTCCATCCCCATCGAGCAACGGCGTCGAGAGACCCGCATGCCAGAACTCGGCGAGCCGCAACACCTGCTTAGTTACCCGACCGTGTGGGTCGCGCATCGGGGTGCTGCTGATGCCGCATGCGGTCGGCGTGGTCAGGCATCCGAGACCGATCCTGTACCTGCGGAGCGGCAGATACCGCGTGTCGAGGCCTCGATGAAGGTGAGCAGTTCGAGCACGTCAGACATCTCGGCATACACTTCTCGCACTTGCTCGAGTGCGATCCGCAAGGGCAGGCCCTGATGAAAGAGTTCTCGGTAAGCACCTTTCAGCGCGTTGACGACGTCGAGTGAGAAGCCGTTTCTCCGGAGACCAACGATGTTCAGCCCGTACAGGCGTGCACGGTCTCCCTGAGCAATCGTGAACGGCGGTACATCTTGCGCTGCCATTGATCCGCCTCCCACCATGGCACAGCGACCGATTCGGCAGTACTGGTGCACGCCAACAAGGCCGCCGAGCACCACGTTGTCTTCGATCTGAACATGGCCTGCAATGTTTGCTGAGTTGGCGAAAGCACAGTGGTTTCCAATCGTCGCATCGTGCGCCACATGGCTGTAGGCCATAAACAAATTGTCGTCTCCGATGGTGGTATGTCCTCCTCGTGTGCCCCGATTTACCGTCGCATACTCGCGAAAGATGTTTCGCTCGCCGACCGACAGGAACGCCTCTTCGCCCGCGTACTTTTTGTCTTGTGCGTCGCCCCCAATCGCCGCATACGGAAAAATTTTCGTCTGGGCACCGATGGTCGTGGGGCCCGTGACGCTGGCATGGTGACCCACAGAGACACCGGCGTCCAAGACGACGCCCGGGCCGATGACAGCATAGGGGCCGAGGTGGACATCTTCGGCGATTTTGGCGTCGGCATCGACAACGGCGGTGGGGTGAATCGACATCGGGTTTCTCCAGTGCCGACCCCCTAACGTAGAGCGGGGTTGCTGCCCCTAGTTCTCCATCCCACCGACGCGATACTGGCCGTCTTCGAACTCGTTGAAAAACACGGGAACGTAGGGATGGTTCACCGGTTCCTTACTGGGATCCTCTTCGAGATTGCTTTCGGCCTCGTACGTCTCGATCGCGCGATTGTGTACGAGAATTTGATACCAAGGCCGCCTGCGGTCGGCAGCACTCGGTTCGACTCGTTTCGAGAGGTCTTGGCTGCCTTCAAAGTCCGTGTGAGCATCAACGATGACCCCGCGGTAACCGAACCGCTTGTGGTGCACTATTTGGCCGACGCGAAAGGACGGCGTTCGTCGCTTGTTGCTGCTCATTGCGGCCCCCGAGACTCCCTCCCCAGTGCCTGTTCCCTCAGGCTTCTTCAGTATCGCACATGTCGCGTGATCTGTGTGTAGTCGTGTGTGACATTTGCGGTGGGACAGTGCTCCCGAAGTAGCTTTTTCGCGGTTAGTGCCGCCTGATTATCGGCCCAAGCATTGCGAATTCGCGCAATGACCGTGAGACCGATCGCCTGGTGAACCGCAGCCGGGTTCACACCCGAGTCGGCATGGGCTCGGTTGATGACCCCGAGCGCAACAGTGCCCGGGATCTCAAGCTGAGAAAGGACATGGAGCCGTCGCTTGGCACCAATCAAGGACGAACGTTGCTCGGTGGTGACCAACAGCCGGTCGTCCGCATACCGGCAAGCCGTCAGCGATACTTCATTCAAGTCCGTACCCGCGTCCACCACGACGCAGTCGAACTGAGATCGAAGCGAATCCAGTAGCCAGACTACGGCCTCGGCAGGCACTTCATCGGCATCAGACAAGTCAGAAGCCAGCCCCAAGACTGAAAAACCGAGTGGATGGCGGGCCAATGCGGTGGCGTCGGGGGCGGTATCAGAGGCGATGACGGTCAAGACCGTTGGGCCAGACTCGATGCCGGTGTGCAAACCGACGTCCCCGAGGAACAGATTCAAGTCCACCAGCACCACGGATTGATCTGGATTCGCTGCAAATTCGGCGGCAAGGTTTGCGGCAATGGTTGTGGTTCCCACCCCCCCCTTGGCTCCAAGGATAGCGATGGCTTTTCCTGTTGGCATGAGGCCTCCTTCAATACGCGACACAGTTGATGATGTTTTCGGGTGATGGGTCGGCGTTCCACGCATCCAAGATCTCGTCCGCGGGGGACCGCCCGGCTTCAATCCGCTCGAGGAGTGGCGCAATCTTCTCGGTATCTTCAGGCAGGCACGCCTTCAGGCCGCGTTCAGCGATTTCCCCTAAATCGCAGGCCCAATCAGCCAAAGATCGGCCGCCCACCAGCGCCGAAAGCCCATCGCGGCACGCCAACTCGAACCGTTCAGCGTGGGTTCCGTATTGCTCCAGTTCCTTCACGAGAGCAATGCCTTCGTCCAATGCAATGCGGCAGTAAAGCATCCCTGTGAACAGGGCACAGAATGCGAGGGCCATGTCATGCCCGACGCAGTCGGCGCCTCGGACCTCGATGGTGCGCTTGATGCGGACCTCGGGAAACACAGAGGTTTGGTGCAAGTCCCAATCTGCCCAAGTCGGGTAGTGGCCGTCGATCCCGTCGGTCATGAACACCTTGAAGGGTGTGCCGTGCGCAGGAACCCAATCGCCGCCCTCGACGCGGAACATCATTGGCGAGTCGAGCAGATAGTCAACCCACCGCTCATGGGAGTAGTCTGCGCGCAGGCCGGGCGGGAATCCGGTGCGGTCGGGATCGGTCCGGGTCCAGATGTGACCTCGGAAACTCTTGAAGCCGGAGGGTTTGTTCTCCAGCAGCGGTGAATTTGCGAACAACGCTGTGGTCAGCGGCGCCAGTCCGGCGCTGAGTCGAACCTTTCGCGCACAGTCGGCCTCGCCGGAGAAGTCGTAGTTGGCTTGGACGCTGCAGGTGCCCTTCATCATGTGGGCAGCGAGGTCGCCGCGAGCCGGAAGGTAGCGGCGCATGATGGCGTAGCGGCCTTTGGGGACCCAGGGGATGGACTCGATTGGAGCAATGGGAGTGAGGCCTGCGGCAATCCACACTTGGTCCTTGGAGGCTGAGATCTCGAGCAACCGATTCCGATTGCTCATCATCTCCTCGGCAAGTGCAGAGAGCGTGCGGTGAGGCGCACCACTGAGCTCCACCTGACCCCCGGGTTCCAGTGTGATGTTCGAACCGTCATTGCGATGGAGAGCAATGAGATGATCGCCTTCGTGGATCGGTTCCCACGATTCGTCTGTCGCGAGCTGGTTCAATATCCACTCGACTCCGTCGGGCTCATGGAATCCGATCGGGCGTCCATCGGGTCGAACAACTGCGCGCTCGAATTCTCCGCCGACCCGCCACTCATGACGGGGGCATCCGTAGCTGTGAAAGCGATCGATCAGGTGGGTGCGGTTCAGTCTCATCCAACTTCCTTGCCGAAAGGTCCTTCCTCAAGGCTATGATGGCACCGGAGGTCCAGCATGCGGTTTTTAATTCTCACACTTGCTTCAGCGTGCACCCCACACCTTGTGAGTGAGCAAGAGGCGGTCACTGGGATGACGTGGGAAGCCCCTGACAACTCGTGGGATACCAACGTTCCACCCTCCAACCTTCGCGGTGAAGGTTTTGCGCTTGGGGATGTTCCCAAGGACTTTCGATTGGTCGACCAGCATGGGGCAGAGGTGAGCTTGTGGCAGTTTTACGGCTCCGTAATTCTGCTGGATATCTCCACCATGTGGTGTGCACCCTGTCAGCGCATCGCTCACCATGTAAACGACACTTGGGAAGACTACCGTGACGAGGGCTTCATGTACATCACGGTCCTGCCGGAGGATATCGATGGCGACACGGTGGAGGCCGACGATTTAGACGAGTGGGCAGGATCCTTCGGCATCGAAGCCCCCGTGCTCGCTGACAATGAGGGTTTCGGCTACGAAGTGGAGCCCCAGAAGGTGTGGCCTGTATTGATGCTCATCGACCGAAAGATGAAGGTGGTCGCCGAGCGGATTCCCGCAACAGATGAGGCGGTGCGAAACGCGATAGAGTCCGAGCTTTAGCCGCTACTCGATGCGCAGGATGAGGTGAAACCCGTGAGGGGATTCGACCACCGCCGACCGGCTGCCGGGATCGAGTTCGAATGCGACCGACTCGAACTCGGGCGCCATTTGTCCTTTTTGGAACCACCCGAGGTCGCCTCCCCGCGGTCCGAATGGTCCGTCTGAAAACTCGATTGCAACTTCTCGGAATGGCGTTCCCTTGTCGAGCAATGTTTGGGCCTCAGCAATTCGCGCCTCGGCTTCCGCCCGGCTTCGGTCCGAGCGAGTACGCTTCACGTCGGCCCACTGCACGAGGATGTGAGCGACATGGACCTCGACCACTGGCATGCGCTCAATGATGTGGAAACCGAAGGGGGTCTCAACCAACTCTGAACGCGCCCCAACATCGAGCGCAACCGTCGCCGCTTCGAAGTCTTCGTGCATCACTCCGGTGGTGAACACGCCCAGTACACCACCGCGCGACCGTGAACCGTCGTCCGAATGCGCCTTTGCGAGCGCCGCGAAGTCGGCACCATTGTTTAATTCTTCCAGAATCCGCGCGGCTTCGGCGCGGGCTTCCTCTCGGTCTCGGGACACCAAATCGCTCGCACCCGCAGCCGCGGTGTGGGCAATCAGAATATGGCGCGCATTGAACCGCGGTCGGGGTATTTCGTTCACGCTCCGGGTGAGCCGAAACGATGTCAGTTCCGTCGGGTTTTGTTCCGCGCTCTCCTCCACTGCAGGGCTGGCGGGATCCTGAGCCGGGGCCTCGGAATTGCAAGCGGCCATCAATGCGAGCGAGAATGCGGCGAACATGCCGAAGCATTAACCGGCCAGATTCCACTTGGGGGCACCGATGATTCGATTCTTATGGCTTTCATTGGTCGGGCTCATGGCTGTGCCCTCCAGTTCGTACGCTGCGGAGATTCAGACCTCGCTTGCTGACGAGCGGCAGGACTTGCCCGATGACATTGACCAATGGATGAAGAGTGTGGTCTTGCTCCTCACGGGCCCAGCGTGGTGCACCGGTGCGGTGATCGATGACGCGGGAACCGTGGCGACCGCCTATCACTGTGTGGCATCCGGACTCAAGGTCGAGGTTCGGACGCGAAGCGGCGATCAATATTTTGGACGGATGATCTCTGCAGATCCCGACAACGACATCGCACTGCTGCGAATTCCTGAACTCGCGGGCACGGTGCCCGCCTTGGCGCTGCGGGACCAAGCCCCTCGTCAAGGAGAGGCCATTTATGGCCTCGGTCATCCGTTTGCCCCCGTCGCCGGTCGCACGCTCGCCATGGAAGGAATGCTGCAGTGGAGCGTCAGCGCCGGGATCGTCAGCAACGTGGGGCCCCGTCTGATTCAAACGGATGCGGCACTGAATCCCGGCAATTCGGGCGGTCCTGCCCTTGACCGCGATGGACGGGTTGTGGGCATTGCAAGCAGAAAGCTCAGCGGCGACAACGTTGCATTTTTGTCGTCGATTACGAACCTTCACAAGCTTATCGCGGACGGTGCGCGACCTTCGTGGTTCGGTGGCCAGATCAACCTTGGACTCGGCAGCATGTCTCCTGTTGTTGTGGGCGCTTCGCAGTCTCTTGCATTGAGAATCAGTGCCATTGTTCGCGATCGCATTGTGATGGAGGGCAGTTATTCAATCTCGGGTTCGGCCCGATCGACGGCCATGGAGCGGGGGCAGGCATGGGCACCCATGGGGGACGTCACCCTCGGAGTGCGCCAACGGATCGGACGGGGGAACTTCTCGACAGCCATCGATGCAGGAGGCGGCCTGATGCAAACCCGCGAGTGGTTCGCGTCCTTTAATGGCAGCACGGCGTCGCCGTGGACGATTGTGCCCGCCAGCGAGGAGGTGGCACCGGTTGCCTATGTTCGCGTTGGAATGGGGGGCATCGGCCTGCGCCTCATCAGCCTTCCGAACGGACTGGGGTCGCTCGTCGAGGCGGCCCCCCCCTCCGGCTTCAACGACATCCGACCCGGTGATGGACCGTTGTATGTGGTCTCGATTGATCTCGATGTGCCGGGTGTCGTATCCACCTTCTGAAGGGCTGCATTTAGCCGTATCGAACGCTCACGGGCGCGTGGTCGCTGAGCCCCGCTTTGCGGCTAATCCATGCCTCTTGGGCGCGGCTGGCGATATCGGGTGTGGCGATTTGGTAGTCCAGTCGCCAGCCGCGATCCAACTCGCGCGCGCGGCCTCGATTGGACCACCAAGAGTAGACTTGGAGGTCGGGATTGAGGCTCCGAAAGACATCGTCCCAGCCCTGAGCCAGCAGGCGGTCCATCCACGCCCTCTCATGCGGCAGAAATCCTGAACTCTTCTTGTTGGCCTTGGGGTTGTGGATGTCGATCTCGGTGTGCGCGATGTTGTAATCGCCGCACACGATGGTCGGCATTCCGGACTCGAGCAGTGTCTGGGTCTGGGCCAGCCAATGTTCCAGAAACTGGTCCTTCATCGCTTGGCGTGCGTCGCCAGAGCTTCCGGATGGGATGTACAGGCTGATGACCTTGACGGGGCCAATGTTCGGCGCATCGACAACGGCCCAGCAGCACCGCCCCTCGGCATCTGCCCACTCGAGGCCCGTGCCCGTGCCGGTTTCGAGCACGGGAAGCCGACTCCACAGTGCGACTCCGGAGTAGCCCTTCTTTTCCGCTTCAACACGGACGGCAGACCATCCCCGTGGAGGCTTGTGCGCGCGCTCCATTTGATGCTCCTGAATCCGGAGTTCTTGCATGGCGAGCACATCGCAGCCCTCCTTGGGGCGCCACGTGGTGAAGCCCTTGCGTGCTGCTGCGCGAATCCCATTGACATTGAGCGTGGTGACGGTCCAACTCATTCTTCACCCCTCCCATTGAGCATGCACACGTACTGACCCTCGGCGGCCTGACCGTGTTCCGTCGTCACGCGAATCGAGGTGCCTTCAACGTCAACAGATTGGCCTTCGGTCAGCCGCTCAATCGGTTCGCCCTCAAGGGTGACATCAAGAATGCCCGCCGTGCATCCGATCCGGTACAGGCGTGGGTTCGTGCCGAGGTAAATCGCCTGCCAACGGGCTTCGGGCTGGCCCTCCGCGTCAATGCGGATCCATCCGCTGGTGGAAAGCGTGCTTCCCATTCGGTTTTGGTACTCCGGGCGCTTGATCTGGACATGCGTGAACAGAGGGCGGTCGGTGGCGACCGAAGCGGCGGGCTCTTCGACTGAATCCGGCTCGGGTTCGGCGATCCGCAGCGCGGGTTTTTCCCCTGTAGACGGTGGCTCGGTGTCGGAACGACCTCCGGCTACAACCTCAACGGTCGGTGCACGCGGTTCCGGAGTGGTGGATCCCTCGCCGAAAATCTGTACGTCGATTCCGATGTCGGTTTCTAAAGATTCGAGGGCCGTCTTGACACCCTCGGTCAAGGCCGCCCGTGTAGAGGGGTCCGACACGTTGGCTTCATCGAGCGCAGACAGAACTTGGTTGACCACCTCAGACCACAATTCATCATCAGACATGGGTGTACTCCTCGGCCCAGGTCTATCATGCCGGTGGAAGAACCGAGTGTTTCAACCATTGTTTGCCACGAATACGCCACACAACCAGGCCAGACAGGATGACCAACTCAACGGTGAAACCGAGCCATGCTCCCTGAGCGCCGAGCGCAGCGCCGAAGGCGAAAAGATACGCAAACGGTACTTTGACCAACCACGCGCAAAGCAGCGATACAACCATGACCCATTTGGTGTCGCCGGCGCCGTTGAGGCTTCCAGAGAGAGCCATGACGACGGCATCAAAGAGCTGAAATGCGGCGGCGACCATCATAATCTTGATGGCCACCGAGGCGACTGCAGGCTCAGCATCGAATGGCGCGACCAAGAACGCGGGAGCGAACCAAAACACGACGCCCCAGGACACCATGATTGCTACGGCGAGCTTGGTTGCAGACCACGATACGGGCAGGGCAAGTTCGCGTCGACCGGCGCCGATAAACTGGCCGACCAGTACTCCAGCAGCTTCTCCGATCGCGTGACCCGGCAAGAAGCTCACGGAGCAGACTCGGACGACAATGATGTGGGCAGCCAACTCGATGGGTCCGACGAAAGTGATCATGGAAGAGAACACCACAAAGCTACCCATCGAAAGCGCGTATCGGACGCCGACGGGTGCTCCAGTGGTCCACAACGGTGCGAGCAACCCTCGGTCGGCGCGGATGGGAACGTGCCCGATGTGGGGTCGGATTTTGATGGCGAGGTAGACCACTTGAATGGCCATCGCGAGCACCGTGGCTGATGCCGCGCCGGTCACGCCGAGAGCGGGGAGTCCGTACAGGCCAAAAATGAGCAGGGGATCAATGGCAATGTTGAAGGCATTGCCAATCAGAGCCGCCTTCATGGGTGTACGCGTGTCACCTCGACCTTGGAACCACGCCGACATGCCCAGATTCGTCAGCACGAGTGGTGCGCCGAGGACCCGAACGCTGAAGAAGTTGTCCGCGAATTCCGCGACGGTGTCGGTCGCGCCGAGCAGCTCAAATAAGGATGGTGGCAGCAGACTCAGGCTCGCCATGATGAGGCCCAGTGGCAGCGCCACCCAGAGACCTTGCCAACCGATCCGAGCGGCAACGTTGTCTTGTTGCGACCCGGTGGCCTGCGCAACCAAGATTCGGACCCCGCTCATCAGTCCAGCCCCAAAGCTCTGGGTGAAAAAGACCACCACGGCGGCGAGTCCCACGGCCGCGAGCGGATCCGTTCCGAGCCGTGACACAAACAGTGTGTCTGCCACGCTCATGAGCGTGTACGACAACATGGACACCATGATGGGCCACGCGAGGCCCAAGACAGCCCGCATTGATGTCTCGCTGTGCGCGGCTGTACCCACTCGGCCCTCCCCAGAGCATGTCGTCCAGCGGTCGCTTCCGCGGGTTAATCGGTGGAGACGCGCTCGTGTCGGGCAGCCAAGTATGCATCGAGGTCCTTGGCCCCCTCCTCCTCGAGTCCGAGTTCGAGGCGGAGCAGCCCCCGGTCTCGCCGCAGGTCGAGGGCGTCTGGTGTCAGAACCAAGAGTCGCTCAACGCAGCGCAAGGCGCCTGTCAGTCCATCTCGCTGCATGAATGATGCTTTGAGGTTGTTGTTGATTCGCACGAGTATTTGACGGTTGGTCACCGGCTTGAGCCACCAACTGAGGGGAGGCAGTCGACCATCCGCATCATCAGCAATGCGCTGGTACTTCAGCTTCAGGGCATCCGTGCGCATGACGCGGCCTCGGCAGAAGGGGTCGATATAGAAGCTTGGTGTTGCATCCGCCGGTGAGACCAAGAAATGATGGGGAAACCCAATCCCGTTGATGGTGAGGCCGCTTCGGCGCGCCACCTCGATGTACAACAGGGACAGGCTGATCGGCAGACCCGTCCGACGCTGCATCACCGAGTCGAGCATAGAGTTCTCGGGATCATCGTAGTGGTCCGTGTTCCCCGCAAAGCCGAGCTCGGTAAACAGGTGATGGTTGATGCGCGCCACCGCCTCGAACACATCGATGTCGTCGGGGAGAAACACGCCCTCGGCGAGAGCATCGATCCCGTTGAGCAACTCAGCAATGCATTCCGACCCGCGCTCCTCGGCGCACAGCCAAGCAAAGGCTTTGTCGAGCGGGATGTCGTCCCCGTGAGTTCCCACCAGCGAGACCAACTCCGCGCGTGCGACAGCGCGAGCATCATCGAGTGCAGAATCGGGGGGGAAGGGTGCAAACACGATCGACCTCTTCTATGGTGTAGCCAAGACGGACCGACCGTGCACACAAACCTGTGGAATTGATGATGGCGTGGACCCCCTACAAAGGCAGCAAATATCTTGACTTTCCAGCCGTGGAGGCGTGGTGTCATGAACTCGTGAAGGCGCATTCTGACTGGTTTCAGATCGAAGAGATTGGAACCAGTCGGCACGGAAGATCGATCGAATTGATCACCGTTGGGGACCGCTCCGGGACCCCCGACGCGCGGCCCGCCTTTTGGCTGGATGGGGGAACCCACGCATCGGAGTGGACCGGGGTGATGGCCGTGCTCCACACGTTGTCGAACTGGGCGGAACGGTTGCAGCTGGGCGATGAGGAGACGACGACTCGCTTCAAGAGTCGCACAGCCTACGTGGTTCCTTGCATCAGCCCGGATGGATTCCAGGCGCTCTGCGAGGGTCATCCGTTCCTGCGGTCTACTCTGCGACCGCCCCCGGCCGGATCGCATCCGGTCGGGCTGCGTCCGGCCGATGTGTCGGGTGACGGTACCATTCGTTGGATGCGTTGGAAGCATCCGGCGGGGTCTTGGGTGTGCGATCCGGAGTCGCCGATGTGGATGCGCCACCGTACGTTTGATGACGATCCCGCAGATGCCTTCTGTTTCTGCTCCGAGGGCACCTTTGTGCACTGGGATGGTTCCCGATGGTCCGATGCGCCACGGGAATTCGGCTTGGACCTGAACCGCAACTTTCCCGGCAGTTGGACACCGTTTCGCATGTTCGGCATGGATGGCGGGTCTTTTCCGCTCAGCGAGCCGGAGAGCCGGGCTGTGGTCGATGCGGTGGCTGCCCGCCCCAACATTGCAACGGCGCTGACCAACCACACGTATACGGGATGCATCCTCACCCAGCCGTACCGAGATCCGAGTCCGCTTTCCACACCGGACATCGACCTGTTTGAGTCGCTGGCGCTCAAGGCGGTCGACGGAACGGGCTACCGAGTCATCAAGACGCATCCGGATTTTATGTACGACCCGAAAGTGGACATCGTGGGCGTCTGGTCCGACACGCTCTCGACGACCTTCGGTCTTCCGGGGTACACGCTGGAATTGTGGGACCCGTATGGGTTTGCGGGGGTGGAGATCGAGAAGCCGGCTGCGTTCTTCCGTAAGCCCGACCCGGCCATCATCAAGACCCTCATCGAGGCGTTTGCAACGAACCCGGATGCGGTCAGTCCGTGGGTTGAGGTGGACCACCCGCAGCTGGGCCCAGTGGAGATCGGCGGCATCGACTACATGCGCACCGTCAGGAATCCGCCCGAAGCGCTGCTTCCAGCCGAGGTCGCCAAAGGCGCACTCATCGCGGACCGCCTGCTGCAGGCGACACCCGATTTGCGTGTTGAGGTGTCGGTGACCCGAGACGGCGAGTTGACGACGGTCGAGGCGGTGCTGGTAAACCATGGATTTCTACCCACCGCGGCAAGCGCGTACGCGGAGGCCCAAGACATGGTGCCGCCCATCCGGGTGGTGTTCGATGCGGACGAGGGGATTGATCTCATTGCCGGTGAGCCCATCGAGGTTGCCGGTCATCTCGATGGTTGGGGCAGCATGCAGGTGGGACCGGCGCGTCACGCGGTGTACCCGGGACTGGGCGGTCGCGGTCCCCGCACTCGCCTTCGCTGGATTGTTCGGGGGGGCGGCACCGTTCGACTGAAGTGGACGGCGCCGCGTGCCGGTTCCGGCCAGTGCGAGGTGACGGTTTAATTCACCTCGGAGGGTGTCTTGGCGACCACCATTTGCTCGAGCTTCGCGGCCGTCACCTGATACGCAACATTGCAGAAATGGCAGATGACCTCAGCTTGCCCATCTTCTTCGAGCATCGCGGTCAACTCCTCGACGGGCAGCGAGGCAATGATGGCCTCGACGCGCTCTTGTCCACATGAGCATCGCCACGCCACGGGTGTGGTCTCGAGGACACGGATGGACTCGCCTTGCAGGGTTCCTGCATCGATGGCTTTCCAGATGTCGTGAATCGACATCTCTCGGACCGGGTCAAAGGCCACCACGAACTCGGCAGAGGCTTCCAACTCGTTCACCTCCGGAGCGGGCAGTCGTTCGATAAAGACGCCTCCTGCACGCTCGATGGCCCCGTCGGCATCGATCGCGACGTCAATGCGGAGGATGTTGTCGACCTGGGCGCTGGCCCCCATGTGTCGATTGAGTGCGCCGGTGATGTTCTCGGCGGTGATCTCCGTGACGCCCCGGTACAGTTCCTTGCCCGGCATCGACTTGATGGCGAGCATCATGCCGTCAATGCCCGTCTTTTCGGAGATGAACACCACCTCCGGCGTAAATCGTGCCCGAATGCCGCCGCTGGCATCAACATCGGCAATGAATGCGCACTGCGGCCGGCTGCACTGCAACTGCATGCTGACCCGCTCTTCGCCTTTGATTTGTCCGGCCAGCACCACACTGGCCACCACTGCCTCGGCCGCAAGGGGTACGGCATCGCGCCGCAGTTTGTGGAGTTGACGGCACTGCTCAGCCACACCGGTCACATCGATGGCAAACAGCCGCGCCACGCCGTCGCCCAAGATTCCGCGCACCAAATGATCGGCCATTGCTCACTCCTGCCGCGGACCTATCTTCATTGGCCCCGGTTGACACACCGAAGCCGTCCAAACCAGGGGTGCGCCTTCGCGTTAGGGCTTCCGCCACCGGAGAGTCCTGTGTCTGTTTCATCCCTATGGGGCCTGAGCCGCTCGTTGATTGTGTATTACGGACAGCCATGGAAGACGGCGCGCATGAAGCGCTTTTATGGACAGTTTATTGGCGATGGCGACCTGTGCTTTGACGTGGGCGCGCATGTCGGAAATCGAACCCGAGCGTGGACGAGTTTGGGGGCGAAGGTGGTGGCTGTCGACCCGCAGCCGCAGATGGTGCGCACGCTGCAGCGGTTCTTCGGTGCGAATCCCAACGTACACATCGCCCCAGTGGGCGTGTCGGATGAGCCCGGGTCGTTGGAGTTGTTCATCAACACGCGAAACCCGACGCTCACCACCCTCTCAAGAGAATGGGCCGAGCAGTTTTCGTCTCACCCAGACATCGATGCAGCACCCTTTGATGATTCGGTGACTGTCCCCGTCAAAACACTCGATGCACTCATTGCGGAACATGGTGTGCCTGTGTTCTGCAAGATTGATGTGGAGGGACTGGAAGACAAGGTGCTGGCGGGCCTATCTGAACCCATCCAGGCGGTGTCCTTTGAGGCATTTCCGCTCGAAGCGGCCCGCTCGGTGGCCTGCGTGGAGCGGCTGATGGCGCTGGGTGAGTACCAGTTTAGAACGGTCATGGCCGAGTCGTTTGCGTGGGTCGAGGACGGCTGGATTTCCGCTGAGGCCATGATCGAGCGAATTGCATCTTGGCGCCTCGATGAGGGCTCGGGCGACGTGTACGCGCAGCGCACCTCGACCGGATGAAGCGGGGGCAGGGCCGCGGCCAGATGCCGTCAGTCCAGCAAAAAACGCCCACCGAGCCGGGCTCGGTGGGCGCAAGGATCGGCGGACCCGGTAACACCGAGCCCGCCGCTTGTTCGGAGACAACTTAGGGAGTGACCGCGGTGATCTCTGCGGCCTCGCCCGAGGGCAAGTGGGCCACGAGGCTCACGCCACCTGCATCGTCGTTGACGGCGTACACCGAGACGATGTCGTTGGTGACTTCCACATCAGGCACGGAGAAGCAGGCGTCGACGGTTGCATCTTGACCCACATCGAATCCGATGTTGAGGGCCGTGGTGTCCAAGTCGAAGTTGCCGCTCGCGCCGAAAGCGAAGTCGGTGGCCAAGGGGCTGTCGGGTGCGCAGTCTGCGTCGACGATCCAGATGTCAACCGGGTCGAGGGCGCCGAGTGCTGCGGCGTGAACCACCTGCACGCGAACCTTGCCGTCTTCGATGGTGGAGCGGTCTTCTTGGACTGCGCCCACGGTGAATTCGGCACCGGCATCCGAGGCAACGTAGCCTGAGGCGAAGATCGACCACTGTGTGTCGGCTTCGATGGCGAAGTCGGCCACAGTGAACACGGAGTCGTCAATCGTGCCGCCAGCGGGGACGATGTCAAAGGTGTAGTCGCCCACGGGGAAGTCGACAAAGCCGGTGGTGTTCTTGAAGCCGAACGTGATGCCGGACGCTTCGCCGTTCACGAACACATCGACTTCGGTGTCCGTGTCGCCGGGGAACACACCAAAGTGAGCCAGTCGAACTTGACCGGTTGCAGCGTCGGCGTCGGCGTCGGCATCAGCATCGGCATCAGCGTCGGCATCAGCGTCGGCATCAGCGTCGGCGTCAGCATCGGCATCGGCTGCCACTTCGGTACCGGTGTCGTCTTTGTCATCGCCACACGCGGCAGCGAATACCATGGGGAAAGAAAGAAGAAGAAGTCGGTGCAAGGTCATGGGGTCTCCTCTGGATATTATTCAAAACCTATTCAACCTCGCGGTAGGTAATGTTTTGAACAACTTTGGGGAAGCGAAAAGTGCCAAAACCGATAAAAGTAAGGTCTAAATGACCTCAAAAATCGAGCTTAAACGTTCGTTTCGTGGATACGACAAAATTTGGTCATGGGGTGATCGGTCACGCCACAATGAACAGGTTTAGTCGCCCGAACGGACGGCGAGACTGCGAATTGGGCGGAATTACATCGGATGGGCGATTGGAATTCCGGCACTGTTTAGGAACCCGATCCCTCGATGTCAGGCCCATCCATCACCCGAGAGCATGGCGAGTCTGGCGGGCAAACACCAGTGGCTAAGTCGGACGAATCAGAACGCCACACCAAGGCTTATGGACGGGCCAAACGTATGCGTGTGAACCCATCCGACTCCGACTCGAAACACAAAACCACCCGCTGCGGGTTGCCGCCGAAAACCTGCGTAAATGGTGGGGGTCGCTGTATACGCTACAGAAACCTCGTCCGAGCGTTCATACATCGACTCTTCGCGGTCAACCGCGACGCCTCCTGCAACTTCAAACCGCGCGTTCGGGCCCAGAAAACCATGCACCTGCACCCGCGGGCCGGTGGCTTGTTCATCGCTAACAAAAGGCATCAATTTGGTCGACCGCCCAATACCCATACTGATGGCTGTTTGTTTGCCGACCCATCGTTCAGCATTGACAACCACCGCATTGAAAAAAAGAAGGCTCGTAGCTTCGACGTAAACACCATTCGAATCAGTTCGATCACCGCTTTGTGCACCGGAAGCCCGCTCCGTTCTGCGACGCTCGTTTCGCAGTTCAACAGCCTCAGCGCTCCACCACGGAGGTTCGGGTGCGGTGTCGCTTTGTTCCGTCTCGGGTTGCGATTCTGAAGCGGATGAGTCCTCATCGTCGGGGGAGCCGTCTCCATCGAGTGTGTCGCCTGACGGCAGGAGCGCTGCCGAGACTGGCGGACTCGCTACCGTCAGCGCACAAAGCCACAACGATGAAAAGCACATCCGTTTCAACGCCACTCCACGACTTAGGATGGACCATAATATAGCTTCCGGCTTGTTTATCAAACAGATATTGGCAATTGGTAACCACCGGCCGATTTGGGTTGGTCGTAGGGGGCGGGGCCGCTCAAATGCAGATAGCTATCGGTTTTTTTGCGCTACTCGATGTACCCCAGCGCGCGCAGGGCTTCTTCCTGCTCTTCCGTTCGCTCCGACACGGGCGTGTTGGCGGCATCGAGCTCGGCGTGCCACGCCGTTAAGATCGGCGTGAGAGTAGCGGCGACTTCAGGCTCGGTGACGGCAACATTTTTCGTCAGATCCGGGTCCGCTTTGTGGTTGTACAGGGCCACATCGTAGCGGCCGCTCAGCATGGGGGTCGCCACGAGCGTGTGCGATGGTGTGCGCACCAAGCGCTGGCGGGTGCGCTCGACGGGCCACGGTGCCCACGCGCTGCGCAGTTCGGACCGCGTAATGGCCAGCGCTGAAGTGTCGGCGCCAGCCAACAGGGGTCGCTTGAGATCTGGATCGGTCGTCCGGTCAAACAGCAGGTCGCTGCGCTTGGGTCCGTCGCAGAGCGAATACTGCGGACCGTGAATGCAGTGCAGCCGCTTGGCTCGACCCGCCACCAAGTAGTCGGTGAGCCGGGCGTGCAGGGTGCTGCCCGACTCGGCGCGAACCCAAGGCGGCGGTTCGGCTGTTCCGAACAGGTCGCGGCCATCGAAAGGCATGGCGTCGGGGGCCGTAACGCCGGTGAGCGCTAGGAGGGTGGGCATGACGTCCTCGAGCGTGGCCGGGTCATCCACGGTGGCGACGCGTACACCGGGTCCTTTGAACACGAGCGGAATCCGCAGGCTCGCGTCGTGGCCGTTGGGACCGTGCTCAAAGTACAGGCCCCACTCGCCCATGTTCTCGCCGTGGTCGGCTGTGAACACCACAATCGGGTCAGTGCGGCCCAGGGCTGCGAGCCCGTCGAGCAGGGTGCCAACTCCATGGTCGGCGTAGGCGATCTCGGCGTCGTACAACGCCGAGCAGTCGGCCAGCAATGGCTCGGCAATGCCGTCGCGGTTTCCAAAATACTTGTACCGAGCCACCTTGCCGTTGGTGGCCCGCTCCGACAACGCCCGACAGCCGGGGGCATCGGGCTGATCGGCCCAGGTCTTCGGCGGCAGGTAGGGGAAGTGGGGGTCGGCAAAGTGGGTCCACACCATCAACGGGCAGTCGGTGGGCACTTCTTTGACCCGGTCCAATGTGTGCTGGGCCAACGTCACGGCGGGGGCATCGTAGTGCACCTCAAAGACGTCGTAGCCTTTGTCCATCTTCTGCTTGGGGCCGGCCACGGGCATGGCCGAGATGCCCACGGTACGCCATCCGTGTTCGGCGAGCAGGGTCGGCAGCCGCTGGGGCGCCACGATGACGTCGCCCACTTCGCGGGAGCCGTGGTGGTGGGGCGACAGCCCGGTCATCATGCTGGCCAGCGCGGGAGTGGTGCGAGGGACGGGTGTGGTGGCTTGGCGAAACACGGTGCCGGCCTCCGCCAAGGCATCGAGCCGCGGCGTGCGCGCGTTGGGGTGACCGGCAAACCCGAGTCGGTCGGCCCGCAACGTATCGATGGACACAATGACCACGTCGGGACCGGTCGCATCGCCGGTGCAAGCAGCGGTGTGCGGCGGTCTGGAGGCCTCGGTGCCGACCGGGCGCTCTGCGTCGGACTTCGGCGTTTCATCGCCGGTGTCGCACGCCAGTGCTGCAAGAAGTGCCAAACGAATCATTGACTCAGCCGAGGTAAGGGGCCCATGAGGTGCTGCGGCGACCGCCGCAACTGCGGACCGATGTATCGTCCTGTTGCCCCATTGACACACCCGCTTCCAATCGGCCCCCAGAACCGGATACATTAAGGAACTCGCATTACCCGAGGGGCACACCGTTGACGCTCAAAACATCTCGCACTCGCGGCCTCATGCTGGGACTGGGGCTTTTGGTACTTCTGGAGGGCGTGCTGCGCGTGGCGGTGCCCGAGTCGAGCGTTTTGTTTGCGTGGGAGCACCCCGATGGGGTGATCAAGCTCATGGGCAATTCGGTGTGGGTGCGCGAGTCGAGCGAACAGAGCGGAAACGACGGTCCGTACCGGTTCACCATCCAGACCAACGCGCAAGGTCTGCGGGACGCTGAGGACCACCCGTCCGCCAAGCCGGAGGGCACAGATCGCTACCTTGCCTTAGGCGACAGCTGGGTGTTTGGGACGTCGGTGACGCAACAGTCCACCGTCTCAGAACGCCTTGAGACCGTGCTGACGCAAGCCACTGGTCGCGAGACCATCGTGATGAACGCGGGCATCCCGGGCGGGAGCGCGTTTGAGATGCTCGCCCGCTGGACCGAGTTGCGCGATCAGTACGAGCTCACCGGCGTGGTGCTGGGCATTCCGCACAACGCGGGTCGGCAACGCGAGATGGCCGAGATTCGGAACGCGATGTTTCACCCCACCGCCGGAGCGCCGTACGTCAATGTTCGGACCTATTTGGTCCTGCGGCACCTGATTGCGCCCTTCACCCGGCCCCGGTACGCGGATTCTACAGTCAACGACCCGATGGGCGACGAGAGCATGGTCAGTGATCTGACCACCATCATCACCGATGCCCGGTCTCGGGGTCTCACCGTGACGGTGATCGAGGATCCGGGCCACATGAATGACGCGCTGGGACGACCCCGCGTGCTCAATCGCCGGTGGCGGGCCGAGCTCGAGCCGCTCGGTGCGGTGTTTGCCGGCCATGCGCTCAACACCCGCGACTGCTGGGGGTTCATCGACCTTGGGCACCCCGGCGAGTCCGGTGCACTCGCCATTGCAACCGTCGTGGGGTCGGCGATGGTCAAGGGTGAGAGCATTCCGGGGCTTCAAGAGCAGCCCCGGTGCGCGGACGTTGAAGGTGCGGGACCCGGCAAGCCCGGCTGGCCGGTGGACGGGTGAAGTCCACGCGAACGGTCTCGCCTGCTGTGGTGACGGCGCTGGCGGCGGTGCTCGGTGTCTTGGCCTTGGCGCAGCACATGGCATGGCTGTCGCTTCACACGGCGGTCGAGACGTGGGACGACGACGCCGGGCTGTTTCGGTTGGCGCTGTGTCTGGCTGACGATTCCGGTGCGGCCTGTTCGGTCGGCGCACCCTACCCACCTCTTGTGCCGTGGGTCAGCAGTCGGTTGATGGGCGAGGTGCCGTCGCTGCAGGGGGCGCTCACGAGTCTGTGGCCTTTTGTGGCGCTGCTGATGGGTGCGTTGTTTGTGGGCGTGCGGCACCGAATGGGCTCGATGGCGGGGCTGGCGGCGATGATGATGGGCCCGGTGATGGTCTGGTCGCTTCACATTCGGGGCAAGTACTACACCGAGGTGCCCTTGGCGGCTCTCTGCGTCGGTGCGGTGGTGGCCCTCGCCTTGTCGGACTCGATGCGACGGCGGATGCCCAGTCTTGTGTTTGGGGCCTTGATGGGGCTCGGTCTGCTCACCAAGTGGTCGTTTGCCTTCTTTTTGGGGCCAGTTGCTGCGATGGCGATGGCGGTTGCGGTGGGCAGCGCCGTGCATCATCCAACTGCCCGCGTTGTGGGCATCGGGGGCGTGCTTGCCGTGCCTGCGTTTGTGCTTGCGGGAGCGGCCGGGTGGATGACCCACGGCCTCACGGTGGCCGTGTGGTTGGGGCTCGCAGTGGCGGTGTTTTTGATCCGCGTGACGCGACGCAGCGAAATGAGCCGGCACCAGTTGGCGAACCTTGGGCTGATGGTGGCGTCCGTGCTGGCGGTGGCCGGTCCGTGGTACTGGGGCAATTTCTGGTCGCTGCAAGAGTTCCTCACGGCCAACCTGAGCCAGCAGTACGATGGCGATGCAGTGAAGGGTCTTGCCGGCTGGCCGTTTTACCCGGCGGTGCTGATGACGCGGATGCTGGGCACCCCGTCGGCGCTGCTCGTGCTGGCGGGATTGATTCTGGCCGTGCGCCGCGACGCACCGCCGCTGGTTCGCTACTCGGTGCTGGCGCTGCTCAGCGGCATGTTGATTCTCGGTGTGTTGCCCTACCGTGCCGGGCGATACTTGATTCCTGCGCTCGGCTTGGCGGTGGTGCCGCTGATCTGGGTTCTGCGGCGCTGGAGCCGACCCGCCGTGTGGTTGCTCCCCTGGACGCTTGCAGGGGCCATGGTGCACCACGTTTCGTGGATACCGATGGCGGTAGACGGGGCACGGGTACCCCACCATTGGCCGGTGTTTTCGCTTCCCGAGCCCGACCTGATGGGCAATAGCAAGCGAGGCATCTACCAAGCCTATGTCGATCTGCTTCGACCCCGCTGGCGGTTTCTGCCCGTGGCAAATCCACCCGTCCACCAGTCGGCTCCGTCGAAGAAGCTGGCGGAATTTATCGCCAACGATGCGGGTGCGACGCCCAGTCTCACCATGGTCGTCGACCCCACGTCGGGCTTGAATCTCAACGCGATGCGCACCCACATGGATGCCACCCGCCCGCCGGCCACCACCATGATTGCGCGGGCCGAAAAAGCGGTGAATCGCAGCAGCCTCGCTGCCTGGATGCACCGGGCCAAGAAACCGCGCGACCAGCCGGCCACGGCGATGGCGCGACCCTCTCCCCGGATCCTGTACGTGGTGTCTGCCTTTCGGCCCGACCAAGGACCGAACCGGCAGACCATAGCAGCCTTTCGAGCCGCTGGGTTTGAAGCGGTTCAACGCGACGGAGTGACCGATGGCTTTCAGCCAATCGGAACCACCGTCTGGCGACGTAAGCCGTGAACATCATCGCCTTGCACGGGTTCACCGGTTCGGCAGCGGACTGGGCGCCCCTTGCAGACGCGATGGGTCTGCCGATCACGGGGATCGATTTGGTGGGGCATGGGGCCTGTCCAGCCCCGACCGAAACGTCAGCCTACACCAGCGAAGCCATGGTGAAGGCCGTCGTGGGTGGACTGAGTGATCAAGGCCCGAGTCTATTGATGGGGTACTCGATGGGGGCCCGCGTTGCGTTGCGTCTCGCCCTTGCCCATCCCGATCGGGTGCGCGCGCTGGTGCTCATTGGAGTGAACCCCGGCCTGCGCGATTCGGTTCAGCGAGCCGAGCGCATCGCACGCGACCAACGCCTCGCAGCCCGAATCGAGCAGCGCGGAATGGAGTGGTTCTGCGAACACTGGGCGTCACTCCCAATTATTGCCACCCAACAGGTCATCCCGGCATCGATCCGTGATCCGATGCAGGCTCGGCGTCGCGCCAATCGACCTGCGGGTCTGGCCGGAGCGCTTCGTGGTTTTGGTCAGGGCGCAGTTGAGCCGGTCTGGGACCGGTTGCCCCAACTCAATTGCCCTGTCCTCCTGCTGACCGGCAGCCTTGACCCGGCTTATGGGGCCATCGCCAACGAAATGGCCGACCACCTGCCTTTCGCCGTACACGAAGTCGTGGACGGAGCAGGACACTGTGCCCATCTGGAACGGCTTGCGGATTCGGCCCGTCGCATCAGCGACTTTGTGCTCAGTTTGGGCGAGTAAACGTCCACGTCGTGTCGGTTGACAGGGCTGGGTCGTAGGCGTAGCCACCCAACGAGAACTCTTTGAGCCCTTCAGGACGATCGATGCGCCCCTCGATGATGTACCGGGCCATCATGCCTCGGGCTCGCTTGGCCATGAAGCTGATCATCTTGGGCTGACCATCGCGGATTTCTTTGAAGGCAGGGGTGATCAGTGCGCCCGGGAGTTGTCCGGCCTTCACTGACTTGAAGTATTCGTTGGACGCGAGGTTGATGAGGGATCTGTCGGAGTGGTCAGCCATTCGTTCGCGGAGTTGAGCGGTGATCCGGTCGCCCCAGAACTGGTAGAGGTTGCTGCCCTTGGGGTTTTCCATCCGGGTGCCCATCTCCAGCCGGTAGGGCTGGATGAGGTCGAGGGGTCGAAGCAGTCCATACAGCCCAGACAAAATGGCGAGCCGGTCTTGTGACCACTCGAGATCGTCGTCGCTCAGGGTCGAGGCGTCAAGTCCCGTGTACGTGTCGCCATTGAAGGTCAGGACGGCGGGCTTGGCATTGTCGGCGGTGAACGGGGTGGTGAAGGCCTGGAAACGGTCATGGTTGAGCGTTGCCAGCTTCTCCGAGATGCTCATGAGCGCTTGCAGGTCGGCAGTAGCCAGTTGCTTGGCTGCATCGGCCAGCTCGACTGCATCGTCGAGCAGCACAGGCTGGGTGGGTGTGATGCCTCGAGTGTGAGGGGTGATGTCCAGTTTCTTTGCGGGCGATACGACGGCAAGCATGAGCGTCCTCCAACGGGTCTCTTAACCCCCTACTCTTCCGATGGAAGGGGAGCGGACCGTTTGGGGCGAACAAGTCCACGCACAAAATCGAAGACGACAATCCACGGGAGCATCCACGCCACAACAAAGGCCATCCACCAAATTGGGGCCAAGGGGGCTCCGTCTGTCGTCCGATCGCGGCCAATGGATTGCACTTCGATGTCGGCGCCTGCGGTGCGAAGTCGTGGAACGCCGCCTGTTGGCGGGGTGGGCTCAAGGCACACCATTGTGGAGTCCCCCCACCGCAGCAGCACTCCGTCCGCGCTGCGTTGAAGTTCGACCGCTTCGGTTTTGGGTGGTGGAGGTGCAGACCCCATGCAGGCGAGGCGTTCGCCGGATTGAGTGGCGGTAACGGGTCCGTCCGAGGTGAACGTAAACCAGATTCCGTCAGAGCCCGTTGAATTGAGCGACAGCGCAAGCGTGGCCGTCGGTGGAAGCTTCGTTCGGACGTACAGCTGGTCAGCGGGCCCATCGGCCGCCCACTCAGTGCCGCGCAGAATGCGCCATCGGCTGTCCAACACCCGCCACGCACCCTCGAGCGGCTCCAGACGTTCGACAGACTGGGTCCCCCACCCTTTGGGGGTAGAGGTGGCTCTGCGCTGCTCCAGTTCGTTGGCCGCAAAGGGCGCGACGGCCAACCCGAGGGCGACGGCGACCATCCGTTCAAGTGGAATGCTCACAAGGCACTCGGTTCGTTTTCGGGTTCCGGCAGGGTTGGCAGCGGTTCGCCGGTTCCGGGGCGAAGCACGGATCGACCGCGCATCCATGGCTTGATGACCTTGGCCAATGAATATCCGAGAACGCGGTGTCCTTGTTCGGTGAGCAGGGTCTGATTCAAAAAGAGTTGACCGGTTTGTCTTCGGCTGTTCTGGAAAATCGAGGGTCCGTCCACCACGGGCACCCCGTGTCGTTGTGCAACCGATCGCATGGCGTCTCGATAAAGTTGGAGGGAATCGGTCAGCTCGGTTCCTGTCATGTCTGACGAGACCGGTGTCATGACAAACACGATGGGTGTGTCACGGTCGAGTGCGTCGACCACCAGTCGGTCGAGTGTGGCTGCGTAGGCGTTTGTTCCCAAACGAGGTTCGCCGTTGGGGTTAAGGTTCGCGCCCGTTCCGAAGACTGCCGTGCGGCGAGCAGCCCGTTCATTCCGATGCAGATTGGCGATCCGATCGAGGACTCGGAAGAGGGCATACTGTTGCAGCATCGCCCTCGGACCTTCGTGCTGCTTTACCATCGCGATGACGTCCTCGTCCCGGTAGGTCTGGACCGACATCTCGATGGACGGTCCGCCAATGATCACAAGGTCGGGTTCGAGAGACCACCCCCGCAAGTCCATCAGATTGAGGTGTTGGGTTGCGGTGTAGTCGGGCACAGCCATCATGAGCGGCTCGAGCCCGACCCGGGAACCGCCCAGGCTCTCAACGGCGTCGTATGCGAAGGTTCGGTTCAACGACACGCCCTGTCCGAATGTGGTCTGGTCGCCTAAAAATAGTATCCGACGCAGGTTCTGTGGTTTGGGCTGGGCAATTTCCGTTCCGCGCGCGCCAACACTGTTCACCGCGACCCGTTGTTCATTGACCACGGTCTCGCCGGGTGGCAACTCCCAGAGCAAGTAGGGATGCGGGGAACCGAAGGACTCTGGCACAGAAGGGTCCGCCATTTGGTTGGCCTCGTACCAATGCGCGCCGCGCTCCAGCCCCATGAGCAGGAGCGCGCTCAGGATCATTCCGAACACGACGCCGCGGACCGTGTTGTCATCGAATGGCAGGGAGACGTTCACGCAGCGCACATAATCAGGCAAATCGGTCGCTGGCCAGTTAGCACGATAGACAATATATTAACTATAATGACTAAATATGAACACTATGATATAAAAATATCCTAATGGATTATATATCATCAAACCTCGCACTCAATGTTCGCCAGTTGCGTTCTGCACGGCAGTTGAGTCAAGCCCAGCTGGCTCAAATCGCTGGCATTCCACGCCCCACGTTGGCCCATCTCGAGTCAGGAGCGGCCAACCCTACTTTGTCGGTGCTCATGCGCATTGCCAGTGCGCTGCAGGTGCTCATCGAAGAACTCGTTGCCCCGCCGCGCAGTCTTGTTCGCCATGTGCCCGTCGAAGACCTCCATCATCGCCAGCGGGGAGAAGCCACCGTTCGCCATGTGTTGCCCGATGCCATTCGGGGACTTTCATGGGAGCGAATGGAACTCCCCGCTGGTGTTCAGGCGGTGGGAATTCCGCACGCGCGGGGTACGCAAAAATATGTAGCCAGTGAGCAAGGGCAAATGGTCATCACCGTCGGCGAAGAACAAATCCGTCTGGCTCCGGGAGACGTTGCCGTGTTTCGGGGGGACCAACGCCATCGGTACGAGAACGTGGGCCCGGTAGTCGCGGTTTGTTTTGGATTGGTGACGGCAGCGCCGATTGCCGGTTAACATGGGTTCTTGGCTGACTTCGCATGGAGTAGAGGAGAGTCCGCAATG
>Ga0160422_10000325_pt1 | contig 28546 bp, 19 predicted proteins | sample Fk160mmetaG_FD_108192 | JGI IMG/M metagenome (GOLD analysis project Ga0160422, IMG submission 108192) | Marine microbial communities from the Central Pacific Ocean - Fk160115 60m metaG | ecosystem: Environmental > Aquatic > Marine > Oceanic > Photic zone | place: The Central Pacific Ocean...
AAGGAGATGGGCTGTCCTCGGAGAGTTCCACCCCGTTGTAAACGACACGGCATCGTTCAGCGGCCGCGCCATATCGCGAGACAACAAGATTTCTGGTCAGAACACTGACGCAGATCACTCGATCTGCCTCGCGAATCCCCCGGGACTCTATGGCAAGAACGTCAGGGTTCCCACGTTCGCCCGATCGGTCAAATTCAGTGCTGTGAACGTGAACAATCAGTGGCTTTCCAGTGATCGCACGGAGGGCTAGCCCGGCTTCGTAGGTCATCCAGTCATGGGCGTGAATAACGTCGAAATTTTGATTCGCCAGTGACTGAGCGCAAAATTGAGTAAATCGTCTGACGTGATGGCAAAGATCCTCTCCGTAATCCACGCTGGTGTGAACTGGCTTGGATCTGTCAGTTGTCGCTTCAGGAACTCGGGATGTATTGTTGAAATTCGGACGTGGTGCGCTCTGTGCGATCCATGCTTCGCGAGCCATCTTTCTGAGCAGCATCTGTTGTTCTTCAGGGACCTCACCGCCGAGCCTTGCAAATTCATCCAGCGCTTGTGAGGCTCGGATGGGATTTCCATTGGCAGTTTGAAGGAATGTTGCTACCAGTTCTGGTGAAGTATCGAGCGGATACGGGAGATGATTAAATTGCTCCGTTCCAATGGATTCGAGTTGGTGCTCTTCTTCTGGCTTCAACGGCGGAACACCTGGAATCGGATCGATGAGCGGGGGGAACTTTTGAGCCGCCGCCTCCGAGGAAGATGTGGGTGCCGCCGGCAGATGAGGCTGGCTTACGTTCGCTTTGGCAGAATTTTCGGACAATGGCTGAGCTGTTCCTATGTCCAGTTCCTTGCATCCTGGAGAAAGCACCCTGACCCCACCGACTTGAGCGCTCGAAACCGGGCGAGGCAAGACAAAGTCAATTTCAATGCCTTTCCCGACGAGAGCGCGGGTCAAGCCAGCGCACGCGGTGCCGAGCCCGCCCGTGATCAACGGGGGAAATTCCCAGCCCAGCATCAGCACTCGCATCAATCTTCCTCGTCTTCACCACCCATGTCGCCAAGTTCAGTGAACGTGGCCACCATGGCTTTGATCGCAACTGCAAGCTCGGTGGGAACTTTGGAAGGCCACTCGCAACAGAAGACATACTGCCGATGGTCGTCCCGGAAATGTCGAAGTGGCGGTACGGGGCCGTCCCAATCAAGCTCAACGAGCTCTTCTTCGAAAAGTTCCTCCAGCTCGTCTCCTGTGTGCTCAAGATCACCCTCGATGGACTCGGACAGCCAGCGGTCCTTGGTCATCAGAGCCAACAGGCATCCATTTTCGGTTGGCTTGAGCTCATACCAAGCGTCCACATCATGAGGAGCTTTCACATTGATCGTGTCCCCTGAGATTTTGGCAAGCGACTTCAGGGATTCAGGGAGATGGTCGTAGATTTCATTCATCATGTGCTCGTCCTCAAGACTACGCATGGTAGCCTCGGACATTCATGTCGAGCGAGAACACCCATTGGACCAGCCGAGAGTTGTTGAATTGGATGAGAGATCGATTCGAAGACTCTGGCGTAGATAGCCCGAGAGTGGTGGCAGAAACGCTCCTGGCTGAGTCCTTTGGCTGCACGAGGCTCGACTTGCACATGCATCCAGACCGGCCGGCGAGTGCCGACGATCGGAACCGACTGCGGGAATATGTCCGTCGCATTTTGTCGGGTGAGCCCCTTCACTATGTCACAGGGCAGGCTCGGTTCTGGCACGGGTCATTCTCCGTACGACCATGCACACAAATTCCTCAGCCATGCACCGAACTGCTGGTCTCTCACACTCTTGGGTTGTTGTCCAGTCGTGGTCAGAAAGCAGGTCATGGGAGAAAGGCGGTTGACAGTCTTCCAACCCATGATCACGCAGCTGAGGCGACGGTCCCCGCCAAATCCGGGTCCCCATCATCTCAAACTTCCGCCTTTTTGCCGGACGACCTCTCTCGTAACGGACCTACGGTCTCCCCGCCTGATTCAGATGTTTCCATCAAGATCTTGGAGCTTGGGGTTGGCAGTGGCGCTGTGATTGTGTCCCTGCTTCAATCGCTTCCCAGTGCGGTAGGGGTTGCCGTCGACGTGGATGATGAATGCTTGCTTTTGGCCCGCGAAAATGCGAACGCCCATAGTGTTGGCGATCGCATCACGTTGCAGATCCATGACGTGAAACATCCATTCGTCGGGGCGTTCGATGTTGTGGTTGGAAATCTTCCTTACATACCTGATCACGAATGGCCACATTTAATTGATCCTGGTGTACTCGGCTTTACTCCAGAAAAAGCCCTTCGCGGTGGTGACGATGGATTGTCCATCATCCGCCCAGCGGTGCGGTGGGTGGGTGGGTGCATGCGGCAGGATGGAATCTTTGGGCTTGAGCACGCCACCTGCAGCAGCGACGCCGTTCGTGAACTCTTGGAGCAATCCGGATTCTCTAGCGTAGAAACCCTTGTTGACGAGGACGGACTCGAACGTGCCACTTTTGGGCTGTGGTCCGGAGAGTCAAAAGCCCGTGAATGCTGATTTTAAAACCTCAAACAGACGGGGTACTGGAATTGGCTTAAAGAGCACGGCATGCATGCCCTCTTCGGTCGCGCGTAGAATGGAGTGCGATGGGTCGTATCCAAATCCGGTCATGAGAACCACAGGAATATTTGGCTCAAGATCTCGTACGCCTCGGAAGACTTCATAGCCGTTGCAATCCGGCATTCGGATATCGGTTATTACCAAGTCAGGGCAGTTCCCGCGGGATCGACATTCTGAAAATGCGGCGATGGCTTCCGCCCCGCCGTCACATGCGGTCACGGTGACACCATTCGCTTTAAGTAGTTTGGTAAGTCCTTGCACAACGACGGCCTCGTTGTCTGCCACCAAAATATGACGACCCTGAAGGTCGGGATCGGGTTCCGCAGGTTGAAGATCTCGTTCTGTTGCCAAGACCGCCTTTGGTCCTGTGCCGGCCGCATCCATAGCCTCTTGGAGTTCAGTGACGATGGCCATCACTTCGGGATGATCCCCTCCAAGTGCTTCAAGCTTCTCTATTGGATGAGCAAGAGCGCTTCGGAAGGCCCCTGCGGTTTGTCGATCTACGGCAGTTCGCTCTCGAAGAACCAATTCGATGAAGTGGAGTGCTGCAGCAATGTACCTTCCGAGAAGAAGTGCCTCTGAGAGGTCGGCCTCAGAAAAGGCGGCACACTTTTGGGACTCCACATTGAGCGTTCCCAGAATTCGGGTTCCGAGTTGCAGTGGAAGTGTCATCGTGGACTGGGCGCCTTGGAGTCCTGGAAGGTATTCGTCATCACTGTCGGCCTGACGCGTCAGCACACATTGGCCTGTGGCGGCGACTCGGCCGGTGATTCCATTGCCGCGGGCGGCAGCAAAAATGGATTCCCCAATTCGAAGGGGCGCCAAGTTGTGACTGACGAACAATTCAAGCTGCTTGGTCTCTGGATGAAGGAGCCGAACCTCCCAACTGTCCCACTGAAAAAGCGATTCAATGGCTCGATGAATCTTCCGGTCAAGAATTTTGAGTCGTCCGGAGATGGTGTCGCCTTCATGCCCTGGCTCGTCGAGTTCAAGAATGCCGGCCGAGTACTCGTGCACCTCACGAAGACGAGTCAACGCGATCCTTTCGGGCCCCAAATCCCATTGCGTGAATGGTGCGGCCTGATCTTGGTGTGGACGGCTTTCCGTGACCACTTCGAAGTGTTCGAGCAAAAATTGCCGGACGATATCCGGGAGGCGTTCAGCCTCGGTGATGCGTAGGGGAGGTTTGCCTTCCTGTCCAGACATGCGTTCTCGGAGTGTACGCGTCTTGGTATCCATCTCGCTCATAGAATCGTGGGATGGATGCGGTCTCTGTCTCAAAAGTTCACAAATCTTTTGGTTCAACGGTGGCCTTGCGCGATGTCTCGTTCCGTTTGCCCAAGTGCGGAGTCGTTGGTTTGTTGGGCCCAAACGGTGCTGGAAAGAGCACCATGATTCGGATGTTGGCGGGTGTTCTGCAGCCAGATTCTGGGACAGTATTGGTTGGAGGAGCCCCTCCTTCACAAGTTGATGTGCGATCACGCGTCGGCTGGCTTCCTGAGCACAACCCGCTCCCACTCGACCGGACGGTCCAAGATTGGGTTGTCGAGGCTTGCCGATCGCGTGGAGGAACCAAGAAACAGGCGTTCACCGCGTTGGATCGTTGCGAACTCGCGTTGCATGCAAATCGCCGCATTTCAGCACTGAGTAAAGGTTGGCGACAATTGGTTGGTCTCGCTGCAGCGCTTGCTCATGAGCCAGAGCTGCTGATCCTCGACGAACCATCAACCGGCATGGACCCATTGCGGCGCCGATGGTTCCGGAGATTGCTTCGTGAGTTGGGGTCAGAACGATCTGTGCTGCTGAGTTCTCATCTTTTAGACGAAGCCGAAAGGGTTTGTGATGAAGCAGTGCTGGTTTCAGAAGGTTGTGTTTGTGCTTCCGGGCCACTGACTCACATCCTCGCTCTTTCTGGGGGCGGTGACTTGGATGAAGCGTTCGTGCAAGTCCTTATGCCAAAGGGGCCAAAGTGAATTCGATTCGTATTGGCATCAGAGAGGGCCTCTTGGCTGCACGATCACCGGGATTGCTGTTGGGAGCAGCTTGTTACGCCTTTTTGTGGGGATTGGGCTGGTGGCTTGCGGCCCCTGCAGTTTCCTCGGGATTTTCCAATGGGGCTCCTGCAGACACCAGTGGAGTCATCCAAGTTTGGTCGGTCACCATTGCTGTCATTTTGCCCTTGCTCGTAATGCGAACCGTGCTTGAACCAGACCGTTCAGGCCTGATCGAATGGCGTCTCTCTGGGCCGGTCCATCCGGCAGGACTGGTGCTTTCTTTGTTGCTCACCACCGCCATGGCTCTGGCCCTGTTCGTTTTACCGATGCTTCCCATCATTGGGGTATCCCTGGCTCATGGCGCTTCGGTTGTTTCATTGTGGGGGCATGCGGGTGCGTCCGCTTTGCTAATTCTGATGTGGGCGACAGTTGTTGTCGCAGCCACAGTTTGGCTTCGCTCAACCTTTCTGATCTTGATTTTCACACTGCTGGTTCCAGCACTTGGCTTGGTTGGGGTCGCCGTCCTTCCTTTACTGGCAGATCGCGTTGATGATGCTGGAGTTGGCTGGTTGAGTTCGTTGCTCACACGTACGGCAGGTCAATTGGCGAATATCCATCCATTGCAGCTTTCTCGGGGCCTTCTGGATGGCCGAATCGAGTGGTCATCTCTTGTCAACGTCGGCCTGTTGTCTGTGTTTTCACTCCTTGCGGCTTCAGAGGGAATCCGACTCCGGTCCTTTTCCGGGCAGGTCGGCTTACGCCGTCATGCTGTCATCCGATGTCTTGCTGTTGTGGCTCTTGCCATGATCTTATTCGCGACTTCAAACCGACATATTTCCGGGGCGCTCGATCTCACGCCCCGGAGTCGCGCACAGCCTTCACCGAGATTGGTTGAAGCAATGGCCTCTCTGCCTCAGGGGGCGACCGTACTGCTCACCTTGGACGGGGATCAAGTTCCCCCTGACGACTTTCGGTTTGCCAATCGCATTCTCCAGCGTTCTTCCGAGCAGATTCCAGTTGAAGCTTTATGCATCGACTTGGCGGCACTTCGACGTGGAGAATTTACCAGCGAGCAGATTGCCAATTGGCAAAATCTATTTTCAGATGCCACAGCCCGTCCAAATCAGATCAGGGACGCCATCACTTATCTCGAATTGCAGTCAAGACTCCTGAACCCGTCGGAACATGCCGATGTCATCGTTGGCATCCAAGAATCATTGCTGAGGGTGCAGGCAGGGCTTCGAAGAGGAATATTGCCCGATCTGAGCTCCATCGCTCGACAGCTCACGGTTGCCCTGCAAGAACTGGCCAACGCTCAACTCAACCCCTCGGTTGCGGACGAATCACGGCGTATGGCCCAGCAGCTTCTCATTCTCGCTGACGATGATCAATTTGCCGCCGCAAAGGTGTTCTCTCAAAGTGGTGGCATGGCCTTAATCCACGAAGGCAAGGTTCATGCATTCCGTTCCGCGAGTTCTTTTCTTGTTCAATTCGGCGATGAGACACCTCTTCGAAGTGAAGCAGCATTGTCACAAACTCTCGAAGGGTTCGTCGGAACAGAGCCCCCACTGGTTTCAATCCTGGCTCCGAATGGAAACCAAGAACTCATTCAATCGGTTGATTATGAATTGCAGAGGCGTGGGCTGCGTGTTCTCCCTTACGAAGAACACCATCCAAAGGCAGTTCTTTTGATCTTGGCCGACCCGCCACCAGCCGTCGAAGCTGACCCGGCTGGCTTTGCTTTTGTTCGTAAAGTCGCAAGAGCCATTCAGGATCCAAACCAAGATGCCGTCGTATGTTTGGGCCCCTCAGTTCGATCCAGATACGGTTTGGATTCTCCGTGGGAAGAACTCATGGCCAAGATTGGTGTCGACGTCGTGCTAAAATCAGCCTTGGGTGAGTCGGTGACCCGGCGCAGCGTCCGCCAAACTGACTTTTTGGTAAGACCAGACTGGAAATCAGACCATCCGGTTTCTGTTTCTGTAGGAGGCTTGCCGCTGGGGTTCCCTTTGGCCGTTGATCTGGGAGCGGATGGGTCGTGCTTCCGCTGGCTTTCATCCTCGCGACGAGGGCGAGTCTCGAACTGGACTTCGCCCCAATCGTCGGTCGAAGAGGCTCACGAAGCGATGGGGCTGGTGCGACTGATTGAAAGACCCGGCCGTCGTCTCGCTGTCGTCGGCTCTTCCCGCTGGCTGTCTCCTTCCCTGAAGTCCAACCCAAATTCTTTCGCTGCCACGGCCGGCAACCATGAACTCGCTTCATCGTTGCTTCGCTGGGCTTCAGGACAGGATTTCCTTGGGCAAGGCCCCAATGCTGCTCTTGGTCGGTTCCAGCCTTCTTCCTTTGAGCGCTGGCTTTGGATGGGGTTTGCCGTGGTCGCAATCCCGTTGGCCCTCGCTCTGGCCGGTTGTCGTTCCGCGTGGGGACGTTCCAGATGAGCTGGCGTGTGACCTTATCTGTGCTCCTTCTTGTCTTGCTAGGCCTGCTGTCGTCATATTGGAATCGGCCACCTGTTTTTCTTAATTCGTCACAGCTCTCTCTCGATGGGTACACGCATATCGAGCTGTTGGGTGACTCAAACTGGAAAATGTCAAAAGAGGATGGTTGGGCATCGACTCACCCAAGCCGTGCCCGGCTGTCCAACACCAAAGTTGAACAATGGCTCCGTCTTTTCGAAAAAGTTCAGCCTTCGCTTCCTCCCAAAGGCAGCCCCTCTCACACCATTCGTTTCACTCAATACGATTCTGATCGCACAATTGATCTGCCGGTTTGGTTTGATGTTGTTGGTCCAGCCAAAATCCAATTCGAGAATGTCTGGTACTTGGTGAGCGCTGAAGTCGTGGAGCCAATACGGTTTGGTTTGGCGCCATTTCGCACCTTTCAGATCGTGCCTCCAGCCGTTTTACCTGCTTCAGTAAAAATCACGGTTGGAAACAGCACCTCTCTGGAACTGGTCAGATCATCGATGTGGTCAATCCATGAACCACTCTTGGCCCCAGCCGACGCCGGCGCCGTTCAAACTTGGCTTGAATCTGTGGAACTCAAATCTGCCGACGCCATTCTTGGTGAGGTCTCTCAGGTTGATGTTGAACTCCTCTCAGGTTTGTTTCCGGTTTCCGCCGAACTCTCCCTTATTGGTGCTGATTCGGCTCCGACAAGATCGGTCCGGTTCGGAAAACGTCTGTCCGACGGATCTCGCCTCGCTCAGGTTCGAGGTGAAGACGTTATTTTCGTTGTTGGCCCGGAAGACGCCGCCACCATGCTGCCCAGTCCCACGCGGTTTCTTGTTCCCACCTGCACCACCCTTGCGCCTGAACGTGTCCACACTCTTGTGGTCGGTCAACAAGCCGAACGTCGAAACGGTATCAGTGGGCAATTTTCTGCCGACGGGGATCGCCTGCTCAACCTCTTGACCGTGACGCCGGCCACCAATTTTGCGTTGGCTGCTTCGTTTGCTGATGGCATAACAATCCAATTGTTTGATCAATCTGGGGAGATTTTGTTTTCCGGCGAGATCAAAATCGAAGGGAATCAGGTCGCGGTGTGCAGTGATGGGCTCGCCAGAATTTTGCCACTGGGTGACGATCTTCTTAGTTGGATTCGAAAGGCAGTCGATACAAACGATCAGGACCAAAGCTCATCGCCGCCCCCTGAGGGTGCTTCGTGATCCAACTCTTTGGGTCTGGAATCGGTGAGTTCCCCGATCCACTTGGCATGAGCATGGGCCCCACGAAAACCCAAGCTTCGTCAATCAACCCCGCTTGCCAATAGGCTTGCAGCAAAGTGGGCCCGGCTTCGAGAAGCAAGACTTGGACCCCCATTTGGGCCAGCTGTGACAGTTGCTCTTTTGGGTTCTGTGATGCAAGCCTGGTGACCTTTTCATTCAAGTGCACACGTGCTTCCGGTGGTATTGGTCCGGAACGAGATGCCACAGCAATGAGAGGGCTCTGGCGGGGGGGATAGAGCCTTGGGTTGAGGCGACAATCATCGGATTGAACCGTTCCCAGCCCAGTCAAGACAGCATCGACTCGGCCGCGGAGCCGGTGCACCTCAGCGCGAGACTCACGACCGGTTATCCATCTGTCGATATTGGGCGGAGGACACATGTAGCCCTCTTGAGTTTGAGCCCACTTGGCGATGACATGGGGGCGAGACTTGGTAGACCACGTGAGGTGAGGCGCATTCAGACGATTGGCATCTGGGTGCGGGGAATGTTCGACATCGATGCCTTTTCGCCGGAGGAAGGCGGCACCACCTTCGGCAACGGGGTTTGCATCTTCAGTGGCATAGACCACTCGGCGTACACCAGCATCTACAATTCGTTGGACGCAGGGAGGCGTCCGTCCGTGATGGTTGCATGGCTCCAGGGTGACAATCAAAACCCCTTTTTTTGCGAGATCTCCTGCTTGCTTCAACGCCACGACTTCAGCATGAGGCTGTCCAGGCCGAACATGCCTGCCTTCTCCAGCCACTTGTCCCGTATCCGAAAGCACCACACACCCCACGGGCGGGTTTGGCCGAGCAGACACCCAACTGCGGGCCCCCAGTCGTACTGCACGGTCCATGGCGAGGTCTTCGGAAATACAAGCTGCCCCGCAAGAAGGCGGGGCGGCGGGTTGATCTTCGCTTGGCATGGACCTCAGGCCTTGAGGACGTCCTCCGCCAGTCGCGGAGGAAGCATGCGGTACTCGAGTGGCTCCATCGAGCTTGAAGCACGACCTTGGGTCAGGCCGCGAAGCGTGGAGGTGTAGCCAAACATTTCTGAAAGCGGCACCTCAGCGGTGATGATTCGAACAATCCCACGGAGTTCAGAGTCGACAATTTGACCGCGTCGGGACGAGATATCACCAGATACTGTGCCAAAGAAGTCTTCGGGAGTGGTGACTGTGACCTTCATGATGGGCTCAAGGAGCCCAATTCCAGCTTCTTCACAAGCCAGCTTGAAGGCCAGTTTTCCGGCTTGTTCGAACGCAACTTGGCTTGAATCAACGTCGTGGTAGGAACCGAATACCAAGTCAACGAAGACATTGACCATTGGGTAGCCGCCAAGAACACCGCTTTTTGCACATTCTCGAACGCCGTATTCCACACTTGGGATGTATTCCTTCGGAATCACCCCTTGGGAAATGGAGTCTCTAAAGGCAACGCCATCTTTCATTTCAAGACCGAGTTCCTCGGCTTCTGAAGGTGTCATTGGTTTGACGGTTAGGACGGCGTCGCCGTATTGGCCACGGCCACCAGTTTGCTTAACAAACTTACCTCGAACTTCATTGGCTGCACCGCTTAGCGATTCGCGATACGAGACCTTGGGTTGGCCAACATTCACTCCAATTTTCATATCACGGACCAATCGATTTTTGATGATTTCGAGGTGGAGTTCGCCCATGCCGGCGATAATGGTCTCGCCGGTCTCGTCGTTGTATTCGGATCGAAACGAGGGATCTTCCCGTCGAATGGTGACCAGCGCGTCGCCAAGCTTTTTCCGGTCGTCAGCAGTTTGTGGCTCGATCGACATGGAAATCACGGGGTCAGGGAAATGCATTCTTTCCAAGATGATTGGATCGGCCTCTGAACACAGTGTGTCTCCGGTCATGGAGTTTTTCAGGCCGACCACTGCGACAATTTGACCGGCTTCGCACGAATCCAGCGCATCTCGGTCCTTGGCGTGCATCTCGAAGATACGAGAGATGTTCTCTTTTTTGCTGTTGCCCGGGTTCAAAAGGCGTGAGCCTCGATCGAGCTTGCCTGAATACACACGCATGTAGGTCAGGTCCCCGTGGGTGTCGTTCACAATTTTGAAGACCAGGGCAGAGAACGGAGCGTCGGGGCTGTGGGGGCGACTTAACGCCACATCTTCGTCTTTGGGATCCGTACCTTCGACGTCAGGGACTTCGGTTGGGTTAGGCAAATAGTCGATCACGCCGTCAAGGACCCGCTGGACTCCGATATTTTTGAGGGCTGATCCGCAAAAGACTGCGTATCCCTCTTGACCAAGCACAGCTTTCCGGACAGCTTTTCGAATGTCTGCCTCGGTAAGCCCTTCTTCGTCCTCCAGATATTTTTCCATCAGGTCATCATCGAACTGGGATGCCGTCTCAATCATTTCTGATCGATACATGGTTGCAGATTCTTGAAGTTCCTCAGGGATTTCTCGCTCTTCGACCACTTCACCTTTGTCACCGGTAAAGAAGTAGGCCCGCATGGTAATAAGGTCAACCATGCCCTCGAACGTGTCTCCAGCGCCGATGGGAATTTGCACCGGGATTGGAATGACTCCAAGTCGCTCTTTGATGGAGTTGTAGGAGAAATCGAAGTCGGCCCCAAGTTTGTCCATCTTGTTAATAAAACAGATGCGAGGAACTCCATACCGGTCGGCTTGACGCCACACGGTTTCTGACTGGGCTTCCACACCTTCTTTTCCATCAAAAACAACAACGGCACCGTCAAGAACTCGCATTGACCGCTCGACTTCAATGGTGAAGTCCACGTGGCCGGGGGTGTCAATGAGGTTGACGTGATACTTGATGTCATCCTTGGTCCAGAAGCAAGTGGTGGCCGCAGACTGGATCGTGATGCCGCGTTCCTGTTCCTCCTCGAGGAAGTCCATGGTGGCGGTGCCTTCGTGCACTTCGCCGATCTTGTAGCTGCGTCCGGTGTAGTACAGGACACGCTCGGTCACGGTGGTTTTGCCCGCGTCAATGTGGGCGCAAATGCCGATGTTGCGGACTTTGCTTAAATCGAGTGCCATGGATGTGATCCTTGGTAAGGAAGTCAAAAAAGGGGGGATCCAGAACGGCGTTCCGGCGAACCGAAGATTCTAGCGGAACTCTTCGAAGGATTCACCGCTCGCGTATGAGATCTCGTCGTGGAATCTCAAGTTGTTCCGGGAGATCACCAATTTGAGCCACCCAGCGTCTGCCATCTTGGACGTATCCAGCGGTTGGCTTGAGACCCGGCTGCCTTTGTCCAAAAAACGAGTTGAGGCGGTTCATCAGGAGTTCTCGGACCGTCTTGGCGGCCATTGAGGCCAGGGCCACCGGAAGGTGCCGAGCATCTGCTTGGGCCTCAAATCCAATGTGAAGGGTCTTTTGGTTGCGTTCGATCCGATAGCGACTGATTTCCGGGGTCTCGGCGACTGTGTTGATGGTGCTTCGACGAAATTTTGAGAGCAAAAGTGGCTGGTACCGCATCAGCCCTCCCTGACGATCGACCACCACCCGTGGATTTTCTTGGTGCTTGCCTAAGGCCAGGACATCTCTCAGGAGTCCGAAAAGCAGCGATGTGTTTGCAGATGATTTGTTTCCAAGAAATTCAAAGAGCTCATTCAATTGTCTCGGATGGGTTGCTCTTGCTTGAATGGGTCCGATTTCTATGCCGTTGTCCTTGGTGATGCGGTCGAGCTTGGCGCGGCGAAGGGATCGTTGGCCTTGATCGAGTCCATCGAGCAAGTCGAGGGGGACCGGTTCGGCATCGAATGGACCATAGTCATTCACTCCCAACGCCTTCAACAAATCCTCATCGGTGGTGATGACCGTCGCTTCGGCAATTTCCACGAATGGCACCAGGCCAGCAAGCAAGTTTCGAAGCGGGAGCTTTGAACTGCTTTTCAGCTTTTTGGAGTCTGTGACTGGGATGTCACATGTTCGGGGGCTTGGGCCAACAACTGGTGAGAGCTGAGACCAAAAGTTCGGGGGTCCTTCCTCCGGATCAAAATCAACACTGATGCAGGTGGCTCCGGTGCACAATGGTCCAAGGAGTGGGCCAAAGCCCGCTTCATCCAGACCGATAATGGTCAACATGGCGGGTGATCTCTGCGCCAGCGTTCGACAAACGACTCGTATTGTTCCAGTGTGTCGACACCTGGCGGGGAGGGCACCTGGTGGGTGACCACCCGGATCGGAGTGCCGTTTTCAAGAAGCCGCAACTGCTCCAGTTGTTCGACCTGTTCCAGCGGTGTTTGTGGCCACTCGCAAAATTGACGAAGTGCGTCAGGGCGGTATGCATAAATACCAACGTGGCGCCAATGATTGATCCCGGTGCTGTCGCGATCATAAGGAATGAGTGAGCGACTGAAGTACATAGCAGTGCCATCACATGCCACGGCGACCTTCACCACGTTTGGGTTGTCCTTTTGAGTTGGTGCGAGTGGGCAGGCGAGGGTTGAGCATCTGACTTCCGTATCGGTCATGGCTTCGATGACTGAGTCAATGTGTTCAGGTTCAACTTCGGGCTCATCTCCCTGCACGTTGACCACAATGTCAGCAGCAAGCGTGTCCATCACTTCCGCGCAGCGGCTGGAGCCCGAAGTATGGTGCGGGCTGGTGTTGATGTACTGGATGCCAAATGGGGCAATGGCTTGCTTGATGTCATCATGGTCACCAGCGACAACGACTCGGTCCACGTGCTTTGATTTTGCTGCCATTTCAGCGGCATGAACGACCAATGGCTTGCCAGTTTTGTTCAGAATCGCCTTCTTTGGCAGGCGGGTTGAGCCCAGCCGTACGGGCAGTACGATCAAGACCCGCTGGCCAGCGATCATCCGTTGATTGCCCCAATGACTTCATCGACTTCCCTCCGACGATCTCGGATGTCGCGGTAGGCAATGTTGGTTCGTGCGATTTCGGAGCAGATGGACTTCGCCCGCTGAGCCATTTCGAGGTCTTTTTCTGCTTTAGCACCCTCAATTAAAGCGAGCATGAGGTCATATTTCATGTCCAAGATCCTGTCGCGATCAGAGGATTCGACCCTTGAAAGAGCTTCGTCAAACTCTGCGACAGCCTCAACAAACCATCCCTCAGCATGAAAGCACAGGCCAAGATTGTGGGCTGCATTGGCGTGGAGCCGGGGCTCATCTTTTGCGGCCTGAAATTGGGCCATCGCTTCTTCGGTTCTTCCGAGCCGAAAAAGAATGGTGCCGAGATCGTACTTCCGTTTGCGATCTGTGGGGTACTTTTCAACCCGTTCTGAGTATTCAGACAATTTCAATTCTTGGAGGGTTCGGTCCGCCTCCTCGAGTTGTAAAGCAAGTTGTTCGTTGTCTGAGTTCTCTGCAGCAGCTTTTCGACGTTCGTCAACCCGTTGTTCAGCGGCCTTGATTTCCAGGTCGCCAGCAAACATTCGGAATCGATATTCCGATGTTGCTTTGAAGGCCGCGAGTGCCACTCTCTTGGCTTCGTTCAAGGCGTCAAAGTCTCCGACTCTGCGGAGGAGCTGGAGCAGCTTGGCCACAGCGTTGGTGTCAGTAGGGTTTGCTTCGTAAGCCTGTCGGGCGCGTTCGAGTGGGGCGGCGGCTGTTTCAGCGCCGCCCGCGAGTGTTTCCTCCTCTTGCAACTCTTTCTGCTTGTCTGCATCTTTGATCATCTTTCGGAATCCGCCTTCGGTCCCCGCAGCTTCGGTATAGCCGCCCTCAGTCATCGCGCGAGCAGCTGCCAAATCCTTTAATTCGGTATCGAGATCTCCGTCAGAAGGGTCAAGTTCCCGGGCTTTGGCGCCAGCCTGTTGAGCCAAGTCCCAATTGTTGGCCTCTCCGCAAAGCCGCATCAGTTCCACCCACCCCTTCTTTGAGGTTTTGCCACTCAGATGCATTTTGAAAATGGTATTTGCGTGATGATTTGCCCAAGGCCTGGAATCGAATGCCAAAGCTTGACGTAAGAACTCCAGAGCCACCTTGACATTTCCCAGGTCTCTCAGCCATGCGTAATACGCGCTCGCAAACTTTCCGTACGGTCCCATCCCCTCAATTTCTTTTTTCTCAGACGAAGGTGCGGATTTCCCGCCTTGTTCACGGTGCAACATGGCACACGACATGATTTGATCCACCAAATCAACCCGGGTGTTGTCAAAAGAAAGGCCGCTGGCGAACAGCTTCAAGGCATAAGCGTGCTGGAGAGAATCTTTGGCATTGTCGGCGTGACGAAACCAAGGATCAGCCTTGGCGGGATTCGGCCGGATTGATGTTGGAGCTTCGCTCGTGGATTCTGATGAATCTTTTGGCTTTTTCTTTCCAAAGAACATGGCAAGACACCTCAATCTAGAAGAAGTCCACTATACGAGATGTGCCGTGGGGGACCTCCCAGTTTGGGTGGTCCCGCCATACACTTTAAGAATCGATCCTTCAGAACTGCAAATCGTGTCATGGCCCGACCCTAGGCTGAGTTCTCGTGCCACCCATGTGCCCACAGCAGAGGAGGTTGCCTTGGTTGCCCCACGTATGGTGGAGCTTATGCATGAAGCGTCAGGCATCGGCCTTGCCGCCCCTCAAGTCGGGCTTCCCTGGCGGATGTTCGTGACCAACGTCCCCGAAGCAGATCCGATAGATCGCGTTTTTGTGAATCCGGTGATTTCCTTGGATCTTTGCGGAGCGCTTCCGCAGCCATACGAGGAAGGCTGCCTCTCTTTGCCCGACCTTCGCTTGGACATCCTTCGCCCCAAAGGGGCCAGTATCTCCGCATCAGATGCCGATGGAAGCCCCTTCGAGTTGTCCGACGCTGGCCTGCTGGCTCGGGTTTGGCAGCACGAATATGACCATTTGGAGGGAAGATTGATTTTCCACCTTGCCCAGCCGGTTGACGCATCTCTGGTGAAGCGATGGAGGAAGGTGTACGACCCCCAATGAAGGTCGTGTTCGTTGGCTCGGGCGCGTTCGGCGTTCCAACATTACGTGCCATTGCGGGGGGGGCGTCTCATGAACTCTTGGGCGTCATAACAAAGCCCGGCAGACCGGCTGGTCGTGGCCAAAAAATCCGGCAGACGCCCATATTTGAAGCTGCACGCGAGTTTGAAAGCGAAGTCCTGACGCCGAACTCCATCAACGACGAAGTTGGACAGAAGTGGCTTGATGAAAAATCGCCCGATGCCTTGGTGGTGATTGCATACGAACGGCTCTTGTCACAGCGCGTCTTGTCCGGCCGATTTGCCTGCAATCTTCATGCGTCGTTGCTCCCTCGCTGGCGCGGTGCAGCTCCGATTCACCGAGCGGTTTTGTCTGCCGATCCCACCATTGGCGTTTCGGTGATTGAACTCGCACCTTCGATGGACAGTGGAGCTATTTTTGCCAGAAAGAGTGTCCCGAGGGACCCCCTGGTCACCACCGGAGAGTGGCACGACCGCCTGGCGGATTGGGGCCCGGAACTCATCTTGAGAACCTTGGATGCCTTTTCGGGCGGCAAACTCACGCCAATCCCCCAAGATCCTCGATCAGCGACGCACGCCCATAAGTTGGTTAAGTCCGAAGGGGTCTTTGACCCAAACCTGCCTTCTGAGTTGGCATTGGCCCAGATTCATGGGCTTGAGCCTTGGCCACGCTGCTCAGCCACCGTTGCCGGTGTCCGGGTTCAACTCAGACGGGCCAAGGTGGGCCAAGCCGGTCCTGAATGTGCAGGACTGGTGGATGAATTCGGACAGTTTCGATGTTCTGATGGCTGGATACAAGTGACCGAGATTCAGCCTGAGAGTCGTAAGTCAATGTGCTTCACAGACTTCGCCCGAGGGCTTGCGTGCAAGTGGCCTCAGCCAATGCAAGGAGTTTGATTTGTCCACCCACTGGTGATTTTGGCATGGTTGACTTGCCGAGCCGTCCCTTCGTTTGATGGCTTACATTTTAGGGTTTGGTACACATCCAGATTGCAGGGACTTTTTGAGGGTGGATATGCGAAATTTTGCAGCAGTTGTTCTTCTGACCGTAGCTTCATGGTCCTCCGCTGATTGCGAATCCGAGGTCATTCCATGGCCTGAAGGCTCAGGCGATCACTTTGGATCTGGTGTAGCAGGGGATTCCGGAAAGATTGTTGTGGGGGTTCCAGATGCATCGCTCGGTGGTTTGTTTGAACATGGCCGCGTCCTTGTTTCAAACACCGAGGGAATTTTGGTCGAATTGCCAATGCCGGCTCAAGAGTCGGGATTCCTGGTTGGTTCCGACGTGGCCATTTCAGACGGCCATGCCTTTGCCTCATGCACGGGGAGAACCGATGGGTTCAATGGCAATGTCGGTGGCGTTCTGTGTTGGAGGCGGATGTCCGCCGACACTTGGTCTGATCCCGAACTGTTGTCCCGACCCGACTGGGACGATCAGTTCTTTGGTGGATATCAGATCTCTGCAGCCAATGGCGTTTTGGCTGTGAGCGTTCCTGGGTTGGTCGGCGGTTTTCCTGCCGGTTCCGGGGCGGTCGACTTGTGGAGCCTTGACGGTTCAAACGGCTATGTCTACGCCGGAAGAATCTCTCAAGGCAGCGAGTCTGGCTCCTTCTTCGGAGCGTCTCTCGATCTGAATGGTTCCTTCCTTGTGGTTGGTGCGCCAACCACTGGGGCCGGACGCGTCCATATCTTTGATCGATCAAGCGAAGATTTTTCGTACCGGGGATTTATCGAAGGCCATTCTGAGGGTGATCAATTCGGGGCCTCGGTGTTTTTGCACGGAAGCACTCTATTTGTTGGAGCCCCTCGAGCTGGTTCGGCAAATGTTGGCGAGGCTTATCGATTTGCCATCGAGACGGGACTTCCCCTCTCAAACATGACATACCGCGCGCCCGATGGAACCTCTCCCAACTCCCGATTCGGGCTCTCGATCGCTGGTGATGATCTCCATGTGTGCGCGACCGGTTTCTTGAACGGTGAGGCTGCACTTTGGCGGGCTGATCCAGTTGAAGGCCTCCCCGACAGCATGGTCACTGGAGGCTTCGTTGGCCGCATCCGCGATGTGCACGCCGACGGTCACGGTCGTTTCTACCTCCCAGATGAATTTTCTGGTGAAGTAAGAGTTTTGAATCCTCGATCGGACTGCAATCTGAATGGCATCTGTGACTCTGATGAAGCGGGTACCGACTGCAACAACAACGGTATTCCCGATGCGCCTTGCGACCTCGTGTCCATCGGAGACTGCGACGACAATGGCATTCCAGACGACTGCGATCCTGATTGCGACAACGATGGCGTTATCGACGCGTGTGATCCCGATGATGACGGCGATAGCATTCCCGACGAATGCGACGCCGACACCTGCGGCCACACTGGTATCGACTGCGATGAGAATGGCATCCTCGACTCATGCGACATTGACGATGGGGCCGAGGATTGCAATAGCAACACTATTCCAGACCTATGCGAGGCACTGGAAGACTGCAATGCGAATGGAACACCAGACGTCTGCGAGACCGTTGAAGATTGCAACGGCAATACGATTCCCGATGAATGTGAGCTTTCCGAAAATGACTGCGATGAAAATGGTGTTCTCGACGATTGTCAAGACGACTGCGACGCCAATGGCACCCCCGATGTGTGCGAAGAAGATTGCAATGGGGATGGAACCCCAGATGGATGCCAATCTTTAAACGATTGCAATTTCAATGGCACACCAGATGAGTGTGAGCCGTTCAAAGATTGCAACACGAACGGTATCCCCGACGAATGCGATTTGGAGGACAATGACTGTGATAGCGATCAAGTGCCGGATGAATGTCAGCCAGATTGTGACAAGGATGGGCTGCCGGACACCTGCGAGACCGACTGCAACCGCAACGGATTGCCCGACGACTGTGACCTTGACCAAGGCCTGAGCGAGGATTGCGACGGCAATGGTGTTCCTGACGAATGCGATCTTGCTGAAGGCAGCCCCGATTGTGATGGAAATGGCGTACTCGATGCCTGTGATCTGTCGAAAGGTACATTTGAGGATTGCAATGAGAACGGTATTCCTGACCTGTGCGACCTCGGCCTTCCAGGCGGCGGGGCTGTGGTGAATGCCTCGTTTGAGGAATTCCTTGGCAGTGACAAGTTGGCCCTCTCGACGCAAATTCATGGCCTTGAGTTCATTGGAAGCGGCAAAAATGCGCCTTGGACGGTCCGTGATGCAACCACTGGCGAGTACAACCTTTCCTCGTGGGATTGCCTTGGTGATTCAGACAGCGGTTCGGCCTGGGGCGAGGAGTATTACTGGATATGTGACGAAGTGGCGGTCACAACTGCCCTCGATAAGACTGGGAACGACGGAAGAATCTTGCTTCCATTCGGGGCCTCGTACTTTGAACTGCGGTACTGCTCAGTCTCGGAGCTTTCGCTGATCGCGTACGACGAATCTGGGCTTGAAATTGACCGCGATGTTCAGCCAGCCAACACGCGTTCCGCAGGGAATGAGGATGGACCAGGCGTGCTCCGGGTGACCGCAATGGGGCCAGACCGGATCTCATCGGTACAAATCAGCGATTCTGGGAATTTCTGGATCGTTGACTCGTTTGTCACTGACGCCTTGTATCAAGGGTCCGACTTTGACTGCGACAACAATATGATTATCGACGAATGCGAGATCGCCACAAATCCACTCCTCGACTGCGATAAGAACGGAGTTCTCGATTCATGTGATGTACTTCAGCCCAAAGCTGATTGCAACATGAATGGCATCCCAGACACTTGTGACATTTCGGATGGGTTCTCTTCAGATTGCGACGGCAACAGCCAACCCGACGAATGCCAGCTCCTGGAAGGTTCTGCCTTCGACTGCAATGGAAATGAAATTCTTGATGGTTGCGAAATTGACAACGGTGTCTTGGATCAGAATGCCAACTCGATTCCGGATGAATGTGAATGCATCGCCGATTTGAATGGCGATGGCTTTGTCGATTTGCTTGACGTTGTCGTGCTGCTTGGCCAATGGATGACCGCGCCAAACGGCTTGCCCGATATCAATGGCGATGGAATGGTTGACCTTCACGACTTGTTGCTTGTCCTAGATGCTTATGGGCCGTGTGAGTTGTAGGAAATCTGACCCGGACAGATTTTTCTTGGGGTTCATTTGTGCTAAGATGGTCTATGCCCCCAATCACGGATGACACCAGCTCACATGTCTCGCAGGATGCGATAGACCTTTCCCGGCACGGAAAATCAACCCAAGAGCATTCTGAATTTTTGAGTGCTGTTCCTGATGGGTATCAGAAGGGCCGAACCCGCTATGTGGCGGTTCTGGGTACGGTCATGAGCGGGCTCGGCAAAGGAATCTTTTCCTCCTCTTTGGCAAAGCTGCTGAAAGACAAAGGGCTGTCAGTCGCGCCGATTAAACTTGAGGGATATCTCAACGTTGATTCCGGGACACTGAATCCCTATCGCCATGGCGAAGTGTTTGTCTTGGACGACGGCACTGAAACTGACATGGACCTCGGCACCTACGAGCGAATGTTGGATCAAAATCTTTCGCGGCAGAATTTTGCCACCAGCGGCCAAATTTTTTCCACAATTCTGGATCGCGAACGTCGCGGCGGTTACTTGGGTCGTGATGTGCAGATGATCCCGCACGTCACTGGCGAAGTGAAGCATCGACTACGTCGCCTTGCTATGAGCGGGGGAGAAGGTGGCGGGCCGGCCGACGTCGTGTTTGTCGAAGTTGGTGGAACAGTTGGGGACTATGAAAATGGATTTTACATTGAAGCACTCCGAGAACTCGCCTACGAGGAAGGCCCGTCATCGGTTTGTTTCGTAGCACTTACCTATGTCATTGAGCCTGAAATATTGGGTGAGCAAAAATCAAAGGCCGCGCAGCTCGGCATAAAATTGCTTATGCAGGCTGGAATTCAGCCCCATTTGATTGCGTGCCGTTGCGAAAACCCTGTGTCCACAAGTGCCATGGAAAAAATTTCTATGTTCAGCAATGTGCCGATGCATCGAGTTTTCAGCATGCACGACCGGGAGTCCATTTACGTTATCCCCGACGCTTTACGCTCTGAAGGTCTAGATCGCGAGGTACTGTCCATTCTCGATCTGCATGGTCGAGTGGACGTTGCTGCGGAAGATGCCGCCCGGCAATCATGGTCGAGTTATGCAGAGGCGATCATTTCACCAAGGAACGAATCGATACGCGTGGGCATTCTGGGCAAATACGCCAGTCTGAGGGACGCTTACGCTTCCATCGAAAAGAGCATTGAACACGCCTCTACGCACCTTGCGGTCCGTCCAATACTCGAGTGGGTTGATGTATCTGAGCACGACCCAACCACCATTGGTTCCGTTCTTTCAGGTCTGGATTTGAATTCAATTATCGTCCCTGGCGGTTTTGGTGACCGCGGCGTCGAAGCCAAAATTGAAACCGTTCGGTTCGCCCGAGAGAGTCGAGTTCCGTTTCTGGGTATTTGTCTTGGATTCCAGATGGCCGTTATTGAATTCGCTCGCCACCGAGCCGGTCTCAAAGCTGCCCACAGTCTGGAATTTTCTGATCAGGGGACCTCAGTTATTTCCGAATTGCCCGAGCAAAAAGCCATCGAAGGTCTTGGGGGCACCATGCGGCTGGGGGGGCAAGAAGTCAAGTTGACTCCAGGTACCTTGGCCCACTGGCTGTTTGGTCAAGACGCCGTGCGAGAGAGGTTCCGCCATCGATATGAAGTGGAGCCAGCCTTTATTGAGCAATTCGAATCCCAAGGCCTCATTTTCTCAGGCCGCCACCCCACTCGGCCCATCATGCAAATGCTGGAACTCCCACTCGATTTGCACCCATTTTTCTTCGCGGCACAGAGCCATCCGGAGTTGACAAGTCGGCCCCTCAGCCCCCAACCAATGTTTATGGGGCTTCTTTCGGCCGCAATTCGTCACGCGTATCCCACACTCGCCCTCCAAGGGGTTCGCTCTCGCTGGCTCGCGGCGGAGTCAACACCAGGTGTTCCCGGTTCAACAAAGCAGCCGCTACACTAATAAATTCGTTCGGCGACGTAGCTCAGTTGGTGAGAGCGGAGGATTCATAACCCTCAGGTCGGCGGTTCAAGTCCGCCCGTCGCCATTTTGACCATTATCGAGATTCCCCCGAATTCAGTTCGGCGAGGAAGCACGGGGTCACTGCTATAATTTGAATCGTTATTGGCTGGGGTTTTTCCCCACTCAGGAGGTTCTCTCTATGCGTCTAGCGGCACTTGCCTCGATGTCTTTGCTTGCTTCTGCCTCAGGTGATTATGTCTCCATGTTTGTGGAACGGGGAAATGTCCCAACCTTTCCTGGAACGACGACCTACCGGATTTTCGCCACTTTTGATGATCCAGGCGACAAAGTCATCGCTCTGGCGGGCCTGCCGCCATTTCCGTTGGAGTTTTCGACGACGGGCGGCAGTTTGATTCAGGACGACTTTGGTCTCGGTTGCTCGTTCGATAGCCTTTTGCGGAACGGGCTTACTGGGCCTGCGGATTCGTTCATCACCATTCGTTCCGTGGAGTCCTTTGCCCCTTTCCCCGCCATCGGTGATCCGATCGGCCCGGCAGAAAATCGAGACGTGGGCTTTACTCCGGACGTGCTGTGCAACGCCATTCCTGAGGTTCCGGTTCAGGGCTCATCCTGGTCAACAGGAGATGAAGCCGGTGGAATTATCAGCAACAATCCGTCTGGTGATGAAGAGACTGGCCAAGCCATCCTCCTTGCCCAGTTTACGCTTCCGGAAGCAGACGACTTTGTCTTCAGTGGCACTGTCAACTATACCCTCGCTGGCGGATCTGATGCCCTCATCACTTTTTTCTCCATCGATACTTCCGTCCTTCCTGTTGCGGCAGAATGCGACACCGTCGAAGAATACTTGGTCATCTTAAATTCCGGCACCGCCACTGATTGCAACAACAACAACGTCCTCGACCTATGTGAGGCTGGCGATCTCAACGCCAACGGCTTGGCTGACAATTGCGAATGCATTGCAGACATCAATGGCGATGATCGAGTTGATCTCGAGGACATCGTCACCCTGCTCTTTTCATGGGGCGAACCCGCCACTGGACTTGCTGTCAACGTTGACGCCACCACTGCCGGATCTGAGAACGTTATTGATCAAGCTGACCTTGACGCGGTCATGGATGCCGCATTGGGTACCGGCTGTGCCCCCGAGATTGCCCCTCTTCGACTGGAATTCTCTGGACCAGTGCAAGAGACACGTGAATCCTCCGCGCCAAAGTTGGTTGCAGAGAGCAGCTCGACGCTTGAAAATTCTTTCCCCCTCTATGTCGTTCCTCTCCAGGAAGAAGAAGACCGGAGCGACCGTCCAAACCCTAGAGATGCCAAGGCTGAGCTCCGAACCGGACAACGTCCGGCGGCAGAGCCCATCTTGCCCGACGCAGCCCTCAGCAAAGACGCTCTCGAAAATCTTCTTGAAATCCTTTCGATCGATGCCCCCCAACCGACCAAGGATCGTCAACTCGGTTGGGACCTCGACCGTGACGGACTGCTGGATCCTTGGAGCGTCATGATCCTCCCGTTGTCCAGTTGGCCCGAAGAACTTCGCCCTTTTGCCAAATTACTCCGCCCCTAATCCTTCAACAGAACGTCCTCCTCCTCTGAAAGATTTTTTATGACGAATGACCCTCAGTCTTACCGAGGCACCATTGCCACAGAGTCCGGAGATCGCTCATACATCGATCTTCCGGCGCTGGCTGGTGATCGTCTAGATGAACTTCCATATTCCATTCGTGTTTTGCTGGAGGCCGCAGCTCGAAAGTGTGATGGCTCGTCTATCACCGCAGATGACATTGAAAATATTCTTAACTGGGCTCGAGGTAAAGCGGGCTTGGTAGAAATTCCCTTTGCTCCGGGTCGTGTGATTCTTCAGGACTTTACTGGCGTTCCTGCGGTGGTTGACTTGGCCGCCATGCGAGATGCCATCGTTCGTATGACGGGAGATCCTGATGCGGCTTCTCTGGTGAACCCTCTTGTGCCATGCGACTTGGTTGTTGATCACTCCGTACAGGTGGATGCATTTGCTTCCGGTGAAGCTCTCACCATCAACGGCGATTTAGAATTCGAGCGCAACGGCGAGCGTTACCGTTTTTTGAAATGGGGACAACAGGCCTTTGATAATTTCCGTGTTGTTCCACCGGCCATGGGCATTGTTCACCAAGTTAATCTTGAGCACCTTGCCACCGTGGTTATGGACGATGGCCATTGGATCTACCCAGACTCACTCGTGGGCACCGACTCTCATACAACCATGATCAATGGCCTGGGAGTGGTTGGATGGGGAGTCGGTGGCATTGAAGCTGAAGCGGTCATGCTTGGGCAGGCCGTTTCGATGGTTTTGCCCGAAGTCATCGGTATGCGTCTGACCGGCGAACTCCCCAAAGAGGCAACCGCCACCGACATGGTGCTCCGAATCACTGAGCTGCTTAGGGCGGAGGGTGTGGTCTCAAAGTTCGTTGAATTTTTTGGTCCTGGATTGACGGTTATGCCGTTGGCCAACCGGGCGACAATTGCAAACATGGCGCCCGAATACGGCGCTACCATGGGATTCTTTCCGGTTGACGAGCGCACTGTCGATTACATGCGATCCACTGGGCGATCAGAAAGTCTTTGTGCGACCGTTGAGGAGTGCTGCAGGGCCCAAGGCCTCTGGCATGATCCCCAAAAGACAGCCAAGTACACCAAGGTGCTCGAGCTGGATCTCGGAAAAGTCAAGCCTGCGTTGGCAGGTCCCCGCAGGCCGCAAGATCGGGTCGATCTCAGCGACATGCAGACCAATTGGCACGATGTTCTGGTCAATGAATTTCAACGAGAATCTGGTGAGTTCCGCACCGCCGATGCTCAACTTGAAAATGGAACCGAGACTTTGCGTGACGGATCTGTGGTGATTGCGGCGATAACCAGCTGCACAAACACTTCAAACCCTTCCGTGATGATGGCCGCCGGACTGTTGGCCCAAAAGTTGGTCGCCCGCGGGCTGCGTCGCAAGCCTTGGGTCAAGACATCTCTTGCACCGGGGTCTCGGGTGGTGACCAGTTACCTAGAATCTGCCGGCTTGATGGACGGGCTCCAATCACTCGGGTTCCATACCGTTGGCTACGGTTGCACCACGTGCATCGGCAACTCTGGCCCACTTCCTGACCCAATTCGTGATGCCATTCATTCCAACGAGCTTGTGGCCTGCTCTGTGCTCTCTGGAAATCGGAATTTTGAAGGTCGCATTGGTGCAGACATCAGGGCCAATTGGCTCGCCTCTCCACCGCTGGTTGTTGCTTATGCCGTGGCGGGAACGGTTGATATTGATCTCGAATCTGATCATATTGGTATCGACTTCGACGGGAAGCCAGTCATGCTTTCAGAGGTTTGGCCTACTCCGGAAGAGGTTGATGCCGCTGTTCGTGCCCACGTCCAGAGAGACCACTTCGAGACCGAATACGCCACAGTGTTTGAAGGATCTGAGGCTTGGCGAGCCATTGATGTCGAAGGGGGGGCTCGATATCAATGGGACGAAGCCTCAACCTACATCCAAAATCCGCCATTCTTCGCTGACCTTGGGGATGATGTCTCAGATCGATCCGATATCAAGGGGGCCCGGGTCCTGGCCAAACTTTCTGACTCCGTGACCACCGACCACATCTCGCCCGCCGGAGTCATCAAATCAGATTCCCCAGCTGGCCAGTGGCTGGTTGACCGAGGTGTGCCTGTCTCCATGTTCAACTCGTACGGATCCCGCCGCGGAAACGATCGCATCATGACCCGCGGCACCTTTGCCAACGTTCGTGTCCGCAATGAGTTGGCCCCAGGAACCGAAGGGGGATTCACCACCGACTTCACGACAGGCAAGGTGACCTCGATATATGACGCTGCTTCGGCGGCGAAGGAAGCTGGTATTCCACTTATTGTGCTGGCCGGAAAAGACTATGGCATGGGATCCAGTCGGGACTGGGCCGCCAAGGGAACATTCCTTCTTGGTGTGAAGGCTGTGATCTCGGAAAGCTTTGAGAGAATCCACCGCTCCAACTTGGTTGGCATGGGCGTTCTGCCCCTTTGTTTTGCCCAAGGTGAATCCGCATCATCTCTGGGCTTAACTGGTCATGAAATCTTTGACATTACCATTCCTGATGATCTCTCTCCTGGTTGCCCCATCCCAGTCCGGTCGACCAAATCCGACGGAACAGTTGTTGAATTCAACGCGGTGTGTCGTTTGGATACCCCAGTCGAAGTCGGGTACTGGAACCAAGGCGGCATTCTGCACACGGTCTTGCGAAGGATTGCTTCGACGCACTTGGCGGAGCAGACTTCATGAGCCGGTTGGTCGTTGGTGGAACGATTGGCATCGATACGATCCGAGCTCCTTGGGGTTCCGCCGACCGTGTTCTCGGTGGCTCAGCGTCATATGCAGCGACCTCGGCCGCTCTTCTCTCAGACGGGGTTGAATTGATCGGTGCGGTTGGAGAAGACTTTCCTTCTGCTCACACCAGTGCTTTGAACTCTATTGGGGTTGGGCTTGAAGGGCTCGATGTCCGTTCGGGGGAAGAGACCTTCCAATGGGGGGGGTGTTACGGCGACAACCCTGACCAAAGGACCACAGATTTCACGATTTTGGGGGTGCTGGAAGGAGCACCAGCACCGGTGCCATCGAGTGTCGCAAGCTGTTCCAAACTCTTGCTTGGCAACTCACATCCAGCCCACCAGCTGGCACTGCTGGACGCGATGCCCTCGGTTGACTTGGCAGTCGCCGATACGATGGGCCTGTGGATCGATGTTGCTCGTCCTGAGCTCGAATCCTTGTTGTCCCGGGTGCATGGCGTTGTGATGAATGAAGAAGAAGCCGCTTCATATACGAACGCGCCTTCCCTCGTTGATGCCGCGCAAAAGCTCTTGGACCTTGGTCCAAATTTTGCAGTCGTCAAAAAGGGTCAACACGGTTGCATCATTGCTTCTCACGAAGGTCTGTCGGTGCTGCCAGCTTGGCCATCTTTGGCTGCAGAAGTCCGCGATCCGACCGGCGCTGGGGACACTTTCGTTGGCGCGATGATGTCCTGCTTGCCATCAGCCAGTTGTCCTTCGCTGGTTGAACTTCAAAATGCAGCGGCTTTGGGAACCATCACCGCGAGCTTCACAATTGCTGATTTCGCGACCAAAGCTCTTCTCGCTGCAGGTGAAAAGGGCATCCGAGAACGCTTGAATCTTTTCCGTGCGATGTGCTGTTTTTCATGAGAGCGTCTGCTCCGGCTGTGTGCATCTTGTTTGTTGGTGCCTGCCAGAGCATCTCCGAGAGTGATTCCACTTTTTCTTCGGAGCAGATAGACGCCTCCTCCTACACCGAAGCCCGACGAGAGGCGTGGTCTGCTCGTCGGGCAGTGCGTCTGCCCATTCGCTGGTACCCCGATGGTTCAGCATGCTGGATCGGTGGGGCGGTCGATCAATCTTTTGGCCTTAATGGAATCATTTTACAAAAAGATCCACCTGAGACCCCGTCAACACGTGCGAGACAACGTCCCATCAGAGGGCGCCAGCTCGACACGTCGACCAGCCCCGATGGTTTATGGAAAGCAGTCTCACGGAATGGGAACATATTTCTTGAAGGGGTGGATGACGAGCGTTCCCAAGTGGTGACCAGTGAAGGCACCAGCGTCCTGAAATACGGGACGGCCTCTTGGGTCTACGGGGAGGAACTCGATGTGCAAGAGGCCATGTGGTGGCGCGGTGACAGTCAAGGCCTGGTGTACTACCGATTTGACGAATCAGATGTTCCCCAATACCCGCTCACTCTGGACATGACGTCAACCCGGCCTAGGCTGGCCACCGAAGCCTACCCAAAGCCTGGTGATCCGAATCCGGTCGCGGATCTCGAGTATTTCGATCTTGCAACTGGGGAACGATGGTTGCTCCCTACCCAGCCTGGCCAAACAAATAACGAACCGTGGTACATCTTTGGTGTGACCCCTCACCGCGAACACGAGTTGCTGTTCCACCGCACGGATCGACGGCAGCAAATCTGGGAACTCGTTTGGGTCGATTTGTCGACCCGTACCTCAAGAGTCGTTCTTTCTGAAACCCAGTCGTGTTGGCACGAGAACAACCCTCAACGCCGGTTCTTGTCAGATGGGATCACGTTCCTTCACCAATCACAACAATCGGGGTGGTTGGGATGGCAATTGTGCTCCCTCGATCCCAACACTGATCCGGTAAGTCTTACGCCTCCAGGGCTGGTTGCAGGGGACATTGTCTCTCTCGATGAGTCATCACGCCGCCTCAGATTCATGGGGGCAAATCAACCCAACTTCCCGCTGCATCAACAGCTCTTTGAAGTTCCACTTGATGGTTCAAGCCTGACTTGCCTGACTCCTGATCCCGGGCACCACAGCATTTCCCATTCCCCTGTCGGCAATGCTTTTGTCGCGACGCACCAATCGGTAGAGATGCCCCCGGAAATTCGTCTGCATGCCGCAAACGATGAGGTCCACGTGCTGCATTCCCGCTCATCATTTGATCAGCATTCCCGACTGGCAAAGTCTGAATTGGTTTCCACCAAAGTTGGAGACACTCACATCTATGGAGTTTTGCATCTGCCCGTTGGCCATGGCGATGGACCATTCCCCATGTTGGTCGATGTGTATGGCGGCCCACACAGTAGAGGCTTTGACCCACGTTTTGATCCTGTACGTGGTGAAAATATTCTGGGCATAGCTACCCTTAAAATCGCCAGTAGGGGAACCACCGGTCAGTCAAAAGCATTCCAGAATGATGTCTACGGCAAGCTGGGACAAGTTGATCTGGGTGATCAGGCTGCTCTCGCAGCCGCAATATCTCGGCGGCCAGATATTGATAATGAACGCTTAGGGATCTTTGGTTTTTCGTACGGCGGGTACATGTCAGCGCTCGGATTGATCAAGCACCCTGATGTCTTTCGCTTTGGTGTGTCGGGAGCGCCAGTGGTTGATTGGCGCTACTACGACTCGATTTACACCGAAAGATACATGGGACTTTTGTCTGACAATGAATCCGGATACGACGCCGGCTCCTGTATGACCCACGTGTCGAAAGACTCAATAGGGAAGATGCTTCTCATTCATGGGGCCGTTGATGACAATGTTCATGTGTCCAATGCCTTTGCCCTTATGGACCGTCTGCATGAGGAACAACACCCGTTCGAGCTGATGATTTACCCCGAGGCTGGGCATGGGCTCCCTCGAGACGGTTCACGCCGGATGTGGGACTTTCTGCTCAGGCACTGTTTCCCATAAAAACCCGTTTTTTCTAGGG
>Ga0160422_10000326_pt1 | contig 28478 bp, 32 predicted proteins | sample Fk160mmetaG_FD_108192 | JGI IMG/M metagenome (GOLD analysis project Ga0160422, IMG submission 108192) | Marine microbial communities from the Central Pacific Ocean - Fk160115 60m metaG | ecosystem: Environmental > Aquatic > Marine > Oceanic > Photic zone | place: The Central Pacific Ocean...
AGTAGGAGTGAATAGTGTAGTGCTTTTAGTATATCACGTTTTGCTTGTCCCTTCTTATCATAGCGACTTAGATACTTGATTGCATTAGATCTACAGAATGATTCAGCATCTCCTACGGATTCAATAAGGTCAAGTGTCTGAACGTTATTATTGTCAGAAGTATAATGTCCACCGTAAGTGGTAGAAATATAATCCTGAAGAGCTTTGATGGACTCATCTTCTTTATACTTTCTAATACTATCATCTTCTATCCCTGAAGAAACTGGTTTATCAATGAGATGTGCTATTGAATCATCATTGTCTGAGAATGCAGTAAATGCTGATGGAGAATCATCAGGCATAGTGATATTCAAAGTTTCATATCCATCAAAATCAACAGTATAATTGCTAGTATCAATACTAATGTTTGTTATATCATCAAGATTGATATCACCAATAGAAGCAGTGCTACCTGCTCCTACATTAAAAATTTCCTCACTCATTTCATCATCTCCATAAAGTTCGTCATAAAGTAAGCTCCATGCATTAATCATACCTCAACTCTCCTTACTTGGCAAGTCAAAGTCAGCATCAACTTTATCATATAGTTCAATGAATGCTTGCTTTGTTTCATCATCGAAACGATTAACACATACCTGTATTGCTTTTACCTTATCATTAAAGATTGAGAAAGCACGAACAATGTGAACTAGACGACGAGTGCTGATGATCTCTTCAATACCACCATCATAGAATGTTTTACGGATAATGTCACCCCAATCAACCAAACGGTTAATAAAGTCAATATCTGTAACACCAAGATTAGCAGCAATACCACCAAGTATTTTCTTCTCTATTGCAACGGATGGATACTCTTGCTCAAAAGTTACAGGAAATCTTTCAAGGAATGCTTCATTAAGAACATTAGTACCAATGAATCTACCATCGTCAGAACCTTTACCCTTCGTGTTAGCAGTCGCAACAACATTGAACCCTGCTTTGGGTTGAACAAACCTACCAATCTTCTTAAGGAAAATACCCTTACCTTCAAGGATAGGTTGTAAACATAGAATCTTGTTAGATGCTAAGTCAATCTCATCTAGAAGGAGGATAGCTCCCCTCTCCAAAGCTTCGGTGACGGGTCCATTATGCCAAACAGTATTCCCATCAATAAGACGAAAGCCACCAATAAGATCATCCTCGTCGGTTTCAATTGTAATATTTACTCGGATCAACTCTCTATTTAGTTGAGAACATGCCTGTTCTACACTAAAAGTTTTACCATTACCAGATAATCCTGTAATAAATGTAGGATAAAAATGCTTAGATTGTAGGATCTTTTTAAGATCAGTGAAAGGACCAAACTTAACAAAGGTAGCATCCTTTTCTGGAACTAAGTTTTGTTGAGTAGATGGTTCCACAGCAGGAGCACTAAAAGATTTTTCGATAGTCTCAACTGCTTTTGTGGTAACTTCTAAATTCCACTTACCTTTACCAACCTTATATTGCTTAATCTTTTTGGTAACGGTTGCATAAGCAATATCATTAATTCTACAAAAAGCACGAACATCAGCAGCTACAAATTCTGTGCCAAAGGATGCTTTCAATCCATCAAACGCTTCTTGATCAGTCATTTTAAGCTCAAATGTCATAACGTAATTTGTTTTCGATATACCTATATTACATCAAAAAGGGGTCAACATGACCCCTAGTGGACAGTTATTTTATTGACTTTTGTTTTGTAAAAAACTCACTCATAGAGGATTGTAATTGACCTTCATTTTCTTTAGGATCGAGTTTATCGTATCCCTTCACCTTCTTCCATTGATTATACAAAGCACCTAACACCCATGATTGAGATAAACTTTTAGGTCCATTCTCCAATAGTTCAAGATGTCTTTTGTTACTTGTGTAACTCTTGTATTCTTCTCTCCAATTAGAATCGTTATATTTTTTGGACATTTTCGGAACCTCCTTCAAAATCATTGATACTTTCTGAACCACCTATTGCAAAGGGATTATACTTTGCAGTAGCCATTCTATACATTTTTTCATGCATTGTCACTATCTCTTCAGCACTCTTCTCATAATCAGGTGTTGATTCATGCCTTGATGAATACTTAGCATCATCTGTTGCTATTGGCATGGTGTCCAATGGATTTGTATATTTCTTTTTTTTATTAGGACTAGCAAAAATACTTTTAATATTTTGCGTTAACGAATTCAAAATGCTCATAATTTTATCCATAGGTGTAAGTTTTTCCTTTTATACGGGTATCATTTTCTCCAGTTCTACCTGGTTTCATTTTACCGATAGGAATATTTCTTTTGGGTAATCCTCCCTTTCTTGTACGTTTAAGTGTAGCACCTCCACCACCTTTTGTCTGGGTGATAACCGCATCTTGTCCATACTTTCTTCCTAAATTCTTTATTGCTTTCTTAAACTTTCTCTTACCCATCTTACCAGAAGTGACAACGTGACTACGTTCTTTAACTTTGGTTTCTTTACCCGTCTTATCATCCTTCTCAGTGTATCTACCAGTTACCTTAGTAGCACCTGGTAAACCACGACCACGAATATCTTTATCTAATTGCTTTGCTCTTGCCTGATTTTGTTTTCTAGATTTGTCACCACGACTTCCAGAAAGAACTGCCATTCCTCCTTTATCAGACTTAGATTTAATTCTACTTAAACTACTTTCTTCTAAAAATTCTTTAAAAGTTTTCATTATCAATGACACTATTATAATAGTATTTATTCTCTCTTACTCTTAACATAATTCCATGATGTTCTAAAAGAGAAATTTTTGTATCTGTCATCTCTTTACTATAGAAAATAACAGGTTGTTCTTTACAATCTCCACTCATTTTTCCTCCTCATGAATTGGATTACCTAATGATAGATAATCAAGTTGTGTTTTAAGAAATTTAATTTCTTTTTTCAACTCTTTCTTTTCTATTTGCAACTGCTCGATTTCTTGTTCGTACAGAATAATCATTTGTTCTAATCGAAGGACATCATTTTCTAAATCCCATCGTGGTTTGGGATATGGGTTGTTCATGGTGGGGTTTCCGAATAATTATTTACCCATTTAATGTTCTCTTTACGATTTCTTTCCAATTCCAACTGTCTTTTGAACTCCACGTCAAGAGTGCTTAATGCATTTCTTAAATGCTGTTCATACTCATTACCCTCTATCAAATCAGATAGATGAGCAGTATGTTCTAGAGCAAAAACTAATTTTGTTTCATTATTCATTCTCATTCATCCCACCTTCTTTTTTTCCAGTCAGCATACATCTGACCATAGATCATGCCTTCATCTGCCTTAAGATCTCTACCACTAAGAAGTTCTATCTGTTGTTTAGATAGATTACTTCTCATGGTATTGAGATAATCTTTTTCCCAATTAGGAACGTCTTTAATATATTCTTTGGTCATTTCTTTTTCCTCACAGGTACTTCTATTGTCCATGATGGCGATTCTAATTTAACCATCTTAAATTGTTGTCGGTTTTTCTCATAAGTAAGAGCAGGTTCATCACCAGCAGTCTCACCATAGTGAGCTTTGTTTGGATCTTTTAAACCCATGTAATCTAGGATAGCACCATCCACCATAAACCAAAGTGCATCCCAAGTGATAGTCTCTCTCAGTTTGACTGCAATTCTATCTATGTCCTCTTCATCAAGATACTCACCAGTTGCTACTGCTTTAGAGTAATCTTCATACTGAGTCAAGAGTTTTGCCCTTGCTTCTACCAACTTATTAAGGTTGATAGTAATTTTTACACTGTCATCAATTGCCATAATTAAACCACCAAAGAGATAAATTCACCAAGAACTTTTTTGTTTAGTTTCTTGACTTTAAGAGATTTCACAAATGCTTTTTTGATTTGTGCTTTTGTTGCATCTTCATCAACATCAAACTCAGCATCTTCTGCTAGAGCATTAGATGACATACCAAAGTATGCATCATATCCTTTTAGATGCTTCATACAGAAACTTTTACTTCTTCTCCACTCTTTATCAAGTTTATCATAATCTTCGTAACTTGCATAATGTCTCATGAAGTATCTTCCCTCACGAGGTGCTACGATACGAATACCAATGAAGTTTGTTGTTGGAAATTTGTCCTTTAAGTTTTGAATTAAAGTTTGTGTAAATGAAGTATAACTGTGACCAAAATCATATACCTTTCCTAGTTTGCGATCACGAAGAAAAGCATTACTACCAATTCCACGCTGCCCCAATCTTGGTTCATCCTCCCATGAACGATGAACGACCTTATGATAAGGTATTGTATGAGACTCACCATCCGTAAGAATGATGCATTGAACCTTTTCTAAAGAATGCTTCTTCTGAAACTGAGGTAGGATTTTATGCAAGCATAAGATACTCTCATTCAATGGTGTTGCTGATAAACACATCTTCTCAGGATAACGATAGCGAGTATTGTAACTAAATGAACCAGCGATCCTCCAGATATTAATCATCTGGTGCTCTAGTGTTGCTGCATTTATATCACTAGTAAAGATGTTCATGAGAGTGAAGTCATCGTCAACAAAAAACTCATACTCTTTTGGATCGTAGTATGGTTTATGAGGTGTTGGTATTCCTTCTTCTTTCTCATAATCCCATCCAGAACGCTTCCACTCATTAGTAAAAGCATATACATCAAAAGGAATAGAAACTTTACGACAGAACCAAATCAAATTATACAACTGCTTCAAAGTATCTTGAAGAACTTGATTCATTGAACCAGACCAATCAAGTATGAAAATCAATCCATGATTTTTACCATCGGGTATTACACTTATCTTCTTGAATAGATCTTCATTGAACTTATAAGTTTGAAGTTTAGTTGTATCAAGAACACCAGTTCTAGAAGTTGTCGCACGAGCATATGCACTTGCAGCTTTCTTACACTCAAACTCTTTTACCAAGTATGATACTTCTTTCTGAGCATCTTTCTTAAACTTAAAGTAATCTGAATCTTGTTTTGCAAAAATATCTTTACTATACATTGATTCAAGACCTGTAGGAATTTGATTACCTTCTCCATATCTTTCGGCAAATGCAGCATCCCATTTTTTCTGTTGATGAAACCACTCATAATCAATATACTCATGTATCTCTTGATTGGTAGCAATAATATTTTCTACATTCAAATCTGTTACTGTTAGATAAGCATTCTCTACTGCATTTTCATTTACCAAGTCCTTGATTTTTTGAGAAGAAAATGCTTCTGTCTTTACTTCTAACTCATCTTCCTCAGTATCATCTCCTACTTGATTATTAGAAGAACCTTCAACTGGTGTGTTGCCTTCAGGAGCAGAATCATCTTCATCACTATCAGCACCTTCAGAATCTACACCCTCAACAGGAGAATTCATATCAAAATGCTGATTGTCCTCTGATGCTTCTGTAGGAGTTACCTCTGATTCTACCTTATGCTTCTCTATACAATACTCATATAGAATACGTGCTGCCTCTTTTACTTCTTCAAACGTTTCTGTCTTACCAATTAACGATACAATCTCCTTCTCACGAGTTGTAAAAGATACATCATGGAACGCACCAATCTTGTAATATAGATTAACCCTATCAGCAAGATTAAGAGAATCAACATCTTCATCTTCTATACCAAAAAAATCTGCTTGACTAAGTTCATTGTATGCTCTGTAGAAAGTTTTGGCAAGTCCAAGATACTTGCGTTTGATTAACTTCTCAATTCTTACATCCTCAACCACATTCATAAATTGTTGAGGAACATCCACATCCTTTGTCCAATCCTCATCAGGTGTGAATAATGCATGTCCGACCTCGTGACCAACAAGCATATCATATACCGTATCGCTTGCCTTCTCCCATAAAGGTAGAGTTAGTGTTCTAGTGTGAACGTCAAATTGTGCTGTCTCAACCTGCTTATGCTCAACCACAATGTCCTCTGTGGCTAGAAGTTTAGCAAGTTGTGATTTGATTTCCTGCTTGACTGCCATGAACTTTGTTTCGTATGTACCTATAATAATACGAAACCCCTCGTTTCCGAGAGGTCATGTGACACTTCTTGAAGTGTTTTACTTTTTCTCTTGCAGACCTTAGTGCCTGTGGTTTAAGTTTTCGCTTCGGTGGTTTGCCCGAATTGTGCTGCCAGTTTTTTACGTTCATTTAATTTGACCGCATCCAAGATATTTATTGTAGGACACCATCCCAATTCCATGAGGTTTCTTGTGTCAGCACATAAACTGTCTGGTTCACCAGGTGTAATCTTTTTAATAGGTAAGTGCCTCATACCCATTGCTTTTGCCAAATCCAATACAGAAGTTTCTTCACCAGTACCAACATCAATAGCACCAGTATATGTGCTTGTAATCAGAATATCAATTGCTCTTGCAACATCGCTTACATGCACCCAATCTCTTTTGTGTAAAGTCAAATACTTTGCAGTATTCTCTTCTAGCATTCTATAGAGCATATCCTTTCTACTACCATGCTCTGCCCATACATTAAAGAAACGCATTCCTACGCTGTTAGGAGGTGCTTGAACTTCATTTACCTTCTTAGTAATAGCATATGGGTTCATCCACCACCCATAAACTCCAGCAGAACTAGCATAGAGTAATCTAACATTCTTCTCTCTACAATAATTAAATATAGGTTTAGATTTCTCTACGTTATTATCCCAGAACTTCTGTGGGTTCTCTATGCTATCTCGAAGAGCAGCAAATGCTGCTAAATGAATTACTACATCATAGTCTTCTTCTGGTGCTACAAAGTCTCCTATATCATCAGGAAAGTCCATTCCATGAATAGAGTCACCAAATTCTAAAACATACTTTAGATGATTATAAACATAGTTTCCTATAAAACCTTTGTGTCCTGTAACTAATGCTTTCATGATGTTGGCCTACTAAATCCTTTAACTTTTTCAAATTTGATTAGATTTTCAAACTTATCCTCCATTCCCGTTTTATGAGAAATGATAAACACGTTTGCATCCTTGATGACGAAACGAACAATCTTAGTGAAGTATTCTGTTCCCATCTCATCTAATGAACTGTCAAATATTTCATCCAAGATTAATAGATTAGTATTAACAGAGTTCTTCATTCTAGCAACTTCTCTCCAAGTAAACAAGAGTGCTAGATCGATACGCATCTTTTCTCCTTCGCTAAATGATGCGTATGAAAAATCCTCATGGATAGGAGACTGGACAGTTTCATTAAACTCTTCATCGAGAGTAAAATTAAGATAAAAATCCATTATCTGAAGATAACGATTTATCTGCTGATTGATTAGTGGCAGATACTTCTTGATAATTTTGGATTTAACTCCACCATCCTTAAGTAAACCATAAGTGAAATCATAGTAACTTGAGGTGTCCTTCCTAGAGGCTAAGTCGTCGTATGTAGTTTTTAAATTATTCTTAAACTCATTTAATTTCTCATGTTCAGAATTTCTATTTGCAAGTTGATTGGTAAGTTCTTGAATTTCTGATTCCAAATCTCTGACCTGTCGTTGACATCCAGAAATTTTTGTATTGTTTTGAGAAATGTCATGCGTAAGTGTTGTAATCTCCTTTGATAGTTTGGTAAATTGATGCTCTCGCTTTTCTTCCTCTTTAATCGCATCCTCTAGTTGTTTGTAACCAGACTGCAACTCCTTTGCTTTATTTTGAGCATCGCTAATCCTATTTATTCTAAAGTCTTCATTTATATCTTGATCGCATGTAGGACAAACCGTATGCTCAGTAAAGAACTTATGTTCTTTCGTAATCGTTGTTACTTTATTTGATATTTTTCCTTTAAGATTTCCCAACTCACGTAATTTTTCTGTAGCACCTGTCAATGTTTCTTGATCTTTTGTAAGGTCAGTTATATCATCTTGTAATAATTCATTTTGTTTAACGTAATCTTCTGCCTCACACATAAAAATATCAATCTTATTTTTGTTTTCTTCAATTCTATTTTTCCCCTGCATTTCTAACTCTTCTATAAAATTCTTTTGCATCTTTACTTTTTCAGTAAGAGATTCTTTCTTAAGAGTAAGAACATTAGTTTGTTCTTTCAATGTACGTAGTTTCTCTTTTATAATAGTTCCCATCGATGAGAATATTTTTATATCCAATAAATCTTCTATAACCTCTCTGCGGTTAGGTGCAGATAGTTGCATAAAAGGAACAAAACTACTACTACCAAGTATTACAATTTGAGTAAATGATTTGTAGTTCATCTTCAAAACATTTTGCTCAAACCATTTTTGCTGGTCATTAGCAGATGAGAATTGATCTAAGCATTTACCATCACGATGAATCTCAAATATATTTGGTTTTATACCTCTCACCACCATCCATTGTGTTGATGAAATATTAAACTCAACTTCTACTCTAGCATCCTTTTCGTTAACAGAATTTATTAACTGTGACTTATTAATTTTACGAAATGGTTTTCCAAACAAACTGAATGTCAAAGCATCTAATAAAGTGCTTTTTCCCGAACCATTATTTCCTACAATCAATGTAGATGAATATTTACTAAAATCAATTTGACTATATTGATTTCCTGTAGATAAAAAGTTCTTCCAACGTATAGTTTCAAATAAAATCATTTCGATTGTCAATAGGTGGTGGAATTACGACATCAGACTCAGTGATGACTGTGTAATTGTATCGATGCATTTTGCAAGTTTTAATCATTATATCATCATCAACTTCGAGAATGTGCATTTCTGGATGATCCTCTTCTTCTAGCATCATCGCAAATCGAATAGCATCATCCTCCTCTTCAAACAAATAGAGGACTTGATCCCCTTCTTCATCAATGACAGAATAAGCACCTTCTTTCTCCCTACCTTTAATAGTAAGAATAAACATTAGATTAGCTCACATGCCTCTTGATAAACTTCTTGAATTATTTTTTGTACTATAGACTTATCCAATTCAACTTCTGCATCTTCAACATATCTATTAAGAATAGAAAGAGTATCCTCTGATTCAAATACTTCAAATTTATCTGCTTCATGATAACCAAAGTTTTCTACTATTTTTAATTCTGCTACATTAACTGAATATAATTTATCGATAAACTTTTCAAACTTTTTAGTATCTGATTTATTACGAACCACAACCTTTACAATTTTATTTTCTAACTCTCTAGCATCAAATAATTGATAGTCAGTATCATTATAGTAAATTATATGATGTATTCTGTATGGATTATTAACTGGAGTATGTTCCAGTGTCTCAGTATCAAATAAATGAAATCCTCTATTAGGATCATTTGCATCATTCCAGAACATCTCATAAGGATTACCAAGATAGTAAATATTTTCTATATTTGAACGGCAGTGATAATGTCCAGAGAATGTCTTTTTAAATTTCTTAAATATACCCAAATCCATTCCATGTTCCATCATATGGCCTGGAGTTGCTTTAAATCCATTCAACTCAAGATGCCCCATACACACAGGAGATCTTGACTTATTAATCATTGCTACACTCATCTCTTCATTCTCCTTGTTAATCCAAGGTACAAGAGTGATATTACAATCACCTACCATTATAGATGTTACTTCTGAATAAACTTTAATATTATCATACTCTCTCAGCAATAAATCAATTGCATTGATATCATTCGTATTCTTATAATATGCTGTATGATTTCCAACAATACTATGAACATTAATACCCATCTTATGTAAACGGTCAAAGTAATTATCCTTTGCCCATTTTAACGCAGAAAAATCAATTCCCTTTCTACTATCAAAGGTATCACCCATATCAATAATTGTGGTAATACCTTCTTTCTCAAGAGTAGGAAAGAAAACATTTTCATAGAACTTCAGAAAATAATCATGAAAAAGTTTTGAATTTTTTCTTGCTCCGAAGTGCTGGTCTGTTATGATCGCTACTTTCATCAATTACGAAGTTTAGAATGTACAGCGTCTTTAATTGAATTATACTCAGAATGAGTCGTTCCGTCAATCTGATTACTATCATCAAAAACTTCTGAATAACCTGACTTCTCTAAAATCTTATTCTTAATTTCTAGTTGCCTTTTCTCTCTTGATATTCTTCTCAAGAAAGCATAGTGAATAATTTGAGTAAAGTAAGCAAACGGGTTCTTAGATTTTGCTGGATCAAAGTTATGAATGTACTGAACACAATTCTCAATACCATCAGATATCATATCCTCCTTAAACATATAGTTTACGAAGTTTGGTTTAAACGATAGATGATTGGCAATCTTTAAAAAACACTCACCAATATAACGAGGTATGACAGGTTTAGTTTTATCTTGCAATCTTGCAATCTCAACATCCTCTCTATACCTAATTAAAGCAGCAAGGAACTCTTTATTATTGACGTAATGTTCAGACCTTTTTCTTCGGGCCATAGTGCGTCCCTTTAACATAAGTCATTATCACTATTATGTAGATAGTATAACATTTATAATGCTACTTGACAAGTTTTCATTTCCAAGTAGAATAACTCTGTGGAGTTGCAAGAGAAATAATATCTTTAAGTATTACTAGAAGGTTTCTTGAATATCTTTTCTAATAAAAGTTTAGTATCATGTATGTTTCCTAGATATCCCATTTTTCTATTCATCTTTGATTCACTGTTTTTATCTCTAACATCATCTCTTAAAAAATTTTGATACATATCAATCATCTGAATATCCTGTGATTCAGACATCGTGAGAACATTATCCAAATTAACTATAAACATATCATCTCTAGTTGTCTTTAACCAAGGTTCAACTTTATATCCTACAATACCATTCTTTCCTTTTAGTTCTGATATCTTGATGGGACTATGAAGAATTAGCATAGTTCTATTTTCCTCCTCAGAGGCAGCTACTTTGGCAAATATTTCTTCACCAGAGTTAAATTTTATTGTTGCGTAAAAGTCTTCTTCAATTCCCATTTTGTTTTAATTGTATAGTGATTATTTCATAATTAAAGTTTTCTTCGTTGTAAATTTTAATTCTTTCAATAAAATGATTTAAGGTATAATTTCTCTTAGTTTTAAGAGAACAATCATCTGCTATGTCATAAAGTATTGCCTTTACCTTGTTTGCTCCTTTTCTAAGAACTCGTCCAATACTTTGAAGATTTCTGATTCGGGACTTACTTGGAGAGGCAAAGATAACATTATGGAGATTTTTAATATTGATACCTGTAGAAAAAGTTCCATAAGATGCAACGATAATAGCGTTGTTTTCTTGTTCGGTAATTTCTCGTACTATTTCTCTTTGTTCAGCATTTACTCCACCGTGTACGAAAAATATCTTTCGATTATCTTTCGTATTATTATTTATCATTTCATAAAGAACTTGACCATGTGCTTCTACTCTAGAGAATAAGACAAGACTATTACCTTTTAAATCCAATGCTAGATTTTTTATAAAGGCATTTCTCTGTTCGTGTGATATTAGATATTCTATTTCATCTTGATAGGTATCAAACTTAACTGGTGGATGTTTAAGAACTAAGCACTGTATATCTAATTGTGATAAATGCCCTTGCTTCATTAACTCATCAGTCTTTGTCACTTTGTATGATGGTCCAAACAATCCCTCTAACACCCACTTATGCGTCTGTGTGCCATCTAATGTACCAGTGAAACCAAATCTATACTTAGCATGATGTAACTTAGTCATTATAGATATAAGTGACTTGCTCTTGAATAAATGAGCTTCATCTCCTATAATAACATTATACTTTTCAAAGAAAGATCTTTCTAATTTATAAACAGATTGCCAAGTGGTGATTGTTACTGGAAACTCATTTGTTTTTTCTTTCCCTGCATATATTTTGTGACAGTATGAATCAGCATCCCAACCATAATCAAAAAAGTCCTTATACATCTGTTCTACGAGAGATGTCGTTGGAACAACTAAGAGTATTTTTTGCCCTTTCTCAACATAGTATCTTACGAGAGAATAGATCATCAACGATTTGCCTGAAGCAGTGGGTGATATCAATAGCTTTCTATTATGTCTTAAGGCATCGTATACTCCCTGAACTTGATATTTCCTTGGTTGATGATTGCAAATAGATCTCATATAATCTTTAACACCAGCATATGATATTCCCTCATTTACCTCAAAGGGAGCACCATAGTATTGATTATCTTCAAACTTATAAGTGTAATCGTGTCTCTGGCAAAAAGATATAATCTTATCTAACAATCCAACATATATTTTCTTCGACCTCATATCATATAGATGAATCTCTCCATTCCAATTTCTATTACGATATTGCGGCATGAACTTTGCACCCTCTACCTCGAAGGTGAAGTGATCTCTTAGTTCATATTCTATATGCGGTTCTGCGTCTATCTTTAGAAATACTTCGTTGGATTTAGAAATCACAACATTTGCAGATGTGTTTGTCACATAAATCCATTCATCTATGGATATTTATGAAGTTATGTCAAGTCCCCATTAAAAAAGACCCCGTAGGATCTTTTTGAGTATTAGGCATTGAAATCTAACAAAAGATTTACCGATTGAATACTAACTAAGATTGATTTGAGTATTACAATCTGAACACTAACCAAAGTGTTTTGATCTGAATACTAACTGAGTATTAGAAGGTGAATACTAATAAAAGTATTATCTCTTGAATACTAACTAAAAATTTTGAAGATGGTTGAGTATTATGGGTTGAATACTAACCAGAGTATTTCAATATGAATACTAACGAAGACCATCCTCTACAATCATCTTACGAATAGCATACCACATCTTCTGTGTCATTTTATCAACTTTAGTTCTTGCTTCTTTAAGTTTAGTAAGTTCATCAAAACTCATTCCAATTTGGAAATCAGAAGTATTAGCATTCTTCTTATCAGGATATGCATATTCAGAAACTGCTCTACGCATCCAATGTTTATAGTTAGATGCAGCAACACCTTGTTTCATATGGAATGGTTTACATCCAAGATAATGTGCTTTGATATACTTCCAATTAGGAACTAATCCAAGATCAAGACGAACACGAAGTTCATCATTAGGTCTAAGAATAGAATGAACCAAAGTATAGATACGATTTGGAACTGCTATTTTGATATTACTTTTTTTATCAAATTTTAATCCAATAGATTCAATCAACTCAATATCACCATTAAGGTATTCAGTAAGTTTTAAAGCATACTTTTTAATCCATCTTGATACAGCATCCTCATATGGAATTTTTTTATCAAATCCATATCCAGATGTTTTAGCAGGATTTATATCTTCATTAGATTGTTGAATGTAATCAAAGATATGATGGTTTTTTTCTTGAAAATCTGTTAACCGTGTTGGAGAAAACTCTTTAAGAGCATAAAAAGCACTACGATCTTTTAATAAGAAATTAGCAATTGCTTTTGTATCTGCTTCATCAGTTTTATCCTTTTCACCCAATCCAGCAAGTTTACGAGTTTTGGGTGTAGATTTTTGAGGAAACAAAAGTAATGTAATTCCCATTTCTTCAGCAGTTTCTTTTAGTTGAGTCAACTGTTGATAATTAAATGGTTGAGCCATAGTAAATCTATGAGACTCTCTTAGATGAGCATCCTCAACAACTAAAGTATCGCCTTTTTTTAATCCAGCAATATTGAGATTAATAAGATTTTCTTCTGGTAACTTTGGGTAAAATTTATCTGTTCCACTATCATATACATGGACTTTTCCTTGTCCAACGTCTGCAATAAATAAAGTCATTTTTTAAATTAAATTGGTATGAAAACTAACAAGAGTTTTTACAGATTGATTTCTGATTGAATTTGTTATCTGGATATTATAATGGAAGAACTTAATATTGTCAAGTTTTGAGTATTAAGAGTTGAACATTAATATAAATGTTACTTATTGAATACTAACTCACTATAAAAATAATATTAACCAAGTCCAGAATTAAATCTCATAAACTCAATTGCATTCTTAATCTGATATGTTCTGTTCTGTATCACCTTAAGAATACTTTCTAAGTATACTAACATTGTATCATAGTAATCAATCTTTAAATTTGAATTAGAAAGTTTTTCATCTGCATCAAGATATTTGGACATAGTATCCTTATCCCTTATCTTTTTGGGAAATGGATTTGCAATATAAACATCTGGGTCTGCTTTCCCACTAAAATACTCATACCGTTCATGACGGATGTTTTTTCTTTGTTGCTCTGCTTTCTTTCTTAGTAGAAAGATAGTATTATATAATTCAAAATACTTCGCATGAAGAGAGGGGACATTCAATGATTCTTCGTGTAGATTATCTCTGTCGATCTTTGCATCTTTCTCCCACATCTCTTGAAGTTTATCAAGAGTTACAGTCATAAAAGGTTATTTTCTAAATCAGTAAGGTTGTATATAGTATACTTGAAAGCTACGTCTGCTGTAAAGTACTCGATATCTGTATCAGTTGCATCGAAAGATATAGTTGACAAGCTATAAGGGAATAAGTCATTGAATACCACCTGAAATTTTGGAACAAGACTGTTACTTAAAATTTGTAGTGTGCCATCTGAATAGATGTCATCACCAGATTGTTTAAATTTACTTACACCTAGTATAGACTCTTTTTCTAAATCTGCAAACTCTTGTAATTTTTCAGGAAAACCAAGTCCTCTTATCCAGTTCTGAATTTCCATATAATTCACTAAATCCTCATCAACAAGAAATCTTAAATTAAGATCTCCAAATTGAATCTTGTCACCAGGCACATCTATATCCTTTAGATACGATGGTTGTACAGCAACTCCTAAATCTAATGATGGTATATTTGCTTGATTGCAGAAGAATGCAGCACCAGGACTCCTCTTTAATGCAAATTTAAAACCAATCGGAGATAGAAAATTCCGATTGTCAATAGGAGTACCTGGTCTTTCAGCAGGTGGTTTTCTTTTCCTAGTGGACATTACTCAGTTACTACTGTAGCACCAATAAACCCACCATTCTTACCTTCTTTACCAGTTTGCTTGACCATATTATCAGCATTGGTCTTGTTGGTTAGTTGAGTTCTATCTGCATAGGTTTGAGTCCAAGTAGATGGAGACTTCCAATATACATCACCAGAAACTAAAACACCTGGTTTCTTGATATGATAGGGCATTTTCCTAAGATAGTTTTTAAGTATTTAGCCAAAAAAAAGAGGGTGGTTAGACCCCTTCCCCTCTTAATTGTAATTTCTGTTTTTAATTTTAATCAATACATCAGGTTTTTCTTTATTATTATCCTGTGCTACAAATCTATGTTCTGCATCAGGATGATTCCAAGGGAACATATCTCTATGTCTTTCACCCAACCCCATCGTTGTCATCATTCTATCTTCAACACTAGGAATAAAGGATGAAAATACTTTTTCTCTTTTTGAATCTAATGTTTCTTTTCCTGTTGGAACAGTAACAGAAAATATGATATTTAATGGAGAGTGGTTAGTTGTTGCTGCTGCTGCTGAACTTAAAAGACTTCCAACTCTTGATTCAAAGTTTTTCATATGAATAGAGAGTGTAGTTTGTTCATCATTTTTCCAATAATCTTCAACCCAAGGATCATCAATTTCTTCCAATAAACGCCAAATAGTATCAGCATTATGTTGAGTATATCTTTCACCTGACTTAGTTTTACCAGACACGATAAACTCAACAAGTAATGTGTTAATTATTTTATCTCTAGTAGTAGAAGAAAGATGCCATCCTAAATCCTCAACTTCATCTTGAATTGCTTTTTTAGTAAAAGTATTTTCCAATTCAAGCACTTTTCTAACAGAAGTTTCTACATCGTTTCCTGATGTATTATTATGTGTTAATTGTTTACGATTATTAGATTTACATGCAAATCTAATCTTTGCTGCTTCATTATCAAATCTAACACCTTGTCCCATCCAACCAGCAATACCTAATTGTGATGCAACATGTTCTCTGTGATATGTATTTATTTTACTACTATCATCAACATCCCAATAGATCATACTACCTTCTTTAGTATCGATACCATTTTCTCGAATATCATCCTCTATTTCTTGACACTTACCAAGATCAATTCCATATGCTCTACCAGGATTTTTCCAATTTCCTGTAAGTTCATTAAATAATTTCATGTCAGGAGTATCAACCAACTCAACTCCTTTAACACCATAAGTTGAAGGTTTGTAATTCCAATTATCAGGATTACATGCTTCAGCATCCCAATACTGACTCACAAATGGATTATAAGATACGTTAAAAGTAGCATCTAATTCCTTTGTTTCCATAATAAAGTTTGATTTACCCCTCTAATATAACATGCCAGTCAACCCTATAACCGAACCTTAATAATTTGTAATAAAAAAAGACCCTCCCGAAGGAGAGTCTTTTGTCTATTTTGTATGGACAAATATATTTATTCGTCTTACATGAGGTTCTTAACAGCAACACGCCTGTAATAGCGGTTAGCATTAACGTTAAGAGTTCCAAGACCTTGATCAAGACCTTCTGCGAATGGGTTAGCAACCAATCCGTATCTTGTCTTAAAGCCGATCTTAGGCTGGAATGTGTTCTCTCCAACCGCACGAACCATCTGTAGAGGAACGTATGGGCAGTAGAATAATCCAGCGTCATAAGGAGATGTTCCCTTATAACCAACAACGTAATACTGATTACCACCTTGAGGACCACCAGCACCAACTAGGTTAGCAGCATATGGGTCGATGTATACTCTGTACTTACCTTGTAATGTACCAGCAAATGTATTACCAGTGTCATCAACGTTAAGGTTAGCATTAAGAGCAGGAGTGTAATCAAGAACACCAGCCATGGTTAGTGCAGAAGCAACGTCTGCAGAACACATGATGATGTTACCCTTCCCACGACGAGTTCTCTGTGCGATTGCGTTAGCATCACGCTCGATTTGGAATAGGAGACCCTTAAACTTCTCAACAGACCATCTTCCGTTTGAGTCGATGTCTAGGTCGAATACACCTGGAGTTGCAACGTTTTGTACAGCACCCTGTTCAGCAGTCTTGTAGATAGTTCTGATAACTTCTCTGTTAATTTCAGCAAGTATTTCAGTACTAAGAATGTTAGCAAGTTCTGCTTCTGCATTAAGACCATGAATTGCCTTCAAGTCTTGAGCAAGTTCAAGTGAGTACTCAGCTTTTAGAGCTCTGCTCTTCGCTGTTACGGTGACTTTCTCGATTGAGAATGCCATCTGGTTGAACTCATTAGAAGTAGCGTTTCCAAGCTTTTCAGCGTGGTCTGTACGCATACCCTGACCAGTTGTATAGTCAGTTTGAGAACCAGCAGCACCAACTGGGTTAAGAACAGCAGGGTTTGTACCTGTCTGACCAGTTGTACCCATACCAGCATTAACGTCAGTTAAGCCAGAAGTTAGGTTGTTTGAATTGTTCTGTCCAGAGAATGCTGAGTTAACCTCATCGTAGAAGGTTTCTGCACCTTCCATGTTCTTGTATCTGGAACGCATTGCAAAGATTAGTCCAGTAGGACCACTCATTGGCTGAACACCAGCAAGGTCATATGCGACCAAGTTTGGCATTGCACGTCTAATCAATGAGATTAGAACTGGGTCGAAACCTGCAACAGGACCACCTGCGGTTGCATTAGCACTGAAACCAGCGTTTCCAGTACCAGCACCAGGAGATGCGTTAGTTCCTGTGTTGTTTGTAGGTTGCTCGGTAAGCATTGAAGTGCCATTTTCAAATGCACTTTGCTCACGTAAGAATTTTTCTTGGTTTTCTAGCAGGACTGCGGTTACTGCCTTCCTATGATTGTCCTTGATTGGATCAAGTCCGTCATATTCGAGAAGTGGTGCCCACTTTTCCTGCAACTGTTCTGATTGGAACATTTGCTTGTTACCTTTAAGTTAAAGTTTGTTTAAAAATTAATTCAGTTACTTCGCTAAACCACGGAGTGTATTTAAGTATCCAGCCATAGAACCTGATACATCAGCAGGTGCGGTATCCACTCCTTCTGATAGACTCTCGGTTTTAGCTGTTGGAGATGCTACTTTCTTTGTAGGGAAATAAGATTCCTTTAATGTCTCCAACTTGTCACGATAAGATTCCTCACTTTCAAACTCTACACTTTCGGCAAGTGTGGCGAGCTTCTCTTTCTGAGTGTCAGCAAGACCTTCAGAAACTTGATCAACGATTCCTTCAGCAACAGCACCAGCTAGGCGTGAGTTGAGGGAAACATTTTTCTCAATCTGCTCGTTGAGTTTTGTTTCCATTTCATCTAGTTTTTCTACCATGCTTTCTAGCACATCATATTTTTCTTCAGGGAGTGATACATAATGTTCTTCAAAAAGACCTTTTAGACCAGTCATAAAGGATTCTGTTAGTTCTTCCTTAAGACCAGTTTCTACTGCAAGTTGGTTCTCAGTGAACCACTCGTCAGCAACATATTCGAGGTAAGAATCAACACGCTCATTTAGAGCACCTTTGATTTCCTCGACTTCCTCAAGAAGTTTCTTCTCGTAATCAGCATCGAGAGTTTCCTTGATTTCTGCTACTTTGCCTTTGACAGCAGCTTCAAGAATTGTCTTTGCTTTTTCCTTGAACTCCTCAGAAAGTTCTTCGCCTTCTACTAGAGCTTTAACATCATCTTCGATGTTAACCTCTGTGTACTCAGGTGCTTCTGCAACAGGTGCTTCTTCTTCAGAAACAACTTCCTCTTCAGTTTGAGGCTCTTCTGCCACAACTTCTTCGGTAGATGCAGTTGCCTGATCCTCTTCAATTACAGAATCATCGGAAGTTTCTTCTTCCTCCTTCATACCCTTAGCAGCTTCTGCAGGTTTTGCACCTTTATTAACTACATCTCTAACTTGCTTCAGCGTACCACCTGGTGGTTTTAATTTTGCTGAATCATCGTCAGGCTTGTAGTTGTCAGGTGTTGGCCCTCCAAGATCCTCAACTTGAGGTGGTGTTCCACCTGTTGTTAGTTTTGGCATAGGATCCGCAGCTTGTGCCTTAGCATTTACTGCTGTTTTGGATTGCTTCGTGCCTGCTTCCATTTCTTGTAGTTCGTTGCCACTAGACATTTGGGTAATCTCCGATTTTTTCTGTAACTAAAATCTATATTTATTTATAAATGCAGTATTTACAATGAATTTATAAACTCATTGAAAAGACTTAATTTATGTTCTTCGAGTCTTTTTTGGGTTACAAGTGACTCAATCTTGTTCTTTGTTTCGGAAGCAATTTGCTCACGAAGGGTATTACCTTCCCAAACCCATTCCTTTCCTTCCATAATTCCTTCAACAAAAGCATCAGGAGCAGAAGGATCAGCGACTATATCAGCAGCAGTTGCTAACATAAAGTCGTCACCGACAACATTAAATCCTTCTTTGGTTGGTTTCAAAGAACCAATACCACGAGAAGATACGCCGAGTTTTACACCTTCACCTATAAGAGACTTAGCAATCTGACCCATTGGTGTATCTAGGATCTTTGCTTTTCCAATAAAATTAGAACCATTCTCTTTTAATGAAACGATTTTATGTGAAACTCTATCGAGATTCACTGTAGGACCATCTGGATGACCCAACTCACCAAGTGCTCTACCAGTAGTTACATTGGATTCGTTATAACGACCAACTTCTCTACGAAGAGTTTCCATAGGATACATTCTACCATTGCGGTTTTTTATGTTTCCTTGTAGGAAAACACCCTCAATGTAAAGTGCTTTTTTACCACCTCTTTCCTCAGTAATAAATTTTACTGATTCAATTTCTTCTCTAATGAGTTTCATTGATCTATATCCTTATGAAATTTGAACTTGTTGTGCATGTAAAGTTCCAGTTCCAGAACCCTGAATAACTGCAACTTTAAACGATGACCTCAAATCAGAACCTAATAATGACTCATTCCAAGTGCCAGAGACAGCTGAAGAATCATGATCTACAGTAATAATTCTACTGTAACCTGCTGGACCTCCATCTGGATTAACTCTGTTATTAACTGCTGTAACTTCTTTATGTGTGAAGTTAAATCCTGTTTGACCAGGTGCAGTTAATGTAACTCGATCACCGACAATGAATTGTGATCCAGTTCCCTGCTGAAACTCGATGGTAGTTGATGAACCCTTTGTAAGTTTTTGAACAGGTTGTGATCTAACCTTTCCAATATTAATACATTCTGGATCACCATTCACAACAAAATAGTTTTCTGTATTTGCAACTGGAGTTGCATCACTACTGTTTATCTTTACATGACATGTATTACCATGTGCAGCAAGTCTTACATATTCTGTTTGTTGAGAAATAGCAACTGAAGCAGCACTACTTCCTGAAAACGATATCGCTGTGTTTATACCAACTGGTGTATGAGCAGACATTATAGATATAAGTTCATTGTCTTATTTATTTATAATTAATCTTCCGTAGAAGCTTCAATAGAAGGTTCTTCTTCACTGGATTCTTCTTCGGGAGACTCCTCTGCAGGAGAATCAAAAGTAGTGGCGGCAACTTCTGGACGTGCAGCATCAACTTTCTCTGCAGATTTAGCAAAGAGTATATCTTTTATTTTATCACTAACTGTTGCTGGTGATTCATCAGCAATTATCATATCCATAATTTCATTTGATATTTCAGGCATGGTAAAAAAATAGTGTCGCCGTTAATATTTATACACTATCTACGGAGTGGTAATTAGACTCCATAATCATAGCAAATAAAATACGTTTCATAGAGTTTATATGATTAGTCGGTTCTTGTTGTTCTGGTGGTCTTTCTCCTGATATGGGTCTTTTTTCTTGGTAAAATTTTAAAGCATTATATAGCAACTTAACATCACTCTCAGAAAGATTTACTGAAAAGTGATGGTCATTGCTATTATCTTTTGGTATAGGCACTAAATCTCGCCGCCTTTTGGTTTTGCTATATTGGCATCTAACTCTGCTGTTGCAGCATTAACTTCAGTAGATGCTCCATTTACTTCGGGTTCCATAACAGGAGCACCTAAATCACCACCCGCAATTGGTTGTCCAGTAGCAGGATCTATTTGCATTTCTGCAGGATCAGGTATAGTTCCATCTTTAATTTCTTTCTTGATTATCTTATCCTGCTCTAGTATTTCCTCATCAGTTTGACGTAATACTTTACGTCTTACATAATCTTGTGAGAAGTATTTGCCAACATAAGGTTCTACCGTAGCAAGTAAACCCAATCTTTCATTCATTAATTCTGCTTCTTTTAATTCAGTAAAGTGATTATCGTATAAGAAATCAAACTGAATGTGCTCACTCATTGCTTCCCAATCTTCAGTGGTAACAATGTTTTTAAGTAAGCATTGAGTTCTCAGCATGTCTATGAATAGACCAGAGAATCTCTTTCTTAAACGACCAACAAATTTACTAAATTTAACTTCATCTCTTAATATCTCAGAGGATCTTCCCAGATTGAATCCTCCTTCTCCGTCCATTCTTGATGGGGGTACATTGAGCGACCTATATAATTTCTTTTTGAAGTACTCAATATCCGTGATTTCCCCCAAGTTTTGACCTCCTGGAAGAGTAGAAATTTCAGTACCACGTCCTCCTTCCCGTCTAGGGAGCCAGAAATCCTCCAGCATTGCCATGTACTTTTTGTCATCTCGAATTTCTCCTGTAGATGCGTCGTATACAAGTTTGTTACGATATCTCATCATTACGTCACGGAGATATTGCTCTGCCTTTACTTTCGGTAGATTACCAACATCAATATAAAAAATTCTTCGCTCTGGAGCACGAGATAGTCTGTATATAACAAGACTATCCTCAATCATTCTAAGTTGATTGAGTGACTTAATTGCCTTATTTAAATATGATAATGTTATTCCTTTACTTCTATCTACTAATCCACTAGTAGCATATGCAATAGAATCCTTTGTCATTTTAATTCCAGCATTGGAACCAACTGACGTTATGTTTCCTGATGGGTAAGATAATTTAGGATTGTATATAAAATACTCATCAATCTCAGGAAAATCATATTCCATTGGATTTTCATTTACCAATCTATTTGGTACTTTGTACTTGTCTCCCTCCTTTTGTTTTTGTTTACGAACATAACGCATTTTCATTGCGTCAATATAACGTAAATCTTGGATTCCTTCTTGTGGATTTTTAACATCAATTACCTTATGGTAATAGATTTTGCCATCAATATACCAATTGCGGTATATTTCATGTGCTTTTTTATCAAAATCTAATAAGTCTAAGATGTACTTAAACTCATTTCTGATTTTTTTCTTAATGCCATCACTAGCATTTAAATGATCTAAATCAAGTTCAACTGGACTGTCATTGCTGTCAGATACAATTGCTTCATTAACAATATCTTCAATTGCACTATCACATTCGGGATGAAGTGACATCTCCCGATATCTTCTGATCAAATCAAATTCTGTTTTATAGATTCCCTCTATATCAACATATTGACCAAAAAAACCACTACTCATATAGTAATCAGACCCGTCCTCATTATTAGGAGCAACGGGTGAGACTACATCTTGAGATAGTGGTTCTGTGTCCTCAATAGAGAACCCAAATAACTTTGCCATAATTTATGTTGTTTTCTTACTATTTATCAGCCGTTTGGACTGCCTGATCCAGTTAGTCTTAGTGACTGTACTTGGAATTCTACATCAAACTCCTCGATTGTGTCACCTGTATCGTAAGAAAGTGCAATCTCTGATACTGTTGTTGGGAATATATCAATAAATTCATATTCTTTTAGCACGGAATTGGCATCACCAGTGCTATCTTTGCTGCTCTTAACAGAACCTCTACCAAGTTGGAATACCTTAGCATTGACCATGTAAGCACTAGGATCAGTCGCACCAAGATTATTATCGAGTTTTGCGATTAGTTCTGTCCATTGCTCAAATGAGTTTCTTAACTCAAAACTTTCATCGTTAATGATTGTTACAGTCCAAGTGTCGATAGTTCTGTCACCAGCAACTTTAAAAGTACGACCCCTGAATGGAATGTCAATTTGTGCAATGTTTTGAGCAGGTAATGCTGCTGCCTTACACATAAATCTAAAGTTTGCTGCGTTCCAGTCTATACCGCCTGGGAATGTGGCAAGTTCGACCTCGAATAAATTAGGTCTTGCTCCTCCACCAATAAGTGTGGATTTAAACTGAGAGATCGTTCTGTTGTCTCTGGTTGTTGCCATGATTTGATGTCCTCCTGTTGATATTTAGATGATTAAATTAAACTCTACCGACCACTTCTTCAAACGAGACACCAGTTCTCGTAGCAACAAAAGTTAGAGTTACAAAGTTGATAGACTTTGCTGGTTTCAGGAAGATGTCTGCCCTGAACTCATTGTTATCGATAACATCGGGAGTGTTATTTGTGCTATCGCATACAACTGCGAAACCAAATAAACCTCTCTTCGCTTCTACATCACGTAAGAATGGTTCAACGATGTTACGGAAGTTTGCTCTTGTTAGTTCGTCATTTAACTCGAAGAGTTGAGCTTCTGCTGCTCTTTCAAGTGCTTGTTCGATTGTCAAGAACAATCTGCGAACGTTAATTCTATCAAACGCAGATGCGAAACCAAGACCTGTTTTGTCTCCAAACAGAAGGGTTCCAATTCCAGGTTGTGTTACGATTGAATTAATTCTATTAGGATATAGTTTATCCCTTTGTGCTTTATCTGGATTGTATGCAAGTTTAATTGCATTATTCAATATACCACGTTGCTGACCTGCTGGTGAGAACCAAGGATAAGCAACAATATTTGTGCGAGTCATTAGACCTGCAACGTCACCGTTACATGGAACATAACGGAACTTGTTATTGAACCTATCAAACATATACTTGTATCCACTATCGAATACGCAATATGATGATGAAGATAAAGGACTAAAGAAGTTAATTACATTTGTTGTTTGTGTATCATCATTAGTAATACCAACAACATCTGCTCTATGAGGTCCAACTGTAGCCATACAATCTTTTCTAGCATTTGCTTTTGAGATTATATAATTTGCCTTTGCTTGAGATTCTGCTTTAGTTGCACAACCAGGACCACCAATGATGTAATCTACTTCTATTTCATCTTTATTTGAGAACTTATCATATGCTGTGATAAGGTCTGCTAATTCTGCCTTCATTCCACCAGTGGATGAATAATCCTGTCCATTCATTAATGTATAAGTTACATTACCAATAGCACTGAATGTCACACCCTGTGCATTTTGTCCCCATAAACCTTGTGCAGTTGTATTCTTTCCAAATGCACCTGCTCCTGTTCCTGCTATAAATCCAGTAGGAAGAGGTGTTGTGCCAAAGTGAGAATCAGCAGCAGAAGATGGGTTGCCACCTGCATAAACATTCTCTGAGAAATCTGCAATGAATTGCTCATACCAGATTTTTTGAGGTGAGTTTACATCAGATACTGCATCTATTGCCTTTGATAGATTTAAATGCTTTTCAAGAATTTGACCCTGAATACCTGTTACTGATCCTAAATCATCAACAACTACAACATGCAATCCGTCATTTTTACCAGATCTATCTATTGCATACTTATTAGTTACTGGTTTTGGTGCGATTGATTTCCAGAATACTGTTGAATTAGTTAATCCAAGAGTTTGCTGATCATACCAATCAACCTGAGATTGTACCGTTTGAGTGGAACCTAATTTTGTTCCATTATTCTGTATGACCTCAACTGAAGATGAAGCAGGGAAAGAAGCATATGCCGCACCCTCTTGATAATCTATCTTTGTTTCTGTTCCACTGGTATCAACCCTTGAAACAATTTTAACATCAACTTTCTTATTAGTGATATCAACACCAGTAATGATTGATTTTAAAAATCCGTTGAAATTACTTGTAGTTCCTGCACCAGGTACTTCTACATTTGTCAATGTTGATGTAACTGCCATACCCACTGCAGCTGTACCACTAATTCCATCCAGTGTTAGTGTCTGATCAGCAGCATCATCAATGAAACAAACCTTTAAGTTATTTGCCCAAGAACCAGGGTTTTTTGCAGCATAATTAAAGTTTGTTGCCTCTGTGTGATTATTGAGATAATCATCATAGTTGTCAATTCTGTCTGCACCAGTTAAAGCGGCAGATGCTATACCAACACCTGCGTTAGCATTTGATAATGTGCTTCCTGCTGCTCTTACAATCTTTAGAACTCCTCCATAAGAAAGATAAGATGATGCTGTCATCCAGTATTCATACTGTGCATCAGTATCTTTTGGTTCACCAAATACGCTTATGAGGTCTTGTTCTGTGGTGATGTCTGTTGCTTCATTCACAGGTCCAATAGCAAAAGGTCCAGCTATAGCACCGATGTTATCTAATACATTATCAGCTCTCCCTACAGTTAAGTCAACCTCCCTGACTAAAACACCAGGAGATAATTGAGGAGTCGCCATGTTTTTTTTCTCCGAATTTCTCAGTTAATCTAAAAAATATTTATTCAAATCTTCTTTTTCATTGGGGAAACGATGCATGAACATCTATGAGAGGTATTCCCACATGTATGATTGTTCCCCATACTCATCAGTATGCCACCTATCTCCCTCTGAATCTACGAAACTATCTTCACCCATTCCATCATCCATAAATCCAAATGGTGCCATATCTTGTTCTATTTGATTTTTCTGTTCATCATATAATCTTTTTCTTACATCTTGGTCGGTAAGTTCTTTAAAGTAATCTTGAGCAACTAACCATGCATATATTACGAGACACATTGCAAGGTCATCATGACATCCTTCTTCTGCTTCAAAAGAATTGTTTTTTTGAATGAACGTGGTTAATTCACTCATAATATCATAATCACAGGAAAGAAGTTTATCTTCTTCTATCAAAGTTTTCAAGTTAAGGGCACCAACTTTTTTGACAGTCTTGGACATCTTAACTCCTAATTGAGTCTTTCTACCAGAAAATCCCTGACCAACAACTTGACCTGCTCTACCTCTCATAGAACACATGAGAAGATTTTTGTATTCTAAATCAAAATTTAATATCGATGCTACTTGATCTCCTACATCATTTACTTCACATAAAACAAATGCATCATTATAACTTTTTCCTACTTCCTGAATAATTGTGGGAAATAGCATTGGTTTGATATCATTGTTTCTATACTTTGCCACCACTGCATGAGGGAACTCTGTGATATCAACAACTACAAATGCAGAGAAATCTTTTCCGACTCCCCTTGCAACATCAACTGCTATTACATAATCATGTTTTTTCTGAGGTTGTACATATACATCTAAACCACCACTTCGAGTTTCTGGTTGTTGATATACCATACTCCTTAACTTACTAGGAGCAATTAAAGTATCAACAGAACCTAAGAACTCACACTCAAACTCAATTTTAAATTGTTGTTCAGATGTGTTGGCAATAGTTTGTTCCTTCCAAACTTCATCTCTACCAGGAACTTCTGACCAGTGAACATCAGTTGGTACATATTCATTCTTACCTCTTTCTGCATCATGCCAATACCTATAAAAATGGTTCATCCCGTGAGGGGTAGAAACCATTATAACTTTCGTACTTTTACCACTAGTAATAGTAGGATAAACAGAGGCAAAAAACGAGTCAGCAATATGATTTGGAACGAATGCAAACTCATCCAAGAACAAGATATTGAAAGACATTCCTCGAACAGCTGAGGCACTAGTCGAAGCAGCCAGGATTTTGGAACCATTTTCTAACTCCAGTGAACCTTTATTCCATGATATGATACCTTGCTGCATCCATTTAGGAAGATTCTCATAGGCAGTTTGTAGTCTACCCAACAAGTCTCTGGCAGTTGCTGCTTTGTTAGCAAGAATACCGATATTAACATTATCATTAAAAACAGCATAATGCAACAGATACGATACAGACGTGGTGGATTTACCAGTCTGTCGAGGCATCTTACAGATATTAAATCTGTTTTCATGAAAATTTCTTATTAATTTTTCTTGAAAGTCATATGGTTTAAAACCAACTAGACCTTCATCCAAACTAACAATTTTTACGTGTTGTTTTGCAAAGTATACTGGATCATTCTTACATGCCATGAACTCAAGAATTTGCTCTTTCGTAAATTCTTGTTGAACATTTGCTTTTTTTAGAAGCGGATTACCAAGGTATACATCATCATATGTGGATGGCATGTTAACAATTCCAAGCTCTTAATGATTTAGACAATCTATCCTCTCCTGTATTATTAGAAGGTTTTTGCCTCTTTCTCATACCTTTCATTCTAGCACAGAAAGATGCTCTTCTTTTGTTACCAACTTTTTTGCTTGGTGCTTTTAGATCAGAACCAGGATTCTCACGTTCGTAAGACTTCCTACCCTTTTCATTTAAACCACCTTCCTTATTCTGACCTTCCTTCTTTGTCCACGCAGCACCTTCTTGAACAAACTCAAATTCATCTCTCCAAGAATATGATTCACTTTTACCATAGTTAGCAGCACCTTTCTTACGGCACTGAACTAATCTACCAGATGCATATGCAGACGGCCAAACCTTTGCACTTGCTTTTACCTTATGATAGCAAGCATCTTTTGTACCACTACCCTTACCTTTCTTATCTGCTTCTGCTACTACTTCTTCGTATTTGACACCACGTTTCAGCTTATGATCTTTTCTTCTTTGACTAATTAATTCTCCTCTTGTTGCATCCTTTGTAATTTTCTTTCCAGTCATAATATCAGGCAATTCACCAGGTGTTCCAAACTTTCTTTTATTTCTTATTGTTGCTTTACCATAATCAGAATATCCTTGTTCTTCCTTTGCTTCTTTAGTAACAGTTGCTTTTTTGAAGGTAGAAGCAAATTTCTTAGCATCTTTCTCATCTTTATATGAGAATTGAGCACGTTTGCCATCATCACCCTTGGCAAGAACTCTGTATCCTTCTTGTGAAAATGCTTTTCTCATTTTACCAATAGCGTCTCCTTGTAAATGTGGGGGTAATTTTGATTCTCTTTTCTTATCTGCTTTCTTTTTAGCATCACCCATTTTACTATGTTCTATCTCTGGTTGATAACCTTTTCCTTCAACAGATAATTCTTCTTTCATTTTTTTCTTGTCCGTAGAAACGTAAGTTGGTTTTGCAGCACCAGTTTTAGATTGTTGATTAGGGTCTGCTGCTTTCTTTCTTCTTGATGCAGAATCTCTTTCTGATTTTGACATGCTGGCACGTTTAGAAGATGAAACACACTTTGGTGTTCCTTCACCTGGTTCATCACTTGCACAGGTTCCTCCTGTTTTGACGTTAACCCAACCAGGTTTTCCGTCTTTAGACTTGGAACCTTTAAACCATTTATGTAAGGAACCTTCGTTAACATCAACATTACCACTATCATCAGTCTTTTTATGCAAAGATTTAAATCTTTGCTCTCTTGCTGATTTAGTTTTCTTCATCTCACTTTTTGCCTGACCAAAATCATCTTCCTCTGCAACTTGTATCAATGGTTCTGCAGGGTCATAATCAGATATATCATAGTTCCAAAGTTTAGAACCAGGATAAACTTTTTGGATTTGTGTTATAACTTCTTG
>Ga0160422_10000327_pt1 | contig 28393 bp, 12 predicted proteins | sample Fk160mmetaG_FD_108192 | JGI IMG/M metagenome (GOLD analysis project Ga0160422, IMG submission 108192) | Marine microbial communities from the Central Pacific Ocean - Fk160115 60m metaG | ecosystem: Environmental > Aquatic > Marine > Oceanic > Photic zone | place: The Central Pacific Ocean...
GACCATGAAACCTCTCCTGAATTGGATCGATAACCGGACGGGAATCAGGCGGTTTACCAAGGAGGCGCTCTTTGAGAATATTCCAGGTGGTGCGCGGTGGCGCTACGTGTGGGGAAGCACTCTGACGTTTGCCATCATGGTTCAGTTCATCACAGGAATCATGCTCTGGATGTTCTACAGTCCGAGTGCAAATTCGGCGTGGGAAAGTGTTCATCATCTCCAGGAGCATGTGAAAGGCGGCGTCTGGTTGCGGGGAATTCATCACTGGACCTCGCAATTCATGATTGTCCTTTTGGTCCTGCATCTTGTCCAAGTGGTGGTGGATGGGGCATACAAAGCCCCTCGTGAGTTTAATTTCTGGTTCGGGCTTGGCTTGCTGGGCGTAACGATGGGACTCGGACTCACCGGCTATCTGCTACCTTGGGATCAGAAAGGGTATTGGGCCACCGAGGTCGCTACCAATATCGTTGGTAATACTCCGATCGTAGGGGATTACCTGAAACAGATTTTGATCGGGGGAAACGAGGCAGGTCATCACACTCTCACTCGTTTTTTTGCGCTGCATGCTGGAGTGCTGCCGGCCCTTCTGATCGGTCTCATCGTGCTTCACATTTATCTGTTTCGGAAGCATGGGATTACTCCAGCGCCTCGCAAGACGGCTTCCTCTGCACGTCATTTCTGGTGGGTGGCGCTATTTGTTATGGTCTTTGCGATGAGCCTGGTCTGGCTTAACTGGGAGGAATTCCCTTCAGAGTCCAGGCCACTCGTCGGAATCGTTCCCGCTATTTTTGCGGGGCTCTGCCTGATACGGGTTGTCTATCTCTACGTCCGTAAGAGACAGCTGGAAGAGGCGGATCACAAGCCCCGTCCGGGGGATGTCTATTTCTGGCCGGATCAGGTCTTACGGGATGCGGTAGCATGTGCCGTTGTGCTGGGAGGAATTCTTTTCTTTGTCTGGCAGGTGGGAACTGAGCTTAGTGCGCCGGCAGACCCTTCTGAGAACTACTCAGCAGCCCGTCCGGACTGGTATTTCATGGCTCTCTTCGCTCTCCTGAAGGACTTTGACCTGATTACCGGAGCCTTTGTCATACCTGGCATCGTGGCTGCAATTGTATTTCTGATGCCTTTTATCGGTCGAAAGAGGATAGGCCACATATTCAATCTGGTCTTCCTGGTCGTTATACTCGGGGGCTTCGTTCATTATACTCTGGTAGCCTTTACGCATGATTGGACGAGTGAGGAACATCAGGCCGCGGTGGAAGCTGCTCATCGGGATGCTTCCCGGATAAAGGTTTTGGCAGGCGGGCCAAATGGGATCCCACCCGAGGGTGCAATCACGTTACTGCGCAATGATGCCTTGACGCAGGGCCCTCGCCTGTTTTCCCAGAACTGTGCCTCATGCCACTCGTTTGACGGTCATGACGGGATGGGAAAACCTCGCAAGGATCCCCAAAGTGCGTCCGACTTGAAAGGGTTTGCTTCCCGAAAGTGGTCTGCAGGAATCTTGAACGCGGAGTCCTTTGCTCATCCGGATTATTTCGGGGGAACCAAATTAATCGAGAAGAGCAGGATGCTGAAGTATCTTAAAAGTGATATATTTCTGGATCTTCCGTCCGAGGAGATTCATGCGATGGCAGTCGCTCTCTCGGCGGAGGCTCAGCTCAAGAATCAGGCAGCTCTCGATGATGCTGAACGAAGCTTGATCGAGGAGGGACGCGAGCTTCTCTCCATCGAATGTACGGAGTGCCACACCTATCATGAAGAGGGTGACGGAATTGATTTAACCGGATATGGAACCAGGGAATGGCAGATTGCTTTCGTAAGGAACCCTTCTCACGAGCGTTTCTACGGAAAGCGTAATGACCGAATGTCAGTTTTTGGACCGAAATACCGTGACGATGGGTCCCTCGAGCGACCGGCCCAGTTGACTGACCGGGAGATTGGCTTCATCGTCGATTGGTTGAGGGGCGACTGGTACGAACCCATGGTTGTGGGGTCAAAGGTCGTTGATCGGAATCAATAGAACCCCGGGTCGGTTATTACGGTGGCCAGTGATCGAAAGAAGAAGTGAGTTTTTCGGCAAATCGTCGACACCGGGTGAGTTTCATGCAGAAGTAGGAAATGTCGAAGCAACCGGAGGAGCAGGACGGGAAAAACCTTGGATTTTTGAAGACGACCCTGACTGGTGCGGTGCTTGTAGTCGTTCCGGTGGGGATTGTTGGCTTTGCCCTCTGGCAGATTGTGTCGGTATTTAATTCGCTGCTCCATCCAGTGGTCAGGTGGTTTCCCTTCGATTCAAAGGCAATCGGTTACCTGGTTCTCGCCGTTGCGCTCACTCTGGTGGTCGCGCTCTGTTACCTCACAGGAGTAACGGTGAGAACAAAATGGGGAGAAGTGATCCGGGGTTGGGCCGAGCGATGCATCCTGGAGCGAATCCCGGGTTACCGCGTTATAAGGACGTTGATCCACCAGTATCTGGGTCATGAGGGAGGTCGTCAGTTTCGCCCGGTTTTAGTGGATTTATTGGGGTCAAGCTCGCAAGCGGTGGGATTTGAAATAGAGGTACTGGGGAATGGTCAGGTAGCCGTATTTCTTCCATCAGTTCCGGCAGCGACCCTTGGGCAGATTCAGTTGGTCCCGGAGAGCGCGGTCCAACCTCTCGATGCTACAATGCATGCAACACTTGAGGCACTAACCATGTTTGGGATAGGTTCATCCAAGCTGGTGGACAGCGGGGAGGAAGCTGATCCAGCGGGCGAGGAGAAAAGTAATCCTGAGGACAAGTAGAAGGTCAGCGCGCGCGTTTCCATGGTGGGATCACAAGGGTGGTCCAGATGGGGGCGGAGCCATCCCAGCGCGTTTGCGGAATCCGAGGCTGCAAGCGCAACTTTTTTGCGGACGAGCACTCAGGTGAGGTTTAGCCCGGTATAGACCCTTGACGCTTCGTCAAGGAAGGCGATACCGCTGGTGGACTCGGCGGGAATCTCCAAGTCTCTCTAATCCCTGTCAGCTTGCGGATCGTCAACTTACTCCTTGGAGCCTGACTTTCATGACAATTCCTCGAGGGATCAGGCGAGAATGTCGTTTAAGACGTGACCATCGATATCAGTGAGGCGAAAATCCCTCCCCTGATAGCGATAGGTGAGACGCTTGTGATCGATACCTAGAAGGTGGAGAATCGTCGCGTTTCGGTCATGAATATGCATGGTGCCGGGAGTCCACTTCTCCATGGTTGGCTTGGGTCGCATGGGCGTTCCATCGGGATGGGCGATATTATACCCGTAGTCATCACTTTTACCGTAGGTGATTCCGGGCTTGATTCCGCCCCCGGCCATCCAAGTCGTGAAACATCGAGGATGATGATCACGCCCATAATTTTCTTTGGTCAGTCCTCCCTGGCAGTAAGACGTCCGGCCAAATTCTCCTCCCCACACTACCAGTGTTTCGTCCAGCATCCCTCTCTGCTTCAGATCCGTGATTAGAGCATAGCATGCCTGATCGATATCCCGGCACTGGGATTCATGCTCCCGGGGAAGGCCGCCATGGGCGTCCCATCCACGGTGGAAAATCTGGATATTGCGCACACCGCGCTCGGCAAGCCGACGGGCGTTCAGGCAGCAGGCGGCAAAGGTGCCTGCCTTTCTCGCCTCTTCGCCGTAAAGTTCAAAGGTCTTGTCGCTTTCCGTAGTCAGATCCATCAGCTCCGGGACAGAGGTCTGCATGCGAAAGGCCATTTCATGCTGCTTGATACGGGCCAGAGTCTGTGGATCGAGGCTTTGTTCGTGCTGACTACGGTTGAGAGCGGCCAGAGTGTTCAGCTGGGCTCGTCGGTCGTTTCTTGAGGTGCCTTTCGGATTGCTCAGGTAAAGGACGGGATCGCCCTCGCTTCTCAGGAGGACACCCTGGTGTTCGGCAGGAAGAAAGCCGGGACCCCAGAGGCGGTTGAAAAGACTCTGCTCAGGGAAACTTGTCTTGGCGTGCATCACGATGTAGCCCGGAAGGTCCTCATTCATGGTTCCAAGGCCATAACTCAGCCAGGCGCCAAGGCTTGGCCGACCCGGAACCTGGCTTCCGGTCTGTATGAAGGTAATGGCGGGATCGTGGTTGATAGCCTCCGTATAGGTGCTGTTCACAACGCAGAGCTCCTTGGCGACCTTGCCGGTCTTCGCAAGAAGCTCACTCGCCCAGAGTCCGTCTTCATTATTGGGATGCTTGGTGAACTCGTATTTCGACGGACAGACCGGGTGGGTTTTCTGGCCGGCTGTCATCCCAGTGACTCGCTGTCCATCCCGGATATGTTCGGGGAGGTCCTGGCCAAACATTTCACGCATCTTTGGCTTGTAGTCCCAGGTATCGATATGGCTGGGCCCACCGCTCATGAAGAGATAAATGACCCGCTTGGCAGTGGCTCGATGATGAATCCCTCCGTTGAGGTCAGCCTTGCCTTGTGCCCCCTGAAGTTCCTCGGGCAGCATCTGGGCCATTGCGGCAGTACCGAGTCCGAGGGCAGACCTGCCGAAGAGCTGTCGGCGGGTCATGGAGAGTTGGTAGTCATGGAGGTCCATGTCGGGGCGTGATTTCAGGATAAATCAGGGTGAGGGCATATTCAATTCAGGAGCAGTGCAACATCGCTCGCCAGCACAGTAATGGATACCTGGGTCCACGCCGCTACTTCCGCTGGCTTGAGGTCGGGATTACGGGCAATTTCTCCGGTCGAAAGAAGTGCAAGAGCATCATTTTCTGCGACCTCGTAGCGCTGACGCATCTGCTCCAGCAGCTGTTCGCATGCCTTTCTCTCCGTTTCGCGGGGTGGCCGGCTTGCTACAAGGGTAAAGAGAAGGTCCATTCTTGAGGTGTCGTTCCCTGCTTCGGTCATCAGTCGTTCCGCAAGTTTTCGGGCCATTTCCACGCGCTGGGTTTCATTGAGCAGGCCAAGTGACTGAAGGGAGGTGTTGGTTCGTGAACGACGAACGCAGCTTGATTCCCGATCTGGGGCATCGAAAAGCGTCATCATTGGGTGAGGACTGGTTCTTTTCCAATAGACGTAGAGACTGCGGCGATAGGCCTTGCTGCCTTTGTCGGTCACGTAGTTCTTTGTGTTGCTGGCAGGATGCATGAGAGCCTTCCAAAGTCCCGCCGGCTGGTAAGGCTTGATACCCTCTCCCCCCATGTGCCCATCCAAGAGGCCGCTGGACCACAGTGCCATGTCCCTGATCACCTCCGCATCGAGGCGATAGCTCGGCCCTCGTGCATAGTAGAGGTTTTCGGGATCCTCCACAATGTCTGCTCGATGGGCGGATTGCTGCATGAAGGTCTTGCTGGTCAGCATCAGCTTGAGGATGTGACGAAGGTCCCATCCGGACTCTTGCAATTCTACTGCGAGCCAGTCGAGAAGACCAGGATGGGTTGGCTGCTTGCCCTGCAGGCCGAAGTCCTCCGGGGAACGCACAAGCGCATCACCATAAACCCGCTGCCAGATCCGGTTGACGAGAACCCTGGCAACCAGGGGGTTTTCCGGTGATACCAGCCATTGAGCGAGTCCAAGACGGTTGCGTGGAGCTCCCTCAGGAAGACTGCCCATGACAGAAGGTATCCCCGGCTCTATTGGTTCACCAGTGGGTTGGTTATATTCGCCTCTGACGAGAACCTTGGTGACTCGGGGTTTTCTGAGTTCCTGTGCGATCAAGGTGGAGGTGAAGCGCTTTTCGGATTCCGCGAAGAGCGCCTTCAGCTCTGCGGCTCTGGGGTGGAGACTGGATTCCTTGAATGGACCCTTTGGATCGGCTACCTTGTTTAGTCGGTCCCTGCGGGAAAGTGTCTTCCATTGAATTTTTTCGGTATCTGAAATGGGGATGGCCTTTAAGGCCGCAATCTCTTTTAAAAGGGCGTCGTTTCTGGCGGTGAGATTTTCCCATTCGGTCCATGCGACTTGATCTGCAGGAGCTTTCATGACAGGTCCGTACTCATATTTGTTCCCGTCCATCGGGGACTCCGAAGTCGAATTAAAGAAGGCAAGAAGCTGATAGTATTCAGTCTGAGTGATCGGATCGTATTTATGGGTATGGCAGCGAGCACAGGACATCGTCATTCCCAATAGAACCGTGCCAATGGTTTCAGTCCGGTCGAAATTGTTTTTGCACTGAAATTCTGCAGGGATAGCACCGCCTTCCGCGGTCGAGGGGTTCATCCGCACAAATCCTGTTGCCACCTTTTGCTCCAGGGTTGCTTCGGGAAGGAGGTCTCCAGCAAGTTGCCAGATGATGAACTCGTCGAGCGGTAGGTTCTTGTTGAATGCGCGAACCACCCAGTCGCGGTAAGGATAGATGCCGCGCTTATTATCCAGATGGAGGCCATGGGTGTCGCCATAGCGAACAGCATCAAGCCAGTATCGAGCCTGATGTTCACCATAGCGAGGGCTCTCCATCAGCGCTTCGATATAGCGTAGATAGGCAGTATTTGTCTTGTCGCTGATGAAGCTCGCCAGAGCCGCGGGGTCTGGAGGCAGGCCGGTAAGGGTAAGGGCAGCTCTCCGCGCCAAAGTTGCCCGGTCACTCATCTCAGAGAGGCTCACTTTTTCTCCGAGCTTTTCAACCAGCTTGGCCTTAACGAAGCGGTCTATCGGGTGCTCGGTTTTGTTGTCTCCCGGAGGCCCCTCGCGCACAGGGGTCACAAAAGACCAGTGCTTGGCGTAGTTGCCACCTTCCTTGACCCATCGGGATAAAATTTCCCGTTCATCGGAAGTCAGCTGTTTTTCGGCCTCTCTGGGAGGCATAGGGTCGTCCTCGTCGTGGATTCGGAGAATGAGCTCGCTATCTTCAAGGCTGTCCGGATCGATGGCTCGAAGGCCATCGCGGTCTTCGGTGGCGCCTTCATAAGAGTCAAGACGCAGATCCTCCTCCTTCTTTGTATCGGGCCCGTGACAGACAAAGCATTTGTTCGAAAGAATGGGAAGAACCTCCCGGGCGAAGTCCACTTCTTTTGCCGCAGATTGCTGAAAGCCGCCCAAAGCGGGGGTGAGGAGCAAGAGGATACCCCGGGCGAGGCATCGTTGTGCTGCCAGTATCTGAGCTCTCATGACGGGTTTTAAGATCTAACGGTGAGGGACCCCAAGACTTGTTAAACGATCCTCTTGCCAGCTCAACTCGAATTTTTACTTCATGGGGCGGGGATTAGCATATTCGGGAGCGAGAAGGGGGCTGTTGGATGCAAAAATGATGGTTCACTGAGCCGTAGCAGCGAGTTAGAAAGACTCAGAGGATGGGCGGTGCCTCTCCCTCCCTCGTTCGGGGGTCCGGAGGCGACGTTGTCATTAGCCTATCTGCATCTTTCGGCCTTTACTTGAGGGGTGACACGGCAAAAATGATCGTCGGAACCGTTTGCTGACCGTGGCCCCGGTTCACAAACCCCACTTCAAAGTCCCCGCCCTCAATGAATCTCCGCTCCTTCGTCGCCTTTCCCCTTTTGGGCATCTTGCTTTCACTCCAGCTCCTCCGTGGGGAACAAGTAGTGATTCGAGAAATCATGTATCATCCTCAGATGGTCCCGGAGGGCGAGACTCCGCTGCCGGAGTTTATTGAAATCGAAAACCTCACCTCGAGCGTCTTTGATATTGCAGGCTGGAAGATTACTGGAGGAGTTGATTACACTTTTCCGGATTTTTCTGCTGCGGCGCCTAACGATTCATTTCTTGTTGGGCGACGCAAGATCGTGGTGTGCCAGGGTGATCCTGCGGAATTCAGGGCGGCCTACGGGGTGTCTAATGCGATTCAGGTTTTTGGCCCGTGGACGGGGTCACTCGATAATGCCGGTGATCGTATTACGGTGCGGGACAAGAACGGCGTGGTGATGACCTCGGTAAGATACGACGACACGCACCCATGGCCGGTTGCGCCTGACGGTGCTGGACACAGTCTCGTATTAACCGAGTCAGAGCGAAGAATCGACGACTATCGGAGCTGGGGGGCGAGTTCCAGAGTAGGAGGATTTCCCGGTAATTCCGACAGCGCAGTAGTGTCTGCTCTTGCGATCAATGAGCTTCATTTTGACTCGGATGGAGATATTGACTGGATAGAGGTTCACAACACGTCGAACATCGTCCAGAGCCTAGATGGCTATTTTCTGAGTGGAGCACGAGGGTTTGGTGACAAAACCGAAATATCGGGGTCGGTGCCACCTAATGGGTTTCTTGCCTTTGATGTAGGATTTTCTGATAACGGAGTCGCTTTCCTCGTAGACAGCAACAATGTGGTCCGAAGTGCGGTGGGATACGATCGGGAAATCCTTCGCGATCATGTCGCAGCCTTCCCCGATGGCTCTACTGATTTCTACTCCTCTGCTCAAGGAAGCAGGCAGGCGTCGAACAATCCTGATCGGGAAACCGGAGTGGTGATTAATGAGCTCATGGTTGAGCCTCCTTCCGGGCATCGGGATGGTGAGTTCATCGAGCTCTACAATAGAGGGAATACGATTGTGGACATGAGTGGTTGGCGGGTCGTGGACGGAGTGGATTTTCGTTTTCCCGCGGGGTCCACGATTGCTCCCGGTGAATATGTGGTGATCGCTGCAAATGAGCGCATCACAGCGGCTGCCTTTCCCGATGCCCGGATCATCGGGCAATATAGCGACAGCTTGAGCAATAATAATGAACTGCTTCGGATCGAAGATGCATGGGGGAACATGGTGGATGAGGTCCACTATCATACGGGTGGAGACTGGCCGGAAAAGGCTGGGGGCCTTGGTAGTTCACTCGAATTGCGGCATCCCATGATGGATAACTCAGTGCCCACGGCCTGGAGAGATTCCGATGAATCAGAAAAAGGCGAATGGACGACGTTCTCGATAACAGACAGCTATGACCGCTTGCGGACCATGGGGGGAGAAAGCAGCTACGAGGAGTTGCATATGCATGGCGTTGGTGATTGCGAGATCGCCATGCGTAACATGAATTTTGCATTAAGCCAGGGTGGTCCCAACCTCCTTCCTGGGCGGGGCCAGAGGGTTAGCACAAACGGGCAGGGTTCTTCCGGATGGTTGTGTCAGGGTACACACCACCGGAGTTATATGCAGGGACGCGATTTCCATCTCGTTTCCACAGGCCACGGAGATATCAAGGCCAACAGGGTGGAAATCGATGTGACTGGCATGAACAGATTAGATAATCTGACCTTCGAGTGTGAGGCTCGCTGGGTCTACGGCAAGCCTACAGTGATCGTGCATACCTGGGATCGGTCCTTCGGAGGAGTTCTGAGGTTGCCTGTGCCAAGGAACCTCGGAAGTGCGGGGTCCGATAACTCTGCCCTGATTCCTTCAGCGGCGCCCGCATTGAGCGGGCTCATACATAGTCCGGCTGTGCCGCGGGGTAATCCCGTGCAGGTTACCGTCAAGGTTACTTCATCCGATGCTCCAACAGTGAATCTCCGGCATCGGCTCGATAGCACGAATCCTGACACCGCGTGGAATACGACCCTGATGGTTGATGACGGTTCGAACGGAGATAACAGAGCGGGTGACGGGATTTACACGGCGACTCTCTCCGAATACACCTCGGACGGGGACATAGCCCAGTTCTACGTCGAGGCAGAAAGCACTGAGGGAGAGGTGACCTTTATGCCAAGCCCCGCTCCAGAACGTCCCGCGATGTTCATTGTGGATACCACTGCAGTGCCCCGGGACCTGAGAAGCCAGCGCTTCGTCATCTCAGCCCGAACGGTTCAAGCCCTGGGTAATGCCGGCCAAGGTTCGGCTTTTAATTATGCCTTTCCCCGGCTTTCAAACCAATTTTTTAACGCCACGTTCATAGGCAACGAACGGCATATCATTTACAATGCTGAATTCCGTAAGGCGGGTAGTCCATGGCAGCGAAGCGATGGTTTCAGCACTTCTCAGGGGAAGACTCTCAAGTGGAAAAGCCCCCGTGATAAGCGCTATCGTGGATGGGCTCGCCGGACGATTGATGACGACCCGGCGGTAGGAAGGTCCCATAATAACAGGCTGGTAAGATATTGGCTCTATCTGCTTGGGCACCCGTCCAACGAGCACGAGTTCGTCCGTATCGTGATCAATAACGGTCCGGCCATGATTCGGGAGGACGTGGAAACTAATGCTAATGATTTTCTGAAACGCCACTGGGAGCAGGGTGAGAAGGGAGAGCTTTACCGTATTGATGATGAGTGGTGGTTTGACGATGGATGGAGCCGCACGCAGAGAAACGCAGACTGGGGAGTGGATGGACGCAGCATGGAGCCAAACATGTATCACGCAGAATGGATGAAGCGTTCGCGTGAAGACGAATATGACTACGGTTCATTCCTCAATTGGGTTTTCTCCGTGGGGCAGAATCGGTTCACACGCGAGGAAATTGAAAGGATGGCAGACATTGACATGATGGCAGTGAATGCGGTGGTTCGTGGCTGGGTCGATGACTGGGACACCTTGACCCGGAACAGGGGAAAGAACGGGTATTTTTTGCGCAGGCATAGCGATGGAAAATGGATGCTCCTGCAGTGGGACTCAGACCTCACCTACGGGAATGCTTCGGCCCCATTCATCGGGGGATTAACGGGAGTGCCTAATTTTTTCCGCAAGCCCTACGTAGAGCAGAGAGTAAATTACTATATCGGGGAAATGGTGGAGAAGTATACCCGTGGATCAGAGCGTCTGGAGACATGGTTTGATCTCGAGGCGCGCTCCAATCGGAGGGTGTCCATTAATCCGAGTCGGTATCTCAACTTTAACAATTCAAGGGTCAATTATGCTATGAACTCTGAAATCGGAAGTGCAGTTGCCAACACTCGTTTTACCGTCGACGGACCTTCTGCCACTGCTGCAGATATCATTGACCTCAGCGGTACCAGTAACCATCGAGCCTATGATATTCGTGTCGTCGATCGACCGGATGTGGAGGTTCAGTTCACGGGTCAGACGGAGTGGGCTGCTTCGGGCATTTACCTGCGTCAGGGTCGTAATGAACTGGAATTTCAAGCTCTTGACTCCGAGGGGCTGGTCGTCGGAACGGACGTAGTGGTGATTAACAAGGCCGGTAACGCCGCACCGATTGTTAATCTTGATAGTTCCCCCTCTTCTCTCAATGTCCCTGTGCATAGCACGCTGGTGGTTGATGGAGGGCGAAGCTTTGATCCCGAAGGTACGAACCTGAGCTATCGATGGGAAGTTGACGGGGAGGCAATACTGGAAAATTCGTCTCCAGATACTGTCATTGTACGCTTTCCAAGGCCCGGGTTGTATATGCTCACCGTCACCGTCGAGGATCAGGATGCGACTGAGACCGTGACCACAAGAGAGATTACGGTTTACTCGGAGTCGGAGTGGCATCCATTCTCGGATCAGACGCTTGGCGAGGGCTGGGTAGAGGAAAATGTGGAGGTTCGGCACGATTACAGCGGAAGTGCGTGGTATTCCCTGAATGACAGGCCGGGAGAGCTGACTTTGAAACTAAACGATGATTCCGCGAAATCGATGCGGACTGTGAATCCGCAATATCCGGTTCTTTGGCGCGATCTTACCGGGGCGGAGGATGTTCTTCTCCAGACCGATCTGAGCCTGTCCTCGATTCAGCAGGGGGGATTTATCGCAGGTCTGATCATGAGAGTTATCGAAGACGGACAGGAAGTGACTTATGCGTTCGGGATGGAAAACGGGGACTTTCTGCGAGCACGGAAGATTGTCGGCACAACTGAGACTCGCCTTGGGAGCGTCATATGGGATGAGGGTTCCGCCGTCGTCCGCATGCGGAGGGTGGGGAGTTCGTTGCGTTTCGATTACCGTGTCAGTCCAGGGATATGGGAAACTCTGCACTCCGAGAATATCGATGCGGAGGCATCCCTTGAGCGGGGAGGAATTTTTGCCTCAACTCCTTCGGCACTCATGGCGCGGTTTGAGTTTGATTACTTCGTCGTGGTTGATCCTGCCTCTGAGAGTGCTGCGGTTGAGGATCTTCGTATCACCGAAGTTATGTATCACCCGCTTGATCTCGGGGTTGGATATGATTTGGAGTTTATCGAACTGGCCAACACCGGCAGCTCTCCGATCGATCTTTCGGGAATCAGGTTTGAGGCGGGAAATCCGTTTTCAGAGCTTGTTCTTGATGGTCTTGAATTGGCTTCCGGAGAAATTGCGGTGGTCACTGCGAACCCATCAGATTTCAGAGCAATTTACGGAGAAGGAATCAGGGTGCTGGCGAGCTGGTCTGATGGAGGAATCAGTAATGGGGGAGAGTCCATAGTTCTTGTTGATGCCGTGGGGGATATTATCCACGACTTTGAATATTCTGATGATCTCCCCTGGCCTGTTGAAGCTGATGGGGGAGGGTCTTCTCTGGAGGTCATTGATACCGAGGGAAATTATAATGACCCGTCCAACTGGCGTGCGAGTCTGGTTCTGGGGGGGACCCCGGGTGTTGTTACCTCTGAAGGAGACTTGGATAATGATGGGCTTGACGATGCGGGGGAAGCATTGGCAGGGACAGATCCCCTGAATCCGGATACTGATGGTGATGGGGCCCTGGACGGTAGTGAGGTTGATGCTGGAACTGATCCTCTGGATCTTCTTTCTGTCTTTAAGTTGATTGAGGTTACGAGGGTTGGAGATACCACCAGAGCCAGCTGGAACAGCGTTCCGGGGCGTAGCTACACCCTTCAAGTTAGCCCGGACCTGACCCCAGATAGCTGGCTGGACGTGGGAACAATAGAAGCTTCTCGAGGTATTACGGTGCTGCCACACGCTTCTTCTGATGAGCGAGAGCTCTATTACAGGGTGGTTGTTGAGTGATTGAAAATGGCGGAGGAAAATCCGAAACAGGGCCTCTAGTAATCTGAGTAGTCTGAGGTCCTCTCAGGTAGGGGCGTTCTGGAATGCCACTTCTGGGTTAAAACTCCACCTGATCGGGAGGACTGGTGCGTGGTATTCAACTTTGCTTGGGGTTGAAGTGACGATATTGTAACTAACTGTCGAACTTGATGTCCCAAACAAATCCCATGAATCGTGTTTTAAAGTTCTGTCTACTTTTCCTCTTTGCCGGAACCTTCTCATCCCTGAAGGGAGAGCAGGTGGTCATCAGGGAAGTAATGTATCATCCCCCAGCCGGACTCCACGAATTCATCGAGGTAGAAAACCTTACGGCAACGATCTACGATATCGCGCAATGGAAGGTGAGAGGAGCTGTGGATTTTGACTTTCCGGTTTACGATTCGGGAAACCATGAGAGCAACTTTCTCAAGCAGTGGGAGCGCGTTGTTATCTGCGGGGTAGACCCTGCAACGTTCCGTGCCGATTACGGGCTGCCACAGTCAGTGCGGGTGCTGGGCCCATGGACGGGATCACTCGCAAATGAAGGGGAACGGATCAACATTCGAAACAAAAATGGAGCGACGGTTTGTACTCTTAGGTATGATGATCGGCACCCGTGGCCAGTCGCTGCCGATGGAGGTGGCCACAGCCTCGTTCTCGAAAATGACAGTTACGCTATCGATGACTATCGGGTCTGGAGAGCGAGTAGTTCCCCGGGGGGGACCCCTGGAGCGGGTGAACCGGCGGCGGCAGAGGAACCGTATTCGAACCCGGAGGTGGACCTTTCAGTCGGGCTTCCTTACATCAACTTCAATCACACTTGGAAGTATCTTGACGATGGTTCTGATCAGGGAGCTGGGTGGAAGAATCCCGGATTTAATGACGCAAGCTGGGAAACAGGGCAGGGTCTCTTTGGGTATGAGACTTCGGTAGTTCCCTCGCCTGGAATTTCAACGCCTTTCGAAAATCCAAATGCGCCAGGAAATGATATCATAACATACTATTTTCGAACTTCTTTTGAGTTCAATGGTGCGACTCAGGGAACCAGTATTTCCATTGATACGATTTTAGATGATGGAGCAGGCTTCTGGCTCAATGGGCAATGGCTGGGAGGAATCGGTGTCGATGAGGGAGCGAGCTTCACGACAACAGCCTCAAGAACGGTGGGAGACGCGAGCGAGGAAGAAGCGATTGTAACCAGTAGCTCTCCGCCCCTGGTAGAGGGAACCAATGTTCTGGCAGTTGAGGTTCACCAGACTGGAACCACAAGTTCTGACGTCGTTTTTGGTGCAAGAGTAAACATTTCCACTCCAAGTGCTCCGAGTATTGTCATTAATGAGGTGCTTCCACAGAACGGGAGCGGATTTGTGGAGCTTTATAATCCTACGGAATCTTCAATCGACGTAGGAGGGTGGTATCTCAGCGATTCAGCAAGTAATCTCACCAAGTATCGTATCCCAGGTAGTCTGGTTATTGAGCCGGGAGGTCTCTCTTCCGTTGGGTTTGCCGAGGCTAATCTATCGGTGGGGAACACTACCGTAGTGTATCTTACTCAGAACGACGGTTCTACCATCGTCAATGGTATTGACACAGCCATGCCCAATGATGGGCGATCCCTGGGACGTAAGCCGGCAGGAGCAGGCAGCTGGTTTCTTTTTACTTCGCCGACCCGCGACGCATCTAATTCCAGTGCAGCGGAGCTGGGCACGGTCCTCGCTATAAATGAAGTGCATTATGACGTGGATGGCAATATTGACTGGGTCGAACTCTATCACGAGGGGACTACCTCTCAGAGCTTGTCGGGGCTCTTCCTTTCAAGCCGCAGGGATTTCAGCGATAAGATCCCACTTTCAGGAGCAATTGGCCCACGGGGTTTCAGGAGCTGGCCTGTGTTGTTTGGAACCGGTGGCGGTGATGAAGTGCTATGGCTGGTAGATTCCGGGAACAGAGTTATTGATGCGGTAGTAGTCGAGCAAGCGTGGGAGCGGAATTATTCAGCAGCCTATCCAGATGGATCCGGGGTGTTCTACTCTTCAGAGGTGGGAAGCCAAAACCGAGCGAACGACCCAACGCGAGAGGAGGGTATCGTCATCACCGAGCTTATGGTGGAACCCCCCTCCAGTCACAGGGACGGTGAGTATATCGAGCTCTACAATAAGTCGAGGGCTTCAATTGATCTGGGTGGCTGGCGTATTGATGAAGGGGTGAATTATACTTTTCCCTCCGGGGTCAGTCTTTCGCCCGGGGAGTATCTCGTTGTCGCCTCCAACCCTGCCTACACGAGTGAGGCTCACCCCGGGGCGAGGGTGCTTGGCCCATACGATGGCACCCTGAGTAACAGCGGAGAACTACTCGTACTTCTGGATTCATGGGGTAATCTGGCTGATGAAGTGCATTACTCGACGGGTGGTGAATGGCCTGCATTGGCGGGAGGACTGGGTAGTAGCTTGGAACTGCGAAACCCCGACATGGATAATTCGATGCCCAGTGCATGGGCCGATTCGGATGAGTCCCAGAAGTCAAGTTTTGAGACTTACACTATTGAGGACCGTTATTTGCAGAATAACTCCCGAGGTGGGAGTTCCAGTTACAAGGAGTTACATATTCATGCGGTGGGAGATGCTCACATCGCTCTACGGAACATGAGTCTCAGGCGAGGTGGTAACGGATCGAATCTTTTGCCAAGCTCAGGAGAAAGGGTGGTGACCAATGGGAACGCCTCTAACGGGTGGCTTTGTCAGGGAACCCACTACAAGACGTTCATGTCGGGTAACGAGCTTCGCCTCGTGTCCACAGGACATGGGGATGTCAAAGCCAATCGATGCGAGATCGATGTGACTTCAATCTCTGACAATGACGATCTCGTGTGGCAGTGCCAGGCTCGTTGGATTTACGGAAAACCGACACTGGTGGTAAATACGTGGGATCGAAGCTTTGGTGATATCATCCGGCTTCCAATTCCACGCAACCTGGGCACTCCGGGCTCGGAGAATTCGAGTGCTGAGGAGCAGGCGATGCCAACTCTGTCCAAAATCATGCATAGCCCTCCCGTGCCCACGTCTTCGGATTCGGTCACAATCACAGCCAGCGTTAAATCAGTCAGGCCATTGACCGGGGTGAATCTTCGCTACCGCCTTGATAATGCCACATGGAGTAATTCATGGGGAACACAGGCCATGAATGATAACGGTCAGGCTGGCGACCTCGAGGCCGGTGACGGAATCTACAGCACCACGTTGCCCTCGCGTGGCGATGGAACGATCGTTCAGTTTTATGTGGAAGCGACATCCGCTGGGGGAACCAATCATATTCCTCGTTCAGCACCTGATGCGCCGGCGCTCTATGTCGTTGATAATAGTAATATTCCGACTGATCTACGAACCCAGCGCTTTGTAATCTCCGCGCGTGATATCGATTACCTTGGCGGGGGAACGTCAGGAGAATCGAAGAACAACTACGCGTTTCCACGACTTTCTAACCAATACTTTAACGCGACATTCATCAGCGAGGAAAATGAGGTGATTTACAACGCAGAGATCCGGAAAAGTGGAAGTCCGTGGACTCGATCTGACGGAGAAGATCTGTCGAGAGCGAAATGGAAATCTCCGCGAGACCGTCGGTTCCGTGGCTTCACCAAGCGTGCGATTGATAACGATGCTGGAGGGGGACGGGGGTATCATAATCGAATCATTCGCTATTGGCTTTACCTGCTTGGACACGCCTCGAACGAGAATGAATTTGTCCGTGTAATTATTAACGGAAGCAGTGCCTCGCTTCGGGAGGACGTGGAACCTAACGCCAACGACTTTCTGAAGCGTAACTGGGAGCAAGGAGAGAAGGGGGAGCTCTATCGAATTGATGATGAGTGGTGGTTTGAAGATAACTGGAGTCGAGGACAGCGGAATGCAGATTGGAGCTACAAGGGAACCCGGGAACCTGAGCGATACCATGCGGAATGGATCAAGAGATCTCGGGAGGATGAGTATGACTATTCCTCCTTTGTAAACTGGGTAGAGCAGGTAGGTCAGGATAATTTCACCCGGGCTGAAATCGAACGGCTTGCCGACATAGATCTCATGACAGCGAATGCAGCCGTCCGGGGCTGGGTCGATGACTGGGATACCCTGACACGAAATCGGGGTAAGAATGGCTACTTTCTTCGCCGTTACTCTGACGGAAAGTGGCAGCTCGCTCAGTGGGATTCTGATCTGACCTTCGGTAGTACTTCTGCCGAATTCATTGGCAACCTCTCAGGTGTGAGGAACTTCTTCTTCAAGCCTTATATCCGCCAGCGTCTCAATTACTACATAGGAGAGATGGTTGATAAGTACACCGCTGGATCGGGACGTTTAAGTATGTGGTTGAATTTGGAAGAGGCGGCTTCCGGATCCTACTCGGCCAACATCTCGACCTACAACAATTTCAACAACAGCCGTGCGAATTATGCTCGAAACAATGCCATCGGCTCGAGTTCTCTGAATATGGATTTTAACGTCACTTCAGGTGGAGGCGGAACAGTCCGAACGAGTGGGCAAACCCTGTCATTGCGTGGAAGCAGCCCTTACAACGTATTTTCAGTTCAGGTGGAAGATCATCCGGAGGCTGAGTGGGTTTTTAATTCAGAGACCAGCTGGACTGTCAGTGGAATCCAGCTGAAAGAGGGAATAACGACCCTGACTGTCAATGGTCTGGACCGGGAAGGGAATGTTGTCCACACCGATACCGTCAACGTAAACAAATCAGGAAACGCGCATCCAGTTGTGGAAATGGATTCAAGTCCTGATTCGTTCAATATCTCAGTGGCAGATACCTTGGATATCGACGCTGCGGACAGCTACGATCCCGAGGGAAGGAGTCTCGAGTTCTCATGGTCTGCGACGCCGGAAGGGAGTGTCGTTCTTGCCAACCCAACAGTAGACAGTGCAGAACTAACCTTTGGAGGTCCTGGGCTCTATGAGGTTGTGCTAGCAGCGTCTGATGACGATGGAGAAAGCCATTCCGAGATGAGGGAGGTCTCCGTCTATGCAGATTCAGGATGGAGCCCCTTCACCTCAAGGTTACTCGAAAGCTGGTGGTTCCCTGAAAATGTGGATGTCCGGCATGACTACAGTGATGGTTCCTGGTACTCCCTCAATGACAGGCCCGGTAATCTGGTGCTCAAACTGGGTGATAACGTGGCGAGGCCGCTTACGGGATCAAACCCTTCCTTTCCTGCTATCTGGCGTGAGATTCCCGACTCTGCGGACTTTGTCATTCAGACAGATCTATCGCTCGACTCGGTGCAACGCGGGGATTTCATCGCGGGGCTTATCGTAGAAATGCAGGAGGGAGCAGCCTCAACCCGGTATGTGTTTGCAATGGAAGATGGGAACGCTTTGCGAGTAAAACGTTCCAGTGGGGGCGCCTTCACGCAACTCTTTAACAGGGCGTTCACGGAGGGCTCAGCGGTGATCCGAATTCGGCGGGACGGAAGAAACCTGCGCTTTGAGCGTCGACTGGAGCCCGGCGTATGGACGACAATTTATTCACGCTCCATACCTGCTTCAGCTACCGCCGGAAGAGGGGGTATTTTCGCGGCCAACGACAGCGCCCGGGCATCTCGCTTTAAATTTGATTACGTGATGCTGATCGATCCGTCTGTGTCGAGCCCGGCCGTAGATCACCTCCGAATCACGGAGCTCATGTATGAACCTCTTGAGGGAAGTGCTCTTGAGTTCATCGAGTTGGTCAACACCGGGGTTAATGCCCTTGAACTCGACGGGATCGGTTTTGATGATGGTGACCCGTTTAATGCCTTTACCTTTCCAGCAGAGACTCTTGCTCCTGACGAGCATGCCGTCATCGTCTCGGACTTGGAGGCTTTTCGATCGAGGTATGGGCGAGGAGTGCGAGTGCTGGGAGAGTGGGCTGCAGGTGCACTCTCAAACAGTGGGGAGAATATTGTCCTTCGGGACAGTTCGGGAAACCTCGTCCACGACTTCAATTACGACTCGGTTGAGCCATGGCCGCTGGCTCCAGCAGGGGACGGTCCATCGTTGGAGATCATTGATACCGAGGGGAACTACAATGACCCTCTTAACTGGAGAGCCAGCGCGGTAGCTGGAGGGACTCCGGGTGCTGGATTGCTTCTTGATAGTGACGGGGATGGTCTCAGCGATACCGATGAGTCAGTCGCGGGCACCGATCCGCTCCGCCCGGATACAGATGGCGATGGTTCTCTCGATGGATCCGAAATTGCGGCTGGAACTGATCCACTCGATGGGGCCTCGCTCTTCCAGATAACGATGCTTAGAAGGGATTCTCTAACTGGTTTTGTTACAGTGAGATGGGATAGCGTGCCAGGAAAGAGTTATACTCTCGAAGCAAGTGCTGATCTGATCAACTGGGAAGTAACCTCTTCAGGAATTATCGCAGTTGGAACAGCAACCTTGCAGCTTGACCCCCGGGCCATCGGAGAGGATCAGCGATTCTATCGAGTGTCGGTGGAAGAATAAGGAAAATCGCAGGCAGAGATTCTGAACCTAATTTGACTGGCCCCCCGGAATTCCGGGGGCCTTCCTGCCCCCCAGTAGCTCCACCATGGCATGTCCCATGTGTTCACCAATCAGCCAGTAAGTTTCTGCGTTGCAGCACCAGTGATAGCGGATCGGGCGAGGAGAGATTGGGCCATCCCTGAAAAATCCTCGAGTCTCGATGTAGCGGGTTGTTTCCTTGAACTCGTCATAACCGGTGACAGCCTCCTGCGCCTTCATGATCATGAGGCGCCGGTCAATCTTCTGGCCCCATCCACCAAAGCCACTACCCGCAATGACAAACGGGAGCTGGGGAGAATTTAACTCTTGACGCATATCGCGGATTAAGTGTGCGAGGTTTGATTCATACTCCACACTATCCACCTTACTGCACCCATCATTCCACCCCTGATGCCATCCAAAGCCGGCTAGTTTGGGACGATAGTCCGCCAGTGACGGAAATTCGGATGCGAGATTCTTAAGACGCTCTTTGACTGAAGACACGAGATTATCGAATTGGTCTCCGACCCCATTGCCTCTCTGCTTTCCACTGCGGTGAGGCCCAGCACTTGGCGGACGCCAAGGGCCAGCCAGACTCGTACCGCCTGGACCGAATTTCAGCAGAAGGATGGGCTCCTCGAGATGGTCTCCAACTGTCCACCCGAATCCAAGCTCCGGGCCAATCGCTCCCTTTGCAGCCCAACCCCCTACTCCGAGATTGCCAGATCGGCCGAGCCACGAAATCCAGACATCCTTTCGCGTAATCCATTTTCCATTGGCATGGAGATGACGGTAGCGGGAGGCAGTGGAAGGGTCCCTAATCAGGCTTTCGAGGGTTCCTTTCTGATTACCTGCAATACGCCCGTGCCCTTCCATGTTTGATTGGCCTGCAAGAATGAAGACGGTAACTACTTTTTCCTCCGAGCGTCCCTGAAGGACCGGAAACAGTAGAAAGAAGATGAGTATGGATCTGGGGACGTAGAGCATGGTATATTGTGGATTACAGGTAGGCTTAAAGGCGGGCATCACCGACGGTCAGTTTGATGTATGAAACCGTTCGAAGTGACGTTCAATGGATGTTCGGTAATGTTCTTTGAGAGTGTCGGTATAGGAGCGTTTATTGCGGAGTTGTTCCGGATCGAGTGGGCGATCAGCAAAGTCTGTCCAGCCCATGAAGTGAATGGTTTCTGGAATGCCTTCCAGCCAGAGCTTGGAAGCCTTGAAGTTTGCCTTCTTTCCGTTGGCAACGAGAGATAGGCCGATCCCCGATTTTCCTGGCCAACGGGTACTGAGAAGTGCTTCTCCTGGATGTGAGCCAAGGACCGAGTAGCCCGCCATTCCAGAAAAGTAACGAGGGTCAAGGCCCAGAGCGTCCAGAAGGCTTGGCATGATGTCCATGTGTGAAACCAGATCCTGATCTGGTTGCTCGGTAACCCATTTCGGCCATCGAATCATAATCGGAACCTCGACCTGTTCGCGTCTCAGGCTGGAGCAGTGAAACCATGATCCATTCTCCTGGAATTCTTCTCCATGATCACCGGTCAATATGATGACGGAATTTTCGTAACGCCCCGTGGACTTGAGGTGTTTGATGAAGTCTTCCATCTGCCGATCAATCCAATTTACTGCGTTTTCATATCGTTTTACAACCTCGCGTATCTGTTCGACCGTAGGCCTGAGGGCGGAAAAGTTGATAGCTGAGCAGTCCTCGTGAATCGGGGTAAAATCTCTGCTGGGCCAGTAGTAGTTATAATGAGCTGAGTCCAGAGATATGAAGTGAAGTTTTCCGCCTTTCGGGCTGTCTTCGAGTTCGCGTTTCAAATCATCCATAATGATAACCTCACGCTCTGGAACATCCAGATTTCCGGGGAGCATGGGGGCGTCGAGAAACCGGTCTGCAAGTTTGTGATCCCTTCCAAAATTGAGGTCGCACATCTTCTTGTAGGACAGATCGCAGACGGCTCTTACACTAAAGCGGTACCCAAGCTTATGAAGAAGGCGCAGGGGATAGCTTCCCTTGAATCCATCGATGGATTCGTCTTCTCGAAGTGCCTCCCGCCAGTCAATGCCAACTCGACTGTGGAATAACGTATACCAAGAAACGGGCGTACAATTGGAACCCGCGAAGGTTGTCTTGAACTGCTGACACTCCGTTTTGGCAAACTCAGAGAGAAAGGGCATGACCTCTGGCCGGACAGAATCTGTCCGCCAGGTTTCTACCATGACGACATAGACATCTGGAGTTCTCTCAAGGCTTGGAGTCGGCCCCGAGAGGAGGAGTTCCTCCTCTCTGCCGGTCATGGTTCGGGTGAAATCAATAGAGAGTTTTTCCAGACCCGGATCAGGGCGGAGCAGGCCAAGCTGGATATCAAAGGTGGTGTGCTCATCCTGCCAGACGTGCTTCCGCATGCTGATCATGCTAAGGCCCTGCTGCGCGATAGCGCCTGTCCAGAGGCCAAGTGAAATCAGGACCGCGCTTGTAGTTCGGATTCGAAAGGTGAATTTCAGGGAGGCTCTATGGAGGAGAAGGTAGAGTCCTCCCGCCACTGTGATGACGGTCAGTCCAGCAACGACTACCAAGAGTGGAGAGTGCGCGATTCCTGCGGCTTCCAATTCGACCCTCAAGTTGAATTTGCCATCGAGGGTCAGGTTGTTGACAAGATCGATGAGGGGTTGTTTCCAATAAAGGTTGGAAAAGTGATTTGCCAGACCAAGCAAAGGAATCAGCGGGGCACCCAGCACGAGGATCCAGCGAGTATAGGATGGGAAGAAAGACCAGAGAACCTGAAACAAAAGGACTGCCGCCGCGAGGAATGTGCCGATTGAAAATATCCTCCCGGAAATGAGGAGAATAAGTTCCCAGCTATTTCTTTCCCGTATCGCGGAGAGAGACAGAATATCTAGCAAAAGCAGTATGGCCATAGTAATGAGCCAGAAGAGGCCGTTGAAAGACCATCCATCGAGATTCCTGTCAGTGGAAGAGAGAGCGATTTCTGTGCCTCTTTCGGGATATCGCGAGTTTTGGAAAAATCCCGCAACGAGAGTTATCAGCCATGGAAGCATGGCGACGAGGGATGCCCAATACAGGGTCTCAGGGAAGATTCGCAACAGGGAAAGTAGCAGGAGCAGGATTGCAGCTCCGAGGGAAATTAATGCGATTCGATGTGCCCTCGCCTCCGATGGAAGGCTCCGGTTAGCTCGATGACAGAGGCGAGCAAGAGTCCCCATGATGATGACTCCGAGAATCGATGCGCCGGCTGTCAGAAGAATGTTGTAGCCGAAATTACCCGGCCCCATTTTCAGAGTGACCTGAAACGGGTATTGAAAAAGAAGAACGCCGGCGAGCCAGGACAGGGTAGATATAAGATCCCAGTCAGGTGGTCGAGAGCAACGCGGGATCGATTTGTGATCCATGGGTTCCTTAGTTTCGATAAAAATTGCAGGGGCGAGTGTCCCACTCTTTTTGATGGATGCAAGAGGATCCGGATGACATCCAACTTGCAAAGGTTCGTTCTTGGTGTTTTTTAAATCCTCTTCATGCCGACCTACGACTATCTATGTGAAGAATGCGGACATCGCTTCGAGTTCTTCCAGAGTATGAATGATGAAAAGCTACGGGATTGTCCGAAGGATGATTGTGATGGGCCGGTTAAGAGGTTGTTGGGCACGGGTGCAGGGATCATTTTCAAGGGTGGAGGATTTTATGAAACCGATTACCGGAGCGAGTCCTACAAAAGCGGGGCGAAGAAAGAATCAGAAGCTTCGAAGCCGAAGGAATCGAAATCATCTGACACCTCCGGTTCGGGATCTACGGGTGACAGTGGAACGGGCAGTGGAGGCAATGCATCCAAGGCAGATTGAGAGAATCATGGAGCTCTCGGTTGTTTGAGGTCTCGACACGGTCACCGACTTACGAAATACTGAAGGTTCAAAGATGGCGGAAAAGGATAGCGATACCGGTAAAAAAAGTCATTCGAGCGAGAAGACAGAGCGCAAGCCCCCTACGCCTCCAACGCGGAAAGCTCTGTTCTTCAAGAACCTGTTTTACCTATCTCTCCTTGGGCTAGCGGGCATTGGTTTGCTAGCGTATCTCTCGTTCGATCCTCAGGACCTTTCTGACGTTGATGGATATGTAGAGGATTCTTCAACGTTGATACCCGGAGGACCTAATCTGGCCCATCTTCTTGAGAATGCGGCACGGAATAAGAATGGAGTTCGCCTTACTGAAGAGCAGATTAACAATTATATCCGCCGAACTCTTCAATTTGAGCAGGGCGGGTGGTTCGAGAGTTTCGTCACAGCACGGGGTGTGTGGGTGAGGTTGCAGGAAAATATTGTTGAGGTGATTATCGAACGAGAAGTCTGGGGTAAACGCCATACGATCTCGATGCTGCTGGAACCGGAGCAGACGGCGCAGGAAGATGGGGGCATTAATACAACTGTAAGCAGAGGGAAAGGCAAGTGGGGTCGCTCGAGGGTTCTGAATGGTTTTATGCTTCTCACGAATTCCTCCTTTGCTTCTCTTCGTGAGGCTTACGCAGTGGAAACCCAGCAGATTTGGGACATGCTTCGTGGAAGGTTTCAGATCAAGGTGTCCGATGGAGTTCTTGAGCTGTCTCCACCTGAGGAGAATCTCCTCGGCGCGCAGTCCTGAATCTCCCTTGTCTGGTTTTGTCTGGATGAACTCGAAAACTGAGAGCGGGTGACAGTTGTGTGCCCAAATGCCCTGTCTTCTTGCAATCCAAGATCTCATGAGGCATTAGTAGCTCTCTCCACCTACGTGAACCTCGTCTGTCGATCGCTTGTCTCCATCGTGTGGCTTGCCTGCATTCTTCCTGAAATTCATGGTCAGGGAGAGGAGATTTTCTTGGAAGATGAGCCGCAGCCCGGAGTCACCGGTGAGATCCCTCCTGCGTCAGTTGCAGGTGACGTTTCCGGCAGAGGAGATCTTCGCATGAGGTCCAAGAGAACCGAGAGCGAGTCACGCCAATTCGTTGTCTACGGCGCGGACTTTTCGACTCGGGTCGCATTGGCTTCTCTCGCAGAGGACACGAGGAAGGCTCTGATCAAGATGCTCGGGAGAGAAGATGAACAATGGGAACACCCCATCGTTATACAGTTGCGTGAAGAGGAAGGGCCGATTCAGACAGCGTATTTTGAGGTTCCCGGTGGATATAGGATTCAAATCGAAATCTCGCTCGCTCGCGGCAAACCGCTCGGTTTGGAGAGGGCTCTCCTTGAGACTCTGCTCATCGAATACGGTCTCAGAGGTCGAGCAGGTGAGGCAGTGCAGTCAGTGGGTGTCTCGCTTTGGCTGGTCGAGGGCATACGAGAAAGTCTCCAGTGGAGGAAGGGAGCTCGCGAATACGTGATGTATCAGGCGCTTTTCGATAAGAAGGATCTGTATCCTGTTGAGAGAATTATGCAGGTCCAGCGGCTGGAGGGTATGGATCCGATTTCAAAGGCCGCCTTTCAGGCATCCTCCGGCGCGCTGGTCATGTCCCTGCTCGAACAGGATGGCGGGCAGGATTCGATGCGGTTGATGCTAAGAGAGATTTCGACCTTCGAGGGTGATCAGGTGACGTTAGTCAGGAAGCATTTCCCAGGTATGAATTTGGGTCCGGAAAGCCTTTCAAAGTGGTGGGCTCTGCAGCTTGCGCAGATGGCAGAGAAGCCATTTCCACATGTGCTGACCATCAATGAGACAGAGAGGCAGCTCGGAGAAATTCTTGAGGTGCGCTTTAATGATCCCTCCGGAAGCTTGATCGCGATAGGAGCAAACGACTTCAGGGATCTCCTCGCGCTTCCGATCAGGGAGAGAGAAGCCAGTATTCTCCCGGTAGCGGAGAGAATTCGTCAGTTTTTTTACCGCGCTTTCCCTGCGCATCGGCCCGTTTTACGGGAATACATTCTCATTCTCGGGGAGATCGTTGCCGACAAGGACGATCAGATCGCAGAGCGCCTTCAGGATCTTCAGGCAGAGCGAGATCGTCTTGCGGCGCTTGGAAACCGGACCCGGGACTACTTGGAGTGGTATCGTATTACGAATTCTGAGGAATTAACCGGTGAATTCGAAAGCTTCATTGATTTGAAGAATCGCCTGGAAGTCATGTCCGGAAAAAACGAGGGTCCAATTGGGGTCTATATGGATTCCATGCAGCGCCTTTTTTCAGAGCAGCGTGAGACTCAGGATCCCTGAAAATTTCCTTCGGATTGATTGCTGCGGGTGAAGTGAGGCTGCTGCCGGAAGAAATGGGATTTCATTTGAGGGAGCGGGCAAGAAATCTACCGGGCTCTACTATTGCCTCCAAAGCACTGATGACATGCGGATGTGTAGTTGAGGGGAATTTGATTATTTCCGCGTAGCTGTCTGCTTGTCTTTCAAGGCGGTCTCAAGAATGAAGCTTGCCGCATTTTCTGCTGCGTTGGGCCGGGCACGAAGGGCAAGGCTCTTTTTTTGTCTACGCCAAAGAGATGCCTCTTTGGTAAGCAGCGCATCCAGAGCTTCAACGAGGGTAGCCTCAGTGTCGGCCAAGGATCCGCCACCAATTTTACGGAGAAGCTCAAGATTGCCCTCTTCTTGCCCGGGAACAAGGTGTCTGATGAGCATGGGACAGCATGCTGCGAGTGACTCATGGACGGTTGCTCCTCCCGCCTTCCCCACGACGAGATGATGTTGGCAGAGAAGTTGTGGTACCTTACGGCTCCACCCTTTGATGCGCACTCTACCTGGATAGCATTTTTTTATTTCGCGGGCGGCACGATAAAGGCGCCGCAGGTTTCGGCCGAGGACAATCGTCAACTCGGTGGGCCATTGCCTGTCTTCGAGAATAGCTCGGGCGGTGTCAGATATCGCTGTTTTGCTCGCCGTTGGAAAATATAAAACCCGGAATGGATTTGCTGAAGCGGATGGGGAAAGAGGATCAAGTGTGTTCAGAAGTGGATTTACGGGGAATCCGATATTGAGGATCTTGTCTCCGGGAATCTTCTTTGCTTCCATGCATTTCTTGGTCTCCTCATCAGTGACGATCCAAAAATCGGTTGGGGCTTTTCGCCATGAAGCATTAATTTCAATCGAGTCCGTGACGATAGTTATGACGGGGCGTGGTCGACCGCCATCCCGGACATAGTGCTCAAAGAAGTAGGGGTAGAGAGGGAAGGTGGAGACAATGATATCGGGATCGAACTTGTTTACCCGGAGAGCGAAAGCTTGCTGCATCCGGCGTCTGAAAGGAAATTTCTGTTGCGAGAAGTCTCTTTGTTCAACGCCGTCGTAAATCCTCTCCCATGTTCTCGGTAAATATGTGGTGATAAAGCGGTAGGTTGCTCGGAGAAGATTGTTGAAGCGGGGGGCGGCCTCTGCAGAAGGATCGATGATCAGTGAGTCCGCCCTTTCCTTGAGGGCCATGGCAATTCCCCGGGCGGCAGTGTTGTGGCCATCGCCGAAGCCAGCAGTTGCGATTAGCACGCGAACTGGACGGGAATCGTTCATCGAACCCGGTTGTAGAACAGCGTTGGGGCTTCGGCCAGCAAGGTCTCGCGAATATTTCCCGCGCGGACCTTAAAGGTCTAGGGTTGTCAGCAGCAGGAATTACAAGCAGTCTGGAAGCCCTTCAATGGCTGAGGAAAAAGGACCTGGAAAGCGAAGCAAGGATGAGGCTCCAGATGAGTCCTCCGAGGTGATTCGTCTACCCGTAGAAGGCGCTGAGAGTCGGAGCCGGGGAGAGGTAAGGAGAATCTGGAGCCCGGGAAGCGCTCCTTTGGACGATATGCTGCCCGGATCGGAGGAGTTTACGGGTGAGGGTGAGCCAAAATCAGAATCCGCGGCAGAGGATCTCGGCGTGGGGTGGGAAGCTCCGGAACATGAGAGCGCGCGGGCGATTCCGATGGGATGGCTGGCATTAATAGTACTCCTGCTGCTTCTTCTCGGAGGGTGGGGAGTGTTAATGCTGAATCGTGGAGCTGACCATTTGAGAAGCAGAGAGGCTGCCGCTCATACATGGGATGAGAAGACTTCCTCGGAAACGGTGTCTGCCGAGGAGTGGCTCGAGCGCCTGGAAGTCCGAGTAGAAGGGTATTTGCGTTCTTCCGAAATTGAGGAAAAGGCAAGCTATGTGCGAAATCGCCGGAGAGTCCTTCCCTTGATGAAAGATTATTACCTGCGTCACCCGCTGCCTGTTGAGAAGGTCAGCTCGATTGAGAACATCCTTCCGACTGAGATCGGAAAACGCCCTTTCTTCGTTGTGGAGGTAGCTGTCGAAGGCAAAGAAGAGCTCGAGTTATTGCTGGCGGAAGATTGTGAAGACGGTGAGCTTCGCTTTGACTGGGAGTCGGAGGTGACTTACCAGCCAGTGGGCGTCGCCGATTATATTGAAAATAAGCCAACTGAACCCATGGCGTTCCGGGCCTACGCGCAGCTGGACTCATTCTACAGTTTTGAGTTTTCTGACCAGAGTCGTTATCAGTCTTTTAAGCTGACGTTCAGGGAAGAGGATGAGTTTCTCTTTGGATATGCTGAAAGGAAGAGTGTTGAGGGGCGGGGGTTACTTGCGCTTCTTGAAGGAAAAAAAGAAGGGCTTCCGGTGCTCGTTCAGTTACGCTTTTCTCAGGATACGAATTCTTTGCGGTCGGTCCTGATTGAGAAAGTTCTGGCGACCTCGTGGGTTTGGTCCGGGGAGGGCAGGCCTGAGGATTTATGAGGATTGTAATCAGTCTGGTTGCGGGGGCGGTTCGAGGGTGATAGAACCTTCCAGTCCGATGGGTATTGTTGGATCCGAGTCGGCATGTTCGTAAAAAAATCGAAAATGAAACAAGAAATTCGATCATTAGGTATTGCAGCGGTTGTCGTTCATGCATTGCTCGCTCCGGAGGCCGGGGCTCAGGAGGCACCTGCGGTATTCAGCGACTACCTTGCGCTGGGAATCCCGGCAAGGGGGCAGATTGTTGTGGTTGAGCCTCCAAAGGAAATTAATCAGTATGTCGCGAAGGTGGAAGAAGCTGCGCGAGCTGATCCTGCGTGGTTCAAGGTCTACTCAAAAAGTGCCAAACCAGGTATCCCGTTGCCTTTCCATGAAAAA
>Ga0160422_10000328_pt1 | contig 28297 bp, 27 predicted proteins | sample Fk160mmetaG_FD_108192 | JGI IMG/M metagenome (GOLD analysis project Ga0160422, IMG submission 108192) | Marine microbial communities from the Central Pacific Ocean - Fk160115 60m metaG | ecosystem: Environmental > Aquatic > Marine > Oceanic > Photic zone | place: The Central Pacific Ocean...
AAAATAGGTTTAGCTTGTGATCACGCTGGGTTCGAATATAAAGAAAAACTAAAAAATTATTTTAAAAAAAATAATATTAAAATTACAGATTATGGATGTTATTCACTAAAAAGTGTAGATTATCCAGACTTTGCACATCAACTTGCTAAAAGCTTAGAAAAGCAAGAAAATGAATTAGGAATTCAATTTTGTGGAACAGGTAATGGAATTAATATGTCAGCTAATAAACATCAAGGCATTAGATCTGCTCTTTGTTGGAATACTCATATAGCAGAACAATCAAGACTTCACAATGACGCAAATATATTAACAATGCCAGCTAGACATTTAGAATGGAAAGAAGTTCTTGATATTGTTAAAATTTTTATTTCAACAAAATTCGAAGGAGGTAGACATGAAAGAAGAGTAAAAAAAATATCTTGTCATTAGTATTATTTTTATGAGAAATAATATTTTTATATTTTCTTTTAGTAGATCGGGAAGTACATTACTTTGTAATTTATTAAATAATAATCAAAATATAAATTTAATTAACGAATCTTGGTTAATACCAACAGTATCAATATTGGGATGGAAAAATATAAATTATAATAAACAAAAATATCTATTATATTTATTTAATAAATCACAAAAAAATAATAAAAAACACAAAAAAATATCAGTAAATATTTGTGTTAAAAAACAAATTCCAATAAATGAATTTTACAAAAAATTATTTAATGTAAACACAAAAATTATTGGGGAGAAAAATCCAGTAAATACTCTTCACATAGACTTTATTAATGCTAATTTTAATAATAGTAAAAAGATTTTTTTATCAAGAAATCCATTGTCTATTGCTAATTCTTATAAGAATAGATGGTTAAAAAATCAACCTTCACATTATTTTTTATATAGAGTAACAGTTCTTATAAAAACTTATTTTAACTCATACTATAAATATATTTCAGAAAATAATTTAAAAACAATTAAGTATGAAGATTTAATATGTGACACTTCAAAAACATTAAAAAATATATGTCAGTATATAAATGTCGAATATGATGAAAAAATGAAAGATAATTTAAATAAGTTATTTCTAGATAAAGAAACAAAAAAATACCATCAAAATATAGATAAAAAAGTAAATAAAGAATCACTAGAAAGATATTTAAATGAGTTACCAACCAAAGAAATAGAAGATTTAAAATTTTTATTAAGAGACATAATGAGTTTTTTTGGTTATAAAATAAATGTAGTGAAACCTACTAAAAAATTATTAAAACTAGAGGAAAAGATAAATAAGAGAGTAAGGTTTAATAAATCAAAAACAAAAAAAACATTATTAAAAATTAAATATAAATTGTATTACGTAAAATATTTAATAAGTGGATAAGATATTAAATATAATTAAACAGTCTTTTATTTCTTTTTCTGGAGAAATATTAGTTAAAATTTTAGGTTTTTTTTTAAAGTTATACTTAGTACATAATCTTTTAGACTCAACATTATCATTAGGAATATTTGCACTAGGAATAGCTCTTATAGATTTTATATCACCATTTACATCTTTAGGTTTTGGAGCCGTTTCTTCAAAATATCTACCCTATTGGGATGTAAAAAAACAAGTAAAAAAGAAAAATAATTTTATATCAACAGTTTTTTTTATTGTATCATTAATAAGTTTATGTTTTTCATTAATTATTTATTTTTTCAAGGATAACTTATTTATTTACTCTAGTTTCATTTATAAAAATAGTAACCAAGTTTTTCAGTCAGAGTTTATATTTCTACTACCAATATTTATAATTTTAATGATTTTAAAACACCAAACATCTATATTAAATCAGATATTAATAGGATTAAAAGAAGTAAAAAAAACAGTTGTATACTTTAATTTTATAGGATTTCCATTAAAATTTTTATTATTAATTATATTATTAAATATAGGATTAGATTTTAAAGGGTATTTATATTCAGAAATAATTACTTTATTTTTTATATTAATTTCATTTACTTTTATCATAAAAAACATTTTAAATGAAAATTATAGTTTTAAGATAAGTTTTGATTGGGTTGAGAAGAAAGTTCTTATTTATGCTTCTACTTTTTTCATATTAGGATTTTTATCAAAATTTACAGGTTTTTTAGATAAATGGTTAATACTTAAATATATGTCTGTCAATGATGTAGGTATATATTATGTGACATTTACATTTATTAATTTTTTACCGATAATATTAAAATCAATTAATAGGATATTTGCTCCTATTATCAGTGAGATATGGGAACAAAAAAATATTCAAGAAATTCAAACTCTATATCAATTTTTTACAAAATGGACCGTTGTTCTATCTTTTCCAATAATTTTCTTTGTCATATTTTTTAATGAAAAACTCTTATTACTATTTGGATCAGGTTTCGTTTCAGGAAAATATGTTTTAATAATATTAACTTTTGCTCATCTAATAGGTATTATGTTTGGATCTGTAAGAACAATTTTGCAAATGACTGATAAACATACAAATTTATTATGGATAGAATTTTTAAGAACAGGAATTGTTGTTTTATCAATGACAATATTTATACCAATTTATCAAATGGAAGGAGCCGCTTTGTCTTTAGGGATTGGTATAATTTTAAATAACGTTATAAATTATATTATTTTATACAAACACCTAAAATTGGTTCCATATAAAAAAGATTTTTGGAAAATAGGATCGAGTATAATTTTAACGACATTTATATTGTATTTTATTTTTACCGTGTTAAACAATTTTGTTCATCTATCAAATTGGTTTTGGATGATATTATTTATACTTTTATCTTTCATAGTTACAATTTTATTAGCAAGATATATTTGTTTTTCTCAAATGGATAAAAGAGTTTTATCAAAAATATTAAATAAATAATGAAACATTATTTTCTGATTTATATATTCTTTACTTCTACAATATTATTCTCTCAAGAAAATATTAGATTTTCAAAGACAATAACATCCTTAGATTTATACAGTCATTTAAAGATTCTTGCTTCAGATTCTTTGGAGGGAAGAGAAACAGGAAAGAGAGGTCAAAAAATGGCAGCAGACTACATAAAGGAACACTTCAAAAAGATAGGAATACCCCCATATTTTAACAATACATATTATCAAAAATTTAAAGTTAAAAAGGGAAGACACCTCTGTAAGTGTGACGATTGTGATGTTGATATAATTAAAAAAATTATAGGAGTTAGTAATTATATTCATGGTGAAAATGTTATAGGATATATAGAAGGAACAGACTTAAAAGAAGAATTATTAATAATTACAGCTCATTATGATCATTTAGGAAAACATGATAGTCTTATTTTTAATGGAGCAGATGATGATGCTAGTGGTACAGTCGCAGCAATGGAAATAGCTGAAGCTTTTATGATTGCAAAAAATGAAGGATACGGACCAAGAAGATCTGTACTAGTAATGGCTGTTTCGGGAGAAGAAAAGGGGTTACTAGGAAGTAAATATTATACAGATAATCCAATATACTCACTTGAAAAGACAGTCGCTAATTTAAATATAGATATGATTGGAAGAATAGGTGATTTTCACACCAACCCTAATTATGTTTATTTAATAGGTTCAGACATGTTAAGTGCAGATTTACATAATCTGAGTGAAGAAGTAAATAAAAAATATATCAACCTCAAACTTGATTATACATTTAACGAAAAAGATGACCCTAACAGATATTATTATAGATCAGATCATTATAATTTTGCAAAAAACAACATTCCAGTAATATTTTATTTCAACGGAATACACGAGGACTATCATAAAACTACAGACACTATAGAAAAAATAGATTTTGATAAGGTACAAAAAATCACCAGGCTAATATTTCTAACTGCCTGGGAAATCGTTAATAGAGACGAAAGAATAGTTGTTGATAGAGTTCAAAATTAGAAAATAAATATAAAATTATAAATCAAACTTAATCCCTTGTGCAAGAGGAAGGTCTTTTGTATAGTTTATTGTATTTGTTTGTCTTCTCATATAAATTTTCCAAGCATCAGAACCACTTTCTCTTCCCCCTCCAGTTTCTTTTTCTCCGCCGAAAGCTCCACCTATTTCTGCCCCGCTCGTACCAATATTTACGTTTGCTATCCCACAATCGCTTCCTGCTGCAGAGAGAAACTTTTCAGCCTCACGTAGGTTGGTGGTCATTATAGCTGAAGATAATCCTTGTTTGACTCCATTTTGCATATCAATAGCCTCTTCAATTTCAGAATATCTCATTAAATATAAAATAGGAGCAAAAGTTTCGTCTTGAACAATCTCATAATAATTTTTAGCTTCTATTATTACAGGCTTTACATAACAACCACTTTCGAAACCTTCTCCGGTCAAAACTCCCCCTTCAACCAACACGTTCCCACCTTCTCTTACAGCTTTCTCAATAGCTTTTAAGTACATGTTTACAGCGTCTGTATCAATTAAAGGTCCAACATGATTTTTTTCATCTAATGGGTTACCAATTTTAAGTTGTTTGTATGCGGAAGATAATTTATTCTTTACTTCTTCGTAAATTTTTTCGTGTATTATAAGTCTTCTTGTTGAGGTGCACCTTTGTCCACAGGTCCCAACAGCGCCGAATAAGGCTCCAATTATGGTAACGTCTAGATCCGCTTCAGGAGTGATTATTATTGCGTTATTACCCCCTAATTCTAATAAAGACTTGCCAAATCTCTTAGCTACTTCAGCTCCAACTATTCTTCCCATTCTTGTTGATCCTGTAGCTGAAACTAAAGAAATTCTTTCGTCTTTAGTGATTAATTCACCAACTCTATAGTCTCCGTTAATTATACAGGAAATTCCTTCAGGAAGATTATTTTCGATTGCGACTTCATTCCAGATGTTTTGACAGGCAATTGCACATAGAGGAGCTTTTTCGGAAGCTTTCCAAACACAAGTGTCCCCACAAATCCAAGCTAACGCTGAGTTCCAATTCCAAACAGCAACAGGAAAATTAAAAGCTGAAATAATTCCAACAACACCTAAAGGGTGGTACTGCTCATACATTCTATGTCCAGGACGTTCAGAGTGCATAGTTAAACCGTACAGCTGTCTAGAAAGTCCAACGGCGAAATCGCAGATATCAATCATTTCTTGGACCTCACCCAAGCCTTCCTGTAAAGACTTTCCCATTTCGTAAGAAACAAGCTCACCAAGGGATTGTTTATAAAATCTTAGCTTATTTCCGTACTGACGAACAATTTCTCCTCTTTCTGGGGCCGGTTTAAGCCTCCAATCTTTAAATGCATTTGTTGTACACCGCATTATTTTTTCATATTCTTCTTTTGTCGTTGTTGTAACGCCTCCGATAAGATTCCCATCTACAGGAGAATATGAGTTTATTATTTCTCCTTGACCGTATGATTTAGAACCGGTAGAGGACCCGTTATTAATATCTTTGATTTTTAGATTAGATAAAGTCTTTTTTATGTCAATCATTTCTTATTAATTTTAGATTACAAAAATAGAAAAAAACTATTCAGAATCAACTTTGTGAACAACAGATGCTGAAGATTGAGCTTTTGGAAAAATAGTAACGTCTGCTATGTTAACCCTGTCGGGACAATTTAAAATATAAGAAATTAAATCCGCTATGTCCTCTGCTAACAAGGCTTGATATCCTTTATAAGTTTCAGAAGCCTTTTTAAGGTCTCCTTTAAAACGAACATTAGAAAAATTTGTTTTTACCAATCCGGGGGCGATGTTGCTAACTTTGATATTATGTTTTGTTAACTCCATTCTCATGCCCTCGCTTATCGCTTCTACAGCCCTCTTCGAAGCGCAGTAAACAACACCGTTTTCATATGTTTCTTTGCCAGCGATAGAGCTGATGTTTATTATATGTCCCTTTTTTCTTTTAGTCATTTTATTGATTATCGCTTTTGACACGTATAAAAGACCCTTAACATTTCCATCAATCATAGCTTCCCAATCTTTTACGTCATCATTTAAAAGCTGTTCTTTGCCGTGTGCGTTACCAGCATTATTTATTAAGACATCAATATTTTTCCATTCATCATTTAAATTATCAAAACTCTCAAAAACCTTTAATTTATTCCTTACATCAAAAACCAATATAATTACATTTGTAATTTTACTAAGAGATTTTTTTAATTCCTCTAGTTTTTTAATGTTTCTCCCACATAAAATTAAGTTATAGTTTAGCTCGGATAACTTTATTGCGGTTGCGTAACCAATGCCGGAACTAGCTCCAGTAATAACAGCTGTTTTCATTTGTGTAGATTTTTTTCATTAACATCAGCGTCTTCAACATTTAAAATTTCAAAATCTTCATTTTCTTTAAGTTCTCTTTTTTTCTTTTCACAAATTAAAGACCAAGCCATAATTAAACAACAAATAATTATTACGTACAAAAAGACTCCTTCAAAATTAATGTTTGTAGGCAACAAGTTTCTTGGGATTGAATAAAATAACAAAATAGTTAACAATCCTCTAGGCGCTAAAAACAACTCAGGAGTAATATTTTTGACGTTTGTTGTCTTTGAAAAAATTAATAGCGTAACCATCCTAACAGAGAAAATTATTAAGACAATTGTACCCCCAATCAATAAAGACTTCAAATCAAATAAATCAGTAATTTTTATAGACCACCCAAAAATTATAAAGAAGAATGTTCTGACAACAAAAGCCGACTCAAGAGTTACAACTTTAAAGTCGTCAATAATGGATTCAACTTTTTCTTCATTTTCAATAAGCCTCAACAGAATTCCTTTAAAAAATAATTTATAATTATTAAGAATAAGGCCAAACATAAGAATGATTATCAGCGATGAGAAGTTTAACATTTCTGCAAACGCATAAAGAATCATTAAAACAGAAATTAATAAAAATAATTTTGCTTGTCCGGTAAGTTTTTGAAAAACATATATTAAAAGAAAAGATATAATCACGGAAAAAAGAGTTGTTCCAAAAAGATTACTTATTATAAGCCCATATTCAGGTACAAAAACCTTTATTGACATTGTTAATCGTAAAACCGTATAAAAAAAGATAATTCCAATTATGTCAGAAAACGTACTTTCGTAAATTAAAAACTCTCTTTTATTTTCTTCTACAGAATCAATTGATGGAAGTAATATTGATGAGCTAAGTATTGAGAGGGGGACCGTTATTAATAGGGAAACCCCTATGTCTAATTGAAAAAAGGAATTTAAGACTAGAGCTCCGACATAAGAAGAACCCCCAAGGGTGACTGCACTAACGGCAAATGATTTAAAAATTATAGGAACATTACTTTTCAAAAGTTTTAATCCGAGAGCGCCTTCTAATACAATTAAAATTAAACCAACAGTTCCCAATATTTCTAAAATAAAAGAAAACCGATCTTGAAAATCCATATAAACACCAAAGACCATTCCTAACACAATAAGCATCAGAACAGAGGGCACACCAGTTTTTTTGGAGTAAGAGTTAAAAAAATATGAAATTATTATAATAGAAGAAAAAATTATAATGTAGTGATTTGTAGATAAAACGTCAAGCATCAAAACATTCTTAATATATCATTTCCATTAGCGAATATCAGTAAAGTGAACAAAATAATCATTCCGGCAATCTGAGCGTATTCCATTATCTTCTCAGGAGCTGGTTTTCTAGCAATAATTTCATATAACAGAAAAACAACATGACCCCCGTCTAGCGCAGGTATTGGTAATAAATTCATAAAGGCTAAAACTAGCGATAGAAAAGCTGTTAAATGCCAGAAAGTTTTCCAATTCCACTCAGAGGGAAACATACTTCCAATCGCTCCAAATCCACCCATTTCCCCAGCTAAGTCATTATCTGCGTTAAAAATCAAAGCGAACTGATCAACATATTCCCCAAGAGTGTTTTTAGCTAAATTATAACCCGCGGAAAAAGATTCAAAAAAACCATATTCTTCAACAGAATTTTCTAAGTTGTTTGCTAGAGAAAATCCAATTTTTCCTTTTTCAGAAACCTCAACCAAAACCTCTTTGTAGTTGCCGTTCCTTTCGAAGCCAACAGTCACCGAGTTAGAGGAGTTTTTGTATAGTTCAGATTTAAAAAGGTCAAAAAACTTAGTTTGAACTCCGTTAACAGACACTAATATATCCCCAGCAAGTAATCCGGATTTCTCAGCAGAGCCACCGCTTATAAGACTTTCAATTTTTACAACATTTCTTGGTGTAAAAAGGACTTCTTTTCCGTTGTTTTTCCAGTCTTTTATAAAATTATTCCCGATTTTAATTCTTTCAAAGGATTCAGGTCTTTCAACATCAACGATAAAAGACTCATCTCTCAAAACCATATTCTTACTGATGTCAGAAAACCTTTCAACTGGCAGACCGTCAATTGCAAGAATTTTATCTCCATTTTTAAATCCAAGCTCTTTAGCAAAATCGCTACAACTTACTCCATAAACTGCATTATCATTCTTTAAATAGGTGTCGTTCCAAACGTATAGTATCATAGAGTAAAGAAACACGCCCAAGAGAAAATTTACTGTAACTCCACCCAGCATTATAATTAATCTTTGCCAAGCAGGCTTGGCCCTGAATTCCCAGGGCTCAGGACTCTTCTTCATTTGTTCTTTGTCCATGCTTTCGTCAATCATACCAGAAATTTTCACATATCCGCCAAGAGGAAGCCAACCAATACCGTATTCAGTGTTTCCGATTTTCTTTTTAACTAGAGAAAACCAAGGGTCAAAAAACAGGTAAAATTTCTCAACACGAGTTTTAAAAAGCCTTGCTGGAACAAAGTGTCCTAGTTCGTGCAGAACAACTAAAATTGACAAACTAAATATTAATTGAATTGTTTTTGAAAGTATTTCCATTTATAATAATTTTCTTGCTAACGCTCTTGTTTCTTTATCTGTTTTTATATAATCTTCCAATGTGGGACTTTTTACAAAAGTAACCTTTTCCATACAATTTTCAATAATATCAGACATAGATAAAAAACTTATTTTATCATTTAAAAAGGCCTCAACGACAATTTCGTTAGCGGCGTTTAAAATACATGGCGTGTTTCCCCCTTTTTCCAAAGCGTTGTAAGCTAGCTCTAAGTTTTTAAATGTATTTGTGTCTGCCCTTTCAAATGTAAGGGTCGGGTGTTCAAAAAAACAAAACCGTTTAAATTTGTTTTTTATCCTGTTAGGAAACCCTAAAGCGTATTGTATAGGAAGTTTCATATCAGGAAGACCCATTTGTGCAATAATTGACCCATCAGAAAACTGTACAGCAGAATGAACAATAGACTGTGGGTGAACAACAACTTCTATTTGTTCGGGTTTTAAATCGAACAACCAACGAGCTTCAATTACTTCAAGTCCCTTATTCATCATTGTGGCTGAGTCAATTGTGATTTTTGAACCCATGCTCCAATTAGGATGTTTTAACGCTTGTTCCTTGGTAATATTTGTTAGTTGCTTTTTGTTTTTTCCTCTGAAAGGACCGCCCGAGGCTGTCAGATATATTTTTTCAATACAATTATCGTGTTCTCCAGACAAACATTGAAATATCGCTGAATGTTCAGAGTCAACAGGTAAAATATCAACATTGTTTTCCTCACAAAGTCGACTAATTAAATCTCCTGCGACAACTAGAGTTTCCTTATTAGCTAGGGCAATGTTTTTTCCAGATTTAATCGCCCTAATAGTTGGACTAAGTCCAGAATATCCCACAAGGGCGGTTAATACAATGTCAATGTTTTCATTTTCAACAACCTCGTTTAGAGCTTCTTTACCAGCGTAAACCTTAATTCCCAAGTCAAATAATTCTCGGTCTACCAGATCATATTTTTCTTTATTTGTTATCACAACTACATTAGGCTTGTACTTAATTGCTTGTTCAATCAGTAGTTTAGAGTTGTTATTTGCTGTTAGCACCTCAACAACAAATTTATTCGGATGCGAGTCAACCACTTCGAGGGCTTGGGTCCCAATCGACCCTGTAGACCCTAAAATTGCGACATGTTTCTTTTTGTATTGCATTATATTTTATATTTTGAAAGAACCTCCGCTATTTTTCTGTCATTAGACAGCCTAGGCACCTTGTTTTGACCCCCTAATTTGCCAATTGATTTCATATAGTCTCTGAAAGCTCCCTTTTTGATTTGAGTGATTTTGAGAGGCTGTAAAACTCCTCCCGTTATTAAGTCTTTGTAATAAGTGTTTATTTCTTGTAGGTTTTCATCTAAATCTTTTGAAAACAGTTCTAAATTATTTGGGTTATCTCCAAATTCAATGAACCACTCATGGAACGGAAGGTTATTTTTTGGATTAACCTCCGGAGCTAGGTGTACTTCATTTATCTTTAGAGGAAATTTTTTTAATGTTTTTTTCAAGCTTTTTTCTAATTCTTCAGCTATTACATGTTCTCCAAAAGCAGACGTGAAGTGTTTGATTCTGCCGGTAACAATAATTCTATATGGGTTAATACTAACAAATTTTACAGTATCACCAATATTATATCCCCACAGACCAGCATTAGTATTTAATATAATTACATAATTTACATCTAAATTAACCTCCTCTAGAGAAACTCGCGTTGGGTTTTTATTGAAAAACTCATCTGATGGAATAAATTCGTAAAAAATACCGTGATTTACACAAAGTAGCATTCCCTTGTCCTTTTGAGAATCTTGATATGCAATAAACCCCTCTGAAGACGGGTATAATTCAATGCTATCGACACTTTTTCCAATTAAGCTTTTAAATGTGTTTTTGTATGGTTCATAATTAACACCCCCATATACAAATAAATCAAAGTTAGGAAAAAGCTCTTTTATCAATTTCCCAGATTTTTTGTTAAGCTTTTCAAAGTACATTTGAACCCACGGAGGTATGCCCGAGATTAAACTCATCTTTTGGTCAATTGTTTCATCTACAATTTTATCAACCTTTAGTTCCCAGTTTTCAATACAATTTGTTTCATAAGATGGAAGTCTGTTTTTGGTTAAATATGAAGGAACGTGATGAGCTACAATTCCAGACAACCGACCAGTCAAAATACCTCCGGTTTTGCTCAGAATAGGGCTTCCCTGTAAAAAAATCATTTTACCTTTTACAATGGAACTGTTTTTTGTTTCAGATATATAAGATAGAATTGCATCTCTAGCCGCAATGATGTGGCTTGGCATACTTTCTTTACTAATAGGGATATATTTTGTACCAGAAGTTGTTCCCGAAGTTTTACAAAAATAGATTGGTTTTTTTGGCCATAGTATGTTTTTTTCACCATTTTTAATTTTTTCTATGTATCTAGATAGACCCTCATAATCATTGATAGGGACTCTTTTTTTAAAATCTGAATATGTATTAATGGAAGAAAAATCATGTTCTTTGCCAAACAAGGTGTCTTTGCCATTTTTAATAAGATTGTAAAATATCTTAGTTTGATAACTTAGTGCGTCATTTTTCCATTTTTTGTTTTTTGAAACTATATAATTTGCAAAAGGAAGACTTAAAATTGATTTAATACTCATCTTAAAAGGAAATATAGTTTTCGGGGTCTAAGCTTTGGCCGTTTTTCCACAACTCAAAATGTAGGTGGGGTCCAGAAGTGAACTCTCCACTATTTCCAACTATAGCTATAGGATCTCCGCCCTGAACATATTCCCCCACTTCTTTTAATAACACAGAATTATGCTTATAGAAGGACAAAAACCCTCTAGGGTGCTGCACAGCTATTACAAAGCCAGTTTCTTTGGTCCAGTCGCTTGTAACAACAACTCCCTCGCTAACAGAGCATATAATAGCATTTTCTTTACAAACCAAGTCAACACCAAGGTGTTTGTTTTCGATGTTGTAGCCATCAATAAGTGTTCCTCTGACAGGATTTATAAAATAAATATTAGGTTCTGAGGACAAAGAGATATAGTCTCCATTAGATTTTTCTTCAACTCTTAATCTAAATAAAGAATCCTCTTTTGAGATGTTTAAACTATTGCTTTTTTCAATGACCCCGCTTTCTTCTCTACGAAAGTCAGTTTTTACTACCCCCCCATTAAGAATGGTTTTTAAATGTTTTAAGTACAAGTCCCTCTCTTCGGTGTGCGTACGTATTGAGTCTACATCAACAGCTAATTTAATTAAATTTTTTTGTGTTTCAGCGTTTGTTTTTCCAGGAATATATTCTTTCAGAGGGGTAAAAGAAAATAATAATAAGGTTAAAAAGATTAATAATAAGCTTAAAATAAATGTTATTAAAATAATTTTAATAGGAGTAATTTTTAACGAAACTCTTTCTTCAAAAGTTCCGTCATTCAGAATTACCAATCGGTATTTATTTTTTAACCTTCTTAAAAAAAGATATTTTATATTATCAGTCATAAATTATTGCAAATATCATAAAAATATACTCATATTTGCTGTATAATTCTAACCTATGTAAAATAAATTAATTTAAAATTAGTTTGTTTGTAGAAAGAAAATAAAAAATTGAACAAAAAGATACAAATATTTATACTGTTATTATTTTTAATAATAAGTTCCTGTTCAACAAAAAAGAAAACATTTTTTCACAGAAAATATCATGACATTACAGCTAAATATAATGGATATTTTAACGGAGCGGAGAATTTAAAATACGGGGTTTCAAAGCTAGAAAAGTCAAATAATGACGATTATTCAAAGGTGCTTAGTGTTTTCAAGCACAATAACATAACAAATTCTTCGAGTCACCACGCTTACATGGACAAGTCTATTAAAAAAGCTTCAATTGTCATACAAAAACACTCTATTAACATAAGAAATAAGGAGTATTGTAAGTGGATTGACGATAGTTACTTTTTAATAGCAAAATCATATTATTTTAAGGGACAGTATTTAGAGTCAAAAAGAACTTTTGAGTATATAATAAAAAAGTGGAAAAAGACAGATTTGGCTTATGAGTCTGAGTTGTGGGCAGCTAAATGCAACATTTCTTTGGGAAATTTAAATGTTTCGGAAAGTATATTAGAAAAACTACAATCTAATCCAAGGTTTCCAGAAAAACTAAATAAGGATCTCCATCTGGTTTTTGCTGATTTATATATGAAACAGGGTATATATTTAAATGCCGTTGACGAACTACGATCAGCTTGTAATCTCATCAAAAGAAAAAATAAAAAATCCAGGTTTTATTATATCATCGCTCAAATTTATCAAAACGCTGGGAACAAGGTTCAGTCAAAAAAATACTTTGAACTCGTGTTAAAATCTGGTCCAGAGTATGAAATGGAGTTTAATGCGAAAATGAATTTAGCAAGAACACTCAGAAATAAAAAAGATATGAGCCAGATGCGAGAAAATTTAATAAAAATGACTAAAGATGAAAAAAACAAAGACTATTTAGATCAAATTTATTTCACTTTGGCAGAAATGGACATTATAGCAAACGATAGTGTTTCCGCAATAGAAAACTACACTCTATCAACTACATACAGTATAGATAACGACGTTCAAAAATCATTGTCATTTCTTCAGTTAGGAAAAATCCATTATAATAAATCAGACTATTTTTCAAGCAAGACTTTTTACGACAGCGCTTATGTGTTTATGCCGGAAACTCATGAAAGTTATAAATCAACTCAAAAAACTCAAAAATCCCTAGAAAAGCTTATTGGATATTTAGAAACAATCTCTCTTCAAGATAGTTTACAAAAACTCTCCACTCTATCTGAAGACGAAATAAGAAGGATAGTTAAGAGGATTATTGACGATTTAATTAAAAAGGAACAAGAGGAGCTAAGGCAGAAACAAAATCAAGCAAATAGAGGGAATATAGACCGAAGAGGAAGAAATGATAATTTTGGATTAAGCACATCAGGAGGAAAGTGGTATTTTTATAATCCCGCAACTTTAAGTTATGGCCTTTCTGAGTTCCGTAAGAAATGGGGCAAGAGAAAATTAGAAGATGATTGGAGAAGGCTAAACAAGAAAACTAATGACGCGGGGACTATTGACTCTATTTCTACAAATAATACCGAAAGAAAAACAGACCAAAATTTAAGGTCTGAGCAATATTACTTAGATCAAATTCCGTTAACAAAAGATGAGATTGACGCATCTAACGCTAAAATCATCAACGCGTACTATCAGTCCTCAATAATATTCAAAGAAGAATTAGAGGAGTTGTTCAAATCGGAAAACATGCTCGAGAAATTAGTAAAACGTTTTCCTGAAAACAAAGATTTGACACCTCTTTCTTATTACATGATGTACAGTTTGCAAAAGGAAAATAATAATATTATGAAATCTAGAAAAACAAAGCAAACACTAGTCCAAAAGTTTCCAGAAAGTAATTATGCTAAAGTGCTCTCGGACAGCAACTATGTAAAAAAGGTTTTTGAAAAACAATTAGAATTAGATTTAGAGTATAGGAATACTTATAATAACTTTTTATTAGACAGCTTTGAGTTATCATATGGTCAATCTTTAGAAAAAATACAAGAAAATATTACAGAGGAAAACATCACATACCATTCAAAATACTTTCTAATTAATACGCTTTCACACTTTAAGATCAATAAAGACACATCAGAATTTATTAAAAGGCTTACAAAGGCGGGTTCAGAATATCCAAATACAAAGGTCTCGGAAAGGTGTGGTGAGATTTTACAAACTTTGGAGAACTCCGCAGATATGGAAGAAAGAAATACGACTGCGTTACTTGGTACTAAATACAGATATAACGATGTGCACGATCATTACTTTCTAATTGTTTTGCCCACAACAGAGGTTGATATAAATTACATAAAAATAATAGTTTCTGATTTTAACACCAAAAATTATGACTCAGAAAACCTAGAAATCAGTACAATGCTAATGGGGCTTGATAGATATTTGTTGATGATAAAAACCTTTAAAAATAGTTTAGACGTTTCTAATTACAGCAAAACACTATTGTCGAGTTCAGAATTATTAGCTGAATTAAACAAAACAGATTACAATAAAATAATTATTTCTCAACAGAATTTTGCTGAGTTTTATAAAAACAAGGACCTAGAAGGATACCTTAAGTTCTTTAACAATAATTACTTAGAAAACAGATAAAGACAAAAAATATATTATTTTAGCAGTTCAAACATAAAAAAACTATGTTTTCAAACACTAATAATAAAAACATGAAAAATTCAACAAACAATACATCCGTTGTCAATATGGTTGGCGGTGGCACAGTAATTAATGGGGATATTCAAGCTAAGGGAGATGTTAGAATTGATGGGATTTTAAAGGGGTCCGTAAAAACTGAGGGAAAGCTTGTAGTCGGTTCTTCAGGAATTGTTGAGGGAGATGTTACTTGCTCAAATGCCGATATATCCGGTGAGTTAAAAGCTAAAATAACAGTGTCACAATTACTTTCTTTAAAATCAACCTCTAAGCTTAATGGAGACATTGTGACTAATAAACTTTCAATTGAGCCAGGAGCTACTTTTTCTGGATCATGTAGTATGGGGGCGGTTATCAAAGACATAAAACATGTCGAGAAAGAAAACAAAAAAGAAAAAACGGCTTAATAGATATTTAGCTCTTACATCTATCCCCTTTCAAATGGGAGGCACCATATTCCTAGCATCATACATAGGAGGAGCTCTAGACAAAAAGTATATTTTTGATAAAAAATATTTTACAATCACCTTTGTTCTAATAGCTGTTTTTGCGTCTTTATACCTGTTAATTAAACAATTAAAAAACCTAGAAGATGATTAAACCTTTGGTCAGGTTTCATATATCTATGATTGTTGTCTTATTAGGATCATATTTACTTCACAATTTTCTTTTTGATTCTGAACACCTTACCTTAATGTATGCCATTAATTTTCTAATTGCAACTATTGTTTATTGGTTGGTATATTTATTAAGAAACACACAAAAAGAATATTTAGGTTTTTATTTTTTGGCTGGCACCTTTATGAAGATTGTTGTTTTCATGCTTGTAATTCTTCCTCTTATTAAAGAAGACAATGTTGTTTCAAAAGTTGAGTTTCTCTCATTTTTTGTGCCCTACACACTTTCATTAATTATCGAGGTTGTTTTTTTAATTGACATCATTAAAATCAGGTAAAATCAAGGTTTTTTTATTTCAAGAAAATTATTCTTATAAAAGACTGAGAAATGTTAATTGAAATATATATTTTTGCTCGGATTTAAAAAAACAAATAAACAAATCTAAATGAAATTAAAAACACAAATTACTATACTTTCTCTACTGTTTTTATTTTCTATTAATTCTTTTGCCGAGTATTTAACACCCGTCAACTCCAATGACAGAGATATAAGGAAGGAATACAGTGAATTTAAAAACCATCACTTATTAGACAATCATTCTTTTAAATTGTTTAAGTATTCAGATGGAGATAAGTATAAGTACATTTCACTTCCCCTTCCAATAATTTTATGGGACAATGGTTTACAAATTTTTTTGTCGTCAAAATTTTATTTTGGAAAAGAGATTGCTGAACATAATGGAAACTATTACAAGCTGTATCATAATAAGATTTATAAAACTGATGAAACAGGCACTATAAATTATAATCCTAAGGGAAGGGTATCAAATATTAAACCATATGATTTTTCTGTCACCAAAAATGTGGGATTTATTTTAATTTGTTTTGTTTTGATGATAGTTGTGTTTGGTAAAATGGCTAGATCTTACAAAAAAAACTCAATACCCACTGGTGTGGGAAGGCTCTTAGAGCCAATTGTTTTATACATAAGAGACGACATTGCGAGGCCAAATATTGGAGAAAAGCATTATAAAAGATACATGAGTTTTCTATTAACAGTCTTTTTCTTTATATGGTTTGTTAACCTTTTTGGACTCACACCCTTAGGATCTAATGTTACAAATAACATAGCTGTAACCGCATCCCTAGCACTACTAACATACGTTATTACAACAATTACAGCAAACAAGAGTTATTGGGGACATATTTTTTGGATGCCAGGAGTTCCGACTCCTATGAAATTAATTTTAGCACCAATAGAACTTTTAGGAACATTTATAAAGCCCTTTTCTTTGATGATTAGACTATATGCAAATATGACAGCAGGTCATGTTGTTCTGATGAGTATACTTGGATTAATATTTATATTTAAAAGCTGGATTGGAGGATCGTTGTCTTTTGGGTTGGCTTTTGCACTATGTTTACTAGAGTTATTGGTTTGTGTTCTTCAAGCTTATATATTTACAATGCTTTCAGCTCTTTATTTTGGGGCTGCTGTTGAGGAACATCATTAATAAAAATAAAAAGGGGAAGCCGAAAACCTTTTAGAGTAGGCATAAATATAATAAAACAAATATGGTAGGATTAGAAGCAGTAAGTGGTATTGTTGGATCTTTGGGAGACCTTAAGATTATCGGAGGGGGATTAGTTGTAATTGGAGCTGGAATAGGTATTGGAAAGATTGGAGCTTCAGCTTTAGAAGCTATGGCAAGACAGCCAGAGCTTGCTGGTAAAATACAAACAGTAATGCTAATAGCCGCTGCCCTTATTGAGGGTATTGGTTTTGCGGCATTATTTGCGTTGTAAGAATTAAATTCAAAACTACAAGGGTTGCTTGTAGTTTTGAATTGTTAAAACTAAAAACAAACTAAAAAATGGATAAATTAATTGAAGAATTCTCTGTAGGGTTGTTTTTTTGGCAAACCTTGCTTTTTCTTGTATTGGTATTTTTTCTTAGAAAGTATGCGTGGAAACCAATTCTAAACGCAGTAGAAGAAAGAGAGACTGGTATAAAAAATGCACTTGATTCCGCTGAAAAAGCTAAGAGAGAAATGGAAAGTTTAAATGCCGATAATGAAAGAGTATTATTTGAAGCTAGGAAAGAAAGAGACTCCATGCTGAAGGAAGCTAGAGACATGAAAAATAAAATCATTAACGAAGCTAAGGACTCAGCAAACATAGAGGCGGAAAAGATACTATTGTTAGCAAAAGAACAGATTACCAATGAAAAAATGAAGGCAATTACTGAACTTAAAAATTCTGTAGCTGACCTTTCAATTGATATGGCTACTATGGTTATAAAATCTGAGTTAAAAGATAAAAACAAACAAAAAGAACTAGTGACAGCGTCATTAAAAGAAACAGAACTTAACTAGCAATAAAAAATGAGATCAACCAGATTATCATCAAGATACGCAAAGTCTCTACTAAATTTAGTAGTTGAGCAAAATAAATTAGAGGACACATTAAAAGATATGAAATATATTTTGGGATTGTGCTCTATTAATAAGGACCTAGTTCTGATGTTAAAAAGTCCAATAATAAAAACAGACAAAAAGATATCTATTCTTTCTGAAATATTTTCACAAAATGTATCAGAAATATCCATGGCTTTTATAAACATAATAACTAATAAGAAAAGAGAAATGCACTTGCAAGCAATTGCTGATAGTTTTATTAATTTATATAAATCATATAAAAACATAAAAACAGTCTCCATAACAACAGCTGCGCCCGTAAGTAATCAAACAAAATCAGAAATCATGACATACATTAAAAAAACGGGTGGTGATGAGATTGAATTAACAGAAATTGTTGATGAAGATATAATTGGCGGCGTGATTATAAAAATGGGAGACAAACAATTAGACGCTAGTGTCACAAGTAACATAAAAAAATTAAAGAAAACGTTTAACAAAAATCTTTATATCAAAGATTTCTAAATAAAAAAAAATGGCAGAGGTAAAACCAGCTGAAGTATCAGCAATTTTAAGAAAACAATTATCTGGATTCAAATCAGAATCACAGTTAGAAGAAGTTGGAACAGTTTTACAGGTGGGAGACGGAATTGCTCGTATCTATGGACTCACTAATGTACAATCGGGAGAATTGATTGAGTTTGAAAATGGCTTAAGAGCAATAGTGCTAAATTTAGAAGAGGATAATGTGGGAGCTGTGTTGCTTGGACCTTCGAAAGGAGTTAAGGAGGGTGACACGATAAAAAGAACAAAACAAATTGCTTCTATTAAGGTAGGTGAAGGTATGCTTGGAAGAGTCGTTGACACTATGGGGCATCCAATCGACGGTAAAGGACCAATACAGGGAGAAACCTTTGAAATGCCAATTGAAAGAAAGGCTCCAGGTGTAATATACAGGCAGCCTGTAAATGAACCGTTACAAACAGGTATAAAAGCGGTTGACGCGATGATACCAATTGGAAGAGGTCAAAGAGAGTTAATTATAGGTGATAGACAAACAGGTAAAACCGCAGTTGCTATTGATACAATAATTAATCAAAAAGAATTTTACGATAAAGGTGAGCCAGTTTTTTGTATTTATGTAGCCGTTGGTCAAAAGGCCTCTACGGTTGCTGCTTTATCAAAGACACTAGAAGACGCGGGAGCTCTTTCTTATACCGTAATTGTTTCAGCTAACGCCTCTGATCCAGCTCCTATGCAATTTTATGCACCGCTTTCAGGTGCTGCAATCGGCGAATATTTTAGAGACACCGGGAGACCCGCCTTAATAATCTTTGATGATTTATCGAAGCAGGCGGTGGCATATAGAGAGGTTTCATTATTATTAAGAAGACCTCCAGGTAGAGAGGCCTACCCCGGAGATGTATTTTATCTTCATTCAAGATTGTTAGAAAGAGCTGCAAAAGTTATTAATGATGACACAATAGCATCAAAAATGAATGATCTCCCCCCGTCTCTTAAAGACAAAGTAAAGGGAGGGGGATCTCTAACAGCATTACCGATTATTGAAACACAAGCTGGAGACGTGTCAGCTTACATACCAACAAATGTTATTTCTATTACAGATGGACAGATATTCTTGGAATCTAACTTATTTCTTTCTGGGGTTAGGCCAGCTATTAATGTAGGTATTTCAGTGTCAAGGGTTGGAGGGTCCGCCCAAATTAAGTCTATGAAAAAGATTTCTGGAACATTGAAATTAGATCAAGCTCAGTATAGAGAATTAGAAGCTTTCGCTAAGTTTGGATCTGATCTTGATGCGGCGACAACAGCAGTTATAGAAAAAGGAAAAAGAAATGTCGAAATATTAAAACAAGGACAATATTCTCCTCTAAGAGTTGAAGAACAAGCAGCTATTATATATTGTGGTACGAATGGCTTACTTATGGATGTTCCTGTTAATAAAATCAAACAGTTTGAAGATGAATTTATTTCTTTTATGCATGAAAAACATCAAGATGTTCTAGATGACTTATCTCAGGGTAAGTTAAATGATGAAATCAAGTCCAAAATTGAGAAAGCAGTAAGTGAACTTTCTCAGAAGTATACTAGTTAATTATGGCGAATTTAAAAGAAATACGCTCTAGAATAACTTCTGTAGGCTCTACGATGCAGATAACGTCAGCAATGAAAATGGTTTCTGCTGCTAAGTTAAAAAGAGCACAGGACGCCATTACACAAATGAGACCTTACGCAAATAAACTTACTGAATTACTAGTAAACTTAAGCTCTTCTTTAGACGCTTCTGACGGAGGAGCTTACTCAGAAAACAGAGAGCTGAAAAAGGTGTTATTTGTTACTATAACCTCAAATAGGGGGCTGTGTGGAGGATTTAATGCAAATATCATTAAGAAAGCGAAGCGCTTAATTGAAGAAGACTACAAAGGGATAGAGGTTAACATAATTTCTATTGGAAAGAAGTCTTCAGAACATTTTACAAAAAACAAATACAACGTTGTTTCAACTCACGATGATTTATATGCCGATTTATCTTTCAACAACACCTCTGATATCGCTCAATCAATTATGGACTCATTTACCAATAAAGTATATGATAAGGTTATATTATTATACAATCAGTTCAAAAATGCGGCTACTCAAACTGTAATAAGTGAGCAGTTCTTACCTATTGAAGCATCAGAAGAATCAATATCTGAAATAGGTGATTATATTTTTGAACCAAATAAAAAAGATATTGTTGAAAGCCTTATTCCAAAATCATTAAAAACTCAACTTTATAAATCTGTATTAGATTCTCATGCGTCTGAGCATGGAGCGAGGATGACCGCAATGCACAAGGCTACTGATAACGCTGGGGAGTTGAAAAAAGAACTTATATTGTCTTATAACAAAGCACGTCAAGCCGCAATTACTGGAGAAATTTTAGAAATTGTAGGGGGAGCAGAGGCTCTCAACGGTTAGATCACGTAAATTTTTATTGTTAAAAACCCCTGTAATTGTAGGATTTTTTTTGATTTTTATAAAACTCTGAAATATTATATTTGTAAAAACAATTCAACAATGGACTTTAACAACATATTATTAGTATTTAAGAATAACATCTCTTACATAACCATAAACAGACCAAATCATTTAAACGCTTTAAATTCAGAAACGATTAATGATTTAAACAAAGCAATTATTTATTCTGAGCAGAGTAATGAAGTAAAATGCATTATTATTACAGGATCCGGAAATAAAGCATTTGTAGCGGGGGCGGACATAAAAGAATTCGCGGGTTTCAACGTCCAGGAGGGAGAATCCTTATCAAGAAAAGGACAAGAACTATTATTTGATTTGTTAGATAACTGCTCTAAACCAACGATTGCGGCAATTAACGGGTTCGCTTTAGGAGGAGGATTAGAATTAGCAATGTCTTGTCATATTAGAGTCGCTTCAGAAAACTCAAAAATGGGGCTACCAGAGGTGTCATTGGGTGTTATTCCCGGGTATGGAGGAACTCAAAGATTATCGCAATTGGTAGGCAAGGGAAAAGCTTTAGAGATGATTACTTCAGCGTCTATGATATCATCAACTGAAGCTCTAAAATGGGGTCTGATAAATAAAGAATGTAATCAAAAAGAATTAATGCAGGAGTGTGAAAAAATTGCTCTTAGAATATGTAGAAATTCCCCTAGAGCAATAGCTTCTGCAATAAAATCAGTAAATGCCGGTTATAAAAACAATGAAGATGGTTTTGAGGTCGAAAAAAGAGAATTTGGAAAATGTTTTGGAACAAAAGAATTTATAGAGGGAACAACAGCATTTTTAGAAAAAAGAAAAGCAAATTTTTAATTGAATCCACTAAAGAAATTAGCTGAACAAACTGTAATTTATGGATTAAGTAGCGTAGTTGGAAGACTGTTAAACTACTTATTAGTCCCTCTATATACTCGCTACTTTTTACCAGAGGAATATGGAATTGTAACGGAGTTATATGCTTATGTTGCTTTTCTAGTGGTTATTCTTACTTACGGTATCGAAACAGCTTTTTTTAGATACTCACAGAAAACCTCTAACAAAAGAATTGTATACAGTACTTCTTTAATTTCATTATTATTCACATCCATTTTATTTCTATTTATAATTTTTTCTTTTTCTCAACCAATAGCTGATTGGTTACAGTGTCCAAATAACAAAGAATATATACAATACTTCGCGCTTATAATAGGACTTGATGCTATATCCGCTATTTCATTTGCTAAGTTGAGAGAAAAGAATAATGCAGTTAGATTTGCTCTCATTAGATTATTAAATATTTTTATAAACATTGGCTTAAATTTATTTTTTATTATTTATTGTCCATACGCAATAGACAATGGTTTATCATCTTCACAATTTTTAAAATCTATTTACTCAGAGAACTATGGGGTTGGATATATTTTTGTAGCTAATTTGATTGCTAGTATTATCACTTTTTTGATGTTACTCCCAGAAATGATAAAATCTGCATGGATATTTGACAAACAGCTCTGGAAAAAAATGATGATTTACGCTTTTCCATTATTAATTGCAGGGCTTGCTGGAATGACTAATGAAACTATTGACAGAATACTTTTAAGGCATTTACTACCGCATGACTTAAATATTTCTGAACAAATTGGCTTGTACGGAGCTTTTTACAAACTCTCTATTTTGATAGTTCTTTTTATACAAACATTTCGTTTTGCAGCTGAACCATTTTTCTTTGCACAGGAAAAAGAAAAGAATTCAAAAAAAGTATACGCAGATGTAATGAAATATTTCATTATTATCACTTCTTTCATATTTTTAGTTGTTACTATGTTATATGAAATTATTATTAATTTCTTAGGACCGAATTATCACGATGAAAGAGGTTTTATTACCGTGTCTATTTTGCTTGCTGCTAATTTATTCTTAGGTATTTATTATAATTTGTCGATTTGGTATAAATTGTCTGAAAAAACAAAATATGGAGCTTATTTATCCATCTTTGGAGCTATTATCACCCTCTTTCTCAACTTTTTATTAATACCCGTTTTAGGTTTTGTGGGATCAGCTTGGGCCACATTTGTATGCTATTTTTTCATGACAATTGTTTCTTACTTTTTGGGAAGAAAACATTATAAAATTCCATATCCTATTAAGAGAATATTTTTGTACCTAGGAGTTGTGTTTGTATTGTTTTTTGTTAGCGTTTTGTTTAGCTTAAGTATTATTATTAAATCAATTTTTATATTTTTATTCATATTAATAACATTTATAATAGAAAAACCTAAAAAAGTAGTAATTTCAAACCCTAAATTATTCGATTAAATAAATGAAAATAAAAGTAGTAAATAGATCAAAACATAAACTTCCTCATTACTCTACAATCGCATCCGCTGGGATGGATTTAAGAGCAGACCTTGAAAACTCGATAGTTTTAAAACCCCTAGAAAGGACAATTGTAAAAACAGGAATTTATGTCGAACTTCCTGTAGGTTATGAGGCACAAGTGAGGCCTAGGAGTGGTTTATCATTAAAAAAAGGAATAACAGTTTTAAACTCTCCTGGAACAATAGACGCAGACTACAGAGGTGAGATAGGGGTGATTTTAATAAATTTATCTACTGAAGACTTTAATATTGATGATGGAGAAAGAATAGCTCAAATGGTTATTTCAAAACATGAGCAAGCCGAATGGTTAGAGGTTAGTAAACTTGAAGAGACAGAAAGGGGTGTTGACGGATTTGGAAGCACTGGAATAAAATGATTATATGAGAAAAAAACTTATAATTTTTTTGTTTTTTAATTTTGGATTCTTGTATGTATACGCCCAGAGCAATCCTTTTAACTTACTGTTAGAGAAAAAGAAGTTGAATGTTGAAGAGAAAGAAAAAGATAATTATTTATATAAAAACTATTTTTATTCTGCTCTGAAAGAAAAATCATTAGAAAATTATGATCAAGCTACAAGGTTTTTTGAAAAATGTATTAAGCTAAATAAAAACCAACCACAACCATACTATGAAATATCTCAGATATATTTTTCCCAAAGTAATTTCATTGAAAGCCTGAAATATTCAAAAAACGCTTATTTATTAAATAAAGAAAATAAATGGTACGCATTATTTTATGCAGAAAATTTATTTACTAATAAAAAATTTGATGAATCAATAAACGTTTATAAGGATTTAGTAAAACAAGAACCGGAAAACGAAAAATACTATATAGAATTAGCGATTTGTCTTATATATAATAACGAATTAAAAGCAGCAATAGATACTTATAACTCAATTGAAGAGTTAAAAGGTATTAATAATTTTACAAGTGTCCAAAAACATAAAATATTTCTTGAGCTGAAGGATTTTAAAAGCGCAGCAAATGAGTTGGAAAGATATTTACAGAAAAACCCATCTGATATACAGACTTATGAAATGCTTTCAGACTGTTATATTTTAGATAATAATTTTGATAAGGCCTTTGAAGTACTAAAAAAACTAACAGAAATTAACCCAGGTTCAGGAGGAGCACATTTAACTCTGTCAGATTTTTATTTACAAAAGAATAACACACGAGAATATCAAAAAGAATTAAAGATTGCTTTCAGGTCAAAAAAATTAGACGCCCAAACCAAAATAAAAAAGATAATTCCATTATTGACAGAGATGTTTGAGAACGATACAACTTCAACCGATTTTGTCGAAGATCTATGCGAGATTTTAGTTGAGGTTCATCCTGAAGATGAGATGACTAATTATATTTACGCTGACCTTCTTAAGACCATAAAAAATATAGATAAATCAATAGTATATTATAAGAAAGTTATAGAAATAAACCCAAATCAAAGAGACGCATGGTTAGAGATGTTGTTTTTAGAGTTGCAAAATAAAAGTATAGATTCATTAATACTTGACTCTGAGAAGGCCTTAGTCTTTTTTCCAATGTACCCAACATTTTACTATTTACATGCTCTAGCTCATTTTTATAATAAAGATTATTTAAAATCTATAGACTTTATAAAAAAGGGCGTGAGTTTTGTGGTTGACAATCCAACCCTTGCCTCAGAAATGTATTCTGTTTTAGGAAATGCCTACAATGAGATAGAAGAATATATAAATTCAGACAACGCGTATGAAAAATCTTTATATTTTTTACCAGAAAATGTGACTGTTTTAAATAATTACGCATATTATTTGTCGTTGAGAGGAGAAAACTTAGATAAGGCAAAAAAAATGTCAAAAAAGACGATAGAAATGTTTCCTACAGAAGCAAATTATTTAGATACTTATGCGTGGATTCTATATAAACTCAATAAATACGAGGAGGCTAAACAATATATGCTAAAAGCAATTGAAATATCAGAATCAAAAACATTTTATATTCATATGTCTAAAATTCTCGAAAAGTTAGGAGAAATACAGGAGTCTGAAAAATACAAGTTAAAATCTGAAGAACTTGAAGATTAATAAAATCACCTTTATCGTATTTTCTCTGTTTGTTTATTCATGCGGAGTTATTGAAAAAAACACATTAAACCAGAAAAATATTAACAGCCAAATATCGCCTATAGAAAAGGTAAATGAGCAAAATATTTCCCCAGCTTGGTTGTCACTAAACTCAAAGATGACCATAGAAAAACAAGGACAATATAGCAAGGTAAATACGAGTATTCGCGTTAAAAAAGACAGTATAATTTGGGTTTCCTTAAAAGCTCCTTTAGGTTTAGAGGTCTTAAGAGTAATACTGACCCCCGATTCTGTATATTTAATGAGCAGATTAGAAAAAAATTATCTTGTTAAGCCTTTTACATATATCAAAGAATCTATAAAAACAGATATTAATTTTTTTCAACTTCAGGAAATATTATTTGCTTCTCCCAGGATAAATAGTAAGTTGTTAAATGTATCCCCCTTAGAAGTTGATAATCAAAGAAAATATAGATTAAGCTCTATCAGCGAAAATTATATTATAAATAATAATTATAGAGTTGAAGAAATGAGTTTATTTGAATCTGAGTATAAAAAAATAACAATTAAATTTACCGATTACTTATTTTTTGATAAACCAAAATATTTTTACCCAAATAAAATATTTATAAACGTTGAAGCAGAAGAAATCTTTTCAGTTAACGCCGATATTACTAAGGTTGAATTTAACAAGGCTGTATCATTAAGTTTTAAAATACCATCATCTTATGTCAAAATTGATTAAGATATGTGTTTTTTTAATTTTTTGTGTGACAAACATTTCTTTGCTGTCCCAAAACAAAACACAGCTTCAAAAAGAAAAGCAACAAATTGAGGCAACTATTAAAGAAACTAACGAGAAAATAAACTTAGAAAATAAAAAGAAAAACTCAGCATTGTCTCAACTAAAACTATCAAATCAAAAAATAGAGCAACACAAACAATTAATACTAAACTTAGAAAACACAATAAACTCTCAAATAATTAATATAAATCTTTTGGAGCAGTCTATTATAGATCTTGAGATAGAAATAAAATCAAAAGAGCGGGAACTAAAGTTATCTATTGATATACTATCAAAATTAATATATCAGAGTCATATATGGGCAAATACTTATAATGAAGATTATTTTTTGATCTCCTCAAAAGATTTAAATCAATTATACAAAAGAAAACAGTATTTAAATCAGTTAACTTTGTACAGATCAAATCAAATTAAAAAAATAAAAGAAGTAAAAAATGAACTAACACAGAAAAATAACGAACTAGTTGAAAATAAAAATTTGTTAATCGCTGAAAGAATAGAAAAAGAGGTGTTTTATTTAGAACAAATTAATCAATCTAAAAAGTTAGATCTAGAAATAATTCGTAGTAGAGAAATTATAGAAAAAATAAAAGAAAATGAGCAGTTTTATAAAAATAAGTTAATTCAGCAACAACAACAAATGAAAGAAATTGAAGATAAGATAAAAATGATAATTGAAGAAGAGATTAGAAAAGCTAGAGAGGAAGCGAAAAAAAACAACTCAGAAACACCTCTAACCCCAGAATCTTTAGAGTTGTCTGCTGAGTTTGAAACAAATAAAGGAAAGTTGCCATGGCCGCTTGAAAAAGGGATAATAAGTGAAAGATACGGACTTCATAAAAACAAATATGTTACAGGAGTTGAGACAAAAAATAACGGGTTAAATTTCTATACAGAACCAGGAGAATATGCTAGAGCTGTCTTTGATGGTAAAATTTCTAGAATATTTTATATAAAAGGAATGGGAAAAGCTGTTCTGATTAATCACGGTGAATATTTCACTGTATACTCTGGTTTGAAGGATGTGCTAGTAAACACAGGAGAGAGAGTTCTTTCAAAACAAAAAATAGGAGCAGTAATTACTTCAGAATCGGAATCTACAACAGAACTTCACTTTGAAATATGGTATGGAAAAACTCCATTAAACCCACTTTACTGGTTATACAGGGCTAAATAATTTAAAATTATATAAATTTGCATAAAAATTAAAATTATGAACCCAACATTATTAATAGGAATGCCTGGTGGGCCCGAGTGGTTAATTATTTTAGCTATAATACTTTTGTTGTTTGGAGGAAAAAAACTACCAGGGCTTATGAGAGGCCTGGGAAAAGGAATAAAGGAGTTTAAAGACGCTAAAAACAAAGAAGGCCAAGAAATGGAGGATAAAGACAACAAATAAATTCATAAAAATCATAGTTTGAAAACTTATAACTCTTATAAAGATACACTTACCGCAATAAGGAGTAAAGAAACCACATGTCATCAAATTGTCCAAAATTATATTCAAATAATTTCTAAAAAAAACAAACAAATCAATGCTTTTATTGAGGTTTACTCAAAAGAAGCTTTGTCAAAAGCTAGACAAATAGATAAAAAGATATCAAATGGAACCGCGGGAAAGCTAGCTGGAATGGTGGTCGGAATCAAAGATAATATTTGTTACAAAAACCATAAGATTTCCGCTTCCTCTAAAATGTTAAAAGGATTTAAATCTCTTTATAGTGCGACTGTTGTAGATAGATTAATTCAAGAAGACGCAATAATTATTGGTAGATTAAATTGTGATGAATTTGCAATGGGAAGCTCAAATGAAAATTCTGTGTTTGGAGCTGTAAGAAACCCTATTAATATAAACAAAGTACCAGGAGGATCG